>Ga0163155_10000718_pt1 | contig 40660 bp, 53 predicted proteins | sample OliLakLV19SP4G1_FD_148611 | JGI IMG/M metagenome (GOLD analysis project Ga0163155, IMG submission 148611) | Freshwater microbial mat bacterial communities from Lake Vanda, McMurdo Dry Valleys, Antarctica - Oligotrophic Lake LV.19.SP4.G1 | ecosystem: Environmental > Aquatic > Freshwater > Lake >... | reverse complement strand
TCTAAAAGAGTTACAACCTGGTTATGTAATTCAAAATTACATTCACCTTGTTCATAAGCTTGTGCTAGTAAGGATTTTAACCTTAAAACGTAGTCATTTAATTCCTGCCTGGAATAGAAGACCATGTTCAACTTAGTAAATATTTTAATCTTAGCTCGTAAACCTGGGCTAAACGGTTGTTTTTGTGTTTCCATATTTAATAATTAATTAATTGGTTAAATTGTTTAAGTAATTTCTCTATCTCTTCTTTGTTGAATTTCAAGCCTCCTATTTCGATAGTTTCTATTGGTTCTACAACTTCGTAGCCTTCTGTCATGTGATCATTCAGCTTAATCGTTTGCCCTGCAATAAGCATGATAACCTCGTTGGTATCGCGTCTAATTACTACACAATTCTCACCGCCGGTTATATCTGAGTTCCAATGAGCTCTAATAACAGTCCGATCACCAGTAGAGATATTACAGTTGCTACCAGTGTCTATAAAACAGTTAACACCAGTAGTGACTGTGCAGTTATTTCTGGTTCTAAAAAGCCAACCATTTTTACCTGTGAAATCTATTACTAAGCCATTTTCGCTAGATGCAAAAGTCCCATTGACTTCATCTATCATATAAAGCTCAGGATCTACTGCTACGCCGTCTTTTGTTATTTTGTACATTTAATTAATTGGTTTAAGGTTTTTAAGAAAATCCTCTACTTCTTCTTTGTTGAATTTCAAGCCTCCTATTTCAATAGTTTCAATTGGTTTTACAACTTCGTAGCCTTCTGTCCTGTAGCCATTCAGCCTAATCGTTTGCCCAGCAATAAGTTTGATAACCTCGTTGGTATAACGTCTAATTACTACACAATTTTCGCCGCCTGTTATAGTTGAATTTCCACAAGTTACAACAACAGCGTAATCACCTGTAGTTATATCACAGCCGCTCCCAGTGTTTATAGTACAGCGATTAGCAGTAGTAATTGTGCAATCGCCCCATGCATCTATAAAACATTCATCACCAGCAGTGACTGTGCAGTTATTTCTGATTCTAAAATGCCAATCACTTTTCCCTGTGAAATTTATTACTAAGCCATTTTCTTCTGATGTAAAAGTACGATTGACTTTATCAATCGTATAAAGTTTAGGATCTAACGCTACGCCGTCTTTTGTTATCTTGTACATTTAATTAATTGGTTTAAGATTTTTAAGAAATTTCTCTATCTTTTCTTTGTTGTACTTCTTGACTTCAATTTCGATAGTTTCTATTGGTTCTATAACTTCGTAGCCTTCAACATCACGGCTATTCAGCCTAATCGTTTGCCCAGCAACAAGCTTGATAACTTCGTTGGTATCATTTCTAATTACTGCACAATTTTCGCCGCCTGTTATAGCTGAATCCGCATAAGCTCTAATAACAGCGTTATGACCAGTAGAGATGTGACATTTATAACCTGTATCCATAGTACAACCATCACCAGCAGTTATATTACAACCGCTGCCAGTGTCCATAGTACAGCGATCACCATCAGTGATAATACAGCCACCATATGCATCTATAAAACAATAATCGCCGGTAGTGATTGTGCAGTTATACTTAATTCTAAAAACCCAACCATCTTCACCTGCAAAATCTAATACTAAGCAATCTTCTTTTGATATAAAAGCCTTATTGGCTTCATCAATTGTATAAAGTTTGGGATCTAGTGGCTTACCGTTTTTTGTTATTTTGTACATTTAATTAATCGGTTTAAGGTTTTTAAGAAAATCCTCTACTACTTCTTTGTTGAATTTCAGGCCTCCTATTTCGATAGTTTCTATTGGTTTTACAACTTCGTAGCCTTCTGACATGTAGCTATTTAGCTTAATCGTTTGCTTAGCAACAAGTCTGATAACCTCGTTGGTATCATTTCTAGTCACTACACAATTTTCACCGCCTGTTATAACTGAATTTCCATGAGCTCTAATACTAGTCTGATCACCTACGGTTATATTACAATCGCTCCCACTATCTATAGTACAGCGTTCACCAACAGTAATTATGCAGCTGTCCCATGCATCTATAAAACAGTGATTGCCAGTAGTGATTGTGCAGCCATACTTAATTCTAAAAATCCAACTATCTTCACCTGCAAAATCTAATACTAAGTCATTTTCGCTAGATGTAAAAGTTTGATTGGCTTCATCTATCATATAAAGCTTAGGATCTACTGCTACGCCGTTTTTTGTTATTTTGTACATTTAATTAATTGGTTTAATAATTTTCCGATAAATGTTTTTGTCTCGACGGTATCATATCTAGTCACTGTGGAATATTTGCCGCTAGTTATAATTGAGTTCCAGCTGGTGTGAACAACGGCGCCATTTCCTGTAGTAATATTACAACTGCTGCCAGTGTCTATAGTACAGCCCCTGACAGTTGCGATTGTACAGTTATTGTCGGTAGTAATAATACAGCGACCAATAGGTAAAATTGTACAGTCATTGCCGGCATTTATAACACAGCCAACGCCAGTTGCAATTGTACAATCATTACATACAATTATAATACAGCGATCACCAGCTAAAATTGTACAGTCATTGCCAGTAGTTATAATACATTCAACACCAACATCTATAATACAGCGATCACCAGCAGTGATTTGACAACTATGAATAATTTTAAAAAACCATCTATTCTCACCTGTGAAATTTATTACTAAGCCATTTTCTTCTGATGTAAAAGTACGATTGACTTTATCAATCGTATAAAGTTTAGGATCTAACGCTACGCCGTCTTTTGTTATTTTGTACATGTTAAATTTAAATTAATTATCTTGTTTAATTTTCTTAAGTAAATCTGCCCATTGGCCCCAAACTGGATTCTTCCAATAAAGACCGTGTTCGGCAACTTCGTTTTCTTTAGCATAATATAAGTCTTCTAATTTCACTATATATTTAACCTTTCGTTTGTCTAGGCCGTTCATGCGGCAATACTCTAAAAAATCTTTATAGTTATTAGAAATTACATACTTAATTTTCATATTTTTGTTTTAAAGAACTGCCGTACGACGGCACTCCGATTACGTTAGTGCTGTAATGATCATCGTCGGTTTCACCATAATCTACATCAGTTACCTGGGGTTGCTGAATAAGTTGCCATTGAACTAAAGCTTCCTCGTCGCCATCTAATATTATTAGCTGAGAGCGTATATAAATTTCTAAAGCTTCATCTTCTGAGGACGCGCTCACCCACGAACCTGACATCGATTTAATACCGAAATACGTTTGGATATAATATGAATTTGGAGTTTGTGTCCACATTTATTTTAAAATAACAATTATAAAGTATTATAGTATAGTTATTAAAATGTGTCAACCTCAATTCCGTACGGTCAGTATAGTGTGCATTCTACTTTTTGTAGAACGTAAGACCAACCGCAGGGAGCTGAGGGCGAACCAGACAGCGGTTCGCTCCCACTAGGGTTAATTGGGCAAGGAATTGTATTCAATTAAAAACGCATGACCTTGCTCAGTCAGCTTATATACATTTATTTTGCCGTCGACATAATCTAGCTCAAGCAACTTTTTACGTAAGGCTGCTTGGCCTAAAAGCCAAACAGACTGCTCGTGAAGTTCAAGATAAATTGCCCGGCCGTACCTACCCATCTTAGGTGTTTCATGGATAGATTCTAAGTATTTTACCAATTTTTTGATATGTTGTAGTTGTACGTTATTCATATTAAAAAGGTAGTTCGTCTGGATCAATTACAACGTCATTAATATTAAGTTCAAGCTGAGACGCGCTGGCAGGCTCGGCTTGCTTAGTTTTTTCTACATACCGCCCTAACAAATGCACTTCATCCGAAATTATTTCCATTTTGTAATGTTTAACCCCGTCTTTTTCCCAGGTACGAGTAACTGCTCTACCTTCAATTAAAACACGGCAACCTTTATAAAGGTATTGCTCTAATTTTGTCGCAGTTGAACCAAATATTACTACGTTATGATATTCAACCTCAGAAACCCACTCTTCAACTTTTTTATATTGGCGATTAGTCGCTAAATTTAAATTAAGCACAGCAGTACCCCCAGCAGTGGTTTTCAGTTCTGGGTCTCGAGTAAGATTGCCTAATAATTGAATTTTGTTTATATCGTTGAACATGTGTTTAAATAATTAAATAATTGGTTTAAGGTTTTTAAGTAATTTTTCTACCTCTTCTTTGTTGAATTTCAAGCCTCCTATTTCAATGGTTTCTGGTTCTACAACTTCGTAGCCTTCAACACCATAGCCACCATTCAGCTTAATCGTTTGCCCAGCAACAAGTCTGATAACCTCAACAGTATCACGTTTAATCACTGCGCAACCTTCACCGCCTGTTATAACTGAATTTCCATAAGCTCTAATAACAGCGTTATGACCTGTAGTTATATTACATTGAGCGCCAGCATATATACTACTGCCATTGGCAGTAGTAATTGTGCAATTACCCCATGTATTTATAATACAGTCATCTTCAGTAGTAATTGTGCAGTTATGGTGTGTGTCTATGTTACAGCGGTCACCAGCAGTTATAGTTGAATTATCACAGACTCTAATAACTGCACAATTACCCGTTGTGATATTACAGCTATAGTCGGCATCTATAGTACAACCATTACCAGCAATGATTTCACATTTACCCTTAATTCTAAAAATCCAACTATCTTTACCTGTGAAATCTAATACTAAGTCATTTTCGATAGATGCAAAAGTCTTATTGGCTTCATCAATTGTATAAAGTTCAGGATCTAACGCTACGCCGTTTTTTGTTATTTTGTACATTTAATTAATTGGTTTAAGGTTTTTAAGAAAATCCTCTACTTCTTCTTTGTTGAATTTCAGGCCTCCTATTTCAATAGTTTCTATTGGTTTTACAACTTCGTAGCCTTCTGTCATGTGATCATTCAGCTTAATCGTTTGCCCAGCAATAAGCTTGATAACTTCGTTGCCATAACGTTTACTCACTACACAATTTTTACCGCCTGTTATAACTGAGTTCCAATTAGCTCTAATAACAGTCTGATCACCTGCGGTTATATTGCAGCCGCTCCCAGTGTCTATGGTGCAACCATCACCAGTAGTTATATTACAGCCGGGGGCGGCGGCTATAGTACAGCGTTCACCAACACATATTATGCAGTCAAGATATGTGTGTATAACACAGCCATGATCTGCTGTTATATTACAGTCGCGACCGGCCTCTATAGTACAGCCATCACCAGTAGTGATTATGCACTCGCCCCTTGCATCTATAAAACAGTCTTCACCAGTAGTGATTTTACAGCTATAACCGATTCTAAAAAGCCAACCATTTTTCCCTGCAAAATCTATTACTAAGCCATCTTCTTTTGACGCAAAAGTTTTATTAACTTTATCAATCGTATAAAGTTTAGGATCTAACGCTACGCCGTCTTTTGTTATTTTGTACATGTTAAATAATTTGTTTAAATTTTAGATAAGGTTTAGATGGTGCTTTGAATTGAGCCTCAATTTCGGCTATTTGTTCTTTAAGAGTTGCGCGTTGTTCTTTAGTAAAACTTGGCGCGGCTTCGTTAAATAGATCTACGCTAAACCGTCTAGCGCCAAAAACAATAGTAAATGCTCCCAGCTCTTTTTCACCATTTGCCATAGCTAGGTCAATGTGGGGCTGCAACAATTCTTCTAAAGCTTCAGTCACCTGTTCAAGTTCTTTAATTTTAAGTTTATATTCTTTGTAAGCATCAACAATTACTAACCTTTCGGATTCATTAGTAACAATCTCGCCTGTTTTAGGATTTATTATTTTCATATTTATTAATTATAAAATCCCTTCTACCAGCGCTGCGTTATCAATCGAGGCCTTAATCGTTGCCCTAGCGGCGGTAAGCTTTGCTATTTGTTCCTTAGTTAAATTATATTTTCCGGCGTAGATAGATTTAGTTTCACGATCTAAAGCCATTGCCTCCATGATCTGATCTATTACTTCCTCAGTTGCAAAAGGTAATAAGGTGGTTGTTTTAGATGTATTAATATTCTTTTTATACCAATTAAGGATTTCCTCATCTTGCCTTTTAGTTAAATACTTCTGGCTTGGTTCATCTAGAACTATCCACAATGTAGGCAATTGATATAAATAGTGTGCAACGCCTAAATGTACCGCGCAGCGCTTCAGAGCGTCACTAACGGCAGATTTTAACGGTTCTTTATCGTCAGACCCGTTACTATAGCCAACATCCTCTTTTGTACATAAATTAACCTTTAAACTCCCGTGTACTATTACATCTGTAATGGTCTTCCATTCAAATGACCATTCTAGTTCGCCAAAAACGTCATTAAGTCTAGTTTGTACTACTCTTGCATCCACATGAAATGTGATCATAGCCTTGGTTTTACCTGAATTATAGTTATTAATTTTCCATGATATTTCATGGTCACCAAATGGCTGTTTTAATAAAATTAAATTAGGTAAGTCTACAGTATTATTTTGTTTCATAATTCTTCTTTAATTTTATGCTTAGATAAAAGTGCGCCGTTATTATTTATATACCAATCCAAAGTCAAAATACCTGGAACCTTATCATAACGCTCTACCCAGCCCTCTACTAAATTAAATAAGACAGCAGCATACTTGAGTTCAATTTCTAGCTCAATTTTACGCTTTGATGTACCAAAATCAAACCAATAAGCACGAAGCTGTCCAAGTTGATCAGGTTTAAAAATAAATTGAGAAGTGAACTTAATCTCCTTCATATAATATTAAAATAACAATTATGAGATATTATAGTATAGCTGTTTAGATATGTCAACAGCCTGTAAAACAAACAACAAAACCACCCGGAGGTGGCCTTGTTGCTAAGTGTTATTCTAAATTTCCGAGCGGAAATGAAGGACTCGTTATTATATAATAGTATCCCCCGTTCTGTAAAATAATACTATAAGGTATTGAAGACCACTGTGTATGGTTGTAGATTATCTCAGGAAATTATTCCCGCCGACTATACCAATCACAAGGGGCCCAACGGCAATGCATAACTCTGGCATTTAAAATATTATAGCCTGGGAATTGTGACTCGAACGCTGAAAGACATACAGGTAAGCGAACGTGAAGACAGCAGCGGATATGGGTTACGTACTATGCCCCCGCTCTTGAACTACCTATCATGGTAGCTGCAATACAGATAGTGTGCTTAATCTTTCGGACAGAAAACCGGTTAAAAGATGATAACTAAGCTCTAATTCACCTCTCACGCCTAAGAAACCAGGTAGGGGGTTACTTACTAATTGACTTCTTATTCTATATATACTATAATATCTTAAGTTAAAGTTATTCTATGTTAGTTATCATCATTGCAAACGTCTTAATTGTGTTTCTAGTGCTGTCTATTCCTAAATTTAAATTCGTGCACGCGGCACATAAAAGATCAATCAAAAAACGATACCCATTTATTAATAAAATAAGTAGACAATTATGAGCAAAGAACAACAATTAGCAGAGATGCGCGAAACAATCTTAAACGCGGAAAAAAACCTTACTAAAATTAAAAACGAGTACAATCTATTGAACGGAAATACAAAATTCATTTTAATAGTACCTGCCAAAATGATGAACTGGCTTGACGATCAGTCAAAGCTGCGTAGTATGCATAAAGCTGAAATCGTTAGAGCACTTATATTTAATAAAATGAGCCGCACTAAACCCCAATTGAATTAGGTAACCTATAGTAAATTAATTTACATATGAAATATAACGCCCAACAAATCGCTGCGATGTACAGTTGTAAGCCTGTTCTTATTTATTCAATACTTAAGAAGTTAAATTACGGAAAAGTAAAAGGCAAAGGGTATAATATTAATAGCGATCAGTTAGAGATAATTGCTGCTGCTATTAGTACCGATAAACTTAAAAATAATAAAGATTTTGTAGAGAAGATATTTACTACAAAAGTTGGCACTAATATCGATCACCTTGCTGCAACAGTTTTCGATTTTGAAAAAGAGATCAGTCGTATAATTATAGAAAAAAAGCTTGTAAAAGTTAAAAACGATATGCAATATAATAAATTAGTTGGTACTTTAGCAGTGCTATTAACAACGCTGTTGCTAATCGTAATTTTAATTATAGTACTATAAGTTTACAGGAGATAATGTTTGCTATAATAGGTAAATGACCAGGAAGACTCCACGGGGCAATATTGGCAACGTAAATTCAATATTGACATTACAAGTAATAATTGCGGCAGCTAAGCTTATAGTAGATAGGGCGATGCTAGACGAGACTTACGTTCCTACAGATACTAAAGTCTGTATCTCAATACCAATTTCAAGGCAGACCTTATACCGCCGATTAAACGATGCTAAAGAGGTTGGCGGTGAAGATTATAATGCCCTAAGTGACACCTTACAATTAATTGAGACTTTGCAGCGTGAGCGGCTAATTTCAAACGCCTTAACTGATAAGTGGAATGCCAACTTTGCTAAGTTTGTATTAAATACTAACCACGGAATGCGTGAAACTAATACACAAGAAAATTTAAATGTTGATGTAAATAAATCAACAGAAACAACCACATCCAATGATGAATCCACAACAGCTATTAGAGAAGCTCTCATCAAGCTCTCCGGCCAGAGTAATAGCCGCGACTGAGTCAATTGAATTTTTTGCTGCGTATTACTTGTCAAATCATATCCGCGGTGCGGTGCCGGACTTTCATAAAGAATGGTATTCGCTTGCAAACACGTATAACAGAATAGCTTTAGCTGCGCCTCGCGGTCATGCCAAATCAACTTGTTTTAGTTTGGTCTATCCTTTATGGTGCTTACTCACAAAACGAAAGCGTTTTATATTAATGGTGTCAGACACGGCATCGCAGGCAACTTCTTTACTAGGTAGTATTATTGAAGAGTTAGAAACTAACGATAGAATTATTGCTGATTTTGGGAAAATTGCAGGCTACGTGCCGGACAGGGCGGAAGACAAGATGAAGTGGACAGCTAAAGATATTGTCACAACAACAGGTATTAAAGTTATGGCTGCCGGCTGGAAAGCCAAGCTCAGAGGATTAAAGCATGGCGCTTACAGACCAGATCTTATTTTATTAGACGATGTAGAAAATGATGAATCTGTTGATAGCGACGTTCAAAGAGCCAAAGTCAAGAACGTGTTTTACAAATCTATATTAAACCTCGGAGATGAAAATACGCAGATAATAGAAGTGGGCACAATTCTACATACTGACGCGCTGTTGACGACGTTAATTGAAGTACCCCCTAGCGGATGGGTATCAAGAATATATAGAGCAGTTAAAGAAAACGGGCAGCCATTGTGGCCCTCTTATTGGTCAACTGAACGCTTAGAGCAAAAAAAGGCGGAAATTGGTAGCATTGTTTTCGAGCAGGAATACATGAACAATCCTATTGATGCTGAAACGCAAATTATAAAACCTGTAGCGTTTTATGAACAATTAGATTTATCCTCTTGTGACTTTTATGCTTATGTTGATTTAGCTATCAGTGAAAAAGAAACAGCTGATTACACCGCTATAGTTACAATTGCTAAGCTAAGATCAACCAATAAATTATATGTAATTGAACCTACCCGTATTCGTGGGGGAATTTTGCAGCAGCTAGATCTTTTATTTAGTTTATACGCAAAGTATAAGTATAAAAAAATAGGGTCTGAATCAGTTGCATATCAAAAAGCTTTTTATCAATTAGCACTTGATGAAAGCCGTAGAAGAAATATATTTCTTCCTATTGTGGAAGTTACGGTTGACAAAGATAAAATTAGACGAACACTAGAGGTTACACCTTTGATTGAAAATGGTACAATCTTATTCAATAACGGCCACCAGGATTTTATGGCAGAATTGCTACACTTTCCGCGAAGCAAGCATGATGACTTTGTAGATTCGTTTGTGGGTGGAGTCAAGCTTGCGACACAAAGTAGTACAAGTAATGCTGTAAGTACAGGTGGTGGTATAATTTATCCGAAAAGACATTAATGCCAACAGTAAAAACACCAAGAGAGATGACCACAATCGTTGGAGTTCCAGGTGAGTCTTTAATTAGCAACTATGACGGAGAAGAACGCCGCATCGATTATCTAACTTTGCAAGACTATAGGTCTATGGTTGACAACGATGGTCAGGTTCAGATGTTAGTTAATGCAATTAATAACACCATTTTAGCTTCAGGAGTTGAAATAGTTGATCCTTCCAATTATGAAGGCTTAGAAGATAGCGAAGAAAAGCTATTTATAGAATCAAATTTGTTTAATTCTTCACACGATGGCGGCATGGCAAAATCGTTAGAACTTACTAACCGTATTATGCTTAGGGCTTTTATTGAAGGGTACAGAGTTTTTGAAGTTGTTTATAAGCTTGGTGACGATAAGAAAATACATCTAGATAGATTGGCTTCTAGGGCAGGAATTAATGATCACGAGCTTTATTTAATTGCAGATGATAAAGGTGATTTTGTAGGAATTAGGCAACGTACGGCATTTAAAAACAGAATCGTAGACGTTACAATCCGCAATGAAACTTCTATTTCTAAAGTAGTTAAGGCGACTTTTGGTGAAGAGTACGGTAGCCTATATGGTCGATCAGGGTTAAAAGCGGCTTGGTATCATTATGATAAAGCGCACAAGGGCATGTTTTTAAACCATGTAGGGCATGAACTTGGAACTCAAAAAGTTCGTTACATTCGTCACAAATCAGCAAGCGATGAAATGGTAGTAAGTGCTATTACAGCCGCGTCTAAATTTACTAGTGAAGCCGTAATCGCCATGGATGAGAATGTGATGACGATTGAAACACTTGAACTATCTTCCGCAGACGTTATGCGTGCCGGACAAGACGGCATCGACAAGCATTACTCGCTAATGGTTAAGTCCGTTTTGGCTCAATTTATTGATCTGGGAACGACAGAAACTGGCAGTAGGTCATTGGGTGATTCACAAATTAAATTTTTTAAACAAGGATTAGAGGCAGTTGCTCGTATAATTTTAGAGGAAACATGGAACAAAGTTATAGCTGATCTTTGTAGAGTTAATTTTGGGCGCGGGATATATCCAAAATTAAAAGTAAAACCGATATCAGATAACAAAACCGAGTTGTTACATGTTTTATTTACTGAGATGATAAAGAAAGGCGTGATTAATACAGCTATTACCGAACGTATCCAAGAGCGAGTTTCTGACGATCTAGGTTTAGACGTATCAGAAGAAGATATGTTGAAGTCTAAAGACGAATCTGATACAGCACAAGACTTAATAGCTAAAGTTTCTCCACAACAAGAGATAGCTCCTAAAATAGGTCAAGAAGACAGTAAAGTAGAAACAGACACAGCAGAATTGTACAACAATGTTAACCTAGAAGATCAAATGATCACACCAGAAGAAGCTATTAGAGAGTCGAGGGCTTTATTTGCTGATGAACAGAAAGTTAACTGGTCAGACATTCGTTATGAATTAGAAAATGCTCAAAGAGAAACTCTAAACATTTTAAGCCGCAAGCTTGCCGTACAAAAACAGGATATAATTAACAAATACGTACAAGCAATTAGGGAGGGTAGAAAATCTATCAACAGCGTAAAGATTTCCTTAGCGGAAAATAGCGGGGAAGCTGATTATTCTCTAGCACTACTAACACAAGTGCTTAAACTAATGGAGTTTGGTAAGATTTCAGCCGCTAACGAGTTGCTAGAATCAGTACCTACAACAAAAACTCCACAGCGTGTATACATGGAAGACAAAGTTAACGCAACGGTGGGTGAACAGCAAGACAGATTAAAATTGAGATTAACTAGCGTTGCAAACGCGGCTTTAATTAATAATATACCTGAAAACCAAGCACAGCTTTTGCTTGACCGAGAATATGACAACTTTTTTGAAGTAGCGTTAAAGCCAACTGTTGCAGCGTTGTTACCTGAAGCGTTAAATTGGGGTAGAAAAGTTACGTTCGATAAATACAATGACGTTATATTTGCATATCGGTATTCAGCTGTTTTAGACAATAGAACTACAGAATACTGTAGTAATCTAGATGGCAAAGTATTTCAAATTACAGATCCAGACTTTTATATGGTAACACCACCAAATCACTTTGGTTGTAGATCTATTTGGGTGGCAATATTGAAGAGAGAATCAGCCGGAGTCAAGGTAGACGGTAAGCCGTTTGGCGTGCCGGTTTACGGTAGTATCTCCAGCTTTAAAAATTCTGGTAATGTGAGAGATGCAACGCTTTCGGAACTTATCGAAAAAATCATAAATGAATAAATCTGCTGTTCTACTTGCGCTTTTATACAAAATAAAGCAGCAATTTAACAAAACGCTTGCATCTCAAAAGCAGGAAATAGATCAGCACGTCTCTTCTGAACTAAAAGAAATTAACACCAGCTTACTAAAAAATAAAACCGAACTTAAGGCAGAACTAAATAACATCAAAGCTGATACCGCTTCTACAATTCGTGCAAAGCTAGATGCTACAGTCGAAGATATTAAAGCTCTAATACAGAGTGAAATTAATAAAAATAACATAAATAATTCAACAGAAAAGCAAGCCTTAATAGCTCAACTATCTGATATCCAGGAACAACTTTCAAATACAAAGAAAGGCAAAGTCGACTACGATAAAACAATCCGGCGGTTGTCTGATCTGGTTATTAATGCAATAGGTTCTAATAATGACAATGTTAATCGGTCCGAACTTTTAAAACTGCAAGAAGATCTAAAATCATTAATCCCTAAACCAGAGCCTGAAATAGATATAGTTTCCGACGGCTCTATTAAAATTAGCAGCGCCGTAATAAATAATAAAAAAGTATTTAGTATTAATACAAAGATAAAAGGTGACAATATATTGCTGGCAGGTGGTGGTGGTGGTGCTAAAACATTCACTACACTTAAAGACGCGCCAAATAGCTACGTTGGTGGCTCAGGTAAGTTTGTTAAAGTAAAAGCTACTGAGGATGGCCTTGAATTTATAGCGGGATCTGGCGGTGCGGTTACTTGGGGTGATGTTGTTGGCACGCTATCTAATCAAACAGATTTACAGGCTGCTTTGGATACTAAAGTGGATGAAAACGCTGGAATTGTTGGTGCTACTAAAACTAAAATTACATATGATGCAAAAGGATTAGTAACTGCTGGAGCTGATGCCACTACAGCGGACATTGCTGACTCGGTAAATAAAAGATATGTAACTGACGCTAATTTAACAACAATAGGTAACCAATCAGGAACAAACACTGGAGATAACGCCACAAACTCTCAATATTCTGGTTTAATTAGCAACGCTACACACACCGGAGAAGTAACCGGCGCTACAGCTCTTACTATTGCAAACAATGCTGTAATTACAGCAAGGATAGCCGATAACGCAGTTACGAATGCCAAGATAGCAGGAGCAGGAACCCGCGACGCAACAACATTCTACCGTGGTGACGGTACGTTTGCTGCACCAGCAGGCTCAGGTGACATGGTGCTTGCATCAGCTCAGACTAATACAGGCGTTAAGACATTCCTAGACGCTACTTTGGGACTAAGAAATGTAGCAAACTCAATAACTTCATTCTTCACAAACACAGCAACAGTAGCACGAACGTACACCCTTAAAGATGCTTCAGGAACAATCGCTTTTACATCTGACATCACAGGTACAAACTCAGGCACAAACACAGGCGACCAAACTATTACCTTAACAGGCGGTGTCACAGGAAGTGGCACAGGAAGTTTCGCAGCTACTGTAATCACCAATGCTAACTTAACTGGTGGAGTAACATCTGTCGGTAATGCTGCAACCGTTATCACAAACGCTAATCTCACAGGAGAAGTTACATCTGTCGGAAACGCAGCAACTGTACCTAATGCAACGGTTATAGGCAAGGTTCTCACAGGGTATGTTAGTGGTGCAGGAACTGTAGCTACTACCGATACAATTCTCCAAGCAATCAACAAGTTAAACGGTAACGATGCTACTAACGCTAACTTAACAGGAGTAGTAACTTCTACAGGAAACGCTACAGCTATCGCTAACAGTGCGATAACTAATGACATGCTCGCTAACGGAGCAGTAGCAAACCTTACAAACACAAACTCGGGAGACAACGCTACTAACACTCAATATAGTGGACTCGTTTCTAATGCAACACACACAGGTGACGCTACAGGCGCTACCGCTCTTACAGTAGTACGAATCAATGGTGTATCAATGGCTGGACTTGCTACTGGTATTCTTAGAAACACTACTACTACGGGAGTACCTAGTATTGCTATCAACTCTGACCTCCCTGTAATGAGTGCGACTGTAGGGGGAGCTGTACCTACACCACCAAACAACACAACAACATTTTTACGTGGAGATGGAACTTTTGCCGCACCTTCAGCAGGGGCAGGTGATATGATTTTAGCCTCATCGCAAACAAACTCAGCCTTAAAAACGTTCCTGAACGGTACACTAGGCTTGAGAAACATAGCAAATACCTTTACCTCATTATTTTCTAATGCCGCAACTGTTGCCCGAACTTATACACTTAAAGATGCAGACGGTACAATTGCTTTTACCTCAGACATTACAGGAACTAACTCTGGTACAAACACTGGAGATAATGCGACCAATAGCCAGTATTCTGGTCTAGTTTCCAACGCAACACATACAGGAGACGCCACAGGAGGTACAGCTTTGACGTTGGCTACAGTCAATGCAAACGTCGGAACATTTGGTTCCGCCACACAAGTAGCATCAGCCACTGTTAATGCCAAAGGATTAGTAACTGCTATTTCAAATACGACTATAGCAGTAGCTTCTACGGCTGTTACTGATTTCACCGAAGCGGCGCAGGATGCAGTTGGTGCCATGGTAGATGCAAGCTTGACTTATGTAGATGCGACACCGTTATTACAACGCGCTGCTTTAACAGGAGATGTCACGGCTAGTGCTGGATCTAATGTAACGGAAATTGGAACAGGAGTTATTGTAAATGCTGACGTTGCGGCAGGTGCTGCTATCGCACTTTCTAAACTAGGTACGACAGCAGCAAATAGAGCAGTGACGACTAATGGAAGTGGAAATATAGGAGCTGCGGTTACAACTTCAACAGAGATCAGTTATGTCAATGGCGTCACCTCAGCAATCCAAACGCAGATAGATGGCAAAGCACCATTAGACGCACCAACCTTTACTGGAACGGTAACGATTCCCACCCCATTCACCTTGGGAGCCGTCTCTGTCTTACCCACTGGGACTGAGCTTAATTTTGTCGATGGCGTCACCTCAGCAATCCAAACGCAGCTAGATGGCAAGACATCATCAGCCTCGCCTAGCTCTGCAAAGTTCTTTTTAGAAGCTGTTGTATCGGCAGGAGTGCCATCAATTACAGCCTCATACAACATAACCTCTATCACAGATGCGGGTGTTGGATTGCTGACGGTTACAATTGGTACTGATTTCTCAAGTGCGAGTTACGCTGTTTTGGCAACAGTTGAAAAAGCAGCTACTGCACTCACAGTTGCGGCGGCTCGAAATGTTGTAATTAGAAGTGGAACACTTGCTGTAGGGTCTTTCCAGCTGGACTGTCACGATTCTACAGCAGTAACAAATGTTGTCAAAGACCCCGACTCGTGGCATTGCGTTGGATATGGAGATCAAGCATAATAAAAAAATATGATAATACTAATACAATTTAAAAATAAATCAGTTGCAATAATGCAATATTTAAAAGAAGAAAGCTCAGAGGCTGATATTCAAGCTGAAGTAGATAAAAGTAAATTTGATCAAGAAGTTGAATCATGGAGGGTAATTACACAAGATGAAATACCTACAGACAGGACATTTCGAAACGCTTGGATTGATACAGGCGTTATTGACATTGACATGAAAAAGGCAAGAGAAATTAAAAAAGATACGTTCAGACAACAAAGAGCTACAGTTTTTCCAAAATTAGATACTGAATACATGATTGCTATTGAAAATAAAGATGAAGCTGAAATGCAGAGAATTACAACGCTTAAAAAGGAGTTAAGGGATATAACTAAATTGCAAAATATAGAATTAGCTCAAACACCAGAAGAATTAAAAGCAATAGACCCTAAAATATTAAAGATTTAATTAGATAATTAATTAATCAAATTGCTATAATTATACCTACATATTATAATAAATAGGATGACCAACCCAACTACCGCACTTTGCGTAATCGCAAAAGATAAATCAGATATTATTGAACGCATGCTTGATTCGACAGCAGGTGTTTTTGATTTTTATATACTCCAAGACACGGGCTCTACCGACCAAACTGTTGAATTGTGGGAGCAGTGGTGTAAGAAAACAGGTAGACCTTATGAGATTTCAAAAAAAGAGCTAGGTAAAGACTACGATTTTGTTTTTGTAAATGGTAGAAAGGTTTTAGCTGAGTTTGACAAAGCAAGACAGGACTCCTTTGATATGGCCAAAAAGCTTGGCGCAAGCGCTGCTTTTTGGTTAGACACCGACGACATCATAATTAACCCTAATATAATTCCAAGCATCACAGCTAAAATGTGCGCTGCTGATTTATCGGCAGTTTTAATTACTTACGATTATGCAGAAGCTATTAACGGGTTAAGAGCAGTTACGCAAGTAAGGGAGAGATTGATAAATCTAAAACACTCAGGTAGATGGACTGATCCAGTTCATGAAACTTATAACTTTGAAAGTGATGCCAAAATTGTAACTCTGGCACAACTGACAGGAGAGCAAGACGTTTTAAAAGTTGTTCATAAAAGAAGCCCGTTTGATAGTTCAGACGGCGGCCATGCTAAACCCGAAAACAGGCGTAATAACTTAATTATGACCAGAGCTATTGAGCGTATTGGGTTACAGAATGTAAGCGATAAATTAATTCGAAATCTTGGTTTTGATCATTTTGAGTATGGGGAGTGGGAGCTCGCTATTCAATGGTATGAGTATCTTATTAATGTCAAAAAATTAGACAATAAACCAGCCGAGTTGCTCTATGATATTTATCAAAAATTAGCTAAGGCTTATTTAGCCACTGAGGCTAATGATAAAGCGATGGGCGCGGCGTACCAACTGAAAAGGATATTACCACAACTATCGGACGGCGATTTATTACTAGCAGAACTATTTATATACGCAGGCGATTGGGAATCTGCTATAAGGCACTCTGATCGTGTGATTGCTAGAGGAATCCCGAAAAACATTGCTGTTACAAACGAAATGGATTATACGATTGTGCCTAGACGAATTAAATTGCAAGCTTTAGTGGCGTTAAATAAAGTAGATGAAGCTATACAAGTAGCAAAAGAATTGCTGTCAATTATGCCAAGTAATACACAATTAAGATCCGAATTAACCAAGCTTGAACAAGATAAAAGGCGCATTGCTGTTATTGAGGGAATAAAAGCGCTAACTGTGTATATGCAATACGCAAGTCAATTTAATCAGTTAGAGTCAATCATCTCATCGATACCTATTGACCTAAGAGACGACCCAGTAGTGCGGCGCTTTATTAAAGAAATCAAATACGACGTCAAACGTAAGTCTAATAAGACTGTACTTAGCGGTATTAAATCTATTGTTTTCTATGCAGGCGGACACTTCGAACCCTGGGATGGGCATTCTGATATTAACAAAGGCATTGGGGGCAGCGAGGGCATGTGCATCCAAATGGCTCGAGGCCTGGCTGCTTTAGGTAATAAAGTAGTTGTCTTTAATTATTGCGGTGATTCAGATGGCAAAACGTTTGATGATGTTCTATATTTAGACCATCGTAAATGGAATCCTGATACCAAGTGTGATATTTTTATCTCTTTGCGTATACCTTCTTTATTTGGCAGCTACCAAGGTGATACACCAATCATAAATGCTATCAAACAGTATTTGTGGTTACATGATACAGGTTACGGAGATCTGCCTTTAATAGCCTTTACGGCACCGAACAAAGTTATAGCCCTATCAGATGCCCATATAGAATCTCTAAAACAAGCGCATGGCATTACTAATGATAGTATTTTTTTTAAAACACGTAACGCATTAAACAAACACGCAATTGAGTACGCTGACAAAAATGCAGGTGCGAGAGATCCTTACAAAGTTATTTACGCATCTAGTTATGATCGCGGGTTACTAGACGCTTTAAAGATGTGGCCTAAAATTGTAGAAAAAGTTCCAGAGGCTCACTTAGATATTTACTATGGTCTAAACACCTTTGATGCAATTATGGAAAATAACTTATCTCACCCACAAAGCAAACAACGAGGCGAAGAAATGAAAGCTTTTAGGGCTGAGCTAATGGAGCTAATTGCTAAAACTCCAAACGTTCGTGAGCTAGGGCGTATTTCGCAAGACGAGTTGTATAAAGAATTTGCACAAAGTGCGATCTGGTTCTATCCTACTGAGTTTTACGAGATAAGCTGTATTACGGCAATGCAGGCGCACGCGCTTGGTGCCGTGCCTGTATGCACTCCGTTTGCGGCATTAAAAGAAACAGTAAACAGCCGATATAGTTATAAAACAAATAAATTGCAAATTGTAAGTGCTGTAGTTCACGCTTTAACGCACCAAGATGAATTAGAGAAAAAACGCAGCCTGGGTATAGAGTGGGCTCGTAAAGAATATAATATTGACACTTTAGCCCAGCAATGGGATGCATTTTTTAATAACGACTAACATGGATAATAAGCTGATATGCATAAGGGTGCTTTTGCCTGCATTAATAGAAACAAAAGAACAAGAAGAGATGACTCGTATTTCTCATAAATCTATAATAAGCCTAAATCACTGCGTCAAGGTCGATGTTGATAGCAAACGATATGAGTCAAGAGTCGCTGGCGTGTGGAATGTTTTTTTAGACAAATGGCGAGGCAAAAAATACGATTTTTTGATGATAATGGCTAACGACGTTCAGCTGGATTTCAACGCTATTGATATCATGATCAACACGTTAAATGATAACCCTAATGCTGGTGTTTCTACCCTGCATGTAACGCGAGATCTAGAACAATTTAAAAAGAATTATGGCCTACAAAGTTATAGCGGAACTCTAACAAGTAATTATAACCAAATGGACCCAGCCTGTTTTATGATAAAAAAAGGTGTTATTGAAACCGTCGGCAGAATTGATGAACAATTCCCGTGCGAATTTGTAGAACGCGATTTTTGGCATCGATGCATATTAGCTGGATTTAAATGGATAGAGCCATCGCAAACACTTTGTTATCATCCACCTTATAGTGCTACTATTGGAAATGATAACGAAAGGCTTAAAAAAGCTTTAAAACGTTATAAGTATAAATGGGGCGGGGACGCAGGGCAAGAGCGTTTTCTTTTCCCGTATAATGACATGTCTTTAGATTTTACTTTCGCTCAAAAATATGAATAAGATAAAAGTGCATTTAGGCTGCGGTACTGTCTATTTAGAAGGCTATGATAACGTGGATGTACCTATTACAGAACATCAATTAGCCGATAATAATCCCGACATTGTGGAACAAAATTCTACTACAGTAGATAATTATTACACCCGTCATGTTGATAAAGGATTAATAATGGGCGGTACACTACACAAGACTTGTGTTGTAGTAGATAAATACGGTGATGTTTTCAATTTACCATATGAAGATAATACAATTGACGAATTACGTTTAGTACAAGTATTTGAACACTTGACATTTGAGCAGGGTCAACATGCTTTAAGATATTGGTTAACAAAACTAAAACCGGGCGGAATCCTACATCTTGACGTCCCTGATTTAGACGGTACAGTTGCCCTATACGCTACAGAACCTGAATGGGCAACAAGACTGTTATTTGGGTCTCAGCGCAATGAGTACGGCCAACACAAGTCGATGTACAACAAACAATCTCTTCGCACTGTAGCCGAAGAGGTGGGATATATATTTATAAATTATTTACCTAATATTCATTTCTATCCTGCCTTTGCAATTGAATTTGCAAAATCTGCTGGTGATTTAGAAATAGAATTTGAAGGACAGGGATATAAACCGGAGCCATAACATGAAAATAGCGATGATTGGTTATTTTGGTTGGTACGGCTCGATGGCCGAATGGGTAGCCGACGCATGGGAAAATAACGGGCACGATGTAATTAAATTTGACCGTAAATTAATACCGCAAGAATTAGATAAAAGTTTTGATTTTATATTTATTGTAGATTGCAGCGAGGATTTCAGCCGTAATATTCCAAGATACATACAGCCTACAGTATTCTGGAGTTATGATGCGCACATGCCGGGTGGTGCTGAGCGAAGCGTTAACATTGCCCGCAAGTCCGATTTAATATTTAGTATGAATTATCTGCACGGGGTCAAATTATTGGCTAAATTTGGGGTTAAAAGTTTTTGGATGCCAAGTACATATAATGATTTATTTATATGTGATGGCGAGAAACTACACCTTGATGTAGCTATGATTGGAAATGCTAATAGTCATGCACGTATAGAATTATGGAAGTTATTAAACGAAAACTATAAAGCTTTTACTGGAAAGGCTGAAACAAAAGAAGAGTATAAGCATGCTATGTCTAATTCTAATATTATAGTGAATCAACCGACTGAACCGTGGGATATTATTACTGGGATACGCTTTTTTGAAGCTTTGGGCTTTGGGAAGTTGTGTTTGCAGAAGCGAATTAAAACAGACGAACTAGAAAAACTTGGCTTTATAGATGGTGTTGATTTTGTTTATTGGGATAATTTTGAAGATTTAAAAACTAAAATTGATTACTATTTAAAAAATGACCATGAGAGGCAGAAAATTTCAATTTCTGGTAATAAGAAAGTTTATAAAATGTCTATGACAGCGCAGGCTGCCAAGCAAGAACAAATTATATTATCTGAACTATACGAAAAATTATGAAGAATGTATTAATAACAGGTGGCACAGGATTTATCGGACATCATTTAATGTCACATTTGGGCGGTCTTGGTTATCATGTAGAGTCTTTACCTAAGCAGGAATTTTTAGCTGAAGATTTTACTAGACTAAAGGACATGGACCGAGACGGCAATAATATTAAGCCTGATATGGTCATACACACAGCATGGCCAAGGTTGGCAGATATCCATGATCCTGCGCATCTAGAATTTGCTTTATGGTCTTGCCAATTTCTAAAAGAATGCGCTGATACTGGTGTTAAAGTTATAAACTTGGGTAGTCATAACGAATACGGTATTAAATATGAGCCTGCCAATGAGGAAATGATTTGTGAGCCTATTGACACCTACGGTCTTGCCAAACTGATGGTTACTTTATATGCAAAAAAACTAGGGGTAAATACTCTTAGGTTGTTTGCAGTTTACGGAGAAGGTGGCCGTAATTTTAAAAGTGTTGCACATCACGCTGGTAGATTTGCTAATCCACAAAACGTTAAAGATTTTATACCTGTTGAGGCCGTTTGTTGGGCCGTAGAAAGGCTAATGCATGCGCCGCATCTATACGGCGAGGTGATCAATGTATGCACAGGCGAGCAACAATCTGCGCATGAAATAATATTAAAGTTGCTTAAAGACAGCCCTGAAGAGCTAGAGCGTGAGCAACTAGAATTAGAGCAAATACAGAAGTTTAACCGTTATGCACAAAGACAATTTGAACCAGGTATGTGGGTTGGTGATCCTGAAAAAATGAAGAGAATATTAAATTTAGACCCCCTATATTTTAAACCACCATGGACAAAACAATAACAAGAGAGCAAATCATTAAAAAGCTAATTGACCCTAGCGGAGCGGATTATATTAATTGTCTAATTGCTACATATAAAACCCTACCTGAAAATGGGGTTGTATTCACGGATTATGCCGGAGTAGAAGCTAATGTGTTAGTAGGGAAAGCTTTCGGCCGTGACGCTAAATCAATTTGGGATATGCATTTAAACAAAAAAGATATATTCGAGAATCCTATTAAATTAGCGATGAAATCAGCGAAAAAAAAGATACCTAGCGTTGCTATTATGCACGAAAGGACTGAGCGTGTTCTAGAAAATCTAGATAACATGTACGAATTTATAACAAAAAAACCAAATTACGTTATTCCCGTGATTATTCGTAAGCATCACAAAGTGGATGATTTACAAGGTCGGGGAGTAGCTAATGTAACACTTTATTTTAAACAATATTTCGAACCTAATGAAAACTAAAAACACAAAGTTTCTTGATGTCGCTAAAAATCGTGAATACTATATTAAAAGTGATGGCAATTTCATGCCATTAACAAGTTCATTATATGCTCACCGAGTTTTAAAACGTGTTGATTGGGTACGCGGGCACGTCTTAAAACTTGATGCAAGAACTCATCTTGATGTTGGCTGCAAGGATGGATATACAGCACTAACTTTAACCGCTGATGGAATTGACTGCGTTGCAATTGATCCTAGCGCTGATGCTATTGAGGCTGCTAAAGAAAAGGCGCGCGAAGTGGATTACGACGTAACTTATATAACTACCATGTTAGAAGACTATAAAACGTTTCATAAGTTTGATACGGTTAGCATGATGGAGGTTTTAGAACATGTAACTGATGCTGAAGTGGTAGTTGAGAAATTAGCCAAATTAGGCAGATTTGTATTAATTACAACGCCAGATGCTTTTGGACAGTTTGGTACAAAAGACGCAGAGCGAAACGAAGAACACGTAAGGTTGTTCACGTTGGGCGAACTAGAAGAGCTTTGCGCCAAGTACGGCATAATTCAAGAGGCTGTAGCTGTTGAGGGTGAGCTTTATATTATTTTTCAATCAAATCTTTAAAATGACAATTCATATCTATACAAACTTAGTCTTTGGCGGATGGACAGCAGCGGATATAGAAACCGGTATTGGTGGCAGCGAGGAAAGTCTTATACAATTTGCAAAAGCTATGACTGAGCGAAAGCATGAGGTTACTATCTATCATAACGGTATCCACGGCGTTTTTGATAATGTTAAATATAGCGACCACCGCGAATTTAAACCATTTGAATACAGGGATGTATTTATAAGTTTTAAAGCCAAAAATATTTTAGAGCAAAGCATTAATGCTAAAAAAGTGTTTCACCTCACCACCGAAATAGAGTCTTGGACCGATACAGAGTTAAGAGACATTGATGGTGTGGTAACAATTTCTAACTATCATAACGATAAAATAAGTAATAGTAATAGAAAAATCTTTCCTATTTATCTAGGGATAGATACTAAGCGCATGGATTTAGCAAAAACAGATAAGGTGAAAGGCACTGCTATTTATACATCTAGCTACGACCGCGGCCTAGAAGAATTATTAATCAGATGGCCAGAGTTAAAAAATAAGCTTAAACTTACAACTTTATGGATTACATACGGCTGGGACTTTATGGAGCGTGGCCTAAATAGCCCAACTGGTAAGGCCTGGAAAATTAAGATGGAGTCTTTGATGAAGCAAGATGGTATTGAGGTCTTAGGTAGGTTATCAAATAACGATCTTTGCGCTAAGTATTGGGAAGCAGAATACTGGGTCCACCCTCTAAATAAAGCGGAGTCAGAGTTATTCTGCCTAGCCGCCGTTAAAGCACAATACGCAGGCTGCGTGCCGGTTGTGCGTAGAATAGGGGCATTGCAGGAGACTGTAGGTCAGTTTATTGATTATGATAATTTACTAAAAAATAATAAAATTATGAAGGTAAGCCCTAATATGATTAATAAACATGCAAGTAAATTTACTTTAGATATAATGGTTAAAAAATGGGAACAACTAATAACTTTGAAAAGCTAGAAGACAACATCAGTTTATCCAAAGATCAACTACAAGCCTATTATTGGCAGTTCGTGCAGCTTAGACAAAAGGAAATATTTGAAAAGAAGTTAACCGCTAGGATAACGATTGAATTTAGCGCGGGGAATATCACTCAAGTTTACGACAACATAGCAATTGCAGGTATTAGCGTGCTTGACTACTACGTGGGGAAAATGCTACAGTGAAATACAATTAAATAGACCAGTTATTAAACAAGGTCAGGTTTACAGCTTAACGGCTGTATCTCTGACCTTTTTGTATGGCAAAACGCAAATTCGAAAAACAAATTTTAAGACTTGGCAAGTGGCTACATCCGGCCGCGCCGGGGGGAGTGTTAGATATAAGTTCAGACTATTTGAAAACAATAGTTAAGAATTTTAGTCATTCTCCGTTCTCACCAGTGGTACGCGGGCACGTGGAATCTGCCGAGGCTGACAAAAACCCTGCGCTGGTATTAGCAAATAATATTAGTAAGTTAAATATTAAAGCTGATGGTTTGTATGCTGAATTTGAAATAGAAGAAGCTGAGTTACAGAATTATAACGATGTCAGCGTTTCTATCGAGCCTGATTATATTAATCATGAAACAGGTGAAAACATTGGTGCGCTATTAAAGCACGTGGCTTTAGTAACAAATCCATTTATAAAAGGGCTTAAACAGTTTGTCGCTTTACACGACAAGCCGCAGCTAAAAATTTATTTATCAGAAATACAAAATATGCAAGAGACAGTACAGCAAGACCAAGCAACAGAAGTAATTGTTGATGAAGCTAAAGTTGATGCCGTTGTTGAAGAAACAGCAGTAGAGACAGCAGTAGAAGCAACACCTGAAGTTGTAGAAGAAATCGCAACTAGTCAAGAACCAGTAGAGATTGCTACTGAAACTATTTCTAACGAAATAGTTGAAGAAGCTGCAGTTGTCGAGGAGCAAAACCCCGAAACAATTAATGCTTCAGAATCCCTTTTAACGCGAATCGCTGCGTTAGAGGCTACAAATAAGCAACTTAGTGTCCAACTATCACAAAGTAAAGCAGAAAAAATGTATGACGTTCTTTTAACAGACGGCAAGATCGTTCCTGCTCAGCGGGATGCTTTTGTTCGATTAGCCGCCGTATCCGGTCAATCAATCAATTTAGCAGACGGCAGCAATGTTACAGTTGAGGCTTTATTAAGTGATTTATTTGAAAAGGCGCCTAAAGTAATTAGTTTTGGTGAGCAAGGAATTAATGTTGAAGCTGGCGACAGCTCAGAGTCTATTCCTAGCATAGTTTTGGAAGATCTTAAAAAAATGTTTCCTAAAATGAACCCATCACAACTATCAGAATATGCAATTAAAAACCGCAATTCTTTAATGGGCGCTTATAAAAGCAAAACAAAGTAATTATTTATTAATTTAATTTAATGGCCGCAGCAAACGCAAACAGAAAAAATGCTAGACAGCAAGGTGACATTGAAACTTACACAGGCGCATCAGGACGGCAGTACTTCCAAGGTACTTTAGTCGCCCGAAACAATGCAAATGCTTTAGTTCCATACACACTTGGTGCATCTGGCGATTCAATTACCTTTTTAGGTGTCGCAAGTCAGAATGTAAACTTAAGTGGCAATCTTGGAACCTCCAATTTTGGTTTAGATATTTGGAAAACTGGTGTATTCACTTTTGAAGCACAGGGAACTGGTGTATCAGCTCACATTGGTCGTCTTGCTTTCGCAATTGATGATCAAACCGTTGGTATTTCAGCAGCTATTCCTCGAATGCCAATTGGTGAGATTGTTGGGATTCCAACAAGCACTAGCTATAGAGTACGTATTTCAAACTTTACAGGAACTTTAGCGACAAACGCTTAATTTATTATTTAATATAGGACTATAAAAATATGCTTACAAGATCAGACTTTCCACAAGCATTGTCCGCCACATTAGACGTATCCTTCAAAGAAGGTCTAGAGGCTAAAAGTGATGCAGCTTATCGCTCTATCATTTTAGTTGAACCGACTACTTCAGACGCGAAGCAAATCGTTTTTTATGGTGACAAAGGCCGACTACGAAGATTTAGGGGAGAACGTCAGTCTCAGAATTTTTCTGAGTACAAGATGACAGCTACAACAGACGAATGGGAAATGACCTACAACGTCAAACGTACTGTTCTAGACGACGACCAAACTGGTGGACTTTTGCGCAGAAAAATTACCAATTTTGGTAATGCTGTACAAACATCGCTAGAAGCTGAAACATGGGAATTTTTACACAGAGGTAGCTCCATGAAAGGTTTCGACGGAGCCAATTTGTTTGATTTTAACCACCGTTATGTAGATACCGCAGGCGTAACAACTTCTACAGTTGCAGCTCAGGCAAACATGCACTTAGGTGGTTCACAAGTTGACGCAACCACAATTCAACTATTAGAACAGCATTTTGCTGATCTAAAATCTGATAAGAACAAGCCATTAGGCATGCGTCTTACTCATGTTGCAGTTAAGCGTGGTAGCTTAAACTCAAAATCAGCCCGGGAATTATTAAACTCACAATATACAGTTGAAACAACATCATTTAAAGAGAATATCTTTAGAGGTAGCTTTAACTTGATTGAGTTTGATTATGGATTCGGCACAACAGAATGGTTAGGTATGGACCTATCAGACAGCGAAATGCGTCCTATTATCGTATTAAGCCACAGTATTACACCTGGCTTCGAAAATATGGAATATACGCAACAACTGCAAGATAGTTATACCGGTTATATGAGAAACGAGTTCTCATTTGGAATTTATGGTCGTTTCGACTATAACCCAGGTGATTGGAGAACAGCGTACTTATTCGGTTCATCTGGCTATGCTTTTGTAGCAGAAGACAGTGATTCGCAGAGATTACCAAGCCAAGCTAACTAACTTGATTGTTGATAGTGGGGGCTTTAAGCCCTCACAATGAGCAATTTATTTATTAATTAATTAACACATGATGCGAAAAGTAAAGGTATTACTCCGTGATGATTCTCAGTATCCTATTGTAAGGCAATATGAAAAAGTTATTGAATCAGACGAGATTAGAGAGGTGTTAGAAGCGCACGCTCATGTTTTAGCTATTTTAGAAGATCCTGTTAAAGAAAAAGAGGCCGAAATTAAACTAGAAAAAAAAATTAAAACAGAGATTTAATAATGGCTTATACGACACATCAACAAATTAGAGTTGAGGCGGGATTTCAATCCCGTTTTGTGCAAATACCGACATTAAATCAGCCAACAGGGAGTACAACTAAATTTCTAATTGATACTGATGACTTGGTAAAATTTGTACCAGAATTTAATACTGGCAACACTGTTGCAGGGATTAGTGATATTGCCGTTTTTGTAGGAATTGCTGGTCTTGGATTTAGCCGTATGGCAATTAGTAGTGTCGATATCGACGGTGGCACAATAACCTTGACAACGGCACCAGCAAACGGTGCTAGCCTGGTAGCAAGCTATGCGAGTTCGGCAATCCCTAACTATGAGATTGAACAAGTAAGGTTACGAGCAGAAGCCACATTAAGCCAAAGATTAGCGCAATGTTACGACTTACCAATTGCGACTGATAGCGCTTACCTTGCCAAAATATCTACTGAATTAGCAAGCGCCTTACTACTAATAAGAAATTTCGGTACATCAAGTAGAGACACTGCGGCTGACGGTTACGCTATTTATGAGAAATTACTAGGGAATAATGAAAGTATGGCCGGGGAAGTTAACGGACAAGGGGCAAAAGTAATGAATGGAGAAATCGGATTAATTTGCACACCAGGATTCGTTTTAGTTGATGATAATAGTAATATTATCCCTAGGAACGATGGTGACGTTAACGCCAATTCGTCATTCCAGGCCGGCGGCAGGGTTACTGGTAGAATTTATGATATAACAGAAGAAGAATTTAGGTATAAAAATTATCAAGTGGACGTCAACCGTAACCAGTCAGGCTCAGGGAAACACTCTTTAAATAACGGCAACATACAAAACTAATGAATGCCCATTTATCAGCTAACCAAAATCAACTAACCAATATTTTGGTTAATTTAAATAAAATAGTAAGTGCTGGTGTTAATTTACAGAAACCACTTTCACAAGCGGCCGTAATTTTAACCCAGGAGATAAAAGAAAATTTTGATAGACAAGGCGCAATATATCAAGGCGGTGGATTTAGCCGTAGCAGTGGAGCATTTGCTAGAGGAAGTGGTGCGACAACAAAAAGCAGCGCGTGGAAGCCTTTAGCTTTGTCTACAAGAAGTCAAAGGGAAGAGTTAGGGTTCAATGGTGCAAGGCCGATATTAGTTAGAACTGGGCGTTTAAAAAACGGGTTTAAAGTAAAACGAATTACAAATGATCAACTGGTAATTGAAAACAACGTGCCGTATGCAGCGACACATCAAAACGGTACAAGCAAAATACCGCAGCGTAAAATCGCTGGATTTACTGTTAAATCAAAAGCCGCTATCGGTGTTTTAATATTTAATCATATATTCGGACATATTAAAAGTTTCAAATAATGGAAAATACTATTAATAAAATAATTGAATACCTAAGAGCTGGTTTAGACAAAACCGACGTAGCCTATTTTCATGTGGGTAATCCATATGACTTATCAGAGGCGGAACTTTTGCGTGGATGCATAACAGTAACACCCGTTAGCGAAACTGTTGAAGCTGTAACTACAGGTGTTACCGATCAAGAAGTTAAGACAATAGAAATAACAATAGCTAAGGTATTAAAGAATGACTTTTACGGCAACGCTAAGAAGGAATCTGGCATCCAATATCTGCTTAGAGTAATCGAAGCTAGAGGAACCAACAATGAGTTAAAAACAAACACTATAAGATACATACTTCGTAATAACCTGCGTAATTTAGGCTTATTACAGTCCGGTTTTAATATAGTTTACGATACGAACGCTATATCAAACCTTGGCGCTGCAAGTGCTTCAATTACGTTTGCTATTATGGATCACAATCATCAAATTTTAAATTAATTATTAAACAAAAACAACAATGTCACAAATGATTTTTAAGCACATTGGCATAGAAAACGAGTCAACTTACGGTATCAGCGTAGCTGGTAACGCAACCCGATTGACTGTTAGAACAGCCAATATTGCGCTAACACCAAACAAAGAGCTGGTAGAAGATACCATGGCGTCAGTTCGCGGGCGCGAGCGTATGACCAGTTTAAGAAATAGTATTGAGGGTTCAATTACCGCTTTTGCAACCCCGAGGAACACGCATCATTTCTTAGAAATGGCTTTTGGTGATTTCGGTACTAGTGCCGCATTAGGCACTTCAGGTGCTGCTCTAGTAACTTACAACCAAAATACTAGCGGCACTTGGGTGAGCAAAACGATTCTTAAAGATTATAATAAATCTCAGGAAAAGTTTAGAGGTACAGCTGCTACCGGACTAGAGTTTACTTTTTCAGACGGGCTTGCTGAATTAAGCTTAGATGTAATTGGACAACGCCGCGATGTAGGTATTACGCTAGCTAATAGCCTTGGTGAAACAATAAAACCATTTACGTTCTCAGATTTCAATGTTCAAATAGCCGCAGGCGCGAGTGCTAACGGCTTAACTACTATAAGAGTTAGTGAACTTACATTAAGCTATAGTAATGGAATTGCAGGGGCTTATTTATCCGGTAACAATAATATAACCAGAATTGATTCATTGGTGCCTAGCGTTACAGGTAGTTTCAAGATCTTTCATGACAACGACACATTTCGAACTGCTACGTTTGGTTGTTCTGAATATTTCTTAAGGGTAGACGCAACATTACCAGATTGCCATGGGCTGATTTCAGGCATAACGCCTTATTTCTTAAGAATTGATGTTCCTAGAACACAATTTACAACTAGCGAATTACCATATGAGCAAGCTAGTTTATCGATGGAAACTATAAGTTTCACGGGCTTACTTGAACCAGGAGTAAGCTATTTAATTAGAGCTCAACAAACAGTTAGTTCTATTTTATAGTTTAGATTTTGCCCCGTTCGATAGGTCATCCGCGGGGCAAAGATTTAAAATGATATAATGACTATTATTTAATAAGAACTTATATTATGAGCAAAAAATTAATACCTCAAATCACAATTGAGTTACCAATTAGCAAGAAAGAAATTTCTATATATGAGTGGATGACCCAATCAGAGCTAGATGAATATCAGCGTTTACAGTTGGAAGATTCTACTTTTGATAGCCTTACCGGCGCATTCGCTGGTATTAAGTCTAGTAATTTACAAAAAGGTGCTGAATTTAAAATCAAGTGTTCCTTGGCTAGTATTACTTACGAGGATTATGATGTTCTCCACCCTAAGGATAGAGCTTTTATTTCGGATAAGATTTCGGAGGCCGAACAAAAAAACGTGTAGTGGCGGTTGTTGACTGGATTAAAATGCTAGAAGGGGTGAGTCGCAACAATCGTCGTGTTAATAAAGTTTGGAACCGGATACAACTTATTAAAGAATATCCGGCTTTGGCTGATTATGATATTTATTTAAAACAGCCTGCGTGGTGGGTTGAAACTCTGATGAATTTATTAGACGCACAGTCGCAATATAACAAAGCACATAGCACAGATAAATGAACGAGACCTTAACAATAAATATAAAAATTGGCGGTACGCAGCAGGCAACTAATGATATCAAGTCACTTTCTGCTGGTCTAAAAGGTGAGATGGATAAATTAAAGAAGAATTTATCTTTAGATAACATAGGCTCTTTTAATACGTTTAAATCCGGGTTGTCTGACATTGGAAAAGGAATACAGGGATTAAGCAAACAGGCAGCTGTGGCTGGTGCTGCCATAGGTACAGCTCTGGCTGGTGCTGCTGTTTATTCCGCAAAAAGTTTTATCGATTTTGAGGATCAATTAGTTAACGTAGCAAAAACAATAGGGTTGACCGCCGAAGGCACTAAAAAGCTTGGTGCAGAGTTATTAGCCTATAGTAAAACAACACGTACATCTGTAAGTTCTTTAATAGACATTGCGACAATAGGTGGTCAACTTGGCGTTGCAGAAGCTGACGTACTTGGTTTTGCCAAGGCAATGGATAAATTGTCTGTGGCTTTAGGTGACGAATTTGCCGGCGGGGCGCAGCAAATCACACAAGAAGTCGGTGTAATGCGTAACTTGTTTTTAGATATTAAAACCGACAAAATAGACGTCGATTTATTGAAAATAGGTAACGCATTAAACGTTTTAGGTACAAAGGGAGTTGTTACCGGATCAGTTGTTTCAGATTTTGCTACGAGAATTGCTGGTTTAACGGGAGGGTTAGGCGTGTCAGCGGGAGATATATTAGGACTTTCAGCTGCAATGCAAAACCTAGGTATTAATGCAGAACGCGGTGGTTCAAACATAGGAAGAGTTTTTATGGCTTTAGCGCGTGATTCAGATAACATAGCCAAGAAGCTAGGCTTAAACGTAAAGGACTTTAAAAAATTAGTTAACAGCGATATCAATGAAGCATTTCTGTTAGTTGCTAGAAGAGTAAATGAACTTGGCACAAGTAATACTACGTTTAGTAAGATTTTAGAAGACATCGGTCTAGATGCAAGCGGTACTTCGGAGGTAATGCAAAAACTAGGCGGGTCGATTGGTATGGTAAACGAGTTTCAACAAATCGCTAATGAAACTTTAAAAGAAACAAATTCGATCATTGCCGAGTATGATTTAAAAAATAACACCACTAGGGCTGGTTTAGATAAGTTAGGAAATGCTGTTAATGCCGTAGCCGTAGAGGTTGGAAGTAGGCTAGCGCCTTATATTTCAAAACTTGCTGATAGGATGATAGAAGTTGCCGTAAAATATGGTCCGGCATTAAGTGCGTTTTTTGAGGAAAAATTAATACCAGCAGTTAAAAAGGTTATAGAATTTTTAGCACCAGTAGTTCAAGGAATCATAGAATTTGTAAAACAAAATCCTTTTGTAATAGAACTAGGACTGGCGTTTGCTGCATTAAGTTTAGCAGTAAGTATTTTTAGCACAGTTTTTGGACCGGCAACACAGCTGCTGCTGGGTTTTGGCAAAATAGCAATTGCCGCAATTGCTAATATTCCTGCACTAATTGGCGGAATTAACTCTATGGCCGAAACAATTACCGGCAGTTCAAATATATTTGCGGGCGCGTTTAAGCTGGCTTTTGCAAATATCGCCTGGGGCTCCATTGCCGGTGTTGTAGCGCCTGTATTTGGTGTTGCGTTTGCTCTTATTGTTGGATATGAATTAGGCAAGTGGTTGGCGGAACAAAAGTGGTTTCAGGATTTGACGGGATACACAGCAACGATTGATTCACAGAAAGCAGATCTAAATGCTTTTGCTGCTAAACAAGAACAAACCATTAAAGAATTTGATAAGCTTAGAAATGAAGCAGCCCAACGTGACGGTAATTTACAAGCGACTTTAGCTACAATACCGCCTAATATGCAAGCAACGAAGCAGTTACTAGCAGGATTTATACAAAGTGACTTCAAGTCTCTAGATGCATATATCAAAAGTACTACTACCGCTAGTAAATCTGCAATGGATACCGTTATGGCGGGAAACACAGGGATAGGGATAATTGCTAATATTACAAAAGGATTAGCTCAGTCTGCGTCAAATAATTCGTCAGCAGCTAGCTCTAACGCTGATAGAGCGGTAGCGATGATAAATGGTATTTCCCCTGTCGTAAGGGATGCTAGGGAAAACGCCGCTGGGGCTAATACGTGGGCGTGGCGTATCTCAAACCAAAACCTCGGATCTGTAGTGGCTCAGATTAATAGCTTTGTGCCAAACGCTACTAAAGATAAAGTGCAAGCGTCTCCTCTATTTACAGGGCTAAGGCTAATTGGAAGTATTTTCGGGTTACGATTTGCGCAAGGTGGTATTGTTCCGGGCGGTGCGTACAGCGGGGACAAAGTAGTTGCCCGTGTTAACTCGGGTGAAATGATTTTAAATCGCGATCAACAAAGCAGTTTGTTTAAAATGATCAACAAACAAGAATCGAATAAAACAGTTAATATTAATGGTGTTAATTTTATGCAATCACAGGCTAATCCAGCGCAGCAGATGTTATCTTTTACTAATATGATCTCACAAGCAATATGACAAATCCATTAAGAGGTATTTATTTAAATAACAGGTGGTACAATTATGAGGCGGATTCTTACCAGGAAAATCTGACATTACGCAACTCAGTAAGAGAGGTTTATAGCGGCAGAGCCGTAAATATATTAGGTACTGGCGGCGATAGCTATACTCTTACACTGGCGCTAGATAGTACTTACACAATACGACAAGGTGAGTTATCTTTAGGAGTAACTACCTGGTTAGGCGTGTCTAGAAAAATAGATTTAGAAAATTTTATTGGAGCTAAAGGCACATCAATGCCTTTAATTTTTGTAACGCCTTACGGCCACACAGTTAATGTTATTCCAGTTGGGCAACTAAGTAAAACAATATTTAATAGCAGCAATCCCGGGGCAACAACTGGCGTTGAATTTAGAATTAGTTTAACCCTTCAGCAGCTATGATATTTGGTACCAGCTTATTACAATTAAGATTTGAGCAATCAATCAACACAGCTATAGTACAAGTTGAAGCCACTAATGGTATTTATGGCGGACAGGTAGCAATCCGTGGAATAACAACTATTACTCCTAATTTGCGTACTGCTAGTATAGGAAATAATCATTATAGTCTTTCATACAATTTCTTAAATACATATGGCATTAGCGATGCACAACTTGTATATAGAATTGGGGCAAGCGTTTCAGATGCGACAGTACATGGTATCGGCGATATCCACGCTGGGAGCAGCTCTCTCACGTTGTTTTTACCGTCTAATGCAGGAACGCAAATTTATATAAAAACTGTGACTGGCACAACTAATATTAGTTCTGCAAGTTTAATATTCACAGGTTCCTCACAAATAGGGTTTATACGTGCAGGAAGTAGTGACAGTGTTTTTTATGGAGAATCGGCAGGTTCTACAACAATAAATAACGCTTTTTTCTATCAATTTTATGCCATTAAAGAACTGTATAACACCGGTAGCACCTGGCGTAATAGATCTATAGGTACAAGGGCTTACCCATTAATAGATTTAACTGTTACCAAATCGGGGAGTATATCAGAAATAATTACTTTAGAACGTGACACCAGTGAACCTCGCGCTCAATATATAGATTCCACGCTAGTTGAAAATGGTGTTATTTATTCGGAAAAAAATATTGGAATTGTCAGTGACTCAATTATAAGCAATTTCACAACGGTCATAGGCAGTACAATTAAAATGTTTGCGTTAGGTTCGGTCGATAGCGATTATACCTTCAATTACGCAATAAGTTCTCGTGTTACTTTATTTAAAAAGCAAAATAACAGCTGGGATTTAGGCGTAAAAATACCACTTGTTGATCCGGCTACGCAGTTTGGCGCTTGGGATTATAACTCAAGAATGTTTTTTATGAACCACGCATATGACGGAAGCTCAGGAAGCACACCAATCGCTTTCTTTTTGGAGCACGGGCGTAGCATTATAGACGTTACACCTTATCTACAAAGCTACAGTTTTAATAATTATATGGCTAATATAACATTGGGTAATTATGGTGAATAGATATTTTAACGGTTTATCACCAGCAGTAATACCACTGGGAGCGTTTTACGCAAACTTAAGTTTTAACATTAAGAGCGGTTATGATATGGGGAGCACCGTATTTGTGGTAAATCACGGTCGTTATGCAGTCAGGAGCACAACATACACTGGCGTTGCTGACGAGCTAAGTGCATACGACACTATCCATGAGGCCAAGGTTCTTAATGATTTGTTTCCTGCAGTAAGCAGAACCAAATCGTTCGGAAGTAATTATATTCAGCCGATTGATATAGCACAGACTTTCGGCGCGGTAGTAGATTTTACGACATTGTCATTCAATAACAGTCTAATAGAGACTGGTATTAGTGGAATTGCGCAAAATTTATTAACTTACAATATTAGCCCCGGCTCTACTACGTTGGCCTCAATGGAAACGGTATTGCAATCTCTATATTTAAATCCAAACGCCGCGGCACGATTTCGCCCTATTAATAGGATTTCAGGTGTAACCTCTACTGCTTTTAAAATAATTTTAGATTATACAAACACAAACTACCTAAGCTATGAAGTTAGCGGGGCTACGGCCACATACAGATATACTACTCAAGATTTTGGTTCAAGTATTTTACGTGCATATGCACACGGCGTTAGTTATAACACAGGGTTTTCTTTATTAAATAACGTAATTAGCTTAAACGCATACATATCAAATAATATTTTTGTTGGCGCAATAGCTGACGGTGATTTAGGCAATGATGGTAAATATATTTATGATGTAGGAGTTAGCCTGGCGCCTTTAGTTAGAGTATTTGGGAGCGCAGGGTTTGGGTCTCAAGATGCTGGTAATAGCCACAGTTTGTTAATAACTAGAGCAATTGTTTATGATATGGCCGATACCTCCAGTGCATATGATGTAATCGCGGAGGGTTTAAATCATAATGGTACGAGTCTATATTTAGGCAACGCTGTCAACACTGGTATTTCTTATAGCCCCGGAATAACTAATATCAGCACAGGTAACTTCTTAGCATTAAATGGTATTAGTAGCTATTTCGGATATCAACTTATTGTACAAAAACTACAAACAGAGACTTTTCTAACAGACGCATATATTGAAGGAACCAGTAGTATGACCTGGTCGATAGGCGCAATTACTGAAACGGTACAAACGTGGCTGACGGGAATAGTTGGCGACGTCTTTGGAAATTCGTTTAGGTTAATAACCACAGTAGATAACTTTAATACCCTTATATCAAATAAGCCTATTAAAACTGGTTTTGGCTTACCAGCTGGTAAGCATCAGGTAAGAATAACTAATGATGATCTTTCTTTATCAATATATATAAATAAAAAACGTATATTTTTACAAGACTTTATATCAAATGAAAACAAAGGGTTCATTATAGGCGGAGGCCTTAGCGTAGCAGGGCAATCAATTAACATTAGCCAAATATTTCACCAAGATGACGACAGTATAGATCAAGTACTAGTATTCCCCCAGGATGTATCTGTTGCTAGGTCTATTCAAAACGCATTGCCAGCAGAAAGTTTTTTACATTATGAAAATAACATAGCCACAATTGAGGCACTTGGGCAAACAAATAGTTTATATCAATATAATTTAACAAACAGTGCGCTATCCTCTTTATTAAAACGAAATCTACAGAATGTTGTGAGCGTTGATACTATATTTAAAAATGGCCATATTAACGTAATTTCTGGCAAAACGGATTATTTTTATAATTTATATAACAACAGCAATGAAACTATCCAACTAAGACGTAGTTTAGCTATTTCAGACGTTACAAAACAAGGTATTAATACTTTAAATAACATTGCAACTGATAAAAATAGTTCCAGTGTTACAATATCATGGGCTCCTTTTATGAGCAAAGGCGAATTTATATCAGCACCACAAGAATTTGGTATTTCGGCAATTTTTATTATAAAAGATGTACGACACCAGCTAGATTCTAACGGGGCAGCAACTACTACTTTAGATTTAGGACTTTATGAAACAAGCTGATTTTATTAATAACTCTATATCTTATGACACGTTTACTGCTGGAAAATACATTCGGCTCGGTGAAGTTTTAGAGTATGACACTATATCTAATAAGGCAAAAGTACGCATAAAACAAACTAATCAAATATTACCAGATGTTCCGGTAAGCAAAAGCTTAGTAACTAGTATTTCCCGCGGGGATAAATGCATTATAATTTCAATTGATAGCAGGTTAACCGATCAAAATTTTGTTATTGCCGTCTTTGGCGCTCTAATAACTTAGTTTGCGTATTAATTCTATGCAGACTGTTATATAATATGTAATAAAGCAATTAAAATCACTTGACGGTATTAAGTTTGAATCCAGAAATCGAAATTACACAACTGAAAGGAGACGTGGCGCTAGTACGACAAGAAATTCAGCAAGCAAATAAATCACTTGAAGAAGTTAAAGCTACTCTAAAAGAATTATTAGATCAGCTGCCTAGTATTCGCAACGATGTAAATCGTGCAAACGAAAATTTGTTAAACCTAAAGTTAGATTTTAAAAGATACACAGAAGACTCAGGAAATAAAATATCAGACTTAGAGGATACGTTTGTTACTCTTAAGGTGACTGTTGAGCGCCACGATTATATTATTAAATGGGTTGTCGGATTTGTAACTGGCCTAACCTCTTATGTAGCTATTCAGTTAATAAATATTTTTATCTCTTCTGTAAAATGAAAGCAAAAATATTTAATGGCGATCACCCGATTACAAGTTTGTACGGAATGCGTGCAGGCAAATGGCATAACGGGTTAGATATAGGAATGCCGACAGGCACTCGATTATTGGCTTTAAAAGACGGTAAAATTCTTAAAAACGGTGTAGATAAATTTGGTGGGTTGTATACCTGGGTAAGACACAATGACGGTAGCGGAGCTATTTACAGGCATTTAAGCGCCTACGCTTTGAGCCTTGGCACCGTATTTAACGCAGGACAAGTTGTAGGTATTAGTGGTAATACAGGTAAAAGTACTGGGCCACACCTGCATTTTACGTATTTAGAAAACGCAAACGACGAAAGCACTAACCGCGATCCTTTAAATTATATTAAAATTAGTAATTCAATTAACACACTAAACATGGCAAATTCTGAATTTATAACAGTACAGAAAAATTGGGGTTTATCACGCGTAGCACAGGCTGCTGGTTTACCTGCTATTGACTCTACATACGAAACTATTTATAGCCTAAATGCGGGCTTACGCGGCGCGACTGACTGGCGGAGCTTAAACTCTCGCATGGGCGCGGGCGATGCGCTAAAGGTTAGAAGTGCTTCAGTTGTTACCCCTATCGTTGCACCAATTTTGATTGACCCAAAATATCAAGAGCAGATAGCAGATTTACAGGCTAAATTAGCAAAAGAAGTTGCTAGTAATCAAGCCGAAATTACAAAACTAGAATTGGAAAAGACTTTAAAAGAAAAACAGGTTGTTGAATTACAGGTTAAAAATGCCGAATTAAATTTGTATGCTGAAATGTACAATCTGAAGCTTAACAACGCGCAAGAATTATCACTAGTTATTTTAGAAGAGACCGTGCAGATTGACGGGGTGTTAAACACCTACGGGCATTTTGTTGATAAATATATCAAAAGTGAAACCTTACAAAATATATTTAAATATGATGTGTTTGTGTGGGTAGGACAGGCTCTTACTGGCGTATTGGCTATAGGAATAGCCCCGTTTGCTAACCAAACATTTGGCTGGCAAGTTAACGACACAGCTGCTTTTTTAATTGGCTTAGTAGTTGGTAGTATTTTGAAAGCTATTACTTTACGATACGACAAGGACAAAGACGGCAGATTGACGGCTCAGGATTATATAGTTATCCATAAGTAATAATAACCTCTACGCGCGGGTTTTCTTTATCGTAGTCAAAATCAAACGACCCAGTTAAATATTTATCATTAACAAACATCGAGTCAGCAATTCCCTTAAAAATATTATCGGAATCGCCATGAGTTTTATTCATAAAATAGATCTTTAATCTCATATGAAGCCTACCCTCGGTAACTAACTTATCAGAAACACCAGCAGCTTTTCTAATATAATCTTTCCAACGATGATAGCGCATAGCTCCTTTATTAAAACGAGCAGAAGCCTGCGTCTGTCTAAAATAAGGTACAGGGTTACCTTTTACATCTTCTTGATTGCCATAAATTATAAAATTAAATGCGATAGCCATATTTATTATTATTAACAAGCGGCCAAACCGCCCACTGTTTACCTAAATTACGCCTGAGATCAAATAGAGCACACTGAACGTGGGCATCAATACTAGTCCTGCCACCGTATTTATTACAGCCGTGCCTAGCCCATGTAGAATCCAAATACTGAGCCAAACCAGCAGCGCTGCTACTAGAGTTTTGAGCGTTCGCGTTAAATTTCGATTCATAATATATGATAGCACTAAGGAGATATTGCTCTTTACAACTTGAATTATACTTATTTAAAGAAATGGTGAACCACTCAGGAGTTTTCGCGTGTAGAGGGCAATTAGAGACAACAAAAGCATTATTCGGTATAACACTCAGCTGGTGACTCGCAGGCGGCTTAAACCCGTGTATAGCTTGATGCTTTTCGACTTTAGCAGGCGCAATTGATAGAAGAAAGGCGACAGCTAAAATTATTAGTTGAATCCGCATATTTTGGGCAGTAAAATATATTATTGACTTAATATACCACAAAAAAAGCCACTCACGTACTGCCCGTAATGAGTGACTTATTAATGTGCAGGATTTAGCCCAGTGACGTGACGTGATGAAATCAACGACTGTTATGGCTTGGACTTGCAACCTTGTTCTTAAGTAAGGATCACTTACCATCACCGCTTCTTACTTTCGCGGTTTCGCCTGCACATTAAATTATACCATGTTTTTAGTTTTCCCCGGGCCTCTTACTCAGCTATTATAAAATAATTTCAATATTAGCTGAGCCATCACCACTCCCGTCGCTTCTACCCGCATCACCATAGCCACTGCCTATGCCACCGGCGCCGCTTCCATCACCACTCTCCACACCACTCCCGTCGCCACGTCCGCAACCCTCACCGTTGCTCTTGGCGTTTCCATAACCGTCACAACTACCGCTTCCGTCGCCGCTACCGTTACCGCCACCACTAACAGCCCAGACGTCGTAATCACCAAAGCCATCAGCATCACCAGCGCCGTCGCCAGCATCTTCACCAATGCAAGCTTTTATTATTGATTTGAATAAAACTATTTCTTCCATACTGCCACGTTTTTAATACTATTACGAGCTTTTTCTGTACATTTTAAAAGTTCGACTACGCCAAAAAGTTCGCTCTCTGAAACTTCTTCCGGAAACCTACAACCGTTAGGATTAGAGGTTCCAGATTGTGCTAGTTGAGACAGGCTGGCGGCCCCCTCCCAATGCCAAAGACGTCGCGCATTTATTAGGGTACAATGCAAATACCCATCTCTAATTTCACCCCTTGCAGATAGATAACCTGCAAAAACACCCGCTGAGTAAGTCCTTGCTATTACATAAGGATAATTATTTGGTTCTAACGACATAAATAAAATCATTTAATAAATAAAATGCATAACTATAATAGTTTAACTAACTTTCTCTACTATCCCAATTGATACCTAAATAGATTTGTTGAATTATAGAATCGCGAGAGATGTGTTCGCCAGCAATAATTTGATGTATTCCTTGGCTGCGTTTAATAGTCTTGCTAGATTTACCTGTGGCGCTAATTTGAAATCGCACATTTTCGATAACGAGATCAGTGTGACCACCGTAGTCTAGTTGTTGGCTATAATAAGAGTTTAGGCCTAGCTCTCCTACTAGTTGTGTTACGCGGTGTTCGGCTAGCTTGCCTTTTTTCTGTGCTTCAACTCCGATTAGTTTCATATGTTTTATATTTCAATATTGTCGTAGCCTTCAATTTGCAATTCTATAAATTGGTTTATATGACCTCTGATTTCCTTGTGTTGCTCCAAAGTAATAAGACCGTCCATTTGGGCCTTAGCCAGTTTCTCCTTAATTTCCTGCGCTACAGATAAGATATCTTCATTACTATCAAATGGCCATGCTGTGTACAAAGTCGAGATAGCATGTAATTTAAAATCAATGTAGGCTATCATTTAAGCCTCTGCAGGTATTTTATAATTTAAAGCTGCAATTTCTAAAAGAGTTACAACCTGGTTATGTAATTCAAAATTACATTCACCTTGTTCATAAGCTTGTGCTAGTAAGGATTTTAACCTTAAAACGTAGTCATTTAATTCCTGCCTGGAATAGAAGACCATGT
>Ga0163155_10000712_pt1 | contig 40856 bp, 51 predicted proteins | sample OliLakLV19SP4G1_FD_148611 | JGI IMG/M metagenome (GOLD analysis project Ga0163155, IMG submission 148611) | Freshwater microbial mat bacterial communities from Lake Vanda, McMurdo Dry Valleys, Antarctica - Oligotrophic Lake LV.19.SP4.G1 | ecosystem: Environmental > Aquatic > Freshwater > Lake >... | reverse complement strand
ACATAACACGTAGAGTAAAATTCAGGAATCAAAACGCATCCTTTGGTGCAGCGCTCAGGCAAGAAAGCTCAGGTGTAGTCAACATGGACTACGTTGAGTGTATGAATTTAAGTGAGATCGGTAGCTTTGGAGCAGCATTTTGGTTTAACGGCGCAGGAGCAGTCAGTATGACAAACTGTTCCATGCACACGTTCATAAGTTCCACGCAAGGTTTTCGTTTAACAGGTAGTACTAGAAATATTACTATAACCGGAAACATCCTTTACGTATTTAACAACGACGCGGTATTCCAGATTGATTCATCATCAGGCTTGGCAACTTCCAGGGTAATTTCAAACAACTACTTCATAGCACATACAGCTGTTAATGGGGGCGTAAACCTATTCATTGCAGACGACATAGACCAAGTATCGGGGAATGTGTTCTCAGGCAAAAATAACAGCTTCGCCGGTTTAGTCACCATAACTTTCCAAGCCGACGTAAATTTAATAGAATCAAAGTGGGCAGATAATGTAATAACCTCGGTAGCCGGTACAGCGCTAACATTTACCTCGAACACAGGAAGTTACGCCAGAATGGTCGGCGGCATCCTGAAAAACCTGACCGTTGTCGAGTGTGGGGGAGCCGGACTTCTGGTAGCTACAAACCCGATAATGCTCAATGACTTATGGATTAAAACGCTCACCGCCTACGGATGCGTCGGCGGCGGATTACAGTTTCCAGGAAACTCCGTAGGAACATGTAGAATCACTGATTACACATGTGCCGGTACCACAGGCAAAGTCCAGCAGGGCGGCTTAGTGCTGCAATCCAATGTCGGAAACACAATAACGGTAGACAATGGGTCGTTTGGAGTGGCTACAGGTTCAGCGGTAGCGCACACGGGTGCTGACATAAGACTCCTCACCGCGTTCGCACAGAATTTCATCTACCTGAGGAACGTAATCTTAGGGTCAGGTACGGAACTACTGAACGCTCAAAATGGCTCAGGAGGCACACCCCTATCCTTCGTAAGAAGTCAGAACCACGACAAGGTAGCAGGAGACCACAGATCGTTCTTCCGCTACGGTACGGTACAAACCGATACGACTATATTCAGGACAGCCTCCCCAAGTGAGAAAATTACGCCGAATAACGCGTCGAACAAAATCAGGAGCGGGTTCAAGAAAGTTCCTATCGCGTCCGGAACCACCGTCACAATTTCCGCTTACGTGAGAAAGTCAGTTGTCGGCGACGGTGCCGCGTACAACGGTGCACAGCCGAGGCTGATCTTGCAAGCCAATCCCGCAGTCGGTATAAACGACGATGTAGTGATAGCGACGGCTACGAACGCGGCCAACGGAGCCTTCGAGCTTCAAACAGGCACCACTGCAAGTGCCACGTCGGATGGCGTGCTAACTTTTCACATAGATTGTGACGGTACCGCCGGATGGGTCAACCACGATGACTGGAGCAAGTAATGTCAGTTAATAACAAATTTTGGGACTTTGGTCTACCCCTAGAGCCGATAGATGGTGAAGGCGGAACAAGGTACTGGGACTTTGGCCTACCAAATGTTAGAATAGACTCAATAGGACCAATCACACTTATAATAGATTCCGGTATCCTATCTGCCGAAGCTTTTGGTACGCCAATAACGCTTGCAAGTGTGCTTACAGTAGGCGCAGGCATTCCTTCAGAAGAAGCTTTCGGTACCGCGCTTGTATCACACTTGTTAGAAATAACTTCAGGCATCGCGTCCGAAGAAGCTTTCGGCACCCTAGAAGTGTTAAGAGCTATAACAATAGACGCAGGCATTCCTTCAGAAGAAGCTTTCGGCACAGCAAGTATTATAGGATTTATTGTTGTAGCTACAGGCATTCCTTCAGAAGAAGCTTTCGGTACCGCGCTTGTATCACACTTGTTAGAAATAACTTCAGGCATCGCGTCCGAAGAAGCTTTCGGCGCCCATACAGTAATTAAAACACTGTCTATAGAGGCGGGTATACCTCCCCCGTCGTTCCAAGTAGGTGTGCCAACATTCTTACAGTTAACGTCAACAAACTCAAACTTTGCCACGTTCATTGATGGTATAAACAGGCAGCCATTTATACGCGCCGCGTCTATTACAACAGATGCTCAGGTAGGCTTTCAAGGATCCTCCTCGTTTAGCACTGTAGACGAAGCCGGCACGTATTATCCATCAGTAGGGCACGAAGTGCTACAGTACTTTTATAATGAAGCTAACGCCACATGGATAAAGACTTTCGGAGGTGCCGTGGAATCTTGTTCTATAACTAGAGAAGACAACCAATCCGTGTTGTACGGCGAAATAACGTGTATAGACTACGCGCGTACGTTAAGTCGTAGAATCCTTAACGCCAAGTATCCCGCAGCCACATACGGTTCTATTAACAAGATACTAGCGCACATCAACCAAATAATTCTAGTACCAGAAGGCATATCCTGGGTACAGCAAGCCGACCCCGGCGTTGTGTTAGGAGACTTAGAGTTCCGTTACGAACCCCTTAACGAAGTCCTAGACAGATTAACAACAATGTGCCAGTACACATGGAGCGTTGACAAAGACAAGAACTTCTTCTTCTTCGATAACCCTGTGTCCATATTAGCCGCGCCATTTGACATAACACAAGAAACCACAGGACCAAACAGTGAAATATGGCGTAACATGCGCGTCACGAGAGACAGATCGCTACTTAGAAATATTCAGTACGTAAGGCAAGCATAATGGCAACACAAACACTGCTGTACCCAATTCCAACGAGTTTCCCCACAGCCTACGGCGTAGTTATAAAGTACTGCGACGGTGCGTTAATATCAGACGGTGAAGTGTCTTCCGCCGGCTTCGGTCGAGTTTTAAGTATTCGACACATTGAAACCAACACTTCATATCGTGTCGCCACTCAAGGACTTATATACAACGGAGGATTTGCAGCAGAGTACACGCAATTAGGCTTTGGTCAGCTTAACATCGTCTACAACCTATCGTCCTACGGCACAACATTTAAGACAACCGGCACCATTAGAAATAATTATTGATTTAGATACAACGTTTCCTACCGCATCAGTAGCCACTAATCCAGGATCAATAAATGGTAACAGCGGCGGCCCCAACGGTACCGGTAAATTTGAGAACGCCGATGATCACTAGATACCGCCGACAGAATATCAATAGACCTGGCAGCCGCTCAAACATTGTTGAAGCTTCAAGAAGAGCTACTAACGATCGAAATTGAAACTGACAAACTAGGTCTCGAGGTTGGGCAAGCGATAGTTGTAAACCTACCACAGTTCGGTGTGGCCCCGCAAACAATGTTAGTAGAAAGCATTAGAACTACAGAGATAAGTAAACGTATTCTTCGATCGTCTGTGCGCATAAGTAATCAGCAGACCCAAGCGGACTACGTTGCCGCATTCTCTAAATTGGTTAAGCGTTTACGCAGGCCATCGCAGAAGTCCACGCAAACAATAATGTTCGTCTTAGGAGAAACAGTGCAAGGCTTAGATAACCCAGGCCTCACTACAGGTACAAATAAAACTAACGTAATACTTATAACAAAGGACTTCCAATTAAGTGAGGTAGCTATAATTTTCAAAACTCCGCCAACAGGGCAATCTATCATTCTAGACATCCTGCAAAATGGCAACACCATATTCGTGTCCAATACTGTTCTGCAATACACCACTGTTGGTGGCCCGCAGAAATTCGGTGTGTTTCGATCAGGTACCGTTACGCTCAGAAAAGACGATCAAATCACATTGAACATATCTCAAGTAGGTTCGCCAATACCAGGTAAAGACGGAACTGTTCAAATAACAGGAGTAGGGTAATGCCAGTTTTACTATATGCCGATTCTATAGATACTTACAGTAATGAAAGAGTACGTTACACCGTAACAGGCATAAACGGAAATCAAAAACAAGCAGGCAGGTATGCCGGACAATCAATACTCATTTTTAATTCAGGTTTCGGCGAAACCAAGTATGTACGAGACCTACCAAAAACCACCGGAAAGATTAGAATAGGATTTGATTTCAAATTTACATCTAGCATAGGCTTAGGCGTGCCCGCCGCCGACTCGATGATAGTTGGGCTACTAACATCTTCCAGCGTACCAACCTGCGTTGTGTTTTCAAAAGCTTCCAGAGAGTTAACTTTAAAGAACTACCCATCTACATTACTAGATACCTCTACATCTACGTTAGAGTGGGAAACTTGGTACTATATGAATATAGACATAGACTTTACAGCCAGCACTGTAGACGTTTACGTAAATGGCTCATTAGAAATGTCCTCATCAGCAACACTTACCGGTAGTGTAAAGTTTGGGCTTCTCCATAACTCATTCGGATTCAAAGGAACCGCTATAGATAACCTGTGCATACTAGACATGGATACCGGTTCTACATCGCCAACGCAGTATCGTGTAGACGTAGCTTACGCTGCTACGCTAAATGAGAATGAGTGGTCCTTGTCAACCGGATTAAACAGTACCGTATTGTTAGACGAGACAGTGCTAAACGCAGGGGCGCCAATTCCTGATAACAACTATGTGTTCACAAGCACGGCGTTTCTGAAAACGTCACACTATATGAGCACACCATTTGTAGGTACCGCGTTAGGCGTGCAATTAGTAATCGCCGCAAAAAGCGTCTCGTTAACTTCTGAGATAGAACCGTACGCCGAGACAAGCGGGACAAAAAGCTTTTTAGTTGCCAGTCAGCCAGCTGTATCAAGTGACTGGTTACAGAGATTAGATGTGTTAAGCACAATACCAACGTTAGGAACCCTGTGGGAAGCATCTAGTTTTCAAACAACCTCATTCGGGGTTAGACTTAGTGTAGGAGGCACACAGATACAAGTTTCTCAAATAGCTGTTGAGAAAGTTACGTTAATAGGAGCCGTAGCAGCTAGCCGGTACTACGCCAAGCTGTAACAGGAGAATCTAGTATGACCGACGAACAACAAAGTCCGAGTTGGCATCAAGACCAACGATTCGTATTAGAAGAACTAAAAAGGATGAATAGCACTGTCTCAAACTTAACCAATAAAATAGACGAAGTGTCTAAGCAAATAGCTCAAGCTAGTACACAAGGACCCGAGATTGCCAGTCTCCGAAATGTGGTTTATGAACACAAATCACAAATAGCCGTGTTAAAGATGCAGTGCGCGCTATACGGAGCTTGTGCATCAATCGTAGTTTCAGGAGCGATAAGTATCGCCGTAGCGTTTATTAAGTAGGTAGCCAATACTTCAAGTTATAGTTTACAACGGTATAATACAATCAGCCTAGGCTAGGGTGCTCTTACACCCTTACCTGGGCTAATTGCTTTTAGCCTTGACCCCTTCAAGTAGTTACAAAAGCACATCCACACGCTATAGAAAGCAGACATAATGCCGCCACTAGAGGTAGTGCTAACAAATCGAGTAGCATTGTTCACATCAGACATCCCTGAGAACTACAGTACGTTCTTGTCATGGAGAAAACCTAACGCGTTCTTCATGCCATCTTTCGGTAAAGGCTGGGACGGACGTATTCGCATGATAAAGCGCAAGTCCATTTCGTCAGGATTGTTTTTAGCCACATACAATGAAGCGCGTGATACTTTAGGTGTCGTCTTTAAGATCGACGACAAGAGGCGTCTCCCAAGCTTCACAAAAGTTAAAATGGAAGGTGCGCGAGACTACCAAATAGAGGCCGTAAAAAAGCTCCAACAGAAATCGCATTCAGGCGGCATTATTTTAGCAGCCACCGGCACAGGCAAGACATACATCGCCGGTAAGTTCTTCGCATCAGTATTAGGCGGATGCGTATTCATAGTAGATGAGTTAACGCTGCTGGAGCAGGCCAAAGCCGACATAGAAAAAAATTCAGGAGAACGGGTAGGAGTTATCGGTGACCGGAGATTCGATCCGCAACGAATCACTGTGGCTACAATCCAAACGCTTAACAAGAATAAGAAAAATCCAGCATATCGTAAATGGCAGGCATCGGTTACCATTGTGATGATCGACGAGTTGCACATGGCGATGAACAAGCGCAACATTGAGGTCGTCAAGGCTTTGAATCCTCTGGCCGTCTTTGGCCTTACCGCTACGCTACAAGTAAAGAAGCAAGAAATCCGTCTGCGTGCCTTCGAGCTATGCGGGCCAGTGATCTATGAGTACAGCTTAGAGGAAGGCACCCAAGAGCAGCACCTAACACCCGGTATCGGAGTAGGCGTGGACCTTCTTAGAAACATCCCTGAGCGTTGGCCGTACCAAGACGCCTATCAGAAATTCGTCGTAAAAAGCCGGCAACGAAATGACTGTATCGAAGCGCTAATCCGTGAAGGTGTACGTCGCCATAAATTTGTAGTGTGTCTGGTAGATAGAGTCGCCCACGTAGAGCGTCTCGTAGAGCGTATCAAAGACTTAAAGGTCGCCGCTATCTATGGCAAGATACGCAAGCAAGAACGAATGAGCAGCAAGAAATCTTTTGAAAAAGAGAAGCTGCAAGTACTCATATGCAATAAGGTATTTAAGAAGGGCGTAGATATCAAACGGGCTGACGTCATCATCGACGGCGCCAGCATGAAGTCTACTAACGATGCCAGGCAGAAGTACGGTAGAGGCGTGCGCCTGCACGAAGCCAAGCGCGGACTTATTTACTTCGACATCGGTGACAAGATACCGACCGACGGTCACAATAGATTCAAACGATCCGCCACTTCTCGACGCCGTGCTTTGAAACAACAAGGTGTCGCTACTATCAAAACGGTGTGGGCTGATAACGCCGATCAGATCTATACCGAAGCCGAGAAGCATCTAGATATCGTACTCCGAGGTTACAAGATATGACAACGAGCGCCAGCCCTTTGAAGATGCTCATAGAGCTGTATCCAGACCGTCGTAAGTTTGGGCACCTTACTGTATTCGATAAAAACAACCTTAGGCACGTCCACCGTCGTTGTTATGGGAAATCGGATAACCTAAGAGCAACCCAAGCCGGTAACCCTACAAGAAATCCCCTATACCGATTCGGTGATATCCCGACTGGTACATACTTGGGTATAGTAGAGCACAAGGTAATGCTCCCACGCAAGACATACGGACCTTATCCGCCAATCCGTATGTTGCCTAGATCAGGTATGGCGCTGCTAGCAGCAGCTAACGGTCGCGCTGGTCTGTTAATCCATAGCGGAGATCTTTCAGACATAGGAATTTTACGGCCTACTCACGGCTGTGTACGCGTGTGTAACGAGACTATGTGGCAGCTAACCGGCGTGCTGAAAGCATGGAGCCAATCTATGATAGATATCGAAGTACTTGAGATTCTTATACCTATATCGTCAAAAGAAGGTCACAATCTATAACTATTTAGGAAAAGAAGGTCAAGGAAGTTACGCCGCTCTACGTGAACCCTACCATTACAAATAAAGCAGATCGAGTAGAGCATCTAGTTATATTTCAAAAGAAGGTCACTGATATCTCTATATATATATAACTAATACATACTAACTAATAACCCCTAAGATTCAGTTATAGCTATAGTCCCCCGCGTTCCCCACCAGATTAAACTAGAGGATAGCCGCCCCGATGAAACTAATCAAAATACACGCCTTGAGACTTAGCACTAACAAGAATGATTATCAGATGTTCCGGTACTTACTAGAAGAAGCCAAACCCAACCCGTTCTCTATACTGTTTCACTGTGGATCGAAGAACATGCCGACCACAATAGTTTTCTGCGACCCGGCTATGAAAGCGGAGAACCATGAAAGAGAGTACACAGCTAGTCCAGCAAACGAATTTTTGCAAACGATTCTTAGTGCCGTACCTGATGCGGTCTAATTACTTACCCAAGAGTATTACCCCGGTAGATAGAAAGTTACGAATGATAGATAAAACCCGTCCCCGAAAAGGCAAGCGTGCTGACTTCGATAAGACGCTAGATAAGTACCTAGCCGCCACTACTCCAGGACCAACCGTTGATGTACCACCAAATCAAAAGATTGTGCATATGTGGTATGACAACGCAAATAAGACTTACGGTTGGGCAACGCATCAAGTACCGATCATCACGATGCTGGTACTCGACGATCCAAGAAAGTCTATCGCCACGGCGACGAAACACGGCCCTGATATTAACCTGTGCATCAAGTACAGTCAAATTCTACACATGCCCAGGATGCCGAACACCGCCTCAGTTGATGTAGGGCATGTGTGCGTAAGCGCTTTTTCAAATAGTCGCGCAATCTGTGTAACTTTTGAAGAAAAGATCATCGCCAATCGCAATATCATTTCCGGACGCCGACTGGTGTACGACATTTGGCCGTTAGAGGACGGCTCGTGGACGTGGGGCACTTACACAAACAGCCTGTTGCTAAGATGGAGTCCCGCCTTTATAAGTAAGCAAACAGCTTTTGAAGATTGTGTTAATGTGTCAATGGATTCTTTCAATTCATCAATTCCTGTTAAAGTTATAATTACCGGCTCCGCTGTCGGTGATGGAGAAGAGATACCAGATACAGTTACCATATGGGAGGAAGGACCTGTCATGCGTTGGTGCTATGTCGCCAACAACATTCCGAACAATGTACATGTAGGTTACGTAGATCTAGTAGCTGCGGCGTTTGCCGCCAAGAATAGATTTCCTAAGAGCACGTTAGAATGTTCTGACAACAATCCCCTTTCAAGGTTACTTACACAACAAGTGCCGTCATGAAGACAAGACCCAAGATACCTTACAAGATGGTGTCGGTAGCAGGCGAGCTAACAACATTAGCAAAAGTAGTTATAATTGTAATGCTAGTTACTCTGCTGTTCCTAGCTATGACCGGTATTATTGCTATCGTGTACGCAATAGAGTACCACCCAACGGAGATTGCGTTTCCGTGGAGAAACAACTAAATGAGATACAAAGCAGCATTCACATCAGCCGGTCGCTTAGCTAACAGCGCTGTTACGACCGCGCCTTACCTGGTGCGCCTCGGCATACAACTAATAAACGTAGACATGATTACTAATATATTTGTTGTCTACTCCCATACATCTCAATCCAACATCGTTAGCGTCTATCTAGTAGGCCAGTTACATCCGATCAGATGTCCAGAAGAAGACGCCACAGAGTTTTTGAAATTAGTCAACTACAAATGATAACCATGCAGAACAACTTACCGCATCAATGCCATTGCTTAGAGGTACACAAGTGCGACATCTTTGTACATCCAGATCCAGGAATAACAAATGCGCTAAACGAGCTGGTCAACCAAATGACCCGCTACGATGAAGAGACCGGAGGCTCGTCAGGAGTTACATTTCATTCAGACATGCTATCAGGCGGACAGTTCCACAGCGTCACGCAAAACACAAAACCAGTGCTAGTCACTGAGCCGCGTCTGCTAGTGATTAAAGATAAACGACTATGAGCCTTAGATTAATATTGTTAGCCGTGCTAGTAGTAACCACCGTTACTATCGGACTAGTAGCGCTGAGCATAGCTTGGGCCGCTTGCTTTATGTACGTGCGCTCGTTTCTGACCAACGTCGGCGCCGTCGAATCGCTTGACCACTTACAGTTCATACTCCAAGGCTCCGGGGCGGCTTTCTTATGTTACGTCGCGCTGCTAATACTAGACAGAGCCGCAAACTTTGAACTGATCCTAAATCAAATAAAGAAAGAACTCAATGCCCCTTCTGACCCCGATTGAATGGTTAAAGGCTATCACCGCTCTAGTGCTGATAGCGTCAACAGCGTTGTTCTCGCTTACCGCGATAATCTGTTACGTGATAGGCTACTACGGGCCAGCTGAACGCGCCTTCTATGTAGCTGTCGGCACCGTGTTTACCGTCGCATTTATTGAACTCACCATAGCCCTAAGAAGATACCAAATCGCAAAACAAGCAAAGAAAGATAGATACTAAAGTATATGTTAACATCCCCACAAATCAAGCTTTTGAAATACGTACTCCAAGGCGCCGATTTAACTGTACAAAAAACGCCCCAAAAAAAGAGTGAACTGGATTCGCTCTGGGAGTTAATTCAAAGTTATAAAAACGATAAAGGTATAATGTGCCATAAAGTGATTATGAGTTGGGCTACGATGGAGATGCTTTTTATTCGTGCCCCTACAATCTTTATATACGTTGAACTACCGGAGGCGCGTATCCAAGAACATTCTTTAGACAGTTTGCACAAATTCATACAGCGACACCCACCAGAGTCAATGCACTTTATGCGAACAGTAGATTACGTAGTGGACTGTTCTATACAGCATCAATTCCGGCCCGAAGGCTTCGACTACGATGTCAGATCAGAACTGACAGGTAAATCTGTAGCGGAGGCCATGCTTCGTTACAAGTTATACTCGTTGTTCGTAGATTACAACTTATCGCAAAAATGGGCCGATATACAAAGCCTAGAAAACTTATGTACCTACACAGGCATCTGATGACTAGCCAGCCGCCGAAGGACCCACCGCCGCCCCAGTTAGGCGTCCCGGTTGAAGCAATCATCCTATCTGTTTTAGGATTTGCCTTTTTAGCCAAATTCATAATCGAGGTGACAAAGTGAAACAACTCAATTCTGAGAACAATTCGCAAAACCCTGACCCTACAACGATACTAGTTGTAGGGTTAGCTATTTTCATCATAGGCTACATAGCGATCAGAGGTTTTCATGCCTGATGCAGAATCCCACCCTATTGGTACAAACGCTAAGCTAATAGTCAGTGCAGTGTACTGGCGCAAAGAAGATCTCGACCTACTAGTTAACGAACAGCGTATCCTCGAGGTCATGTCGTCGCTTCGAGAACGTGCTTGTCAAATAGCTACGAACGCGAATCGCGTTGTAACGCATATCAGATTGATTAAAGTGTACCCCGATCCATACGACGATGCGTTCGGTAACGAGTATAGAATAAAAGCTATATACGCTGAAGCTAAAGCTATTAAGCTGATGGTAGTGTTTAACACAAAAGAGCGTAATCCAAATGCGCGATAACGCTACAAAGATTCTTGTGTCCATAACAATCTGGCACGAGAACTACGCCAAAGATTGGCAAGCCGACGAAGCCTTTATTTTGAATGTCTTCAAGTGCTCATTATTAAAAGCACAAGCAATCGCTTGTAGCTACAATGTACTGTTAGCCGATTGTGAATCTGTAAGAGTTCGCCCACATCCGATAAGTAGTAACTGGTCTGTGTCTTCAGCCGCGTTTCTTGATCGCTGGCTACAACACGCGTCTGTGTTCGCAAGCATCGAGTTAGTCTTCGGTTACACCACAAAAGAAAGACCGCCCGTATGAGCGATACGCCAACTAAAATTTTTGCTGTATCAACCCTGCACCTGACTAAAAAAGCCACCGGTAAAGATATAGCTAGTGAGATACGTGACGCTATCGAAGATACGTACATTCGAGCGTCCATAATCGCAATGAGAGGCGACGTCTTTATTACAGGACAGCACCTGATAAAAGTACTACCTTGGCCCCGATCCTACCAGTTCTACGCTTCTGAAGACTCCTTACTTAGCTACGAACCGCACCACTGGCAAACTGCTACCAGTATTCAGATACTTGTTATCTACAACACCACAAGAAAGAAAGAACCGTTATGCCCACTACTACCACGAATCAATTGATAGACTTAGCGATTCGAGCCCGCAACGCTTGGCACCTAGCACAAGGAATAGAACACTACGTTAGCTGGCACGCTCTAAACGGGGTCGATAAACTGTCTTGGATATCAGTGTCGAGCACCGTGCAGTCCCTTGTATTAGTACCTGTCCAGCAAGCGCTAGAGAGCCCCGTAATTGAAACCAAACAGCCAATCAGCTTAAATGAACGCAGCCAAATCATCAACGAGACAATCGAACAGTGTGCCGAAGTTTGTGGCCTATATCTTAACCAGTGTTACCCATGTGACTTCATAGCCGCTAAAATACGTTCTTTGAAAGAAGTAACCAATGCCGCATAAAAGCGAACGAAAAGTAGCTAAAGGTACAATAGGGCCAACTGGGGGATTAAAGTGTTCCTGCTGTCGTCCCGTAGGAACCAAAAAAGAATCCAAAGTACACTTAGCCCAATTAGCCCGTCGAATCGCCAAGAACGAAGTAACAAAAAACTTAAAGGAACACGATGCAGCTGAATGAAGAGCTGTTAAAGACCGCCGCGCACGCCGCATTTGTGGCCGCGTGTAGACACTCAGGTATACCAGTGCCCGATGTTAAAGGCCCAAACCTTAGTGCGTACTGGGATGCTGTCGTCAAGGCCGTAGCGCGCACACTACATTTTGAATACCCGTCTCCAGATCTCAAATATCCTGACGTACCAACCACCGAGGTTCAAACCGAACTACTTATCGAGCTCGCCAGGCGATCGCCCGATGCAGCCCACGCGTCGCAGTATACACGCATTCCGTTAGTGCTACCCGATGACGACGGCATACGGCCCGCTGGCAACTTCGACGAGTGCTTCTACTGTAAACAAAAAATAGGAACTCCCCACAAATTTACGTGCGGTATGATAACGCATAAAGTAGAGATGGCCTTTACAGTTAAAGTAGAGCTAGACGTGCCTATCGCTAACACCATCGAAGACACAGAATTTAGGTACAACGAGAGCAGTTGGTGCGCCAACAACTTGATTACCTTTCTCGATGATATGATAGAAAAAGGACAATGTTTATGTAGTCTAACGTCCGCCAAATTTGTCCGCGTAACAGACCCAACACCTAGAGGAAGAAGAAACGTACGTACATGACACAAATTTGTAGTAAAGGTAGTATCTTCGATAGCGGCGCCGAAATTATAATAAATCCAATCAATTGCGTTGGCATTATGGGTGCCGGACTTGCACTTGAATTCAACCGTCGATACCCAATAATGAATAACGTGTATAAGAGAATGTGCCATCGCAAGTTAATCCAATTAGGTAAAGTTTGGGTATGGCACGAGCACGAAGGCCCTTGCGGTATTGAACCATGTAGATACATAGTAAACTTTCCTACTAAAGATCATTGGCGCGACCGTTCACAATTAAAATGGATCGCAGAAGGCCTTGACGACTTCAAAAATCATAGCGAAATTTTGAACGCCAAATCTATAGCGATACCCGCTCTTGGATGCGGCTTCGGCGGACTTTCTTTCGACAACGTACGCGCTCTAGTAGTAGATCGCTTTAAAGAAGATAAACGTAAAATAAGTTTATTCACACCAAGGAGCTAATAAACAACATGGACTACAAAGAACTATACGTCCACAAAGAACCTGAGGAACGCCAAGTTACTATGGTCTTACGCACCGAACCAGATCCCCCATTCTCGGTAGACGCTTGGCTGGATAAGTATCCCGGTCGCGAAGTGTCTGTAATGCTTACATTTTCGTACACCGACAAAGATGTCGAGGCAGAGAGAAAGTACACTTGTGTAGCTCGACAAACTAAGAATGGGTACATATCCGCTACAGTAGCCGAAGCCTGTAGCGGAGAAGCTTTTTTAGAAGCCGTGAAAATGTTCAATAATATTACGGGAGACATCTATGCCTGAGTTCCCACCACCCATGACGCCCGCTGTGGCAATTCGATTGTGTCGAGAACGTATAACAGAGCTGCACAAAGAACTCTATCTAAAAGATTCTGTCCCCGAAGAAATACTGTTCCATTGTTTACAGTGGGCCGGCATAGCTAACTTGATAGAAAAACAAACATACAAGCTCAACAAGCAAGCGACATTGTTAAAAACAACAAAGAAAGAAAAAGGGTAACGTATGCCGTTAACATCACCACGAATCAGTGACGAAGATCTAGCGCACATTAAAGATAGCTACAAAGATCCAAGCCCTTTGTCAAAAAAGACAAACAACTTCGTACGCAATCTAGTTTTAGACTTAACAGACGCACGTAACCGCATCGCCGAATTTGAAAAGAGATACACAGACCCAATAGAAGTTACAACTCACAGTGACGGCGACAATCGACGTTTCGTAGCCAAAGACGCAGGTTGGTACAGTCGCGCAGAGCTAGTCGCCAAAATGTTAGGGTGGGAGCAGGTACATACATGGGCCGGCTCCTATCGTACGTACAGTCATAAAGATTGGGGCCATGCTTACCTATTGACAAAGCACAGTGCTGTTTCCGTAGCAAATCAACACTGGCCGGACCTTAATAATCCAGCAGTTGTTTTGGCCATCGAAACTATATTAGACACCAACCACTTGCTACCGCGTCACCGTAAGATAATGATAGATTACCATTTGGCAACTCCTCTGACAAGCGATGACCCACGCGGATTAAGAATAAGCTATTCATCCGAGACTGGCAGGTGTTTCGCTGAATATGAAACTGACGCCGAACGGTACAGGGTAATCTCAGCAGCATTAGTAGTCTGGGAATGGCATCTGTCCCAGTCCCAAAATGAGTTCAAAACTAAAGTAGTTAGATAGCTATGAAAAAGAACGCACACGATTATTTAGCGCTAGCCGACGCCGCGTTAGACGGCGACAGTGTTCATGGCGGTCCCAAGTCTATACGGCATCGCGTAGCAATCGCTATTGCGAGTAATGTTAGAGACACTTTTGATGAGTGCCAATGGCATTTTGCCGCTGAGGTACTACAGCGTATAGAAAAAGAGCTCGAAAATGATGCCTACACATCGCTTCAGAAATATAGAAAGCGCGAACGCGATAACGCAATCGAACAAGCTGCCTACATAGCCGAACAGTTTGGGCACGCCACGATTGGTAATTTAATTAGAGACTTAAAAGAGAAAAGATAATGATCGTAACTTACACTTTAAAAAGAAACCCTTTGAATAAAACAGTACAAAGAGTTTACAACCTGACAGGCGTAGAAGAGCACACACTGCTACAATTCAGTGCCTTTATCACAGGTATTAAAAACAGCTATCAAGAGTGCCTAGCTGGAAAAGAGCACTTTCCTAAAGAAGCTATAAAAGAATTAGAAGAGTTGCAGGAAGAAGTCACAGGAATAATAGAGGCCATCGACCAAGCGTTATCAGACGAGGCGAGTAAGAAGTTGAACCAAATCATCAAAGACCTCACCGTTGAAGAAAAGCCAAACTAACGGTAAGCGGTATACTTTATCATGCGCGTACCGATGCAGAATTATATACAGAAAAGAGGCCGCTATGACCGCTAACGAGATAGTTGTAATTGCTAAACGAAAACTAGGGAGTACCGTAAAAGCTAACATCTTCATTGAGTGCGTAATAGAGGTTGCCGAATTAAACAACTTCCCAATAGTGCCCTTGTTCAAAACAATGCTGACAGCCATTATCAAAACAGGCGTGCATAAAGTATCCAACGACAATTTTGAACTGCTGCTAAAAAAAGCAGCCGCTAGATACCGAAAACGTAAGTTAGAAGTTCGAAGCACCGAATCGGAGAAAGCTGTAAAATGTACCAGTTACTACGAACATTACAGTTTGTAGCATTGCTTTTGTTAGACCTCGCTCAAATAACAGTCGTAGCCTACGCTAGCAAAACATTGTCGCATAGTACGTATCGAGTTCAACACGATCTAGACCAACTAACGATAGCGATAGGCTCTTTTGCAGCCGCTAGCTTATGGTTGTTCGAGTGCCGAAAATATGTCAAAAGAATTTCAATAAAGGAACCAACCCATGAACACACCGTATAAACGAAGCCCTGCATTTTATGTTTTTGCTTTATTGATAGCATTTATAATAATGATGCTATTAGAGACTGTTACAGCCTACAGCCAGTCCAGCCAATCGTTTACAACTATGGTGACAACCAACACCGGAAAGTACATGAACGCCGTCTTGAACGACAATATCTTTTTTGACTTTTCTGTTACGCCTACAGCGTTAAAGGCTAAAAGGTACATACCAAATGTTAAAATGGTACCAGCCGTTGTTTTAGGGTACCTACCTAATAGTATGTGGTTGCCAGAGAATACCGCTTACAAGCTGAACAAATTTAGTACCGTGGAAGTGTACGTTAATGGAATCTACTTGACACCCCTAGGGGACTACAAGTTGACAACCGTTAACGAGATAACATACGTGCAATCTGTGCATATACCACAGTGGCAAGAAAGCCCCATACCGACACCGTATTTAGTTCAATCAAGACTACAACCATAGGACTCAAAAATGTATAAGCCTGTTTCTAAAACCAGAACGAACCCTTTTCCATCGAGCGAGACTACCCCGCTAAAGAAAAAGAAAGCGCTACATATACAGGACAAGTCAGAAGAGCCTAAAGCAACTCCCGAGTTCTATTGGCAAACAGATAAAGGATTTCCTACTCTGTGCGGATTATGGCGACCTGTAGATGAGTTGTCCACTCCTAATGAGATTATGTACAGCAAGGGCGTATGTAGAAGCTGCATGGCCATCAAAGGACAGCTAGCATGAGTTACAGAACAAGGCCTACTAACCCACTACGCGATCTAGAAACAGGTAAGCCGCCATCAGTAATAGAGCTTAGAAATAAGCGCCGAGAAGAGGGATACAGCGTCCTACAACAAGACCCGCTAATTAAGGGATGTCCCCACACGTTCAGCTTTTACTGTCCTGGGTGCGAGAAGATGCACTGTTTTAAGGTAAACCCTAAGCGCCCACCGTCGTGTAATATATTGTGGATAAATGTTGCTCTTGACAGTCCATTCCGCCCACTAGTATCTTTATCAGGATCTATTCTTGTTGAGTATAGTGATGGTAGGATATGCCACATAGAAATAAAAAATAGTCAAATAAAGTATTCAGGAGACACATGGCACGATTTAAAAAACATGGAAGTAAGTATGGTAAGTCTTTCAAAAGTAAATCCGCTACTGCTAAACCAGCAGACCTAGCAGTACCAGTAGCACCACAAGTATTTGAACCAGTATCGCCATCTTATATATGGCACTTTCAATTTCGTGAAGGTTACGGTGATGGTACCGGGCCAGAATGTACAGCCTGGACGGAAGGCCTATGCAAAAAGTTAAAGCACGCTGTGTTACTTTCAAACTTGTTTCATAGTAGTTGCGAACCCCACGCAGTTGCTAAAAAGCGGTGCTCTTGGTTCACTGATTGGCGAGGGTCGATCAAACCTAGTATCGCTAAAAAGATATGTTTGCTAGAACTACAGCTAATAAAATCCAGCAACGTACTGTTTACTTTTTACGTTCGCCAAGTAGACCTAGCAGATCGTCTAAAACACGTTCGCCGGTTCTCTAAAGCTTGGAAGTCTAGAGACAAGAGTAACCGAGTTACTTTTAGATACTACGATCTCCAAGGCAACTTAAAAAAGTTAACACCGTAGTGCGCCCGCAACAACGGTAATATATTACCTTAGCCGTTGCTATCGTCCAACGGCTTCAGCCGGGGGACGCTATTAAGCTACTCCACCCGCTGCTAGAGCGGCCGGTGTGCTATGAGGGTTACGAGTTCCCAAGTAGCCGCCGGCCGTTTCTATTTAGCGAGATTCGTTTAATAGCGCGGCGTAACTAGTAGTGCATAAAAGATGTTAAAGGATAATTCAAGATGAACGAAGAATATACTAAGTTTAGTACCGCACTCGCAGATAGTGATTTAGGCAGAGACCAAGCTATTTCACTTCTGCAAGTGGGGATCTAGTAGCTGTTAAGCATGATGCGAAAAAAACTCACACAAACAACCACTACGCTTCGTGCAGGCGCGTCCCGCGCATCGCTACCAGTCCAGCACATCCCGCGTAACCTTGACCCCTTCCAGCAGTGCCATACAGCCGCTACGAGACCACGATGAGCAGCGATTTCAGAGAATCCCGCAAACGCCAACTAACCGTTACAGCAATCTTGTATAAGTTCTTAAAGCGCTTTGATCAAGCCGTATTGGACGCAACCGACGGCAAACGTGTTTTCAATTCGCTGATGATGAACAGGCAAGATCAACTTCGCTTGTTCAACCTAGCAAGTTGGGAAGAACAGTACGCGGTTGAACTAAGCTACATAATAGCCACCTTATTTGAATACTACACAAAGATTCGTCGCGGTGCTAATATCGCTACTTCTTCAAATAGAGGTCTAGGTATAAGAGTAGCTACCTTAGTCGGAGAAGCAAGCAAGAAAGCGCTAGAGCAAAAAATTCTATTAGAGTACCCTCAGTTTGAAAACGTGAGCGGTCGCTTCCATCAAAAAATCGTCGAAGCGTTGTCTACACCTGCTCTTACAAAACGTTACGCCGTTGACGATGCAAAAGACTTTGTAGCTAGTTACGCTAAACGAATAGCAAAGCAAAAGAAAAAATATAACGTGGTAGTGCAAGAAATGAAGACGAAGCGATTTCGCGGGAACACAACAGAGAAATAAATGCCAGTAAGCTATTTTGAAGATCCATCGTTCCTAGACCTAGTTTTAGGATTGATGTGTAAAGACGTACAGTTTCTAAGAGATACAGGAAGTTTGCTATCACCGAAAGATTTCAAGCCGCAAGGCAAATCAACAATAAGTTCTAAAGAGGCCGCTCGATGGATGATAGCCCAGGTAGCGCTAGAGCATTGGGAGCAGTACCGCACTCCTGTTAAAGAGTTGCTAACTGCCGAGCTACTTCAAAAATGCAAGAAGCAGCGTATCGCCGCAGACAAGCAAGCAGTCATACTAGAGTACTGCAAAAAAATAAAGCGTAAGAAGATTACCTCAGTCGATTCAATCACCGACAAGGTTGTAGAATTCAAGAAAGAAGTATCTAAAGCCCAAGCTGTATCGCAATTGATAGACCTTCAATCAAGAGGCGAGCTGACAGACGAGAAGTGGTCGGAGATTTGCCAAACCGCAATTGACACCGCTAAAAAAGAAACACTCTATAGCACAGATTATTTTAAGGACTACAAGAAGCGCGTCCAGCGACGCAAGATGAAGAGTGCCAGCAGATTCCCAATGTTAATGATTGAGCCGCTTGACATGCTAGTTAAAGCAATCGGCCGCGGACATTTCGGCATTGTGATTGCACCATACAAGCGCGGCAAGTCCTTGATGCTGATTCACATCGCCGCGGCTTACGTATTACAACGCCTCAATGTTTTGTACATTACATTAGAAGACCCCGTTGAAGACGTAGAAGACCGCTTCGACGCTAACATCAGTCAATTACCTATTGGCAAGTTAGCTAACATGCCGAAGACATTCAAAAACAGATTTGAGCGCTTCACAAGATTAATTCGTACTCGATTACAAATTGTAGACTGTACAGAGTCTCGAGTGTCGGTTGCTGACATTGATGCTATTTACGAAGACTACCGTAACAAAGGGTTTATCGCTGACGCAGTTATTGTAGATTACGACGACGAGGTAAAAGCAAAGAAAGCTAACCAAGACCGTCGTCACGAGTTAGCAGAGATCTATCGAGACTTCAGACACTTCGCCGCTAAGAAAAAATGTATCCTATGGTCCGCCGCACAAACCAAAAGAGGTACGCAAGGATTAAAAATACTAGGAGGCGACCACTTAGCCGACGACATCAGTAAAGTACGCAAGGTGATGGTAGCTATCGGCCTAGGCCAAGGGGAGTGGGGCGAAGACTCCATCTATCTTCACATCGCCGCCCACAAGTTTGATAGACAGTTTGTAGGTTGCAACATCATGACCGACAAAGAGCGCATGACTTTGTACAGCCGAGAGAAAACCGCTAAGGCGGCAAAAGAGTATGCCAACAAGAAGAAAGCGCTCGACGACGATCTCGCAGAAGAGCTGCAACTGTGAGGAGCACGTATGGCATTCACAGATGACTTAGACTCCATAGGTGAAAAACACCAACGCGGCACCAACAGCACTGAAACAAGAATATGCTGTCCATTTTGTACCGACTACGGAGAAACAGCCGATGAACGGTTTCGCCTGAACGTAAACACTGCAAGAGATACAGCGTTCTGTTTTAACTGCAAGTACTCCGCTAAAGAAAACGCCCGTCACCGAGTGTTAGACAAGCTAGGTGTTACTGCAATATCAGACGTAGAGATATCTGATTCCGACATTGCGCCAGAGCCTGAAATAGTAGACCATTGGCCAACCGACGCCATACCAGCCGCCGGTTCAAAAGAAAGAGACAGCCGCGAATGGCGCGGTCGCCGCTATTTGAAAAAGCGCGGCATCACCAACGAAGAAATGATCTTATACAAAATACACGTTGGCATATCAGGGCGCTTCAAAGAGCGCATATTATTTCCCGTAGTAAAGAAAAGCACTATAGTAGGTTTCGCCTCCAGAGACTTTTCCGGGCAAGCTACCGCCAAGTACTTGAACTCACGAGGTACTAAATATGTATGGGGATACGATGCATCCGCATCTATCTTCGTTATATCGGAAGGGGCGATCAAAGGAATCTTTGTACGCCGGGCACTTTTAGCAATGAACTACTTACCAAAATGGTGCAGCATAAGCCCGTTAGGCTCCGCTATTACTGACTCGCAGATCGGTCAGCTAACCACTAGGCGCGTATCGAAAGTTATAATCTTGCCCGATCCAGATACGCCAGGGCTTCTAGGCGCTAAGAGAATAGCCGACAAACTCAGCGAACAAGACATCGACGTAGAGCTGGTATGGCCACAGCCTAGAAAACAAGCCGACGAGTACAAACTAGAAAAACTAATAGACGTTCTTTCCAACACTCGTGCGTACACCACAACCCTTAGAAATCAGATAAAAGCGCAAACAGCTTTTGGAAAGAACTTGCAACCATATGCGTAAAGTTGTTTTGATAGACGGCATGAACTTAGTGTACCGTTCTTATCATAAGAATAAGCTAACCACTGACGCAGGCGAACCAAGCGGCTGCATATACGGGTTTATGAAACTCGTATTAGACATGTACCGTGTACAAGGGCAAGCCGACGTTGTAGTGTTCTGGGAAGGAGGCATTGGGACCGCCAAGCCTAAAGAGTCTTATAAGAAAGCGTTAGCAAGAGATCTGTACAAGTCTCAAAGAACTCCTCATGAGGACATAGCCTCGATACTTCACCAAATGCACGAGGTACAAGCGCTATGCGGTATTTTAGGTATCGGACAAGTTTCAATTCCCGGTATGCAAGCCGACGACGCCATAGGCCTATTTTGCAAAGCGTACAGTGAGGACCGCGGCGTTTCTGAAGTACTAATATATTCAAACGACTCAGACTACAACCAGTTGATATCCGACAACGTATTCGTGCTACACAAAGGTAGCTCAAAGTTAGAACGGATCACAGAAAAGCACATAATCAACGAATACGTTATAACGCCTCAGTACTGGCCAGATTGGCGTGCGCTATGCGGCAAGCCTTCCGACAACTATAAAGGTGTAAAAGGCGTCGGACCCGTCACCGCAACAAAGTTAATAGCTGATGGGGTTTGGCCCCACGTGAAAGACTTCAACGACTTAATGAAGGCTACAAAAAATAAGTACGCCCACTTAAAAGAAATATGGCCTGAGGTGCACTTGTACTACATACTAGCCAAGATACCTACTAGCTTAAAAGATCCTAACATCCCACTAGACTGCAAACGCTTTGCTAAGCTGTTACTAACCAACAGAACGAGCTTACGTAAGAGACGGATGACAGCAGTAGGTAGAGCTAAAGCAGCCAAAGCATTTTTAAGATTCTGTAGTAAGTACGAATTGAACTATTTTATAGCGTACAAGCAACAATTTCTGTCCGGAATTTCAGTAGAAGGTTAACTTGACAGTTACTAAACTTTTCTATATACTATAAACGGCCTTATATGCCTCGAAAAACTCACCAAAAACTCAAATCAAAAAAAGCCAATGCGCTTACCCCACCATCAGGACTTCCAGAGATGATGCGCGAATCTCAAATTATGTTAGAGGTCTATGCAGACTACAAAAATCTAATTTGGCACAGAGCTATAGCGCACTATAGGATGCTGCCAGCGCATCTCCAGAAGCAAGTAGATCTAGAAGACTTTGTACAAGAAGGCTACCTGTTCGCCGCCAAGAGGCTCAACAAGTACTACACATCTTCTAAGTCTCAGAGAAGTACATACTTGTACTCTATCTTGAACAACTTTTATAAGAACGTGTTAGCCGGACTCACTAACCAAGCGCGAGGAGCAATAACAGTAAGTATCGATACGGAGTTCGAGTCTACAAGGTTAGGCGTTACAAGAAGCATTGACGAAGGCATCGACGCGCAAAAAGTAGCCCGTCGATTTCATGAATTAGCCAGCGTGCCTTTAGTATGCTACTTAGATACAATGTTGTTTAACCCAAAAGAACGCGCTAAGGTTTTACTCTGTACAAACACTTTCAAGACCCACGCCAAAGAGTTTAGAGAGCTAGTTAAAAAGACCGGGTTGACCATCAACCAGTATAGAATCGCAATACGCGTGCACCAGGCGTTAAAAGCACAAGAGGAATAAGGCGTCGTGATTAGCTCTAATGTACTCGTGTGCTGTAACTGCGGTAGTCGATTCAGCGAGCAGCACGCCGTCAAAGGCCAATATATATTTGAAACACGTGTGTGCGTTTCATGTTATCAAACAATGTACAAGACATCGCCAACGAAATGTTGTTTTGGAAAGCTATATGATAAAGACTCAATTGTTTGTGTTAATGTATGTCCAGATTCAAGTATTTGCAGCAAGGTGGTGGCAGACGTGCGTATCATACATTTGACGCCTGCAAAATTAGATAGTGCCAAAAAGTTTCTACAGGTCGGCACAAAAGACATGTCGGCAACTAAAATAGGTAATCCTTACCGCCAAGACTCAAATATTGGACAACTGTTTGAGTTCTTAAAAAAGAGACGAACCACCGACGAAATAAAAAAGCAGTGTAAGAAACTCGATTGCCAGTATGCGTGGGCTATGCGACAGCTACGCAGCGAAACATATCGAGGATACGCATGGAAGTTATCAGAGAAAGAACGAGGATTCAAGATATATGAAAGTCTCTAAAAGTGTTGCGCTTCTAGGCGAGATACCAAATAAGTACAAAAAGCGGTATAAAGAAAACGGCCGTGCGGATTGGATCGGCGTTCAAGAAAAAGATCCCACACCCATCGTATACTTTTCAGGCACATGCGCTAGCAACGAGTTTCCCGAATCTGCTTTTGTAGATATGGCCCACATGCGATTTAGATGTTTGTCGTATGCCTACTCAGGCCCAGGATCGCCGCTGTTTCAAAAACGCTTTTTAACCTCTATGAAGTTCTGTATGGATAACAACATACGAGTGTTCTTAGATTCCGGTGGGTATACCTTCCACGAAATCAACAGAAAAATTGCAGCTGGTAAAGCAGTAAAAACGTTCCAGAACAAAGAATTCTCAATCGAATCGTACACAGCAAATTATGTTAAGTACTTAAAAGCCATGTATGGACGTAAAGACACGTTCGACTTCTACGTTGGAATCGACAGCATTAAACAGTGCAAGATTATTTATGAAGATTTCAAAGAACTAGAATCTACCGGCGTAAGACCGATACCTGTTTATCATGGCGACGCGCCTATAGACTGGGTTCAGCGTTACATTGACGAAGGACACCGCATAATAGGTATCGGACTAGACCGACTAGGCAAGTCTAACAAGTTTCGCCTCCGGCAGTACTACTCGCATGTCTTGAACTATTGTGAGAAGCGAGGAGTCAAATGTCACGGCTTCGCGGTTACAGGCGATCTAATGTTTGAATTTCCGTTCTACAGCGTCGATTCAACAAGCTGGGTTAAAGCCGCCGCTTATGGTAAGATAATTGACTGGCGTGCAGACAAACACCGCGTGGCGTTAATACACGTTAGCAATGAAAGCAAAGGCAAGCTACTTATGACATCGCTGGGCAAGGTGCCTAAGCAAAGCTTTAGAGAGCTACGAGAGCGTACAGAGGCTTTAGGTTTCGACTTAGAGCTGCTGCAAAGAAGTTTCCACTATCGCTGTCTTTACAATGCGAGAGTGACCAACGAAGCGATAACACAAAATCAAGCCAATCTCTTAAAGTGGAAGAATTGGGGGAGCGTTCTAGATGTTTAATGATCAAAAATTGCCGTTCTTGTTTCAAGAGGCGATAGTCACAGCTATAAGCGAGCTTGTAAAGCAGCCGAGCATAGAAGCAGCCGGCGGTCCCAAGCATTTAGCAGATACACCACGTAGAGTAGCTAAGGCTATGTTAGAGTGCCTATCAGGATCGTTTGTAGACCCTGCGCTAAGTTTAACAACTACGTTTCCATCCGAAGGATCGGAAATGATACATGTAGCCAAGGTGCGATTTATAAGTTATTGTGCGCACCATCTTATGCCATTCGTTGGCAGCTATTCGTTCGCGTACATACCAGACGAAAAGATAGTTGGATTAAGCAAAATTCCAAGAATGATCGAAGTTCTATGCGCTCGCCCACAAGTACAAGAAAAGCTATCGCGAGAAATAGTAGACATCTTTCAAGAAAACATTAAGCCTAAAGGATGTGCCGTATCAATGGATGCCGCACACTTTTGTATGTGTTGCCGAGGAGTCAAAAAATATGCAACTACAAGGACAACAGCCCTTACCGGTATATTTACTAGCCAAGAAGTAAAACAAGAATTCAATGCTTCAGTAGGTCCAATAAAGGAAATTTTATAATGACAAAAACAATCAGAGCAATGTTAAGTGTGCGTACCACGTTCGTAGCTCTACATCAATTTGCAGGCGCCCCCGAAGCTGTAGGTTACTTACGTCTCCCACACAGACACGAGTTCGTAGTAGATATCCATGTAGATATCAACCCTTGCGAATTGAACAGGAGCCTCGAATTTCACTTACTAGAAGCTCAACTTAAAAAGGTAGCCAACGTAGTCCGCTTGTCAACACTGTTACCAGTAGAGTTAACCGATCAAGGTCACATAATCTTTTTTGCCTCCTGCGAAATGTTTGCAGAGATTATCGCTAAAGAAATGCTAAGCGCCCCGTACTTGAAAGACGTTCCAGAAATCACTGTACGCGTCGGCGAAGAGTACACAGGCCCCGCTGCAAGTGTAAATGTGGTGCGTTCGTAATGTCCGAAACAAGTGCGGTAAACAAGGCATCTTTGATCAGCGCCGTAACACTATTAAGCAAGGTTCCTGCAAGAGTAGGCATTACAAGTTCGGAGTACTATAAGCTGACATTCTCAAAAAGTCAGCTTATAGTATCGTTAACCGCTGAAGTGTTCGGTGATCAAACAGTCACCGTAGAAACCGCCGGCATAACCGAACTCAACTTCTTTGTAGACCGCAAAACGCTAGAGCCGTTCTTAGCAGCGTTTCAGAATAGCCAAAGCGAAAAACCGTTTCTCTTCACACATCGCAAGGCCGGAGAAAGCGAAACGCTAACTGTTAAATGCGGTGTTCGTAAAGCCGAGTTCACCCAAGCGAAAGAAGTAGGCGGCTACGGCAAAGAACCTAAAGTCTCAGGCAGTAAGATTACATCAATGACTGACTCTTTTGTTGACGCTATATCGCTAGCGCGCAGTTACGGGTCTCAAGACCCCACAATGGGAGAGCTGAACGGTATCCGAATTGAAAAAGGATTAGTGCTAGCTAGCAACAAGATCTCAGCTTTCCAGTACAAGTGCAAAACCCCAATTGCACAAGTATCGCTCCCCACACCATTTGTTGATATCATGTTGCTGTTTCAAAAGCACACAATTACATTTAATGAGCGATACTGTAAGATGCGATCGCCACAAGGCTACCTATGCCAAATTCTGAACGAGAAAGCCAGCAAGTTCTTTCCAACAGAGTCGTTAGCAAAAGGTATCCGTAACGCGTTAAAAGCCCCTGTCTTGATACAGGTGAAAGCTGCGAGCTTCTTTACAGCGGCTAAACGATTGAACGACATCATAAGCTCAGTAGTCAAACGCGACTTGATCCTTATAGTGTCCGGCAGCCAAGGTGAAAAAAAAATAAAGATTACATGTGCCAGCCAAGCCGGAGAGTTTACCGAAACAGTTATCATCAAGAACAAGCTACCCAAAGATGTGCAAATGGAATTTTTGTTAAACTTGCTACTACCTTTGTGTGATTCATCGCAAGTGCAGCATGACGTGTTAATCCGTTGCGACGACACACCAACAGTTCCCTACGTCTTTGAATTTCCGCAGTTGGTTCTTCTCCACGGAAGGTTGAGTAAGTAATGAAGATACACGCGATAGATAGCTCAGAAGTGCTCCCAACGGTGCCATGTAAAAAAACTAGTGTCGTTGTATCAACTAGTACAGAGCCTACAGCAGACCAAATACAAGATCTGCAAATCAGATCCGGTAAAGGCTGCGGCGACTGTTCGTTAAACAATCAGTCCAAGCTAGTTAAAATTATCGGTGTAAAAAAGCTAGACGCCGACCGCGCTATAACAATATGGCTACCCTACCCAACCGCTGAAGATAACGCCGCCGAGACCCTCCCCACGCAGATTATGGGGAGGTTTATATGGCAAGAGCTTAAACGCGCAGGCATCGACAAAGATAGCTGTAATGTGCAAAGTGTCGTACGGTGCTTCCCATCAGAGCAGTTAGGCGACTACCTTAGAGAGCGACCACCAAGCAAAGACGAAGTAGATAACTGTAGGTATTGGACAGTTAAAGCTATAGCTAAACTACAAGGCACCACTAAGGTGCATATACTGTTCGGGCAATTCACAGCCACTACACTTTTAGGTAAGGTGTATAAAAAAGATAAACCAATATTCTGGTCTTCTACATTGAACGCAACTGTAATCTGTGTAGATCATCCAAGCTACTTTATCAAAGGGGCTCCTGAGCTGAGGCTAGAACAGTTCCGGCAAAAACTCAAGACAGCAGCCAGCACCCTTCTGAACAAATCTAGATGGAGCTACCTAGAAAAGCAAGACTACAAGTTAGTAACAACCGTAGAAGACACAAAGCTGCTGTACAAACAGCTTTTGGCGCAAGGGAACGAGCGCACATCGGTAGACGTAGAGTATGGAGAAGTGAACGGCGCCATAACGATGGTAGTCGTAGGCTTCTGTCCCACACCAGGTATTGCCAGAGTAGTGGTGCTAGACCATCCTGAAAACAAAGAGTCCCCCGCTACCACAGCCAAGGTTAAAAAAATCTTGTGCGAAATGCTTGGGGACAAGAGAATCCGAAAAACTATGCACTACGGTGTGTCAGACACAGAAGCCATACAGAACCTGTTAAACACCACCGTTAAAGGTTTTTCGAGAGACACTAACTACACCAGTTATTTGAAAAATCCTGATTGGAGGAGCCACAGTTTAGACGCACAATCTAAAGAGCGGTGCCAAGAATTTGTCGGCTATAAAGAAATGATCGAGCCATTCATTCGTGCCCCTGACGGTACAGTGAACTACGCACGTATACCACTATCTGTTATGCGTTTATACAACGGCGCCGACTGCGATTTAACCAAGCGTGTAGATATAGCAACATCTGATGTAAACAAAGCGCTAGCTGAAACCTACATGCACGCTTCGTTTATAACGACGAGAATGGAGCGCACAGGGCCTTGGCTAGATAAAGAGTATTTCAAAGTAGTTAACAAAGCCATACCGCTCCGGTTAGCCAAGATCGCCAAGAAGCTTCGCAAGATAGCCGGTGACCCCGACATCAATTTGAACTCCCCCACAAAGATCGTTGAGGTAATGTATGGCAAGCTGAGGTTCCCAGTCTTAGACCCTAAAGGTAAAAAATCCACCAACGAACAAACTTTGAAGCTGTTAAAAGATTATCCTAATGGTAAGTTCTGTTCACTGCTCATGGAATTTCGTGGTTTAAGTAAAATGGTCAGCACCTACTTGAATAACTATGAGAACAGTGCTAAACTAAATGGTGGCCGTCTCAGAACTAAATGGTGGCTAATTGGAACGATCACCGGCCGCTTACGATCCGGCGGTAGTAAAAAAGGTGACGACGGTATCGTAAACATGCAAAACCTGCACGGCGAGCCCATACTTAAGAACTTGTTAGTAAGCGATCCAAACTGGCCCTTGATACAAAAGCTATTAAAGTACAAATCAATAAAAGATGTTCCAGATAAGCTTTGGAACAAGTTAGAAAATCTGAAAGTCTTTATATCAGCCGACTACAGTCAAGTAGAAATTAGAATCCTAGCGCAGATGTCTAAAGACCCGCTATTGATTAAGCACTGTCACTCAGAAGATTTGCACAGCCTTGTAGGCTCCGCGCTCACCGGATGGTCGGTAGATAAAATAAAGAACGACGAGCAGATAAGAACAACTGTAAAAGGAATACACTTCGGTATTATTTATGGGTTGACTCCAAAGAACCTGTACTTGAAACTCAAAGCAGAAGGTGTAGATATATCCTCACAACTCGTTGACAAGCTATACAAAGAGTACTTTAGAAAGTACTCCTACGTAGCCAGGCTAATCGAGCGATTAAAAGCATTCGCTGAAAAGAATAAGTACGTGCCAACAATGTTCGGATTCCGTAGGCCAATCGTTATGGATGATTCTGACAGAGGTACCTTCTGGGGAAACCAGGCCGTGAACTCCCCTATTCAAGGGTCAGCGCATCAACTGATGCTATTTGCTATGGCGCTTATATATCTCCGTCCGAAGTCTCTAACGCTACTGCAAGACCCCGTTATGGAAGTCCACGATGCGTTCGTGTTCTTTGGAAACTTAAAAGATATCGCAAACACGTACACTAGCATGTTACAGCTTTTAGAAAAAGATGTTGTAGCGCATGTAGCAAAGAAGTACAACATAGAGTTCAACGTGCCACTTAAAGCAGAAGCCAAAGTAGGACTTAGATACGGAATGCAGTCGAAGTATTTCGGAGGCAGCTGGAAGCAGTTCATTTTTAATTACGCGAGGACCAATGAAGAACAAAGTAAAGCGATCGACGACAAGTGGCTCACCCACGCTTGAGTCAACAGAACTCATAGTCAGATTAGACAAGCTAAGCAAAAGGCTTAGGTTTGAAGATGTACAAGTTATAGACGCCGCCATCGAGCAGCCAAGTTTGTATTTGGCTTCATGTAGACTACGAGTAAAGGTAATGGAACATAACGCCATAGTAATGGCAGAGTACGAGCAATACCGCAGTTCGTTATATAGCGAGCTTCGTGGCAAAATGCTTCTAAAAAGTCCCGGACGTGTTACCAACGTAGAAGTAGAGTCCGCGTTATCACAAGACCCGCGAATACAAAAAATGGTCGATAAGAAAAACGCGTGTGACCGTCTAGAAGAGTTATCAAAAGGAATGGTGGAGGCGTTTCGGCAACGATTATCTTCAATTAGAGTAGTTGCCGACGTTATCATCAGCGAAGGGAGGGTCGAAAGATCTGTACTCGCAAATGATAAAATGGGCGAAGTACAAAGAAAACTTAAAAAATAAAGGGAACACTTCATGCAAGAATTTTGGATAGTTTTAACGAGCGTAGTTGCAGCTACTATACTAATAGCGTTTGTAGTGACTTTATGCGCGGTGGTAATAATTGAGACAATAAAACGCGCAATAGTCTTTTGCAGTGCCGCTGTTAGCACGGTATATTTAACTTCGCGCACCGAGCTTAAATAAAAAGCTGTGGTGAGAGATTTAATAGAAAGGTATTCGTAATGGAAGAAGACTGGCGCCAAGAAGCCAAACAACGAATCAAAGACAAGGGAGAAGGAAGTCGCTTCAAACTTGCCCCAGGCGACAATTGTTTTAGAGTTCTCCCGAACCCAAAAGGCACCGCGCATCCACCGCATTTAGAAATCCTCCTGCACCGAAACGTAGGTCCTGATAAGAAGTCAATTCGGTGCGGAAAAGAGATCGACGAGCAAGGAAACGAGTGCTGGTTGTGCGATTCAAAAATTCCTGAGTTAGAGTCCAGCAGCAAAAGCTCTAACAAGGTTAAATCAAAAGAGCTTATTCCTAAAGAGCAAATGCTCGTACAAGTTTCAAGAGTGGACCCCGAATCTGGAAAGTTCACATCCCCCAAGATCTGGTGGGTATCTACCGGCGGCCCCAAGAGCCAATCGGTAGCCTTACTAGGTGTCCTAGCAAGTACGAAACGTCAATATGATGACCCCAAAAAAGGTTACAACTTGAACGTTAGTCGCATAGGCACAGGTCCGACTGATACACGCTACGGCGCAATACAGCCGGACGAAGAGCCTTCAAAAGTCCCCGCATCTGTTTTGAACGGTCTGAAGTCAGTAGCGTCTCAAATAGACTCTTATGACGAGGCCGTACAAAGAGCTGCCTACTATGGCCGAGACCTCGACGAGGTCCAACAATCACTCAAGGAGAACGACATGCCAATCAAGGCTAAGAAAAAAGACGAAGACGTAAAGAAAAAGAAGAAGCCCGTCGTAGAAGAGCCCGAAGAGCTCGAAGAAGACGACGAAGAAGAAGAAGAAACCCCTAAGAAGAAAAAGAAAGTCGTAGCGATCGCTTCCGCTAAGTCCAAGTCCAAGTCAAAAGACGAAGATGAAGACGAAGATGAAGATGAAGATGACGAAGACGAAGATGACGAAGACGAAGATGACGAAGATGAGGAGCCTAAGAAGAAAAAGAAAGTCGTAGCGCCCGCTAAGTCCAAGTCCAAGTCAAAAGACGAAGACGAAGATGACGAAGACGAAGATGACGAAGACGACGACGATGACGTAGATGATGACGATGATGACGACGATGATGACGACGATGATGACGACGATGATGACGACGATGATGACGATGATGACGACGACGAAGACGACGAAGATGACGACGAGGACGAAGACGACGAGCCAAAGAGCAAAAAGGCCAAGTCAAAAGTCCCTGTAAAGAAGTCTTCCAAGGCTCCAACTAAGCCTGAAAAGAAGTCTTCCAAGGCTCCAGCTAAGCCTGAAAAGAAGTCTGACAAGAAGGCCGACAAGACTTCCGGTAAGAAAGCTAAGAAGTAGCAGCAGCTAATTACGGAAAACGAAAAGCCCCGATAGCCTTAGCCCGCTATCGGGGCTTTTCTTTGCATAAGGAGCCTATGATAAAAAAAGAATACAACCCCGCAGAGCTAGTTAAAAGAATACAAAAAAGGCTAAAGCACTTTCCAGTAGACGAAGCCGATACCCCTTATTTGGACACCGGCAGCAAACGTTTCAACAGCGTATTCGGCGACCGTGATAAAGGGATAATGTATGGTAAAATGATAGAGTTGTCAGGTAAAGAGTCTTCCGGCAAAAGCTCACTTGCTTTTGACTTGCTAGCACTCGCACAGGCCGATGGGGCCTATACAGCGCTGATTTCGGCGGAGAACTCTGCCGAGCGCCAATGGATCGAGACCCGCGGTGTGGACTATGATAAACTGGCGCTATTCAAACCTTACATGGGCAGGTTCGGTAGTGAAAAAAAGAAGCTAGAATTAGCCAGTGCTGAAAAAATATGCGACGAGTTTGAAGACTGGCTAAAGACTGTGCAAGAAGACAAACCCGGGTGCAAAATTTTCGCCGTACTCGATTCTGTATCAGCCCTTCTACCAGAGGTAGCCGGTAAAAAATCTATTCAAGATATCAACATGCGGACAAGAATGTCTTTACCACAGTTTCTATCTGATCTTCTTCGTAGATGGGTAGGCCTTCTACAAAGTTGCAACTGTACAATGTTGTTCATTAACCAGATCCGCATCAACCCGATGAAGATGTTCGGCAATCCAGAGTACACTACCGGTGGCGAAGCCTTAAAGTTCTATTGTCATGTAAGAACTAAGGCTCGACGGATTGACGGCGGCGTTCTGCTACAAGCCGGCAAACAGGTAGGTATAAAAGGAACGCTTTCCAATGTAAAGAATAAAGCCGGGGGAGTTGAGCACCTATCAAGCGGCTACAAGATATTCTTTGATGGACATAGTTCATTCTTAGATGTCGAGAAACTAAAGAAAGAGAAGAAAGTTAAAAACGATGAGTAGCGACTACAGAAAACCCAGTATACCCAAAACGCCCACTGAACTGTTATCCGAGGCTTTTCAAGCTTTTTGTCAAGAAGCGTGCAAAGTAGCAGACGGCGCCACAGATCTAAATACCTTTAGAAAAAAAATGCACGTTTATATGGAGCGCCTTCCAGAAGAAGAGCTCACGTTATTATTAAGCCAGGTAGAGTACTTCGGCGGTAAGCTACGAAGCAATTTACCGGAAATGATAACGCGAGTCTGGCAAAACAAAAACGCCATTCTAAGCAAACGTACCAGCGCCGGGCGCACAGATACCAGACCGCCGTTACAAACACCGTCTTGACCCCTCCTAGCAGTCGCAATACAACCACTACATACGAGTCCCTATGAAAAAAAATTCGCTTATTACACAAACGCTCTCATTGGCTTTAAGACCCAAATGTTTTAGCCAGCTTCTAGGGCAGAAAGATATAGTAGACGCCATCCAATCGCAGATGGCTTCAAAACGAGAGCCGCGAGCATGGATGTTCGCAGGCCCCACCGGAACAGGCAAAACTACGATAGCTAGAATAATAGCTAAGTCGCTGCAATGCCGCCATAGCGATACGTTTGGCGAACCTTGCGCTAAGTGTCAAAAAAACAAAGAGTTCGATATTTCAGAGATGAACATAGCTGAGTTGAACGGCATCGACGCCATCAAAGAGATCGCCAGTCACAGTACGTTTTTCCCAACACCAGGATCACGTAGAAAGGTGATCATACTAGACGAAGCGCAACGAGTTACAAAAGCCGCGCAATCCGTCCTGCTAAAATACTTTGAAGACGCGTCCAAGTCTACCACATGGATCATATGCACTACAGAGCCTGAGCAGATACTTAAAGCGCTCCGCGGGCGCTGTTACCAGTTACAAGTTCGCCCAATTCGAGGAGCTATCGCCGAAGCGTTTATTAAAGAAGCCGCCGCAAAGGCAGGCATAACAAGAAAGCTGAACGACTTCATTGAGCAAGTTCATATATACGGAGTATCCGGCCCCAGGGATATATTGAACGCGCTAGAAAAATTCGCCAGCGGGATTGATCCAGAAGAAGCCGTAAGAGTTTCTACATCAGGGTTAGACGTACTTCGCATCTGTCAGAATCTCCGCCAAGGTAACTGGGCAATTATTAAAACAGAGCTTCGTAACGCTCAGCCAGAAGATGCAATGCTGCTAAAGACTTCTTTACTAAGTTACCTTAGAAACTTATTGTTGCACCCAACCCCAGGCGCTGAACTAAAAACGCTAGCGCTAGCAATAGACACGATAGGCAGCATACCGTTCAGCAACGACGACACTGTGCTAGCGCTGTTAACTTCAAAAATATATCAGTTGTCAAAGAGGTTCTAATGCGTGTAGTATTCACAGCGGATTGGCAAGCACATTCCCACAACCTAGAAGCGCTCGACAAAATAACTAATTTCTGTATAGAGCAATGTAAGTTTAGAGGCGCCAAGTACCTAGTTCACTGCGGCGACGTAAAGCACCATTACAATCCAGTTGACTTACGAGTAACGAACTGGATGGTATCCAAAATAAAGCAGCTAAAAGATAACGGTATCACGTTAATAGTAATGCTAGGCAACCATGACAGAGCGTCGATGAACTCTCCTGAGAGCTGGTTCCCTACGTTGAAAGCCGCCGGAGCCATAACGGTAACGCGACCGCGTATTCTCAAGTTCGGTAAATACGAGTTGGCAATGGTGCCATACCAGCCTACGTCGAAAGAGTTCCGAAAAGCAGTAGACCGCGTAGCAATGTCGTTGGACAACAAGAACGCTTGCCTAGTGTTTCATAACGAGATACTCGGCGCCCGCTTTAATGTGATTACTGATATACAAGAAGGTGTAAAGCGTCACAAACTGCATGAATCAAAGTTTCAGTTCTGCGTAGGAGGTCACATTCATTATCATCAGCAGATAGGCGAAAAGACTTACTATGTAGGTAGTCCTTTCTGCCATGACTGGAATGAAGCTAACCAAATAAAAGGCATCGTAGCTGGAGATTTAGATACAGGTAAAATAGACTTTGTATCGTCTCCAATACCAGGATGGTACGATAAGTCATTACCGTTCTTCCCCACAAATCGTACCAATTGGACAGGTACTAAGGTAAGAATACCTGTAAAAGTAGAGAGCCGCAGTACTAAGTTTACAGTGAACGTAAAAGCCGCTATAGAGGCCGCCAGCGAGCAGTTCCCAGGCGCCGAGATATTCGTAGCTTACAAATTCCCTAAAGAGGTCTCGAGTACAGGATCTCCAGCCCTATCAACTGATGAGACGCAAGCGGTAACAGAATACGTAAACCGATTCGCTTTAGGATCATTAAAAAGACACTGTGGCGCGCTAACAGAGTTAATCAACGGTTTCTTGAGCAACGTTCCAATATCAAAAGTAGCCCAATCAAAAGTGCTAATAAAGTCAATACGTGGCGAGAACGTACTATCGTTCCCAAAGTTCGACTACACCTACAAAAAAGGCTTAACGGTAGTAACCGGAAAGAACAAAGACTGGCAAGGCGATTCTTCTAATGGCGCCGGTAAGACTTCCTTCTTACAGCTGATTGCTATTCTGTTATCAGGCAGATCGTTGAAGAAACAAAAATCAGATGCCTGGGTTCGCCGCAACAGTCGTGGCCGCGCGTTCATAGAAGGTACACTAGAGGTCAACGGTAAAGAAGTAGTCATACGTAGAACGCGTAAGCCCACAAAACTAGAGTTTACTGTTAATGGTAAAATGCGTAGCACCGGTATAGGCATAGATGGAACGCAAAAAGCCATCGAGCAATATACCGGACTTGTATGGGAGGTCGTGCAAAACGGGATCTTCGTAGACCAACAAGACGTTAGCAAAGTGCTAACTGGTACCGACAAAGAGCGGTTCGACATCTTTAGCAAAATGCTCGCTCTCGACAGATACTCCCTAGCAGCGGTAGCCGTCAAGAAATCTAAAACAGATCAGCTGAAGCTGCTAGCAAGCCTCGAAGGCGCTCTCGAGGTGTACGGAGACAGCAGTAGTCACATAACTGATCTATCATTACAGATCAACAAGCTGCGAAAAGAGCTCAAGGACAGTGCTATCGTAAAAGAAGCACTGCACGCTCTACATGTTCGCGTGGAAAAACTATCACAGTTGATAAAAGAAAAAGTCGCCAACTTAAGTTCTCCAATCGACGCGCAGAATAAAAAAGACGCCGCAGCAAGTAAAGTTATAGCGCTTAAAGAAAAGCTACTATCGTTAGAGAGCGTATCAGATATATGCCCTACATGCGGTAGTGTAATAAAGGACGCTTCAAAGAAGAAGCAGCAAATAAAGCAGTGTCGCGTACAGCTTGCAGATGCTCTTAAAAACAAAGCACACGCCACTACAGCTTTCAATAGAATCGTAGAGGCCCGCCAAGAAGCAGTGAGCAACTTGAATGACAAGAGGCAACGCTTAGTAGAAGACTCTTATCAAAAGAACGCAATGGTTCAATCAATGCAAGTAAAGAAGCATATGTTGAATAGGTTAAAAACAATGTTGGTCGAGGCGCAAGAGGCCGTATCAAAGAAAGAAAAGTTGGAAAACAAAGCCAATATGCTTAGAAAAAGTCTACAGCTATTAGACTTTGCTGAGAAGAGCCTAAGTCGTACAGGCATACCGCTGCTACTGATAGAGCAGTTCTGCCCCGCGTTAAATAAAGCGTGCGAGTACTACAGCCAACAGATATGCCAAGGCCAACTAGCGGTAAGCTTTGAGTTCGACGCCGACGCAGTTATGGCAAACATAACTAACCCTTCAGGCGGAGAATCATTCCGCGATCAATCAAAAGGTGAAAGCCGACTAGCAGGACTAGTAGTATCCTTTGCAATAAGAAAGGTACTTAACCCCACTAACATAATGGTGCTTGACGAACCCGGTGATGGTCTTGACGCATACAACGCTAAGATGCTAGCCGATAAGATTTCAGAAATGCGTAAAGACTTCGGTACAATACTACTGACCACCCACAACAGCAACATCCTAGACTCGGTACAAGCCGATAGGCATATCGTTATAGAAAAGCACAACGGCGAAAGCAAGATAACAAAAGGAGTTAATTAAAATGCAACGGCAGCATAGAGAGCACTTATATTACGTGACGCTAGAACCCTATAAGGCCAGGTACACCGAGTACGTATCAGGACACAAAGGAACGTACATGTCCCAGTTCAACGCGTTCAACATACCTGTAACAATAGTAACTGGAGACGACGATCCTGTCACAGTCTCGTCGAAAGAAATTACCCACGGCTCTGTAGTAGATGCCGGTTCGCGAACTACATATAGCTTCAACCAAATAAAGAAGTTAGTGAGCATGATTTTAGCAGGAAACCTTGACCCGCAAGACTACATCTATTTTGAAGACTTCTGGACGCCAGGCATGGACGCGCTCATGTACGCTTTATGTACCGCCTACGGTCCCAACAAAGAGAACTGGCCCGGTATCGGGGGCTTCTGGCACGCGCAAACTGTAGACATGCACGACTTTACAGCTTCTTGGGCAACGTATATGCGGCCATTTGAAATCGCTTACTTAAATATGTACACAGACTTATTTGTGGCCACGCAAGAAATGACACTGCTGATCAAAAAAGCAAAGCTGCCGATTAAAAATGTGTACGATGTAGGCCTACCGTTTGTCAGTGCCCACATCAAAGCCAAAATTCCAATACCGACAAACAGGATAAAAGAAAATATCGTGGTGTTTTCTTCTAGATGGGATACCGAAAAAGATCCCGGATTCTTCATGGACGTGATCGAAACCTACTTAGAAATGTTTCCGCTATCAGAGACCAAGTTTGTAATATGTTCAGGCCATGCTAAACCTATCGTGAACGGCATCATTAAGACAAACGACATTGCGTTGTCTACGCGCCTAGAAGCCCTTAAACAAATGCACCCGAACAATGTCGTAGTAAGAACAGGATTATCAAAAAGAGAATACTACGAGCAATTAAGCATATCAAAGATCAGCTTCAATTGTGCGTTTCAAGACTTGATATCGTACACGTTATTAGAGTCTTCAATGTTTGGGTGTCATCCGTTGTACCCTAACTACTTTACGTTTCCAGCTACGCTAGGCTGGCGGCAAGAGTTGATGCATAACAGAGATGTCAACGAATGCGCCGAAAAGATAGCTGACATGCTAAGATGGTCACCAACTAGTTATAGTTGGATACACGAGAAATGCGACGCCATGCCACAACGCGTTTTGCATAAAGCAGGCTTCAATGTAGGGGACCCCGGTAGTTATCAAGATGCGTGTGATAGATATAAAGTTAATAGAAAAAAGAAAGCAGGTACAAAATAATGAGTAGCACTAAAGTTATTAGCATAGTCGGTTCCCGTCACCGTTCTCCAAATAACCCATCCGGTAACATCGACTTGATTAACAAAATAGTACAGGAGGTTAGACTAGATCCGGCTAACGACAACTTTACTATAATGTCGTTAGGATGCGATAAAGGCTTCGGCAAGGATGTAAAAGACTACTGCAATGAGCAAGGCATCAAGTTCGCCGAAATTTTGATATGGTTTAACGGCCCAAGAACAAAAGAAGAATACAATGATTTGTTCTTGTCTCGTAACTCAGCAATCGCTCAAGCCGGTAGCATGTTTTATCTAGCAATAAGTAGTAAACGTGTTACGCAAGTAGAAGACCTACTAGCAAAAGTAAAGCTACTAGGAAAACCTTTCAAGGTTTATGATGAAGTGAACCAGCTGGTGGAGTATGAAACCTAAGCTGGTTAAGTCTGGAAAGTACAAAGGGCTATCCATTCAAGAAAAGAACCGGCTCATAGGATCTCTAGGCGGCCTCGCCCGCGCCAAGAACGTCCCCGAACTTGTTCGATTAAGAGACTCCATAAAAGGCGGGGTAGTGTATTACTTGAAATACGGACCTGATAAGCTAACCGAGGCTGTTAAAAAATCCTGGGCCCAGGCATCCGATAAAGAAAGAAAAGCTAGGGTGGCAGGAATGCACGAAGCTACAGGAAAGCATAAAGGAGCAAAGCTAAATGGCCAACCGAGGAAAGATGTCGAAGAACAAGGGCGCCTCGTTCGAGAGAAAAGTCGCAGAGCTGATAAGAAAGGCCGCCAACCTACAACCAAAAGACCTGTATAGAACGCCCATGAGTGGCGGACACGCCCAGCATTTCAAAGGCGACTTGACAATGAGTTTTCGAGCTTACAAAGTGTTCCCATTCATAGTAGAGTGTAAGCACAGAGCCACTTGGAAGCCACTGAGTATGTTCGATGCCGGTGTAGGAATCCACAGTTTCTTCCAGCAGGTGACGGTAGCGCAGAGCAAAGAAGAAGACGTCCTTCGTCTTGTTATAATGCGAGGTAATGCTACAGCCATCTATGTTGCCTTTAGTGTAAAAGAGGTAGCAAAGGATCTCAGGTATAATAAACTGCTACTTGCTACACATGCAGGGCTGCATTTTAAAGTCGATGGCGAAGAGTGGAAGATGACACTCTTCAACAGATTCTTAAAAAGAGTCGCAATCATCACAAAGAAAGAAGAAAAAGCTAGATGAAAACAGGACCCTTTTGGGAACTCGAAAAAGAGCTAAAGTTTGAGGCCGCTCACTACATGCCTTTGTACGACGGCCCATGCTGCAACATACATGGTCACAGCTGGCGTGTAAGAATCGTTTGTCGCTTTTACCATATCCACACAGCTGGCGCCCTAATGGGCATGGCAGCAGATTACGCACGTCTCAAATCGTCGCTAGAAGAAACAGTAAACAAGATGGACCACAGTATACTAAATAGTTTGGCGCCTGAGTTAGAGCACCCAAGCTGTGAAGTGTTGTCGAAGTACTTGTTCGATTGCTTGAAAGCAAAAGATCCAAATTTGGCCCCCGATGTTTACAAGATCGTGATACACGAAACTTCAGTGAACACGTGCACATACTACCCATACGGAGATAACGCATGAAAGAACTAGAATATAACATAGCCGAGCACTTCTTCTCGCTACAAGGTGAGGGGGCGCTTACCGGCACACCAATGGCCTTTATCAGGCTAGCCGGCTGTAACGTCGGGGAGTACAGACCGATAGACCCAGCTGTACTATGGGCAGATTGGCCCAACAGTGACGAGTTCACCGCCGCGTCCCAAAAGAAGCCCGAGGCGCTACGAGTGCTCCACCCAATGCACAGCATATGTACCACCGCTTTAGGACAAGAGTTCTTATGCGATACTGACTACCATATGCGTTACAAGATGACGGTAACAGAGATCGTCGAGTACGCGGCCACCTGCGGAGCAAAATGGGTGTGCCTAACAGGAGGCGAGCCGTTAATGGTAAACGTGATTCCGCTGATTGCAAAGTTAGTTAAAAACGGTATCAAAGTTCAAATAGAAACAAGCGGAACGGTTAGGTTTCCAGAAGAGCTATCAATGGACGACGCAATAGACCAGGCCGTTTACGTTACATGCAGTCCAAAGAAAGGTTTCAAAGAAGGCAACGTACCAAGAATCGACGAATTCAAGTTTGTTGTGAACTTCGCGTATACCGAACATCTGAAGCTCGAACATGCCGACCAAGTTACGATTATAGAGATTCAAAAGATATCAGCACTAGCCGACAGTGACGTACCAATCTTTGTACAAGCAGCAAACCATGTTAACACCATTGATGATATTGCTACACAAGCAGCAATGGAGTTCGTGAAGCGCCATGCCCACGCTAACTTACGATTATCCGCGCAATTCCACAAGTACTTACATATTAGTTAAGAAGAGATTTTACAACTTGAACAAGATTAACCCTGCCTAAACGCAGGGTTTCTTTTTGTCCCCAACTTGCAAAAATAAATTTATAAGAACTATTGCAAGTGCACTATACTATCTATATACTAATTTCATCAGCCACTACTCACATAGTGCGCTAATGCCAGTTGTGCGCTGCAACAACAAGGTGTAACCGACAATTACACTATATATATATACGCTCACAAATCTTTGAAGGAGGCTAAATGAAAGTTATTATAGCGCGAGTCCATTCCACTACACACGAAGTCGAGTTTAGTCAGATGCGCCCGCGCAGTATCCGCTTATTGCAGAAATACTGCAAAACCGAACTAGCTGAACGCGAGGACCTGGCGGCCGTAGGGGCCGCGATCACGTTTCCTAAAACGGTAACAGCTATGAACGTGTGCATCTTCACGAGGCGCATGTGACAGCCATACAACGGGAGAAATGTCCCGACGATAAAAACATGCGTGCCTATCATTCCCGCGTAAAACTGTCCAGCGATCCTCTCGAGCTGCTACTCAACGGGATGCGTTCGGAAAACGAGATCCCATCGGAGATCGTGAACATGCCAGGAGTCAACTCCGTCGAAGCATACGTCTTCATGATTGTGGTTCGCAAGTCCCCCGCGTTCGAGTGGGAAGAAATCGAGCCTAACATTCTACGCATTCTCGCTGCATTTAATATGCCGCTAGAAGGCTCAAAACTACACAACCAAATTTAGAAAAAGGAACATAAGAATGCCTGATTTTATCGATCTCGACAACATCGAAGATGAGACACCCACACCAGAAACAGTTGGAGGTGTCTGGCGTGCCAAGCGCCCCAGTAGACCAAGAAAATCGTTCACCAATTGCCGCCCCAGGTGCCGGAACATCGCTTGCCTCACTGTACAGCGAGCACCAGAAACAAGTATTCCTGTTCGACACTTCCGGCTCGATGGGCGAGCCGATTGAGTATAGTGGCCGACTAGCTGATTATACTTATGTAGATGAGTTTTTCAAGTTTACGCTCCCTGCTATCCGCAAAGACGTAAACCATCTCTTGTACACGTTTACATCCGCCCACCCACTTTTTATAAAACTGTCCCAAATGAACGAAGAGCAAAAATGGACAGACGACGTCGCAGAGAATTACAAAACGCTAGAACAAGACGAAGAACTCGTGCAAGATCTAGCGCTAAACAATTACATTTGGCCTGCGTATAACGCCGTCGAGCTTTCGCCTAGTTTCAAGTCCAGGCTCAGAGTAG
>Ga0163155_10000708_pt1 | contig 40932 bp, 53 predicted proteins | sample OliLakLV19SP4G1_FD_148611 | JGI IMG/M metagenome (GOLD analysis project Ga0163155, IMG submission 148611) | Freshwater microbial mat bacterial communities from Lake Vanda, McMurdo Dry Valleys, Antarctica - Oligotrophic Lake LV.19.SP4.G1 | ecosystem: Environmental > Aquatic > Freshwater > Lake >... | reverse complement strand
CCCAACTCCCTCGGAAAAGAAGAAACGCACTTGCATGTCCAGAAAAAGCTACATATGTGAAAAAGGCAAATGTCCAGTAAATGCTACACTTTAGGACATTCCCATTATGTTTAGGCAAGTGCCTACATGGTCGTAAAGTCGATGAAGGCTTCTTCCTGCTTAAGGGTTGCCAGGCTGCCAAGGATGGTATCGGCCGCGTCACCGCCATGAGTGGCAAGCTCCTGGGGTATGTCTTTCTTGCGCTCACTGCTTTTATCCTTCTTATAACCTTTGCTGCCCTGTATGACTGGAGTAAGCTGCATGCTGGTGAGGGTCTCTCGGCAGTTGTTAGCGTTGAACCGCACCATTGGCAGCTCTGGGTCCTGTTCCTCCAGGCATTTGTTCCACAGGTAGTAGCGGTATTCAGGATCGATGTTGCGGGTATTAAAGCACTGCGTTACCACCCAGCCCGCCTCAACCAGAATTTTGGTGGCCTGTTCATAGTAGGTCATCGTGCTGTTGGGTTGCCTGTTGGTACCCGTGTGATCAAAGTGAAAGAACACCCGCTTAGTGGGGTGAAAGCGGTAGTAGCGCACGAACTCATGGAAGACATCGTCAAGGATTCTTGGGTGCTTAACGTACAGGTTGTTGAGGTAACGCAACAGACGCTTACGACCACTGCTTTGGTCCTGGGCAATGCACATGAAGTTAATGTTGGCTCCCCAGTCTACCCCTATGCGCACCGGTAGGTTGGGCAGCAGGTCAGCATCACGCCTGCAGTCAAGTTCACTTAGCTGATAGCCCTGGCTGTCCAGGAAGGTGTAGTTGTAGCTGTCGGTGTAGGTGTGAATGCGTTCGACCAGCTTACCGTAAAAGCCTCCTTCAATGCCAGCTAAGCTCTTGTTCAGGATCTCTACCAAGAAGGTGCTCTCGGTCATGCTGAGCCGCTTATCAGTAAAGTAGTTGAGGCCCAGGTTGGTCAGGTTGCTGAAGCCATTGGCTTCCGTGTACAGTAATTCATTGCCTTTAGGATAATAGTTAATCAGCTCTCGCAGCTTCTTAATCTCTTGCCAAAGATCTTGGCGGTGCTGAAGGCTGTTGGTGTCAATAAGCTCTAGCTGAAGGTCTGCAATGACCCGCTGAGTGGGGCCGTACTGATGCCCGTCTTCTTCATAATACTTTGCGTAGTCGAGCATCCATTGGCCTTTGCTGCTTACCGGCTTTGAGCTGCAAAGGCGTATGAGCTGATGCCGTGGGTTATGGCCGAAGTGGTGGCGGTTGCCACGAATAGTGCTTAGGCTTTCCTGCTCAAATTGCTCCTTCTTTAATTTCAGGCCTTCATCAGCAAAAACCCCGTCAACACTTCCCCCGCGATCGGTGCCTTTGCGATCCTGGCTGACCAGGTGAAACCCGGCTCCTGTATCCCAACTGATAAAGTGTTCATAGCGCAGTGGCGGCAAGTAGGGCTTAAGCCAGTGCGCAGGTGGCCGCACACCTATGCAAAAGTTGCCGCCCTTACGCGGGTAGCGGTGATCGTATTCGCGGTAGCCAAGCGCCCGCCACGCCGCCAAGGTGGTAGGCAGCGTGTTGGTCATCAGGTCTACGTAGGTTGGGCCAACAAAGCTGAAGGTGGCCCGTGGCATTTGATGCGCCACCAGTTGGCTTTCCCAGCCCATAGGGCCGAACGACTTACCGGTGCCCCTTCCCCAGATATGAACGCCCATGCGCACCGGGTGGATGATGCTGAGCAGCTGAGCCGGGTTAAGGCGAAGGGGCTTGGTGGTCATTGCTGGCGGCAGGCGGCAAAGTGCCTTTTTCTATTTCTTCCCATTCAATATCCATTGCCTGCTCCTGAGCGGCCTGCACCAGCTCGTTGCGGTGTTTAGCGCTGAGGTAGCCGATGTTGGTCAGATCCAGGCTGGTTTGTTTGTCGCCAGCCTTAATGACCATGACGTAAGTAGTAGCAGTTGTTTCTGCCACTTCGGTGTCATCGGCTTGATCCAGGCGCAGGAATTTGGCCGCATGCATTAGCGCGTTGCCGGCAGCGCTAAAGTCGTTTGCTTTGATGGCCAGGTTAAACACCTCCATAGCCTTCTCCAGTAACACGGTGCGCCAATAAGGCTTGTTTATCGTGTTGACGCTGCCGAACAAGTCCTGTGCTTCCCGGATGAGATGTTCTGCACGATAGCGGCTCATGGGTTTGTCTTCGCCGTCAAGCTTGCAGACAAAGCTGATGACGTCCAACATGCGGCCGTAGCTGCGGATCAGGTTGTCTACCTTGTCCAGCTTATTGAGGTGCTTCAGCTCCTCATCTGTTAAGCTGTGATGATCCTCATCCGGATTGAGCAGGTAGGCAGCATAGCGCTCCATGCTTGTCTGCGGTTGGCCTTTAAGCAGGCGCGCTTCCTGCTGCTTGTAGGATTGTTTGGGCATGGTTAAAGTATTCTTCTATCTCTAGGATCTGTTGTTGGTAGCCGGCTATGCGTTCTGTCAGAACGCGTATTTCTTCGGGCTTTGTGGCGCCTTTAAGCTTGCCACGGTTTTTAACCACGTTGGGCGCTATGTTCATGCGGTGGCGCATGATCTGGTTGAGCGTCATGCTGCGCCAATGGCGCGTGTTTACTTTTTCGGCGGGTTTGACCACGCCATGCTCCCGGAAGTAGTCTACCTGTTCCCAGGCTTCACGTATGTAGTCAAAGTGATTAAGAATCTCGAAGGCTAAGACTTTGCGCCGCTTGTCACTGCGTGATCGGGTAAGCTCGTAATGGGCGCTGACCGCGGCTTTGTAGCGCCTTCGCCAAGCGGCATCGAGGGTTTGTAATTCCGGTGGAAGGGCCAACGCTAAGCGCTCAGGTGTATAGCGCAAGGAAACGCGGCTGCGCCAGGAAGAAGCCGTTGCCTCTTGCTGACTGGTCACCGCTGCGGTGGGCTCGGTTACGTGCTGCTGTTGTGCTGCCAGCAACAGCTTGTGAAGCTTGCCGGCATTAATCCGGTCCTCCGTGGCTAAAATTCTTAGCCAAGGGCTGTTCGGAATATTTTCCTTCAACAGCGCCAAGCCTTGGGCATGGGTTCCGCCTTTGTCGGTGTACTGGATTACGCGCTCGGACCAGGTCATAGGCCAAAGCTATTGATAAGTGCTAAACGCTTAAAGGACAAGAGGTTTTAAGGCAAATGCGCAATGTCAAAAGCCCGGTTTTATCCGGGCTTTTGACGCATTTGTGGTCGGTTTTTGTTCGTTACGGCTTCGTTGCCGGGGTATATTTGGTTGGGACCTCTGGTGCCTTCTCCATAAAGTAGGGAAGCTCTTTGCCCTGTTGTTTCCAGCGTATGAGCTGGTCAGGGCTTAGCGTGCGAATGTCTACCGTGCCAAAGCCGGCACGCAGAAACCGCACGCCAGGCAGTGGGTGTTTGGGGTCAAGGCTAAACACCTTGTTGAGCTCGGCGTTGGTGTCAAAAGCTTCTTTTGCCGATTTTACTTCGTTCGATCCAGGCATAACTAAAATTATGGAATGAGCGGCGCGGAGCCGGTGAATTTGGGTGCGCGGGCAACTACATCGTGGTAGTAGAGCGTAAAGGTCATGCCTTTGAACCCCTCTGCCGGGTTGCCGGGATTTTGGGCAGTAACGGCCTCAATTCGTGCTGGATAGCACGAGCTGCCGTAAACACGGCTGTTGCCATCGGCTTCTACTACCACGGCATAAACGCCAATGTTAAGCATGCGGGCGGCCATGGCTTCGAGTGCATTGCTGGCTCCGGTAACAGCAAAAACCAGTTTGTTTAGAAACTGCCGGCTGCCTTCTTCGCCAACTACCTCACCGGTTTGAGCACCGGAGTAGATCATGATCTCTACTTCAGCGAACCCCATGCTGAGGGGGGTCACAAACACGAAATCCGTCGTAATTGTCGTGTAATCGGCATCGGTAGCCGAACCTACAAAGGCCGCTCCACGAGCGGTAAGCTCTGGTACCGTAGCTACCTCTGCAGCGTCGGCAAGCAGCAGCTTGGCTTTTTGGCAAATGCCATGCAGCGGATTTATGAAGGCCGGCTGCAGAACGTCTTTTAGTGCCATGGTTGCTTAGAGGGCTTTGATGAGACCGCTGCCGCTATCCAACAGCGCGCGCAGCAATTCAGGGTTTTGAGCCGCTTCTTCTGCGGTGTATTCGCCTTTGAAAGCGGAGAGAGCAGGATTGCGCTTGCTCTCGCGAATCTTCATTTTGCGGCATTGCATTTCATACTCCTTGCCGTCAAGGCTGAACGTAACAAGATTGCCGGCAGCGCGGTTAGCGGCTGACAGCTCTTGTTTTAGCTCGGCAATAAGCTCCTGGGCGGCATCGCGCTCAGCGATGGCATCATCAAGCTTGACTTTAGCGGCATCGCGCTCAGCGATGGCATCATCAAGCTTGACTTTATCCGGATCGCGCTTAGCGATGGCAGCATCAAGCTTGGCATGAGTGCCACTCTCTGCTGATTGAAAGCCTTCTTTCCCGGTATTGGTTGCTGGCGCAACGCCGGCGTTTTTATTGGTGCTCATTGCTTTAGAGTTGGTCGTTAACCCACATGAATTCGAAGTCGCGCACGCCAACGGCTTCGTGCCAGTCGGTCAGAAGCTTTACGGTGCGCTCGTAGCCTTGCACGTCAAGGTTTTGGCCAGGAGTGGCGCGGCCTACCATGCGGGCCAGGTTACCTGGCAGCGTGATGATTATCCGGTTACTGCCGGCCATGGCGTGCACGGGTTTGATGGTTACCTTGCCAAAGTCAATGCCCAGCAAGTCTTCCATGCGCTGTTGCCACGCAAAATTGGTGCGCTTATCGCGTCCGTAGAGCAGGTAGTTCTCCGGGCTCACGTACATGTTCAGCGGCTTCATCCTGTACTTGCTCGGCACGGCGTCAAACATTTCTTCAAAATATTCAAAGATGTCTGATGCCGTAAAGGCTCCTAATGGCTCTGCCGTCAAGTCACCAGCAATGATGGCATTTTTTACGATTTGATGAAGGCCATCGTAACTGGTGCTGGCAGCACCGGGTGTTCCTGGGGTAGGAGCCGCATACACACCGGCGTAGATGTAATCATCTTCGCGCTCATCGCTGATGGCTTTTACCGCTTCATCCAGAATGTAGCGCGTGATTGGCATCTCGGTGCGTGCACGCGTTTCATCGTAGCCGGCTTCCATCAGGTGCGCAGTCCATTTGCCGACGATTTCGTCGGGCAGGATGCTGTGGTCAATCTTTATCCGGCGCATGGTCACCAGATTGGCGGAAAACGTGGGTGTGCCTTTAGGCGTGTAGGCCACCTGGAACGGCTGGCTTACTTCGCTAAGGCGAAAGGTGGGCAAGCCTACTTTCTCCCCTGCTTGCGCCTCGGTGACGAAGGTGGTAAACTCGCGCACAAACTGCTCTTCCTCGCCGTAGCGGATCTCATGGCTGATGGCGTCGCGGTTGACGTCGATGTAGTTTTTGAGGTCGGCGGTTAATTCGGTGATAATGGCCATGCTGAATGGTTGTTGGAGGTTTTAGAGTAGGCTCCTTTAAGCTTTTTAGGCGGGTTTTGGGTGGCGTCTTTGTACCGGTCGCAAGCCTTTGATGGCCTGGTTGTAGCTTCGGTTTGGGTCTTCCCAAGGGGCAACTGGTTCTGGAGTCAACGGATCTTCCTCGTGCTGGGTACGCGGAATTACGGCACCAGGCAGTTGCCGCAGCCGCGTTATTTCGTCCGCCACCGCTTGGATGGTGGCTTCCTGCGTTGCGCCAGGTAGTAATTGGCTCGCTTCAAGCAATACGGCCAGATTTAGTGCGGGTGCCAGTTCAACCGGTAACGCAGCTAGCCTGGCTTCAATTGCGGTGAGCGCAAAGGCCTGAAGGTGAGCACCTTCTTGCTCGTCTACAATCAACGTTTCAAAGCCCAACGCATTAAGCAGGGCTGGATGGGTGCTTTTAGTGAGCATAGTCGCTTGTTTGGGCTCTGGCAATGCTGTTGGTGTCAGCATGCTGATGATTTTACTGAACATGCCTTCCAAGCGGCTGTTGGCCGGCTCGGCAGGCAGGTAGCCTTGAGGAAGTTTGTAGATGCCGCTCTGGCGTAGGAGCTCTTCGCCATAACGCGCCATTGCGGATGCTGGAAGGCCAACCATTTCAATGACCTGATCGGCGTAGCCCTTGTCTTTTGTTTCTTCGGCAGTCAGCCATTCGCCTTCTTCGTTGCCCAAGCTCATCTCGGTAAGATGGTCTTGTGCGCTTCGGCCGCTGTGGCGCGCATAGATGGCGGCAATACGCTCATCTATTTTGCCAAGCATACTAGCGTATGCTTGTATAACGGTGACGGTTCCGGATGCACATCCACGGGCGCGGTGCGCCAGGTAGAAGGCGTTCTCGCTAATTTTCCGCATGCCTGGGCTGGCTGCCTGGGCAATGAGTGTAGCCGCGCTCGCACTCATGCCGCCGACTATGGTTTCTACTTTTGCCGGGTGCTGCACCAGCAGGTCATGCATGGACAGGGCATGATTGACGTCACCGCCATAGGAGTTGATGATGACGCGTATCAGTTCAACGCCTTTATCCAGCGTTGATAAAGCCTTGAGGTCAGAACGCATTTTCTCCTTGGTCAGCGTCAGGTCTGCGTTACTTACCTCTGCCCACATTTGCTCGAACCATTCAGGCATACCAATAATACCGTCCACCTCGATGGTGGCGGTTTTGGTTTCGCTGTTTACGGCGATGGCCAAGGGTCGGTATGCAGGCAAAGTGCGCTTCACGGTGGCAAGGTTATTGCAGGGGCCGGGCAGGTCAAAGGACAGGGTTAGAAACTATGTGGTTAATTAAATTACAGGCAAACCAAATGGGTGCTTCCAGAGAGCAAGTTCAATTACCTTTTCCATCTGTGCCCGGTCCACACCGGCCAGGCCGTTGAAGGCGTGAGGTGCCAAGGTTATTGGCCAAATCGCAGCTTTCGGTCCTCAATGTACCAGCCCCTGCGTTCCTTCGGTTCTCCGTCAAAGCCCATTGGACCCGTACGCAGCCCCGGCATTTCAGAGTCTTCGGTACACTGTGTTCCATTAGGGAACGTGTAGCGAACCCGTAGCCGGGTGTAGGGCACCCAAGGTGCCGCACTGGTGGACGTGTTGTAAATCGGGAATGGATTGGGCTGGGTAGGAAGGTAGCCCGGGGTCTTGTAAATGTAAGGTGCGCCGTAAGTTGGGCTGTTGGACAGCACCACCGTGAAGCCTCCACCAGTTGCGATGTGCGCGGGCGCATCAAATGCAAATTTGTCGGGCCATCCATAAGTGTAGCTATGCTCTGGAACCAGTCCGCAGTTCACCACAGGGGTAAAGCCCCCGCTTGAATCCGCTACACCCCACGCAGCAGTAACCGCGTTGTAATTGGTTCCCTCGACGCAGATAAAGCACCACGGCTTTGCGGGGGTTAAGATGTGGCTGTCGTCAACCCCGAGGTGATAGGCACCATCGGTGAAAAAGGTCATGGAATGGAAGTATGCCGCATCGCCACCACCGCCTGGAAGTGTCATGTCCCACCAGAACACGAACCCCGTATCGAACGGGCAAAGAATAACTGGTCTAAGCGTTGGCAAAACGAAGTCCACAATGGGCACGGTGTCCTGATCGCAGATCGTGATTTGCCCGGAGGCAAAAAAAGGCAGAAAAAGCAAGGCAATAAACAGGGTTTTCATTTATTAAAGTTTTTAGAAAGAGAATCCATACTGGGCGTTAACCCAGTTTTTAAGGTTTGTATAGTCGGCTGCGGACATCGTGGCGTTCATCACCATTACGTCCAGCCAGGTCATTGCTGGAATTGATGCCGCAAAGCGCAACTGCGCCCCGGTGTAGACCCGTGGTGTGACGGGCGTTGACTGACGCAGTACCGTGCCGTTGCGTGAGAACTGAAGACCATTGGCTCCCGATGTAGACCGAAAGCCAATGATCTGGTACGGAGTGGTCTGACCCGATAGCAGGTTTGCCCCAGTCGTTATGTTCCAATTAATACTATCCGAGCCAGCCCCATTTAAGAGCAGGTTGCCTGATGTTGCGGCTCGGTATTCGTTCGCGTTGGCCCCATTTAGCGGTACGTTGGACTGCCGGAACATTGTCACGCCTGACCCGAACGCCCCAACAGCAGGCTGGATTAACTCAGAGGGAGCGCCACTTGTGAACGCTAGTTTGCCTATGTGGAGAACCGTGAAGGGCAGAGTAGTAAGCCATCCCGCTGCGGCGTCTCCAAGTGCCCTGTCTACGCTTATGGGCCCCGTAGAAGGACTTGCAAGTGACCGGGTGCCATTGGGCACAGCAGGGTCAGAAGTCACAACGTTGAACCCCGCCACGGCATCCACTAAGTCTATGGTTCCGATCTGGTCATTGACTCGGATAGCCCTTCCACCCCCCCCGTCAAGCGTCACCCCCACGGTCGATCTATACCAATGAAGCATGTTCGGCAGGAACGTGGCCGGCGACGTAGCGCCCTGCACAACTGTTGTATAGTAGTTCCTGACTGCCATCAGAAGGCTAATAATATTTGAGTAAGACTGCCTGTGAAGGTTAACACCAGCACCGCAGATGCGGGGATTGCCACCCCGACCAATGAGGCCACGGGGGCACCTCCGTTAACCGTAATTTGCGTTATGGTTCCTCCCGTGGGGGTCTGGGCACTGCATACAAATGACGAATCCCATGCCGGGGCCGTCACCGTCACAGGGCTTGCCACGATTCCCGCAAGTTGAATTGACCACCTTGGTGCAGTTACAATAGTACCCCCGGGCACCACGACCACAGCCGCCGTGGTGCCATCTGGATAGTCGATGGTCATGTTGCCAACATTAACACCAACGCCGGGCGTAACAGTGCCTATTAGGACCGCCAGCGAATTGGTTATTGAAATGTTTAGCGTGCCACCGCTGGGCACAGTGTCGAAAAGCACGGCGTTGGTGTTTACCGTAGCAGGATCACAGGCTCCGGAAGGTGGCGGCAACGCCTCTACTCCATTCACATACAGCGCTGGAAAGGGCGTAAACGCCATCCATTGCATTACGTACTCGTTGCGGCCTGTGCTGTTATCGTGGGTGTAGCTGAATTTGGCCGGATATTCAGGGGTTCCGATGACGCGCTGTTGGCCGTTGCCGTCCGTGCCCACAACTATCCAGCGCAGTTCCTGCATTTGCCGAAACAGGTGATCGCGTGCAGCAATGGCTACTGGCAGCCGGGCGCCTAAAATGGTTTTGTGCCGCGTCCCGTTTGGCCCTTCATCCGGGAGGTCGGAAAACGTAAGCGTGTTTTCCAGCACCGGCATGGTGCTGAAGGTGTGACCACTGATCAGGCTTATGCTGTCGTCCAGCATTTGTTTCACCACCTTGGGCCAACCGTCAAGCTCACTGAGCTCGGCATACGCAATGCGGCAATAGCCGCTGAGCGTGGTAGGTTTTGCCGGAAACGTGAGGGTGTACAACATGGCCTGATTGCAGGCGCAAGTTGCCGCCACTGGGTGGCGGGCCAAAGGACAGACACTGCAGCCGCCAAAAGCTTTTTAGCCCGGACAACGGTGTAAACATTTGTTTTGTCCTTTCGTAAGCCGTCAGGTGAAAGGGCCTTGCCTTCTGCCTGCAAAATCAGCTTAGCGGTTCACCCTTTTGGTGGGACTTATGGGCTTTGCCTTTGGCCAGCGCATTGCGATAGCGGTCATGTCGCTTCTTAAGCGTTTCATAAGGAATGTGCTCTTCGCCCAGGCCAACCTTATTCATAAAGTCAAAGATGCTTTTCTCCTTTTCAAAGCCAGCTTCCGTTTTGGTGTCTACATACAGGTAGAAGTGCTGGTTAAACAGTTCATCCAGGCCTGCGTTGATGGACTGGCAGCCAGAAAAGGTCATGGCGAAACGCCTGCGGTTGCTGAGCCGCTTATTAAGAACCACGCAAAGCTGATCCTTGTAAAGCGGATACACTTGCGCGCTGTTGTTGTACTCCGGCTTGTCTAGCTGGCTCCATATTAACGTGGCAAAAATGTTGTCCAAATCAAGATTGACCGGATCGATGTTGCCCAGCTTAAAGCGCAAGTATTGCTTGAGGTGGGGCTTGATGGGAAATTCTACCTTAAAAGTCACAGAGTGGGCGAATTTAGCCCTGTCTAGCAGTAAAAATACCACATTTTACAGCCCCAAAAGTGCCGGTAGGGCTCAAAGTATGGTTTTCGTCGAACTTTGGAACTCTAAAAATTAATGTTTTGATTATCAGGCACTTGTTTTTTTTGTGGAGTTCAAACAGGGCTAAAAACAGTTCAAAGTGGAGTTCGAGGGTACTCGGCAGTTGAACTTTGGAAAACATATCTTGATAAGTAACGTCAATTTTGAACTGTGTTGAACTCATTTTGACCCCAACTTGAACTCAGTTGAACTCATGAACTAACTGATTACCAAACAGTTAATGGTTTTGAGTTCGAAAGTTCGACAGTTTTTCACTTTCAAGAGGAATCCAAAAAAGAAAGTAGAAACACCACTTATACACATTTCTGGTTTGCCCCGTCACAAAAAACAAAAAACCCGACAATAGCCGGGTTGTGTGTAGAATGCCCCAATTGGGGGGTAGCGTTATCATTACCTGGTGCAGCAGGTAGGAGGTGGTATGTCAGGTGCTGGCTCTAGATCTGAATTAACTCGACCAGATAAATTTATGCCGACCAGAAAAAGCATTGCAGCAAAAGTCATGCAGAGAAAGATCAAGCTTAGCATCAAAAAAAAGTCTTGCAAAAGGCGTAGCCGTTCAGGGTTGTACATGTATGTTTAGTTTTTTTATTGGCAAATCCTGTGTCATTTGGCTTTCGGCCAGAATAGCGCGTGCGTAACAATCGAGCAGAAATAGATCATGGGTGTCTGCATTCTCCGGTGTAATGTGCACGGCATGGTGTTGGGCCTGAACGCGCAGCGTAGCAATTGGTATGCTGCCTTCTAAAACCTGTATCACTTCCAAGCCTGGTGACTCAAAGGAGTGATGGCTGTGCCATCGGCTGCTGTCAATCGGCCGGCTGGCGGTATTAAGAAAAGGGTTCATCATACTTAAGCGTTGTTTGCGTATTTGAGTAAAAATTTTCAGTGCGGTTCGGATCTACAAAGAGGAAGTATTCCTTGCCAGAGCTTTTGTAATCTTCGCCAATGCCGTCAACCACTGGCATTTTATGTGGATTAAGCAGCAGCCCTTTATACCGCGCGTAGGCAATTATTTTAGCCTTAAACTTTGTGATGTTGGTCCACCGCCGTTGGCCTGGGTGTTTGTCCAGGAAAGTATCATAAGCAAAATATTTTTCAATCCTACCCAGCTCTGGATTATGCACAGAGCCGCTGACCAGGTACTCACTAACGTAGAGATCAAACCAGCTGAGAAATTCTTCGCCCATTTCCTGCCGCAGGCTGCGCAGTTTCAGGTTCTCATTGGGTACATCAATGAACCCGTGCTTAAGGTAAAGGTGAACGCCGGTGATCATGAGCTGAAGGGCCATGACCCATTGTTCATGGGGCCACTCGTTGGTAAAAAGCATACCGGTAAAATCGCGGCTGGGTTTGTAGTCAGCACTGTACCAATTGCTGAAGCCAAGCATGAGCATCCGATCACGGCTACTGTCGTCAAACATGTCGGTGAAGCTGTGGTTGGTACTGATGAGCGTTTTTTGTCCCTCTTCCGGGCTGATTTCTACGCGGGTTGTGCCCTTGCGCTTGACCATGTAACCCTCCGTCTGCTTTGCGTACCAGAAGGTGAGCGGCATGCCTTGGTAGGCATCGTCAACGTAGATGACCCCGTGGTCAACAGTCAGGCCTTCCAGCATAAAGCGGTCCTGCTCAAAGTTTTTTTCTTGCCCGTCAATGACAAAGAAGGGAGCAAGCTGCCGCACGGCTTTGCTGAACATGCTCTTTCCTGTTCTGCCTTTGCTGGCACCCACTTGGCTCAGCGCGCTGTCCATCAGCAGCACAATGCGGGTAAACTCCGGGTTCTGGTGGCGGTGCAGCAGGTATCCGATGGCTGTTAACTTGCTGAGAAAGTGCTGCATAATGGTGGCAGATTCTTCCGGAGCCAATTCGCGCAAATTCCTGCGGCCGTTTTCATTATACGTCGGGCTTTGGTTGCTCCAATCCTGGTTGCTGGTGTTCCAGAGGTATGAAAAAAACTCGCTTTCATATAACCGGTCATCCGTGTAGCTGCTCAGCCACTGCCCGTGCTCTTTGCTGTACTCCAATTCCAACAACGAGCGCTTAAGTGGCGCTTCGCTTAAGTCAAAGGGCAAAAGTTGCTTACGGTGCAGGCTTCCCTCAAAAGTTTCCAAAGGGCCAGTGGTGATGTCCTGGTCCGTTACTTTCATCCAGTTGCGCTGGAAGAAAAAGTATTGGCTTTTGTTGGCGTTGCGTATGCGCGGCAGTTCACGCGTATAAATACGACTTAAAAAACTGCTGCCCAAGTAGCTGGCCGCACCCGGCAATAGCAGGCTGCTAAGCACCTCCATTTGGCTGAGGTCTTCAGTGTAGCTCAGAACGTAGTCGCCAATGTCGTGTGGCGTCACCTCATCCATGACGCGGTCGTCTTCATGGTAATAAAGAAAGGTTCCTCCAGATTCGCGCACCCGAAAAAACCCTCTGTTGCGCAGGAAGCGGCGCATGTTTTGATACTCAAACTTCAGTTCTTCCCACTCCTCTTCGCCCCGGCGCTTAGTTACTGTCTTCCAATATTGCTCTTCTGGCATAAGCTGGTTCTCCAACTCAAAGGCTGCAACGCCTTCTTTGTCTGGGTTGTAGCGCCATTTTTTGCCGCGAAAACTGAAGGTTCGAACTGTGCGCTTTCGCAGGCTCTCGCCGTGCAATTCAAAGAAACTGACCGGGCTTTCCAGGCCCCAAAGTTTTTGTAGTTGAAAGTCTGACCAGGCGGTGATCTTGTAGAGCCGCACGTATTCACCTTGCCCATTGGTATCAAGCAAGGCGCGCTCGTAATCCTCGGCCAGCAGGTGTTCTCTACCCTTGAGCGTGCCAGCCAGAAAATCGTCAACCGCTTTCTCACCAGCGGCCGTCGGCCGCAGGTAAGCCAGGAATAGTTCCAAGTCAATGCCTTGGGCCTGAAACGCGCGGAAATGCTCCTTAAAGCGGCGCGCGCTGGCGAAGAAATTTTTAGGTCGGTTATCAACCGGCTCGTCAATGCTGTTGCTTAGCTCTTGCCAATCGCTGTCATAGGTCATGACCACGCGCTGCACCTGATTGCGCTTGACGATGCGCTGCAGCTCCTCCGGCAGGTAGCTGTTCTCGCCATCGCGGCTAGCAATGTTGTTGATGCCCATAAGGCCCACGGTAAACATGCCGTGCATGTTTTTCTTATCGGCTTTTTTTTCGCCTTCATCCAGGTACAGCGTTGGCTGCACAACGCCTTCGCTGTAATCCTTGCGCACCAGTGCCGGTATCCACAGGTGAACACCGCTCTTGGCTGGCTGCACATACTTTCGCGGCTTGCCTGTTTTTATGTCAGCATGTAGTTCCGGGTTCTCCCAGCGGATGCGAATAAACGGCTTGGGCTTGCCATTCTTGCCGGGGTAAGTCATCGGGTTTCCCGCAAGATCCAGGTAATGCAGGATCATGTCATCGCCGTGCGGGTCAACGTCCCAATAGGGCGTGATGGTGCCCTTTTCGTATCGATCGATCTCCAGCCATTTGTCAATGCCGGCATTCATCAAGTCGCGCTGAGCTTGTTGGGTAATGCCACTGGCGGTAAGTTGCCGATCGCGGAAGCTGGATTTTGGTCGATCATTTTTTTTGCGCTTTGCAGGCGCAGTTTCTCCGATAAGTGTTTCGCCCTTATTCACTGCCAGCCATTCCATGGCCTCTGGAAAGCTCATGCCTTCCCAATCCATAAGAAATTTTACAGGGCTACCAATGCCATCGCCTTCCTGCATGTGGCTCCAGCACATCAGCACTTGCTTGGTGGTGTGCAAGTCAAGCTTACCCTTAGCATTGCAGCGCGGGCAGTCGCCAATCAATCGCTTACCCTTGGCCTTAAGCCCAGGAATAAACTGCATGACCACCTCTTCTAGCTTCCATAGGGCTAATATCTGGTCACGTCGTTGGTCAGTAATTAACATATGTGTACGGAAACATGGCCCATGGGCCCGTTTAGAGAAATGGTATCAGTGAATCCGGTATAAGCGTCCTGAATCACCATTCGGTTATGCGTCCGAAAAAGCACGATTAACTCGGCGTCGTTTTGGGGGAAGCGAAACCGGGCTCCCATTGGGAGCCGACCCAAAGTGGTAGGCATAAATCAGGAAAGTGCCTGCCTCAGAATACTAATGTCTTCATCGTGCGTACTGCGCGGCGTGACGCGCGCGCTAGCATCGAGCATGCTGAGCAACTCTTGTGCGCTGTTGACGATCAAAGCTCGAAAATCATTTTGGTCGCAGGGCAACCAGGTACTATCCAGCAGCAGCTCGTGGTAATCATCCATGCTCAGCGGCAGAATCTGCTGCCGGTGTATGTTGCGCTGCTCAGTAACATGCTGTTCCACTACGACCATGCAGCCTGGTGAGCACAGCTTAACCACCTTTTCATGCTTGGTGTGCCTAAGAAAAAAAGGAAAAGCGACCTGGTTTAGATCGCCTTTGTAAAACGTGTTGACGCGACAAGCAAATTCAACCATTAGGTTAAGATCTTGTTCCATGCTGCGGCCAGCACTATTGTTACCACCGGGAATTAGCTCCCGCAAGGTGTCCTGTTTATTGTGCAACAGCAAGCACATTTCTGCCAGGCTTCGGGCAGATTTTTGCATCATCAGAATTCGCATCTGATCATACAGACTAAGCATTCGTGCTTCTGATTTTTGGTTAAGTCCTTTTCGAAGAAGCGCGTCCCGGACTTTCAAAATTTTAAAGACCATGCTAGACATTGCCAGCGATGTGTGTGCAATTGTTGGCGGATAGATACTTGTCATAATACTGACTCTTGTTTATGAATAAGGGTTTCAACACCAACCTCCAAGAGGTCAGCGGCTACGACTAATTCGCTGACTTTAAACTCAAGCCGGTTATGCAGCTTGAGATCAAGGGTGACTTTGTGGATGCCCAACCGATTAAGCAGCTCATTTCTAAGCGCCCGCAGCTTGGGCCGGTAGCTATCTGTACCCTCTAACTGCGCCTGGCGCAGCATCTCTTTTAGCACCAGGTTTTGGACTTTGCCGGCAAGGCGCCGGCGTTTTACTTTTTGGTTCATAGTTTGATGCAGCGAAATACAGCATAATTACAGCAAAATGCAATTAAAATACCAACAAACAAAACAAATTACTACGGAATCTTGCTGTATCAACCAATTAAGTACAATGATGACAGACAAATTGGTCCGTGATCAGCGAGTATGTACACGTTCACCGGGATCGATCGCAGGAAGAAATGCAGCAATTCACCGATAGCCTGTATTAAAACAAACCGGCCCCGGCATTGCGCACGGGACCGGTCCTTTCGCCAGGAACCTCTGCAGGTGGCCGGCGCAGTTCACCCTAAGGTAGCAGCCCAAGGGCTTAGTTTTTTAAGAAGTGTTTGTTTACGTATACGTAAACCGTTACACCCAGATCAATTGAATCCTCAATCAGCTCTTCCACGTTGTCGTTGCGCAGGTCTAGCTGTGCGGCAACGAACTCGGCCACTTGCGCGCCTTCCTCTTCATCCAAGTCTTCAAACTCGGCTTTGATGTTTTCCAATTCCTCCAGGCTTGTAGGCATTTGCTGGGCAGGGCCGACAAAATTCAGCGTGTCTGTGAAGGAGAATTTGCCGTCAGCAAAGCTCTTGTCAAAGGCCATTCCCAGGCCAACAAGGGCCACGATGGCCAGTTTAAGTTTTTCGATTCCTAACATGACGATAAAAGGTTGGTGAGCCACGAACCTACCGCCACAAGCCAGCGGTTGAAAGGACAGGTCAAAGCACCCCGCGCTGTTCGGCCTGCGACAATTCGCCGGTTACCTTTCGAATCTTTTGCACCTGGTCATTGTCGTAATAGGCAGGTATGCCGCGTTGTAGCGTGGCATCGAGCGCCATTAAGGTCTGCAGCAGCATAGCAGCCGTTGGGTCCTGGGCAGGTTGGGGCGAACGGGTGCTGGGTGTAGCCTCGGCTAACCGGTCAAAGCCCCCTTCGGCAAACTGCCGGCTGGTGCGGATGTCTTCCAACATCTGCGCCACGCGGTACACGGCCGGGTTGCGCATCATGTGGTTTGGAATCCAGTATTCGGTGCCCTTCTCGCCGCCCAGCGATCCGGATGGCGTTAACGTAGGCTGCGCCACAAAGCCACCAATCGTTTGGGCTCGGGCCGCCCGGTAAACCCGCTTGTCTGTAGCTCCACGCACCGATACGCGGCCATCGTCAAAGCCACCTTGGTAATACTGCGGCACTTCGGCATCACCAAGCGTTGATCTAATTTGCTTAATTGTTCCAGCAACAATGCCAAACATAGTGGCGATGTAGCCGGCCAAAACAAAGGGCGCTCCTGGCCCGGTAGACAAAGCTGCCGCCGTAGCACCCGCCAAGGCGGAGGCAAAAGCCTGCGCATTTTGGAAGGCAATGGTGGCCGCTGCTGCCGCTTTCTGAAATTTTATATTGCGCTCCCCTTCGCGTCCTGTCTTTTCAAAAATGGTAACAACGCTGTTAAACATGGCTTCGGTTGCAGCTAGATAGTCATTAAGACCATGCGCACGTTCCCTAACAGCACCTGCCAGAACCCCTTCAAAAAATGCAATTTTTGCTGAGATAGCCAGGTACTCCTCGCTCCCAATTACGGCACCACCTAGCTTTTCACGAAGCAACGATAGCGCGTTGTTTACTCGATCAATGGTGTATCCGTAGGCTTCACGCTGCTCGCCATGGAGCACCATCTGCTCCATTAAACTGGCGTTGCCCTTGATCTCCTCAGCCGTTACAAACTTAGTCTGCTTTAGTGAATCTTCTGATATATCAAAACGTTCGGCATTAATAGCTTTGAATATGCTGCCTTGCTTGTTCATAGCAGCATTAAGCTCATCCGACTTTGCAATAATCTTATCTATGGTTGCCAGGTATAGTGCACTGCCTACATCAGTGGCGCGCAAGACTGCATTTAACTCATTAAGTTCTGTGGTAATTAACTTAATGCTGCCCTGCATACCACGTGCCAGAAGCGCCTGGCGTTCCTGATCAGCGGCTTTTTGTTCTGCCAGTAACTTTTTTTGGCGCTTCGATTCCTCTTCTTCTAACTTCTTTTTTTGATCTAAAATCTTTCTCTCTTCGTCAAACATTTTGCCCAATGCATCCTTTGTTTCTTCAAATTGTTCGTTAGACTTCTCTCTGTTTAGGGCTCGTTGTTTTTCAATGTCAGCAGCATCATCAGCCCCTTTTTTTGCCTGCTTTTTGTAGCCCTTCTCAGCCTCTGTGCTGCGGTCAAAGAAATCAATAACCGCAGTGGTAAGGTTGCCAATTGATTTGGCCACGGTTGTAGCCCCCATCAAGAGGCCCTGCAGCCCGTCTGTAAACGGCTTTAGTTTAAAGGTTACAACGGCAACGGCCGCATCAAAGAAGCTGAGCTTTTCCGTGTCCACACCTACTGCATCGCCCAGATCTGTGGCGGCGGTGCGCAAGTCTTCCAAGCTTTTCTGAAAGGCATTAAGCTCAGGCATTACGTCTTCGCTCACGTTGCCGGCCACTTGGCCCAGCAATGCCACGGTGGTGTCCAGCGCGGCATTCAGGTTTTTACCCAGCGTTACTGCCAGGTTGTCGGAGCTGGCGTTGAGTTGGTCGGCGCGGCCCTTGGCACCCAGAGCTACGTCGCCCATGTCTTCCAACTTGCGGTTAACTACCTCCATTACGGCCGTGTTAAAATCAGCCCCGGAAGCAATGGATGCGTTGAGCTCAGCCAAGCTAATGCCCAGGTTGTCCAGGATCAGCGGGCTTTGCCGGCCCAAGCCAGTAACAAAGCTTTGCGTCAGATGCTCCACGCTTAGGCCTGTGCGCGTGGCCTGCTTTTGTGCAAACTCCAGGCCTACTCTCATGGTCTCCAACGGAATGTTGAAGTTATCAGCCTGCACGGCCAGGGTCATTAACTGAAGATCAGACGCGGTTCCGCGTACGGATGTGCGCAGCTCTTCAAGGGTTACCTTGGTATTTATTTTCTCAAAGGCAGCCTCCACGCCCTGCGCCTGAAAGGCCAACTGCCGGGCTTCACCAACAAATGCGGTAATCTTTTGGGTAGCAAAGGCCGCTGCTGCGGCAACGCCAACAGCGGGCAGCGCGGACTTAATGCCATTTAAAACTTGGCTGCTTTCCGTGAGCGAAGTGCCCATGGTTCGGCTGCTGTTGGTCAGCTCCTTGGTGCGGCCAATAAGCTTGTCAATGTCTGCATTGACACGCTTAAAGGCCTCGCTGGCCGGGTCAAGGTTGTCGCGAATCTGCCGCAGTTTACGGGTCTCAGCGTTCAGTTCTTTAACCGTGAGCTTGGTGATGTCAATCTCCTTGCGGATGTCACCCATTTGTTTCTCTACGGCCTCCAGCGCCTTGGCCTGCTTGGCATAATCTTCGCTCTCTTTGTTCAGCCCGCGCATAGAGGCGCGAAGTTTGGAGGCTTCGTTCTCCAGCTCTACCAGTTGCTTACGCCCTTTGTCGCCGTTAACAGTGACAATGAGGTTTACTCTATCCTCCCGTACTGACATGCTCCTCTGCTTTTTTCAAGGCAGCAATTGCCTCTTCAGTAAAGCCGAAGCTCAGGCGGCCGATGAGCGTGTTAAGCGCGCGGTAGGCTACCGGGCTGTAAATTTTCCGAGCTACACGGCCGCTGCCGGCTACACGCCCGGCACGGCGGCTTGCGGTGGAGTTGGCCTTCTGGCCGCGGCCTGCGCCCATGTCTACGTAGCGCCCGTGCTCGGCAAAAATGATTTTAACTGCACCCTGATCGCCAGCTGTTGCGGCCAGCACCTCTGAGCGGATGCTGTTGAGCAGCTCGCTAGTATCCACAACATCAAGGCGTACAATCTCTGCGCGAATGGCTTCTTCAACATCAACGCCATATTCGCGCAGCATGTCAGCAATGAAGGCAATTTTAAGATCATCAGCCATGGCAGGCTACAGGTTTATTACGCCACAGCTTTGCGCCGGCAGTACGCCGGTAAATGGCTGGTTGGTTAATGCCTGACGGTTGGCAAACAACACGCCCATTGCGGGTGCTCCAGGAAGCAGCACGGCTTCGTCTTTATCGCTGCGGTTACTGAACAAGGCCACGCGCGTGCCATCAGGTCGCCTAAAGACTTCAAGCGCCACGTCGGTTGGTCTGTTGTGGGCAATGCTGGGCACGTAGCTGCTATAAACCAGGTGGCCGGCAAGGTTTTCCCAGAGTACAGTCAGGGCGCTGGCGGTCCAGTCACCCGAGGCATCCTGGCCAATGACGGCGCTACCCTTTACTGAGCTGCCTTGGTGGTAGGCGGCACCGTCAACTACAGCCCCTTGTTCGTAGCGCAGGCGGCTCAGCACCAGCAGAAAATGGCTGACGCTTAGCAGCACGTCCTGGCTCAGTGTGTCTTCCTCGCGCCAGTTGTACTCTTGAAAGCAGACCCGCACATCAGCGCCGTACACTTGTCGGTAGCTGTTCAGTAGGTTGCCGTAAAAGGTGTACCAGTCTTGGTTGCCGTAGTCTGGCAACAGCTTGTGGGTGGTGATGATGCGGGCGGGCAGCCGCCCGGCCAGCACGGCAGCCGCCACGCCGGTCTGGACCTCGGTATGCCGCAGCTTGATGCTTTCCGGCGCTTCGCCCTGCAGGAACTCCGGCTTACCAGACTGCACATAAAAGTGGTCAGCCAATGAAGGATTGGCGGCCACGATAGAAACGGCCCAGTCTACATAGGCGTTGACGGTAGCAAATTCGTGGCGCGGGCCAATGTGAATGGGCGGCTCATTGGCCAAGGAGATGCGACCGGTTCTTTCAGTTACCCAAAGAGGCACCTGGTCAGGCGGCAAGCTGGGCGGCCAGGTAAAATCATGTTGAACAGCCTGCGGAAGTGCAGGAAGCACCGTGTTCAGCGTGTACTGCATAGTTGGATCAAATACACTAGTTACCTTATAACTGTAACTGCCGGCAGTGTGCCGGTAAAAGCCCATGGGCAACGATAAAAACCGAAGCGCCAGCGGCCCCTGGTCAACGGTTCTGCCGTTGCGATCCCGGTTAAGTGGATCGCGCACGCTCAGGCCCGCCAGCGGTGCCATTTGCCCGATTGGTGCGGTGGTTGTCAGCGCTTCAATGCGGTAGGCCAACGGATCTACTACCACCACAGGTGGAGGATTAGGCGGATTTACCACGCCAATGACAATGCCAATGGCCAAGGCTGCTGCAACAATGCTGGCCGACAGCCAGCCCCAGAAACTTCTTTTACTTCTCATAAGGCGAAAGGGGGTTTAGCGTTCATCTTCCTGGCGAGGTTCCAGAAAGTCTTTAATGAATTTTTCGGTCTGCTGCCGGTGGCGCTCGTTGAGCTCACGCATCTCTTTGTCCTGCTCGTCGGCGCGGCGATCGCGTTTAATGGCGATGTAGCCCAAGACTAGCACGAGTACCGAGTAGGCAATTGGGTTCCACGGGCTTACGCGCCAGGCTTCTGCCGGCACGTCAATGGCAGCCATTAAGCCGCTGGTAACTAACATAGAAAGGAGAATAGTTTTCAAGCGCTGTTTTGCACAAGATTACCGCCGCAAGTGCCGGGTGTAAAGGACAACGACCACCGGGTGAGCGGTGGCCGTTGCCAGACAGGGAGTGAACAAGAAGGCGAAGAACCGCGTAGCATTGTGCGCGCGGTATTAAAAGTTTCTACAGCTTTTTGGCTTCTATGCGCCACTGGTTCCAGAAGCGGATGTGCCAGTGGTAAAACCGGCTGTCAAAGTCAAGGACAATTCCGTCCATGATCCAGGCAACTGCAACCAGGCAAGCTATAATGAGGCCGATGGAGGTAAGCATAGGAATTAAAAATAAACCCGGCGCTGCGTCGCCGGGAAACGGATGACTAACCCTAACCATGAAACACCACTGAGGACACTTTGCTGACTAACATCCCGTAACACCGTGAACGCAGCCACGGCGGCATGGAATTGGCGACGCAACCCGATGGTGACGAGCAACAGAAGCGTGGTTAATAAGAAGCAAGTGCGCATTAGGCTACAAATTACAGTAAAATACAGCACATTAGCAATTAAATACCGTTTTTGTACCAATTTAGACACATTGACTTGGCTGCATCTTTGCCTTGAAGAAGTTACCCACGGGTAGAACCGTCATGCCACACAATAACCAATTTCAACTTACGGCTTCCAGGGAGCCGGGCTTGCGGCCCGGTAATCAATTGTGGCTAACGCCCGTGACTTCTTCAGCCCTGGAAGTCTTTTATAATTATTTTTAATGAAGAAGTTACAAAAGCTCCCAAAGTCTGCCGCGCTTAGCGTGGAGACCAATTCAGCCGATGCCCAAAGCGCAGAAGGTGCTGTTGCCAGGCTTGCGGCCAAGGTATCCGATGAGGAGGAATCGCCCTTCAGCAATGGTGCGGCATTCCTGCCAACGGTGATGCGCACCGATCGGCCCGTATGGATGCCGGTAAACCTGGATGAGGACGCGGAAGTTTGCACGTTAAAGCTTCCACTGATGGAGGTCATGAACTGGACCAGCGAAGACCTGGACGAAATGCGCGAGCTGGTTATTGGGCTTTTTGTCGAGAACCAAAAGTTTGCCAGCCGCATTGAAGAGCTGGGCGGGCTGGAAGTGCTGCGCATGGAAGCCGACCAAATTGACCTGTACGAGCGGCTGCTGATCACGCTGAAAAGCCAGCGCGACTACATGCCCTACAGTGGCTTCTTTGCCAGCTCAATTTAAGAACAGACCGCTTGCTTGCGGCTAGTGAACAAAGCGCCCCACCCGCAACGGTGGGGCGCTTTTAGCTGGTCAGGGCCAGGTCTTCAAAAAGCTGGGGAATGTTGTTGGGGTTTCCTTTGTAGGCCACCAAAATAGTTTGGTTGCATTTAGGTAGTTTGCGTGTTCTCAATGTTTTTGGGGTCATCATGGCGCGCGTAAAAGGCACTTCTAAATAAATTATTTTATTGTATAGATGCATACCCCGGCTCAATATCCAAGCTTCCATATGCCCTTCTATGCCGTAGTAGCTGCCGGAAGGGTTGCGGCCATCGCCAATCATGACCACAAAAAAGCGGTTAGGTTTCAGGTATTGCCATGCCCGGGTAAGACCCGCTTCCAGAATTGCCCAGTATTCCTGGTAGCTTAATGCTGCATTGGCTTCATTTTGTGGCGGCTTTCCGTCAGCATCCAAATAGGTTTCTACGCCGTAATAGGGCGGGCAGGTAAATACCAAATCTGCCCCTGGGCCGTGGTAATGTTGGCTGTCAACAGCATGCCACTTTGCAGACAGATCAAAGGCTGCACAGATGGCATTATTTGCCACACATTGGTTAACCCTAATTTCAGAAGCTTCATAATCATAACCAAAAAAACCGCTAACAAAACCCGTCTGAACGCCACCACCAAATGGGTTGTAAACACACTGGCCCATACGCGGCATAAACAAATGAAGCAACAGTTCAATGACGTAGCTGTCCAGCACGGAAGCACCTCCATTAACTGCTTTACCTGTAATGACGGCAGCCAGCCCTCCGTTTTGTTGCCAACAGTTTTCTCTTGTGGCATACTCCGGGTTTTCAATTCCGGCCAAGAGTCCTGCCTGCTGAATAAGCTGCTTCCATCGCTGGTTATTCAACTGCCAAGGCTTACGCGTAGCATCCCAAATGTTGGTAGGATTAATGCCCAACAACTGGCGCAGTTCGTTCACGCTTTTTCTCATTCACTTCCTGTTTAAAGGCTGTTGCAATGTCTGTCTTTTTGGCAAGCACATCCAAAATGCGCTGGTCAATGGTGCCGATGGCCACCAGATCAATGATCTCAACAGACGTGCCCAAGCCAGCCTGTGCGCGGTCTTCGCTCTGTTTACGAGCAATAAGGTCAAAGCTTGTAGAATAATAAATAATACGTTGTGCAGCTCTGAGGTTAAACCCTTGCGCCAATTGCTGGTTGACGATAAGCACATCTATGTTACCGTTATTAAAAGAATCAATATTTTGATTAAATAGCGTGGCGGGCGTGCTGCCATCCAGCACCGGAGCATTCAACTTTTGGCCTATGCTCCTGGCCTCTTCCAAAAACCTAAAGTAAATAATGGTTGGTAGGTTCTTCTCTGCCATCACTCCCAGCAACGCAGCCATTCGGCCATTGTCGCGGTAGCCAAATGATTGGCCTTTTTCGTCAATTACAAAGCCGCTGGCTGCTTGCTGCAACCTAACTGTAAATTTAAGTACCTGACGATGCAGGTGCATTTCATAGGCTTCTTTGTAAGCACTGACCAGCCTAACGTAAGCTGCGGCGTTGCTTGGAATGTAGTCAACAATGCGGCGCTCTTTGGGCCGTTCTCGGTCCATGTCTTCGCGGGTAAGCCAAAATACAAAAGACAGCACTCGCTGACTGACTAGCTCAATGTTTGTATAAGCCACCACCTTTTTGCCTTCACGGCCGCCGTAAAGCAAATGAGCGTCGCTGAATTTTTGATAACTATCGTAACCTAATATTTCTGGGTGCAGAAAGCGAAACTGAAAAAACAGATCACCGGCATGACGCCCAATTGGCGTACCAGTAAGGATAAGCCGGTAACCTGCCGGGTCGGTTTGGTCAAAGATGACTTTAATGCGCTCAGTGTTTGGGTTTTTAATGCTGTGGCTTTCATCCACAATGATCATGGTCTGCTCGTTAGCCTCAAGCTTAATCTGGTAGCGCAGGCGTTCGTGGCTGAAGTGCTCGATGGGCACAAACCGCCAAGGCAACTCAGCAGGCAATTCGGCCTGCCAGACTTTGCGGGTGCGCAGAGGCGCAATGATGATGCAGCGATCAATGTTCTCCGCTTTGTAACGGCTGTAGGCCACCGTAGCTGACATAATGGTTTTGCCAGTCTGCATTTCGCAGAAAAAGGCCCAGTAGCGCTGCTTTAGTGCAGCTTCTATGCCGATGCGTTGAGCGGTGTAAGGGCTTTTGCCTGGCAGCTCCAGCAATGGGCAAGGCTTGGTCGTGTAGCGCAGGCTCATTTGTTCTGAACGCATTAGTTCCAATGTGTCTAGCGGCTGTGGCACGCGCCCAGTTAACTCCTGCCACTTAAAGGGCGCGATGTTAACGTGCCCACCGTTGGCCTTGCTGCCCTTGACCAAGTCAGCGCAGATTGATTTTGGCAGCCAGATTTCTTTGCCACCCTTGCTAACGCAGATGGCTGCTGCCGTTTCTCGCACGAAGTGGTGAAAGGTAAATTTAATCTTGGGAATTCTCACGGAGAATTTTTATGAAGTTGTCAATGATGGCTTGCCAGGCTTGGCTTGTGCCAAATGGTTCCTCGTAACCAAATGGTGTGCGGATGTGCCAGGGAACATCTACCGCAGCCGCGACAGCATAAGCACACGCGGTTGCAAGCTCACGGTGCAGAGCGTTGCCGCAAGCATTGCTAAGCGCAATGGCCAAGCTATGGTATTGATGGCGGTAGCTGTAAACCGGTTGCCCTTCTGCCCCATCGCGAGCATCTAAGACTAGCGTATTGGCCAGAATTCGAGCATACTCGGCTTCTTCAAAGCTTTCGGCAGCCATCATTGCGGTTAATGCTTGATCCATGCGAGGATCGGAGTACAAGGCCTTGACCTGCCGCCCGTCGGGCATTGGCGTAAACTTTAAGGCAAAGAAAGCCACCTGCGTAAGCACTTCCTCAGGCAATGCGCCATGTGCCGCCACTAAATTAATCCGCGTGTCAGCAGGCATACTTTGAATCTGTAGCACATCAAGGGCCGTTACCTCGGCATTTGGGTCAAAGTAGTGCCAAGTTTGATAACCTAAATATTTATCAATGTCTTGAATGTCAATGACCAATAACCCGGCTTTTTTAACCAAAATTTTTGGCAAAGCAACTTGCCCACCCAAAGCCAGCAGCATGCGCTCGGCACGTTCGGCGGTCAGTGTCAGGCTGCCGTTTAGGTAGCGGGTTACGTTGCTTTTGTGAATGGCCGTTTTTTCTGCTACTTCTGCGTGGGTGTAACCTCGGTCCTTGACCAAGGTTACTAAAGCTTGCTGTAAATGCTCTTGAAGGTTCATGGTTTTGGGGTTGGGGTTGGTGCCCGCTTGCGATGTGCAAGCGGGGTTGGTTGGTTTATCTTACTGTGGCCCGTGCTGCGGATTCCGCTGCTGTCGCAGCTTCCGTCTCAGCTGTTTGAGCCAAAGCGGCCCACTCTTCTGCGGCTTTAAATTCACCCACTGCCGCAGCAGACCATGCAGCTCCCGCTGCGGCCCATGAAAAAGCAGAATTTGCAGCTGCTACCCATGCTGCCGATCCCCATCCTGACATCCAAGCATCCTGCGCCTCCTTCAGCGCATCTCTTGCGGCTTCTGCGGCTATTACCGCAGGTGCTTCTTCCTTGTTGCAATTGTTGTCCATTTGTTGGTTTGGTTGGTTTGTGCCCGCTTGCGATGTGCAAGCGGGGTTGGAATTGGTTATCTAGCCGCGGCCCTTGCTGCCGCTTTTGCAGCCTTCGCAGCCGCTGCTGCGGACATTGCTGACTCTGCTGCGGCGGCCCCTGCTTCTGCCCAGGCGGCCGCCGCTTCTGTTTGAGTTGCTGCCATAGCCCTTGTCGCTGCCGCTGCTGCGTAATATGCAGCTTCTGCTGCAGCCCTTACTGCCGCTACTGCCTCAGCCCTTACTTCTGCCCAGACGGCCGATGCGGCTGCCTTTTCTACTTTAGTATTTGTCATTTTGTTTGGTAAGGTTTAATAATCAATCACAAAGCGCTGACCGCCCATTCTTTGGGCAGCTTTCAACGTAGGCTCTGGCAATGACCCAAGCCTGCTTCTCGCTGCATTTGCGGCTGCGACCACTCAGAACCGTTTTGGCGACATCGCCGGCGAAGGTGCCTTCCAGGTTCACCTTAACGCTGCTCACCACCTCGGTGGCTAAGGCGCGGTACTTGTCTTGGTACTTGTCGCCAATGTATAAGACAATCGTGGTCTTTACGGATTCGATGCTTGACTGGTTCATGGCGCGTTGTTGTTAGTGGTTAACAATGGTGTAAATTTATACACCAAAAGTTAACGGTGCAACTTTTTACACCAACACGCAAACATTTTTTTATTACAAATGGTTAAGACAAACAGAAGCCCTGTTTTTATAGAGCTTAAAGTTTGCGCAGTGTAGCCTGAATCAGGCTAATGCCGCCGCGGCTAAGTTTGCCGCTTAGTTGCTCAATGAGCACGTGGGTTGCCCCGATGCGCCATTTAGTCTTAAACCAACCGTTGACGTCTCGCAGCTCTGCGGCCGGTATGAGCAAGAGCACAGTTGCGCTTCGGCCCTGCTGCAACATGCGGTACCAGTCTGCCCACCAGATGGCGTAGAGGCCTTTGCCGTCATCCCAGTGCAGGCTGTAGCTGCCTGTATCGGTAGCGTAGCCGTCAGTGGCGTCGGCCTGCCCAAGTGGCCATGGGTTGCTGTCAATGTCTATGACGCCTTTGCCGCGGTAAAAGAGCAACCGCGCAGTAAACGGATTGCTACCTAGCTCGTATTCTTCGCTGCTGCCCAAATGCAGCGCTGTGGGCATAAAGGGTACCCAACTGGTGGGGGCAACCGGGGGAAGGGTTACTGCGGCCATGCTCAACGTACCGAACGGGCTAATGACTTTATCAAGCCCATTGCCGATTAGCTTTTCGGTAACAGCAAGCGCTTGTTCAAATTTGTCATTGGCATCTGGCGTGCCCTGATAGGTAACGCCTTCCGGATAGTCAATAGTTAGCTCCGGGAATTGCGCCAGGTATGGGCCTAAGTCGCGTACTGTTGCGCTGCCTAGCACAGCGCGCGCACTAACTAGCTCCAGCTCGCGGGTGATGGTGCTGAAAAACAGGCCAACGTTAAAGTTGACGCGCAGGCCAATAAGCAAGTCTCGGACCGTGATGTCCGGAATGTGCTGCGCATAGGTGACCTGGCTGTCATAAACATTGATGTTGTCGTTAAGCACTTCGGCCGTGCCACGCACAAGTTCATCCCAGTCAAGCGCACGCTGGTTGTAGAAAACAAGGCTCTGCAGCTCAGTGTCTTCAAAGACGTCGCCACTAAGTTTGAGGTTGTTCAAGGCAAACAGCTGCTGGAGCACATGCCACAAGTAGACCATCGGCACAAGGGCGTGCTCATTGGTTACCGCCGTGACCAGGTCAATAAAGTTGGCCTTAAAAACTTCGTTTTCTTCGTCATATCGGTTAACTACGCCGGCAAAAGCCAAGTTCTTTTCACCAAAAAGGCCTGGGTTGTGGTGAGGAAAAAATACCAACGCACGATCGGGATACGGGTTGTCGGCCAGGTCTTGCAGGCTGGTGAGAATGTCAGCCGTATGTGGGGCCAACCATGGTTCATTGTATACGGCGCGCTCGCCGCTGCCAGAGAGGCTGCCGATGACGGCTACTTCGCAGCCCTCTGGCGTAAAGGTGGTGTCAAAGTCGCCAGCGCGGCCGGGTTGGGGGGCCGTCAGCGTCATGATGCTGCCACCACTGCTGGCCGCAGTGCAGGTCACGTCTGCATCAGCATTGATAAGGCCAGCCAACACAATGACGTTGAAGCTGAGCGTGCCGCTGGCGCTGGCGCTAAAGTATTTGCCCTGCACCCAGGCACGTACTTCCTGGGTGGTGGGGTCCCAGAACAGAATGCTGCTGTAGTCAATCTCCACCTCCTTGACCTGGCTGCTTAGTGCGTAGGTTCCGGTTATCTGCTCGCGAATTCTGGTATCGCCAAATTCTACAGGCAGCCCGCCCGACCGCTCTTCTACGCTGATCTTAATGCTGCCGGCGCTGATCTCGCTGACCCGAAGCACAGCATAGAACCAGAGCTGATCAGCCAAGAGCACGTCTACGTTTTGCGGCTGCTGGCTAGCAGCGCTGTCCAGTTGCCCGGGAAAGCCCAACATGGTTTTGTTGTGGCCATTGTTGGGAATATTAAATGGGTAGTTGATGAGCTTGGGTACTACCTCTGTCTGGAATAACGGGCTCAAGGCGCTCATGCTCATGCTGTATTCGCCCAGATCTAAAAAGCTGCCGTTGCTCAGCCGAATTGCTATCATGGGGTCAATTGAGCAGGGGTTGTAGGCCCTGCGGCAAAAGTAGGCCGGTAGTCAATAACCATAGCGGCCAAGTCGTCATTGTCTTGCTGCACAAGCACGCTGCTGGCACTGACCACAATGCGTTCCATGCGGTCATTCTGCACCAGAAACGCGTGGCGGGCAGCAAAGATGTCTTGTGCCGCCATACGCTCACGCGCCGTCATGTAGCCGCTCTGGAGCTTGGCTTCGTATTGGTCAGCACTGAGCAGCGCATCTGCCTGGCCATCAAGCGCAGCGTAGTCCGGAGCCAGGTAGCGCTCTAAGCTTTCTTTGGCCGTGCGCCGCGTTGTAGACTGCACACCGGTACAGCGCAGGGTGTCCAGCCCACCCAGACTGTTGAGCCAAAGAAGGTAACGGCTCTGCTTGCGGGGGTAGCTGTCCAGCACGTAGCGCCGCGTAATGCTGTAAGTAAGCGGCGTTGGGCTGGTGTCATCAATGAGGGTGACGGTCCACTCACAGACGGTTTTGGCCACATCAACGGCGGCCAAAGCCAGGGCAGTGTAGCCGACCGGGACGTGCACCACTTCGCCCGCTTTAACAGTGTGATTGGTGTCAGCCAGAATGGGGTTAATGGTGTCTGTGGTAGTGTCTGTGTAGGTGATGATAACCCGCAACCCTATGTTGCGGTTAGCGCCAGTGGCATTTAGCCAACTAATAAATTCTGGCTGATCTACACTGAGCAACTTGCCGTCCGGCCACCAGCTCAGCAGCCGCTTGGTGGTAGGCAGTTGCGCGATGAAGTTTGTGTTGGCCGGGTATTCTAACGGGTTAAGGCCACCGGCCAAGGCACGAAAACGGGTGTAACTGAGGCTCTGAACCTTAAATTCCGGCGCTTCATCGCTGACATCTTGGTACTGCTCCGCATACTGCAGGTAATACTGCAGCACACCCTGGCTAATGAAGAAACTAGGGGCTGCCAAGTTGTGTGCGGGCATGCCGCCAATCTGCCCGCAGTAGGCATCAAGGTAGGGGCCCAAGTCAAAGCGGAAAACGTCGTCCTGATCGCGGTAGGCGTCAATGGGCACGCGGTTCCAAATGGCGCTTTCATAGGGGTTCTCTAAAAAAAGGAACATCCACAGTTTAAATGCAGCGCGGTAAACCTTGGCCGTAGTGGTGTTAGTGGCCGCCGCGGTGACGCCAGTAAGCCCGTCAATGATGACGAGAAATTGCAAGCCAACATCAGCCGTGCGTGCCTGAATGCGCAGCGTGGCACTAGTGGCCGTGGCTCCAGCCTGGAGGGTTACCGTGTAATACGTGTTAAGAAAGGGGTTAGTCTGCAGGTAACTGCGCACTACGGCAGCCCAATCGTCAACCGGGTCGCCGGGGTTTGTGGGAAATTGGCTGCCGGTGGCGTCAGGCGTGGTTGCCGAAAACAGCAGCACCAACTGCACTTCGCCCGTCTCCGGATCAGTAATCTGCCAGGTTAACGATTCGCCATTCAGAGGACTGGTAGTGGTAAGCGCCAAGTCAAGGTAAGGTCGCGCCTCTGGTGTGGTGACCAGGCTATTACTGGTGGCATTAACCGCAACGGGGTTGCGGGTGTACGCCAAGGCGGGTGGTGATAGGGTTACGGTGATGGCCATTATGTAGGCAAGCTGTTGATCCAAGAGCTCAAACCGATTTCGAACCGGTATCCGTAAAGGTTCTGGCCCACTCCTTTAAGTTTAAAGTAACGCACGCCGTTAAGGCTGCTAAGCTGAAAGGGTGCTTCAGTGCCGCAGCTAACTACGTTGAGGCCAAGCCCGTCAGCCAGCATTTGCCTGAGCAGACCCAGGCCGATTTGTTTGGCTTTTTTGTAAAGCTGCAACTTGGTGGCTTCGTTGCTTGCGCGAGTGTCGTGGTTAACTACTTCAAGCGCAATCATGAGAACGTCACGCGTGTTCTCCGGGCCGCCCTCCAGCCGGCCTTCAGGATAGTCAAGCGCCAGCCGCCAGCCAGCCATAGCAGCTGCCCCGCGCACATAGTCGTCTATGTGCTCCGGAGCCAAGCCTATAAAGCGGCCTTGCAAGTCTGCGTCTGCCTGGGCTAGGCCCTGAAAGTAGTCGTACAGCTCCTGTTCGTCGTGCAGCATGTGGCAAAGGTGCTGCCAGAAGGGGCAGACCAAAAGGACAATTAATTTAACCCTACTTAAGGTTTGAGAAAAAATTGCCTGGCAATCTCTACTATGCCGGCAGCGGTTTGTGCTTGATCCTTTCCTAAAATTGCAAAGTGGTTTTCTTTGGACTTGCGCTTTAACATGTTAAAGCGCAACAAAGGTTCCTTTATCCGGGTGTTAGTGGCAATACTGCGACCAACCATATTCATAATATGCTATATTTCTAAACCAAAAACTTGTCGTGAAATCAAAGGCATCTTCTGTTAGTACTTTACTACCCTCTTGGATGTGCAAATATTCATTTGGCATCATTGATTTGTGTGTAACTTTTTGTCCTTCCTGCATCCTTCTAAAAGCTTCTTGCTTCTGAAAAGTACTGCCACTAACAGCACCTAAACAAGATGGCGTATTTTCATTTTCTGATAATCTTTTTTCTTCACTCATAATTTCTTTTTCTAATTAAGTTTAGTGGAATACGCCACCTCGTTTAGCTCCAAAACGTTATAGGGCATTAAGCTCTATCTCAACTTGAGACCAAAACGCCCACCTTTCATCCAGTAGCGTTTCGCAACTATGTTCCCGTAACAATTCTTTTACCGTTTCAATTGAACATTTTCTTGCAGTTTCAACATGACTATCTCCTTTATGAAAAATTAAAATTAGCCCTTCGGGTATACCGCTAATATAATGTAAGTGTTTTTTCATTATTTTAGTGGCTTCTTTTTTCGCTTCTTGTTGTACTTGTGACATAATTATTATAATAAACGCCCTATAACAAAGGCTAAAATTAATAGCCTAATAGAGCTTTGTTGTTAATTGATTGGTTCATTACTTAGGCTACTAATCTTAGCCTAAACGTTAGCGGTAATTTTTCAATTCCAATTCAACATCCTCTATACATTTCGATAGCATGATTAAAAAGTGGTTAGCGACCTGCCTTTGATGTTTTGTTTCTTTTTTATTTGTCAGCGGCTCGATTTTTTTAGCATCGTCACTCCACTTTTTAATAAGCCGTTTTAAAGCAACTACAGTTATAAAATTACCGCTAACAGCACCTACCAAAAAGGCGGGGCTTTGTGGTTCTAATGAAGTTTTTTCTGTATTCATAATTTTGTTTTTCATATTAATTTTGTGGTTAAAATCCCGACCTTCTGGTAGCCGCAACCCGTTAGCAGAAAGTTTAGAGCAACCGCCCTTGAAGTTCTGCAATCTTTTCGTTTATCATTTTATTGTGTTCTTCCGTATCTATCCATTCAAGACGGATTTCACGAACAGATTTTGCGTGTGATACAGCTTCATCTTTGGGGTATATCCCTGCTTCAAATCTTAATGAAGTATATCCGCAATGATTTGGTCTATAATAACTACCTTTAATTATATAGCAAAATCTTATGTTTGGATTGTTTTGAATTTCATTAAGTTTAGAAATTCTGTTTCGTTCATCTTTGATACTTTCAATTTGAAAATACAAAACATCTTTTCCTTCAAAACCTACTTTATCATATGATTTTCTGCGTTTTATAGGAATATTTAAGTATGTTAATTCTTGACCTGAATATTTCAATTTCCAATTATCGTATCTTACTATTTTTAAAAGCTTTGATTTTGCCTTGTTTGCATTTTTAGCGTGGCAGCTAATTGTATCAGATAAATACCCTTCATCAAGTTTATCTAAGTCAATTTCGTAAGCTTTTGCGATAATAAAACCTTCTGCTAACGGCACATTTGCAATAGGCGGGGTTTCCTGCTCCGTTGAAAGTTTTTCGTTATTATTAAGTTCTGTTCTCATAATTAAATTTTTAGTTGTTAATCCCGCCCTTCTGTTAGCTGCAAATTTTACAAAGTGCCTCATCTACAATTTTAAAAAGTTTGACAGACTTTTCGTCTGCCGGGTTAATTATTGCAATGTATGCCCATAAAAAAGAATGGAAGTAATCCAATCTATCCTTTGTAATAGCCCATAATTCTATTCCACTTTCTAAATCCATTTTTACGTAATAAACTTTGGTGTATTTAATTACGAGTCTTTTATCAAATATTTCAGTTCCCAGTTTTTCAAACATTAAATCCACTTGTTTAGAAAATTTTTCCGAGATGAAATCAGCCGCTAACACATTATTGCGGACAATTGCGGGCTTAGTGGTTGGTTGAACATTTGTGCTTTTCATATAATTTTGTTTTAAAGTGAAACATTTGTGCTGTTAATTCCGCAACTGCGGCAATAATCGTCCGTTATCGGCTATTACAAACAAACCCTTCGCTCATTCAATCGCTGCGACAACGCATGACCGAAACCATGAACATTCCAAAATAGCAAAATGAAATTGCAGAAAAAACAATTGCAACCCAATATGCAAACGTGGACATGGTTACTGTGTAAATCATCTGCGACAAGCAGAACAGTAACTCAAACAAGAGCGTTTTTAGAGCGTATTTTATCATTATTTTTTTTCTCAACTAGTTTGCTGGAAAGCACTTCGGCCATTCTCTTTGGAATAATTGGGTGAACCGAGTTGCCGATAAACTTTTTCTGATCGCTTTGGTTTCCTGCTAAGTAATAATTTTCTGGAAAGCCTTGAATTTTCTTTAGCTCTAAGACCCGAAGCATCCTCATTTTAATGTCCACAATGCCGTAAAGCGCCATGAACCACTTAATTTTTCTGACGTTCTCAGAGTCTTGCGCATAGACCTGAATTGCAAACTGACCACTTTCAACTTCAATTAGGTATGGAGGCATTTTGTCCATTCTGGCAATGAGGGTAAAGCAAGGCTTGTCAATGCTTCCTTCTAAATTTAGGTACTGGGGATTCATCAGGTAGTGCCACTTTCTGTTGGCTGTAATGGTTGGCAATGGATCGTTAGTAGAGCTACCGATGTTTCCAAATTGTGTGTCCATGATAAATTCAAGCTGCACAAGATTGGCTTTGGGGACAGGAAGTAAAGCCCCAATTGGTACATTGACCGAACTATTCTTTGTTCCGCTGCTGAATTGCCTATCAATCCACTCAGGGCTTATTAATGAATGACGATCGCCAGTCATAACGGTTGGCGCACACTCGTTTAAACTTGTGCAATTGTGTCCACTGGAATAGTAACTGGCAATAAACTCTGCCTGCACGATGCTTGGCTGCCTCTGGGTTGGAATAGTTGGGCAGGGCAAATCAACACTGGCCGCTGAATGCGTGCAGTCGCCATTGACCGCAGTGCTATTTGGTTTAACAAAAAACTCGGTCTGTACCAAAGCTTGCCCATCTACTGTGCGTATTGTGCCCGCAGGGGAATCAATAGAAATGTTCTTACCCTCCGGCTTGCCAGAGAAGTATTTGGAAATAAATTCCCGCTGTCCCATACAGGCAACGTACTTGATCAATCCAGCCAATATTCTTTCAAAAGTTTTCTCACTCTTGATTTTGCCTGGAGTAAAAATGCTCGTCCCCTTGTCTTCCAAATCCAGACAAGGCCTGCAAGGCTCCCACTTCTTCAGTTCATAAAACATTCCCTTGGTTGGGTTCTTTTGATGAGTTGGCTCAGGCCAGGTCATTGGAAGGCCTAATCGAGCAAAACATCCGAATAGGCGATTTCTACTGGTTCTCGCTCCAAAGTCAGCACTATTCAACTGACACCATTCGTCCGTGTATCCGTGGTCGCACATTGCCTTGCGCCATCGCATCCAATCGCGCCCATTCTTTCGGCTTACTGGTTTACCGTTTGTATCTAGCGGGCCCCATGACATAAACTCTACAACATTTTCAATCTGTATGTAGTCAGGATTTAGGGCTTGAACATATCTGTGAAGGTGGTTGGCAAGTGTCCTGCTATCTGCATCACGGGGTTTACCACCCTTGGCTTTGCTGAAATTAGTACACTCCAGAGAAGCCCACAAAATCACTTTTGCACGTGGATAAAGATTTGTCTGCATCGCCACTATGTGCTTTAAATCACTAAGGTCGAGTGTCCTTATATCTTCTTCAAAATGATGAACATTCGGATGGTTCTTCCAATGGCTTTCTATCGCTTTTGGATCGTGGTTAACGGCGGCAATAATCTTAGCAACTTTTCTGCCATTGATTACAGCCGAATCAAAGCCAATGGTGGTGCCCCCTGCGCCACAAAAAAGGTCTACAATTAGTAGGTTTGGTTGAATGTTCATAATAATAAAACTTACAGTTACGCTTTTGCAAATCGTTTCAAACAATCCTCCAAATCGTCGTGACTAGTCCTACCAGTTCGCCTTTTGTCTTTTCCAAAATTGTTTAATCTTTTCTCCAAATCCGTTAACTTATCAAAGGCCCCGGATGGTAAAACACGAAATTCAAACTTTCCAATCTCCAGTGCCACAGATAGAATGCGCGCTTCGTCTTTTGTAAGTTTCATAGGTCTAGCGTTAACTGAACTCGTTTCCAATTCCTTCCGTACTTTCTGTTATTGATGTGGTGAGGAAGGTCATGCCGCAGATGGCAACGCTGGCACAGCGCTTTTAGGTTGCCATCTGCGTTATTGCTTTTGTCGTGATCCATGTGGGCCACGGTCAATACTACCTTGCTGCGGGTAACCGGATGGGGTTGGTAGTTTTTGGCCCAGCACAGCTCGCAGCAATTGCCGGCGCGGCGAAAGCGGATCATACGGCTGATCAGGTGCCACCGCGGATGGTACTCTTTGTAATTAATGGGCATGGCCGCTGGGTTTAAATACCTGGTTCGCCTTGGCCAACAGCGCCTTTCGGTGAGCACTGCTCAGCCCCTCCAGGATGTCCCACAGCGGTGTGTTGCGTACCTGGCTCATTTGCGTCACGTCTTCTTTAGCAAGGGCAAAAACCGCATCGCTGAAGCGCACCGGGCTCTTAGGCGTATCCTGGTCCGCGTTCTGATCAAAGTCAGCCAAAACCGCAAAATCGGTGTGCGTAAACAGCCAACGCCGCATGGCCAAAAAGTCGTTTAAGGCAGCATGCTGTTCACCTTGTGAAACGGCGCGCATGATCACTGCGCTGCGGGCCTCAGCGGCTTTGTCGTCAATGAAGCGGGTGCCTTGTGGCATGTACAAACAGCTCAGTAAGGCTCCAAGAACTTTTGGGTTTCGGTTCAGAATGTATTCGTTGCACAGCAGATCTGCGTAGTCAAAGAATTGCTGGTACGTCATGCTGCGCAGTCCGTTGCTTGGGCCGACCAGCTTCTTAAAGCCAGGGCCTAAATTAATGTAGCGGAGTTTGGGCTTCTCAAAACATAGCTCCTCTACCACCCAGCGCAGGTGTCTAACCTCTTCAACCAAGAGTACCACTGTTTCTGCAGTGCCGTATTTCTGAATGAGTTGAGCTTTGCGCCAGTTGGCGGAATTGGTCAGACCCGCAAGCTCCACCAGGAGCTTAGCCAAATGATACCCTCTAAGTGGGAATTTCCAGAAGTAGCGGCCTAGGCGGATTGCCTGCCAGCGGGTTACCTGCTCCCACTCGGTGGGCAGCGTCAGGTCAACGTGTTTTAAGGTCATCGTGTGTAAAGAATCCTGGGTAAATAAAAAAGCTGCTAGGCCGGGGTAGTAGGCACAGGCCCCTGTTAGCATGCCGCAGTATCGGCAGCTGAGGCACGGGCACTGCATCAATTTTAAGATGTGCGCTGCTTTTTGAAACCAGCCCTTTTAAAGCAAAGGCATGTTCTCGATCCGTGGCTACGTAACCATCGTAGTTCTTAAGGTTGTAAATGACGGTGCTGTGATCCTGCCCCAAGTACCGTCCCATGGTAATTTTCTGGACGCCCATTAGGTCGCAGAGGCGATAAAAAGCGCGGCGCCTGACCATGCTTGATTCCTTGCGATTACGCAGCTTTTTGAAGACTTCATGAAAGGGTTCTGCCAAAACTTTTGCCAACGCGGCGTGAATGCTCACCATGATCTCATACTGTTGTTGGCTAGACATCTGTTTCATTAAAACCAATTTTCGTAATAAGAAAACCAAATGGTGTCACCAGGCATCAGCGTGCTGTGATCCACCTGCTCCGTAGTAAAGGGGTTGATGGTGAATGCCGGAATATCATCGCGGCAGACACGAGGGCAGCGCCCTGGGCCCGGAAAGCATTCCAGCAATAACGTGCCGTCCTGGTTGACCTGGCTGACCCAGGCCGGAGCCACCTGCCTGCCCGTCTGTTCCATGATGCTGCGGCTGGGCAAAATGCCGAAGCTGTAGTAGCTCCGGCAGGGAGCTTGGTCAGCGGAAGGCACCGTGGTGCAAGAAACCGCAAAAAGAAGGATGATGATGAGCTTATGCATAGTTAAAGGGTTGACCCGTTATGCCCCCCGGAGCTTCATGCTCCGGGGGGTACGTGCCTCATTTACTCACGGGTTCAAGGGTCATGCGTGTCATGCAGAGCAATAATACTGCCAATTTGTTCACAAGTGCAAATATTTACAGCAAAATGTAAAAAAAAACAGCAGTAAATGGCAGCATACCGTGGTAATTAAAATGTCCTTTGCCACATTTCTTGGTGTGTTTAACCTTGTGTTCATCATTCAACGCTGGTAAGCAGACCCAAAAAGTCATTTCATGAAAACTCTTTTCGCATTCTTCCTGACCCTTTTGGCCTTGCTGGCCACAGTGCCTGCTCAGGCACAGCGCGAGTTCCGCGATTTTGAGGTGCAGGCCTTAACCGTAGACACCAACACCAACGCCGAGACCGAGCTGTTCCTGGTACCGCGCATTGCCTACAAAGCGGGCGATTTAAGTTGGCAGGTGGAGTTTGTAAACGTAACCGGTACAACTGGCGGCACGGCCTACCTTGAATACAGCAATGACGTTACGGGAACGCTCTGGCACATCGCTGACAGTTACGCCTTTAGCGGAACCAGCGATACGCTGTTTACAAAAGTTAATTTTCCGGCGACCCGGGTACGATTGAGGGTCGTAAGTTCCGGCACGCAGGTGACGCGAGTGCTCAACTTCGTCAAGTGGGTCAGTCGCCCGTAGCTTCAATTGCCAAGAAAAAAAGCCGCTCTTATCCAGGGCGGCTTTTTTTATTGGTCGAAGGGCCTGTATTACGCTGCCCAAAATTCATGCTCAGGCTTTAAGTATTCCAGCGTCAACAGCTTGCGATGGTACAGCCCAATGTTACCGCCGTTGATGCGCCGGGTTGCCCCAGCAATTTCTTTAATGGTAGCGTCCATGTCATTGCTGATCAAGTTGCTGATTTTGCGCGTGGTCCAGAACCAGCCGGCAAAGCGCAGGCTGTCAGCCACCGTGGCCATGCGGTCAGGTTCGCCTACATAGTCAAAATAATGCGGCGTGTTTTTAAGGGCCTCGGTGTAGGCGGTGTAGTTGGCGCGGCCAGTGCACTGAATAGCCCCTCGGCCTCGGTAGTTCCAGCCATCTTCGGCATGGGTGTTCCCCAAATTGCGCTTGCCCCAAGCACCGCCGTAAACGCGGTTAGCAATCATGCTGCGGTAGGCCAGTTGTACACCTTTTATGCGCCCAAATTGGCGCGCCTCGGCCTCGCTAATGCGCTCGCGACTGAACGTGGACAAAAGCCCTGCCACCGAGTAATTCAGGTTTTCGGTAAGCCGCCGCAGCCCAGCGCTTTCATGATCAATTTGCGCAAGAAAGTAGGCCTGCGGCTCTCCGGCTTCAATGCCAAATTCATGAAATACTTGATTGAATAATTTTTTGTGATGGGTCATAACATAAATGTTCCTCCGGTCTGGTCCAGCCGGTTTGTGTAATCGTCTTCTGCTATCAAAACTGCTGGGTCTACGTACAGATTACCAGTAGCCCATGTAGGGTACATGGTCGCGTTAGCGTTCAGGTAAATGATGGCGCGGTTCATCCACGCCAATCCATCCTGACGGGCTAGATGAGCCTGTAGCCCTTCAAGAGTTGCTCCAGCAGGGCCCCGCAACTCTACATTGTCGCCAGCTGCTGCCACTCTGTATTCCAGCAGGCCGCGTGCCGTCAGCTCTGCGCTCACTTTGGGCAGCCCGTCGGCAATGGCCAGGTTTACCAAGGCGGGTTGTAGGTAGCCTTCAATCAGCGCGATCTGATCGCTTGTGGACGTTTTGGCGCGCCATGCGGTGATTAACTCCGTGTAAAAAGCGTCGCCTAGACTTTGCTTGAGATGAAGGTTCTCCACCTTGCGCAGGCTTGGCCGCAATCGCTGCAGCAGGTCGTACCCGCTGCCCACGTTCCACCACTTACTAAATTCTTCAGTATGGTTTACAAGGTGCTCGCGGTACCGAAGTTTGGCTGCGGCATCAGCATTCCAACTTGCATAGTCAGAAGCTGCGCTCCACAACAAGAGCACTAAATCTTCCAGTGCCTGGTAGCCGGCTTGCTGCAGACTGTCGCGCAAATCTTTTACGCGCCACTGGCTGGCCGGGGCGTGTGTTGTGTTGTTGCTTACCGTAATGCCCCCTTCGCCCACGTGAACGTTACCAATAGGCAGGTAATCCACATAACCCAGATTTGCCACCACCGCTTGTGCCAACAACAACAGCTTCAGCTGCGCAGCGGTCAACGTGCTTGGATTTGCGTCGTAGGCATCGGCAAGGCTGTTCAACTGCGTTTCTCCCAGTACGCTGATTAGCATGCTCTGCTGAGCCATGCGTAAATACGGGCGCAGCGTGTCCAGATTAGTGTTTCCGCTAACGGCAAGATAGCTGGCTACGCCGCGGTTGAAATCTTGACCATCTACCGGCTGTATGGTTTTGAAAAGCAGCTTGCTCATAGTACCTCTTTTTTGCCGGTCGGGTTTTCGTTGAGCGTTTCGCTGAGGTCTACATCACGGTAGCCAATCTCCAGCTCAGGATCCATGCCATTAAACTCCATGGCAAAGCGCCACGGGTAAAGCGTTGCTTCCCGGTCAAGTGTCATGCTGTGCTGCAGTATCTGGAAGGCTTCCCGCTTGGAGCTTCCACTTCCTTGCTGGCTGGTGCCAGGCAGTACGCCAATTAAAATGGGATCAACCTGCAACGCCCACAGTATTTCTGTGTTCGCCGCGCTGGCATCCATCAGCCCTTCGCCCTCTTTAAAAGAATCTTGTAACGGGGTGATCTTAATCCCTGGAAACTCCTTGCCCAACGCCATGTCGTATTCAAAATGGCTGATAAATGTTTTGCCAGCATTCTCGTAACCGGTCAGCCATTTGTTAAGATCTGTCTGAACGGTCTTCATGCTTTCTTCTCGCGTTGCCTGATCGTGGGTGTCCCAATCTTTAAACCGCTTCTGGTAGTAGTTGTACGGGATCTGCACGTGGTAGCGGATCCTCATCTGGTTTTTCAGGATGGCTTGCTTAAGCCGCGGTATTTGATAGGCCATTTTAAGCCAGCCCTCGCGCAGCCCATCCCATGCGGGAATGTCATAATAGACCTGCCCTTGCTCCATAATGCGCGTTGGCAGCGCGTACAAAAAGTTTTTTTTGTCCTTTTTAACGCGGTCTTGCAGGTCAAGCATCGGGTACAAATGATCCAGCGCTAGAATTTCTACTGGCTTGTTTTCCGCCACACGGCGAATCCAGTCTGCGCTAATCATCAATTTTTCAATGTAACCATCTTCGCCCATTTTGCTCCAGCGTGACTGGAAGGCTTGAACGCGGCGTACCTGAGCAATTTTGCCGTTAGTGCCAAGCACCATAACCGGAAATATGTTTCCAAATACCTCGTGGTCACTAATAAACCCGGGTTGGGTTCGCCGGTAATCGCTGTTGCGCAGCAGCTGGATAACCTGCAGGTCTTTAACCAGGACTTTGCTGGCCTTGCCCTGCTCGTTGATGTCTTCGCGATACACCGCCAGCCCCTTGCCGTAATGCACAGCCTTGCGCAGCTTGAGCGCGCTGCCAAGCACTGGGTTGGCTTCCAGATCCGTCTTGACTTTATCCGGCCGGTCGTTGCTGCCAGTGCCCCACTGCGCAAAATTATAAGGAGAATGCTCCTTAGGTGCCTTGACAACTGGCAGTACGGGCTCGCCATCTTTTAAAAGATTTTCAATCAGCAATTGTCCACCGTCATAAAAGTAGGTGCTCATTGCTTGTCCGGCTTGCCTTGCCCTGTGCTTGTTGTTGGATACTCAAAACTCTCTTCTTCCTGTGCCTCCTTCGCCTCGCGACGCTCTTTGCGGCGCTGAATCCAACGTGGAATGGCTTCGACCAGCTCTTGCACGGCCATTGGAATTAAGGCTTTAATGGCCTCAAGCAATGGGCTTGGGTTTTTGGATTTGCTCACCAGATTATCGTTTGGTTGTTAAATGAAGTTATAAGCCGTACGTGCACTTTTGTGATGGATCCTTCGGGAGTCAGCACATTAATCGTGTCGTGCTGCTGATGGTTTGGAGGGCGTTTTGTTGCTTCTATGGCCTTTGTTTGCGGGCCTTTTGCTGCCCCAACATCACGCGCAGTAAACATGAGCTTGGCATTTATCAACCGCTTCAGTTCACCTCCGGTTGTTCTTTTCCGGTCTGCGGTAACAAACTCAAGATCAAAAGCTTTGACCTTGCCTTGATCGTCAAATGTTCGCATTCGCGACATTGCTTCGGTCATGGTTATTTTGTCAATCACGGCCTAAAAATGCTGGCAGAAAGTGAGCGGCTAAAGGACATTGAGCGCTAAATCAACCTGCGTATGTATTTGCCCCTGAATTCCTAACCATTGCACACTTTTTTAGACACTTTTTTAAAAAA
>Ga0163155_10000706_pt1 | contig 40972 bp, 58 predicted proteins | sample OliLakLV19SP4G1_FD_148611 | JGI IMG/M metagenome (GOLD analysis project Ga0163155, IMG submission 148611) | Freshwater microbial mat bacterial communities from Lake Vanda, McMurdo Dry Valleys, Antarctica - Oligotrophic Lake LV.19.SP4.G1 | ecosystem: Environmental > Aquatic > Freshwater > Lake >... | reverse complement strand
TTAAATGTCTTTTAAAAAAATGGAAAAGAAAACCGCTTAGGCAACTTCATACGAACATAATTATATTTCCAAAAAAAGAGCAGGTAGAGCAATGAAAATCAGAATCAACACGGAAATAATAGAAGCATTAAAGCCATGCGTATCTCGGCTTGTTATTTGGAGAGAAAATTACAAAGATTTTGATGGGGATATTTTAGAGTTTTTAGAGCTAGAAAAGATCAGCGCAATAGATAAAATCTGGGTTACCATTCGAGTTATGCCTAAATTTTTAGTCGAAGCGTTCGCGATTGATTGCGCATTTTCTGCATATGCATCCTCAGACGCATCCTCAGACGCATCCTCATTGCGTGCAGCCTCAGAGGTAGCCACATACGCAGCCACATTATACGCATCGAAAACACAGGAACTAGAGAATCAAGTAGATGCATTGATAATGTTAATTAAAGCAGAAGGTGAATTATGAAAGAGTTTAAAACAATAGTAGGCGAAGCGATCGGTGAAGCATCGATGTGCTGGAGCGAAACGCCAAGCGGAACATTTGAATCAAATCAAGCAAGCTTAATAGTCGATAAAATATTAGAGGCGCACCATGCTGTTTTGGCAGAGAAGTTAGGGCTTGCGCTAACGGAAATAAAAAGGCGCAAAGACGTACCCATGCAGGGCGACGAGGCCTAGGAAGATGCAATCATGAGCGATATAGATAAAAAGAGATTCTTTTCCCTTGTATATCTCAGTACCTTTTTGTAACATTTTATGCCAAAGGAGTTACTAGCATGGATGTGTTTTATAAGAACGATGCGAAGTCGCAAAATAAATTAGTCAGAGCGCAGCGAGACGCCAACATATTTACAAAGAACAAGATCGAAGAAATAATGGTCGCAGCGTTAGACGCCCTAGAAGAAAACGAGATAGAAGTTACAGACAAAGCGAAAGAAGCGTTAACAAAAGTGATCGGCACACAGATCGCAGTTGCGTATGGTGTCGGCTACATTACAGGTGTAGAAAAGAAGCGATTATATAACGCTTCAGGAGGAGATTTAGTATGAAGAATATTATGTTTAGAATTCCAGAGGAGCTAAGAAGAAGTGTGGACACAGAGGTTGCGTGGTTGGGCTTCACTGGTCAGAAGTTAATCGAGACCCTTGTGTGGGAGAGAGTGCGCCTCAACAAGTCTACCCAGAAGCATGAGCTAAATGTGAAGGGTGAGACTAGGGCCGATGTCGACGACAGATTGCATTCTGTAAAAAAAAAGCCTGCGATAAAACTAAGAAAAAGAGCATCTAACACTCTGTCGAACTGAGCCCTAGCCAGGCTCCTTTGTAGATATGAGTGACTGCATATCAAAGGAGTTCAGATATTTTTGCTGTATCCAAAAAGGAGCCGAGCTAGGAAAATGGGTATAAATCGTCGTGCCTTGACTAGTACTATTATCGGACAACAAATTAGAAAACTTGAGGGAATGTCTAGATGGAAAAAGGAAACCAGCCCATGTGGGCGCACCAAAAAGATCTCATAGAAAAGGCGCTCACATTAGATAACTATGCTTTGTTTTGGGACCCTGGGGTTGGGAAATCTAGAGGGATTATTGAACTACTCAGACAAAAGTTTAAACAAGAAGGCGGTTTATTTAACACGCTTATCTTATGCCCCACCGTGGTTTGTGAAAACTGGAGGGACGAGTGGGCCAAGTTTTCAAAAGTACCAGACGAAGAAGTGGAAGTGTTACGGGGTTCCGGGAAGTACAGAACGCAGAGGGCAAAGGTAACGAAGGCTAGAATTTTAATTACAAATTATCAGGCATTGCTCATGGAGGATTTAGTCACAGCTTTAAAAGTGTGGCGGCCCGTGTGTATCATTGCCGATGAATCCCATCGACTTAAAAGTGCAGGCGCAAAAACCACAAAGAAAGCAATCGAGCTTTCGCTTAAAGCGAAGTACAAATATATTCTAACGGGCACACCGATCCTAAACAACCTAATGGATTTTTATTCCCAGTTTAAATTCTTAGACGGTGGTGAGACTTTTGGGAATAGCTTCTCGTTTTTTAAAAACTTTTATTTCTACAATAAGAACGCAAACGCCCCGTCGCATGTCACCTGGCCTGACTGGGTGCTCCGTCCCAGTGCTGAACACGAGGTGAAGGAGAAAGTATTTAAGAAGGCGATGTACGTTGAGAAGTCTAAGTGTTTAGACCTACCGCCATTTGTTAGAAAGAAAATAGAGGTAGGCCTATCCCCAGAGCAGTTAAAGCATTACAAACAAATGGAGCGAGAGTTTGTCACATATATAAATGACCAAGCTTGTTCTGCAAGTATAGCACTTACCAAGGGCCTAAGGCTCATGCAGATTCTCTCTGGGTTTATCAAGACGGAAGACGGTAAAGAGATCCGGTTTAAAGACACTCCACGAATAGAGGCGTTGCGGGAAATTTTAGCGGACATAGCGCCGTATCATAAAGTCATTGTGTGGGCGTGTTTTAAAGAAAATTACACCATGATAAAAGAAGTGTGCGCCAAGTTAAAATTAGATTTTGTTGAACTGCATGGCGGCACAAAGGATCGGGCTGGCGCGATACACTCGTTCCAAACGGACGAGAGAGTGCGTGTGCTCATAGGTAACGCTGGGGCTGGCGGCATTGGTGTAAATCTAACTGCGGCAAGTTACGCCGTCTACTACTCCAGAAGTTTTTCACTTGAGCATGATGTGCAGAGTGAGGCTAGAAATTACAGGGGCGGTTCAGACATCCATCAAAAAATCACACGTATAGACTTGGTGTGTAAGGGCAGTTTGGATGAACACGTATTGGAAGCTCTCTCCACTAAGCAGGATATTTCGGACGCAGTGCTCAAAACTATTTCAGCAAAACTCTAATCACGCTGTGTATCAGGCCGTGTCTTGGTTTGACTATTTCCCCAGTTCTAGTAAATCCTAGTTTATTCCAAATAATGGAAAAGAAAAAAGTATTGGGGGACAATTGGAAATTAGTGAAGTGACAAGACTGACCGAGCTATTCTTTGATAAGAAGAAGCAGGTCGATAAAGTGGAAGAAGATATTATCAAGCCCTTGAATAAAGAAATTCAAGAGATTCAGTCAAAGCTTATAAAGCTCTTTGAAGCAAACAATCTAGAGAAGTTTAGTGGTCAATCTGGTTCTCTCCGTTTAGTGGTAGAGAAGAAAATAGACATGCCCAAGGGTGACGAGAAGTTGTCCTTTGTCGGGTTTATGAAAGAGATTGGAGAATGGGACACGTTTGCGACCGTTCATCACGCAACACTAAATTCTTGGTATAAAGAGAAAACGATTAATGATCCCTTATTCGTAGCCCCAGGCCTGGGGTTACCTAAAGAGAACAAGTATTTAAAAAGAGGAAAGTAAAATGAGCAAAGAAGTACAAAAGAAAAAAGTGAATAATGTTATAGAAGTTAAAGACGTAGATACAAGTTTATTAGCAATGGCCCCGGTACTATCGTCCGACCATTTACGTTTGAGAAAATTAAAAATTCATCAAGGCACAACACAAGGAAGAAAAGGATTAATCGGAGAATTATACCTTACTCCAGAATTAGCAAAGCTAGCTGACTCTGAAGAGAAAGTTATCATGTACCCGCTAACCTATAAACTTTCTTGGTTCCACTCTAAGAAGGGGCCTAAAGATCAAAAGCCTACACCGACGGGTGTAACTCCTTGGAAGAATGCTGGCCAGTTTCAATGGGAAGTAATTAAGCCCGATGGAACAAGTGAAAAGAGTTATCAGACGGCAACCTTTTTTGTTTTATTAGAAGAGGATTTGAAACGTGGCGACGGTGTAACACCTGTGCAAGTCGTTTTATCTTCTACTAGTTTTTCCGCAGCAGCTTTACCCCTTATGAATAGATACGATGAGATTAAAAGATTTCAGGTAGAGCCGTGGTTGATGAAGTTTGCACTATCCAGTGTGACATCTCCAAAAGGTGAGTGGCAGGTTTTCAAAGTGGACCCTGTCGCAAATAAGACAGGGCACGAGAAGGCCCCGCAAGAATACTGGTCAACAATTAGAGAGTGGACGAAGACAATGTTAAACGCGCAAAGTGCGGGTGATTTGGAAACTAGTGCAGAAGATTTGGCGCAAGATATTGATGATGTAGCAGCGGCCACTAGAAATCCACTTCGTGCAAAAGCGGTCCCTGAAGATCAATTAGAATACTAAGTAGTGGGTATATAAATGATCTACAGAATTATAGGGGACAAACACCTGTGGGAGAATTCTCTACAGGGTGGCGGCGCGTCCGATGAATTTAGAATCATCGGCGCATCGTCGCTAGGTTTAGATGCGCTTGCCCAGCCATCTTCTTTTAAAGTGGTAGATACGGAGACCACTGGTTTGAAGTGGATGCAGTGCGACCGAGTATTCTCCATAGGAATGTCGAATGCGACAGGCCCTGTGTATTATATTAATTTCCAAGACTATTCGTTTTTACCAGAAGATTTATTTGGAAAGTTTGAGAGTGATTGGGTGTTCTCGTATAAGGAGCGTCTTAAACCTTTATTTGAGAACGACCAAGTTTGGGTGGGTCAGAATATAAAGTTCGATTATCATATGCTTATGCGGGACAACTTCCATTTAAAAGGAAGCCTCGAAGACACTATGATAAGAGAGCGAATTTTAGAGAACGACCACATGAGCTACTCTCTTAAAAACATTCTAATTAGAAAACTTCCACAGTACGCCAAAGATGACGCCGTTGATAATTATATAACAAACAACGGTCTCTATCATGTGGAAGAGGTCACTGGAAAAACGAAGACGTCGACGATTAAATATTTTCATATGGTTCCGTTTACTAAAATTGCACCATACGGTGCGATGGATGTTTTCATTACTAGAGAACTATACTTAGATCAAGAGAAGAGGCGCCAGTACGAAAATGAAAAAAAGACCTCACTTGATAAAGTGTTTGAGCTTGAGAGTAAGGTGTTAACTATTTGTTGTGAGGCAGAGGAGCGCGGAGTCTTAATAGATAGAGAGTACTGTGTTGAGGCTTTAAAAGAAGAGCAGCAGAAGATATTGAACGTTGAAGAGTGGTTCTTTGCAACATACAAAAAACACTTAATAGACTCCAGTAAAGAACTGTCTCCTATGTTTATTGCGGCGGGCTTTAACCCTCCTAAGACTATTAAAAATAACGACTCTATTTCTGGTGAGTTTTTAACTAAGACCGATGGCGAGTTGGCCCAAAACATTTTGAAATATAGAGACGCATCTAAAAGGGCTGACACATATTTCAAATCTTATTTAGTACTTTCAGACGAGCACAATTTTTTACATGCAGACATGAAGCAGACGGGCACACGTACCGGAAGATTTTCATACTCAGATCCAAATTTGCAGAACATACCCTCTGAAGAAGTGGGAACTTTCCCAGTGAGAAAAGCTCTCATTCCCAGGCCCGGTTATTTTTTCCTAATGATAGATTACTCTCAGCAAGAATTTAGACTCATGCTTGAGTACGCAAAGGAAATGGCGTTAATCGAAAAGATTAAAAAAGGCTACGACCCGCACCAAGCGACGGCGGACCTGACGGGACTTACAAGACGTGAGGCGAAGAGTTTAAACTTTGGTTTGATCTACGGCATGGGTTTGCAAAAGTTAGCAGATCAACTTGGCGTCACCTACGATGAGGCGAGGGAATTTAAGCAGAAATATTTTAAAGCCCTGCCCAGGGTGAAGAGATTTATTTACGGAAGTTCCGATGTCGCCAAGGAACGCGGAGCCGTGTATACTTGGTTGAAAAGAAAGCTAGATTTCCCACAACCTGATTTTGCGTATAAGGCAGTAAACGCCATTATTCAAGGTGGGTGTGCGGACATCACAAAACTTGCAATGTGCGGCATTGACGCCTTTATAAAACAAAATAAGTGTGACGCTAGAATATTGCTACAAGTCCACGATGAGCTGCTCTTTGAGGTCCCCTTTGAAGAGGTACACATTGTACCAGAGTTACAAAGGTTAATGGAGGCAGCGTATCCTTATCGGCATATTCCTTTGACAACAAGTATGGCTTATTCGTTAGACTCATTTCATGACGCAATAGAGGTGGGGAATGTCACAGAAATACAAAGCGCCATTGGAGCGAGATTTCCAAAGGACAGTGAAGAAGTTCTTAGAGGCACTTAATGACACATGGTTTGTTAAGGTTCAGCAAAAAACAATTAGAGGTGTCCCGGACTACGTTCTCTGTATAAACGGAACGTTTGTCGCTTTAGAGTTAAAGCGTTCCAGGAAAGAGAAAATGGAAGGGACCCTACAAGAGTTAAATATAAATAAGATAAACAAGTCTGGGGGACTTGGCCTCTATGCATATCCAGAGAACTGGAAACACGTGGGCGAAATTCTCTTAGGCATAAGTAAGGAAGGGTATAGTGAAAAAACAAAAGCAGGAGATTGAGTTAACTTGGGGCGATGTTAGAAGCAAAACTTTCATTGGTATTATTCAACGGATGCTACAAAGCAGATTGCCGTTTGAAGTGACGGTGTCGCTTTTATCTTTGGCAAAAAAAATTAACGAAGAAAAAGAGTTATCGGACGTTCTTTTCGCTAAGCTAGAAGAAGAGTACACAACGTTGGTTAAGGTTGAGGGACAACCGGATCAAAGAGTTATTATAAAAGAAAAGAACAAAGAATTTGAAGCAGAGTTTAAACAGGCAAGCGAGCACAGTTTTACAGTGCAATCCCCAAAGTTTTCCACAGAGCTACTAAGCAAGCTTGAGCTGTCGGTGAATGAATTGCTGGCGATTAAGCCGCTATTATTAGATGCGGACATGATCCAGGGAATGGACGTTGAAACGGCCACTTCACAGACACATGTTTCTAACTAGCTTTCTTCTGTTTCTATTTCTTTAATTCTTTTTTTAGCTGCGTCTTTTAGTCCACTGAGAGACGTTATCTTCTGCATAGAGTTTTGTTTCTTAGACATTTGTTTTTTAGCCGCAGAGAAGAGCTGCTCATTTTCTTTTACTTCTTCAGCTTTTACGAGAACGTCCATCGCCTCTTTAATCTCGTAGTCGTCTAAAGTTCCTTCTGTCTTTTCTTTCATATCGTCCATTGGATGTATTTCTATTTTCTTCATTTGTTCCCCTCGTCTCTAATACCCATTTGTAACCATGGCGAAGTTCTAGCGGGCCCTGCCCCTAACGCTTTTCCAATGGTCTTACCTTTTTTAACTATTTGTTTAATTGCAGCAGGACCGCCCAAAACATTCCCAGTAGCCCGTCCGACTTGCGCTCCTTTTGGTCCCGCAAGCCCGCCTAACGCTTCGAACGCAGAACTTATCCCAATTGATCTAGAGGTGGAAGTTGTACCTCCAGAGGAGATGGGTAGAAGTTCTGGGTCTTGGAAATACGAGTACGAGTTTAGAAGGTCCGCCTGTTTTGAGATATTAGCTCCAGGAGGTGACACTAGTTTTTCAAATTCAGATACAGTTTTTCTAGCGGCCCCTTTCGACTTAGCGTCTAAGGACATTAGAGTTCTTTCGGTGGCCTCTGGAGTGTTGAAATATTTTTGTAATTTTTCTTGTAGCCTTGAGGCGTCTGTGTATTCTTTTTTTAGACCAGCAGCTCCCGCTGCGTTTTCCAGTTCTTGGTTTACATTTTTATAAGCTTTCGCAGCGGCGTCCGCTAGCGTTTTCTCTGCACCACTGGCGCTTGGCCCAAAGCGTGATTGCATGGTCCCTTTAACATTATTGTAGTTAGATAATTGTTTTAGGGTGTCCTGTAATTCCCACGCAGTATTTGGAGTCACTTCAACTGGGAGGCCTTTTAGAAGTCCTGTGATAGTTTTTTTTAATGCTTTAGCCTCTGCTTTACCACTCGGGGTCTTAAATCTTTGGGACGCCACAAGTTCAGCGTGCCTTTCAGCAAGGGGCGCAAAAATTGCGCTTGTTGGAATTAGATTATCCCCACCTTTTATTTGTGTGGAGAGAGCTTCCCCTATTTCTTTTTTCTTTTGGAAGAACTGCTCTTTAATTTCCCCGTGCATTTTATTAGAGATTTGTGCTGCGACGTCGGGCCCTTGTTTAATTAAAGCGTCAACGGTCCCAGTCTCTTGCATGTATGTTTTTATAGCTTTTACGGGAACCCCTGAAGAAGCTCTTCCCACATATGGGAAAGCTTTCTCAATACCTTTTGTCACAAGGCTTCTTTGTGTAGATGGAATAACACCGCTCTTTAGCATTTGTGCAGCGGTTGCCCCTGTCCCGAATAATATTGGAGAAGCGCCGCCCAGTGCCCCTGCTACTGCCATATCTTTTCCGGATATGTCTTGCGGGATACCTAGGTATTTCCCGATACCTTGTCTAAGCCCCTCTAGTCCACTGGAACTAGCGGCCCCTGCGCCAATGGCGCCTGGGATATTTAAAGCTAAGCCGCCGGCCGCTGTGGCCGCTCCGGTGGCAACACCTGCGGGGATATCGAACCCCATGTCTGTTATGTCTTGGACATCAAACCCGCTTGGGTCTAAGGCTTTAAATTTATCTTCATTTGGTTTTCTAACGTAGATGTTGCCGTTTCTAATTTCTGTTTCAAAGCCTTGTTGATTTAAGTACCCTGCGCCAGTTTCTGGACTTTGTGCAAAGTTTTTAACGATCGCTCTATCAGACCATGAAACGTCAGGGTGCATTTCCTCAACGGCTGGCACAGCTTTTTTAGTTGGAGCGGGGGCAGTAGGCGCTGCACTAGCGTTAGCATTTGACCGCGCATACTCTTGTTCCAATTGTTCAAGTTCAAGATTGTCTAATTCAGCTTGTTCCTGTGCGGTCAAAGCCATTATCTACCTGCCTTTTTTCTTAACTCTTCCATTCGTTTCATTTTATCCGCACCGAAAGCACCGCCGCCACTTGGCGCAGGCCCCTGCATTCCAGTGAGTCTGTCTTGGTAAAGGTCTCTTACTTCTGGAGAGAACGCGGCGTCTCTACGTTTAAGCTCTTCTTTTAATAACCTAGTATAATCTTTAACTGCTTGAATTTTTTCTGGCTCCGTTTGGAAAGCACCCGCACTAAATTCTAATGCTAATCTGTTCATTTCAGGTGTGGTGACTGCTGCCCCGGACCTATCTTTTAGTTCAATGTTGAACACTCGTGCCATTGCGGTATCTATTTGTCTCGCCTCTTTGTCATATACGCCTACACGCCCTAGCCCTGGAACATTCACGCCGGGTAAATCTATAGAAGAACCGTTTGCCATATTTGTTTCCATGTCGTAGTCGTCTAATTTAAAGCCGAGCTTTCCTTCTAAAGTATTTATGGAGGCGTCTAAGGCCGCTTTTCCCTGTCTTGATTTCTCAAATTTTTGGACGTTATTTTCTAAAGTTTGTGCTGCTCTAAGCGCCAAGCTTCTTTCGCCACGCTCCATTTTATCTCGCATGAATTGGAGTCTGTTTTGCTCTGAAGCATGTCTCTGTGCAGAGTCTGCCTGTTTTTGATCGCCAGCTAATTGCGCCAACTTTTGTTGGAAGCCGATCATGTTTTTTGTTTTGTCCGTTTGGCTCTCTGGCGCAAGCCCTTCAGCCGTTCGCATTAGTTCCGGGTTATTTGTTAGCTTAGAAAAAAATGCAGCCATGGGTCTGAAGTCAGTTCCACGTGGAGCTTTTGCGTAATCCCCCATGTACTGTTTTATTTTCTCCATCTCAGATTCTCTCGCGGTACTGTACCCTTTAATCTTTTTTAAGATATCGCCATAGCCTGCGTCCCCCATAGCTTGTCTCGGCACAGGGTTACTTGAAAGAGGGCTCGGTGTTGGTGGCGGAGGTAGTGGCTGACTCTCTGGCATAGGCTCTGCCTGCGCTGCCATTTGAGACAGTATCATTTGCTGCTCTTCGGAATCCTGTCCCTGCATTTGCCCTGCAACCTGTTTACCAAGTTGTGCAAGTAACTCCGGGTCATTCATCATTTCTTCGATGGTTTTAGCCATAAGAAATCGCTCCTTCTTTAACCGATGGTTTTCTTCTTCATCATTTGTTCGTATTGATTGCCCGCGCCCATGCCGCCCATTTGTGACCATGGGTTATTGGGATCTCCAGCTAGCATTGGGTTAGTAGCGGAGGTGTCCGGTTGCATTGCCGCATTTGCGTTATTAGACATTATTCCAGAAAAAGCCCCGCCCGCTACTCCTTTAAGTGCGTCCCCTGTACCATCAATGGCCTGCGGGTTAAACTCCTGTGCCTGTTGACCTGTCCATGGCGAGTACTGTGTTTGTGCCGCAGAAATATCTGCCTGCTTTTGTTGTGCTTTTGCTTTTGCTTTATTGTTACTTACACTGGTCACAAGACCAATCGCTGCTGCGCCTACTGCTATCCATGACATACTAGAGCCTCCTTGATTATTTTTAATTCTTCCTCGCTAATTCCTTCAACACTATCAAAGGTTTTAGCAATAACTTCTTCTTCTATTTTATTTATATCTGTTTCTTTAGTCGCGTGTACGTTCATCCAAATAGAATCCTCGTGCGCGTAAATGACCCGCTTAACGCCAGGACTTGCCACGAATACTTTTGGAGCGGTTACCTCATAAGCACCATCGATGCTAAAGAAAGTAACTCTACCCTTTAATATAATATTTAAGTTTTTATATTTATGAATCTTCCCAACAATTAAAGTACCTTTTGTAAGGGACAATTCTCTACCGTAGAGTCCTTCAGAGAAATGATGCTGAAGCCCGCCCGTCTCTTGTGGCAATTTCCCGACTTCATCTTGAAGCTGAAATATTTTCGCCACTAGCTCCGCTCTATCTTTTGGATTTGCAAGTGCGCCACTCGACGCTTGTCTTTGAATTGTCTGAAGCAAATTAGTTTCCTTCACTAGGTTTACTCCATGACATGATCGCGTGAACCGTTCCGTCTATGACGTCGATCCCTTGAATAATTAAACCTTGGCTCATTGCCATTTTTAACATTGGAATATTTTGATTCCACACTCTAGTGGAAATTCTAGAGTACTTACCCTTTAAAAAGTTCACCATCATTTGGTACGTTCTAAGTGTTGTGTATTTTCCACGTATTTCTAGGAAAGCGCCGCCGTGTTGCATGTACGCGGTCTTAGAATCAATCTCTAGAATAGTAGCGTAAGCAATAGCTTTCCCCTCTTCATGCTCGGCCACCATCACAAAATCAAAAGTGTTTTGCGCGTCTGGCCTGTCTTCATAGAAACAAGCCTTGTGCGCAAGTGCCGCCACAGGTGCCCACTCTTCTTTTGAAAACAATTTAAGTATCACTTCTTCCCGCCTCCGCCGCCAGCACTTCTAGTCGCATCGGCACTTTTCTCTGCGCCCCACGCAGACATTTGTTGGCGATATCTTTCCATATCAAATAAACTTTTTCTATTAATGTCCTGCATACTTTGGTTGATATTACCTTTATTTGCGTCTGTCTCACGTTCGCCAAAGGCACCAATAATTTTATTCTTTCGTTCTAAATCTTGTTGTTCAATTCCCAGTCTCTGGTTCATACCTTCTCTGGAAATTCCCTGATTAGAGTTCATTAAATCTCTAGAACCCTGTCTAGCAAGAAGTGCCGCTGCCCCGCCTGTTAAACCGCCAGAGCGTGCAAGCTGACCTTGTGCCGATGACTGCGCCTGCATTTGTTGGCGCTGCGCACCTGCTCTGGAATTTTGCTGCCCTAGTTTCTGTGAGTCCATTTGCATTTGTGCCCACGGAGATAAACCTTCTGCAAAACCTTGTGCTTTTAATTTCTGTAGTGCTTCCCCAGCGTATGGATCTTGTTTGAATTGATCGAGCAGAACGCCTGTTTGCGCATCTCTCGTCCCTTCGTACATAGGCGCTGTGACGCCAGCTTTTCTCTCAAAATCCGTCGATGGAGATAATACCATCCCGGGCCTTGCTTGGGCTGCGGGTTTTAGTTGTTCATATTGAGTTCGAACGTCTTTAAGCGTGTTCTGCAAATCATTTTGCATACTCTTCCACGCTACGAAATCGTTATAATTCTTGCCGCCTGTGCTGCTGCTCCACGCTTCAAATTCTGGGTCACTACCTTTACCAGCCATTAGCTATGCTCCTCGTATGCAGAAAAGTCCTGTTCCACTTTAGTTAAGTCACTATCTGCGATTTGTTGTTGTAGCGTCGTTAACATGTCTACTTCAATTTTCATTAAATCTTGTTTGGCCTGTAGCCACGATGCGCCCTTTTCTTTTTCGTACACTCTTACTCTTACATATTGATAGACGAATTGAATTGAGATCTCTGGGAGATCACAAAGGTCCGTGTCAGCAGATAATCTGTTGGCGTCTCTGTAGTACCAGCAAACAATAACGTCCGTTAAAGTCTGTCTTGCTTTCGGAACTATCTGAATTACTTCCCCACCTGGAGTATCGTTTCTAATTAGGTATCGGTAGAAGATTAAAGGCGCTGAACCTGCACTATTTATAAGTTCAATTTCTTCAAACATTTTTTCTCTATCCATTGGCTTCATCGGATAAATTTCTGTGCCGTTTGAATATACAAGCTTCACTATTTTATTTGCATAAATGTTTGAAGGAAGTTCGATGTCTTCTGCACCCTGGACGATGGACAATTTAGTTCTGGCAAAAAAGTACTTGTCCCTCAAACCAAGGTCTATGATTTTGGCTTCAGCTAGAGTGATCGCATCGTTAATGTACTCGATCATTTCTAGTGGCTGAATAAATTCTTCAACCTCAAGATCCAAATCTCTTTGAATTTTACTTCTAATTTCGTCCAGAGTTTTAAAAGCCAAAAATCCCCCAATAACTATTAAGCGTTCGCCCCGTCTTGACCCGATTCATATGTTAACTGGTTGTCACTATTGTTATCCCAATATAAATTGTACGATAATAAATTTAGCGTCTCACCTTTTTTATAGCCCGACAACTCCCACTTTAAACTTCCCGTCGGTAGGGAATTATCTGGGTCAAAGACAGTTAGTGTGTCCGCAGACCTAGTCGATACGACGAATTCTTTTTGGTAGTTATCGACTTCAGTTTTAATGATATAGTCTACGCTGTCAACTGGCCAGTCCTGTGTCGCAGAAGAGTCCAGCGTTATAGTGTTTAGAACAGGGTTAAACGTCGCCTTGCCTATAGTATCAGAGGCAGTTATCACTGAAACGGCGTTGGAAATTTTAATCTGCAAGTAGGAGAGTCGTAAACCTTTCGCAGGCATTCTGCGCCATTGCTCAATTAATCCGACCGCATTCCACACGCAGTCTAGAGAGCCCCAAACGAAATCATCGTCGCCCCAAACAAAGTTCCTTCTCCATCTAATAAGTTTTAACTCTCTAACGATTTTTCCGTCATCGTTTACCGCAGTAATTTGAATGGAGGTGTTATTTCTATTGGCAGCGGTTAATAAAATCTTAGTCACATATTTTCTAAGTGCCGTCTGACCAAAGTTATAGTTGATAGACGCATACGTCCAGATAACGGTCTCTTTTACCCAATTAACTGGAAATTCATTTGTGTCGACCTTTGGGTCTGTGGTGTAGGCCCCATCGTGTAAAAATACATACCCACGGGTATCCGCTCGGTACAATTGCTTATTGAAAAATTCAATAGCACTTGGTCTAAAACTATTCCCACTGGCAGTCACAAACGGCATATCAGGGCCCAATGGCACACGTAAATCTAGAATTAAAAAAGAATCGTTATCTAAAGATGCCGAATCTTGCTGAAATGCCCAGTATATTCGTCGTTCTTTCTCATCGAATCTTCCGTATATTCTATTCGCTTGAGTTGTTTGCGCTAAAATTTCTTTATATCTATCATTGTTTCCGTCGGAAACTTTTAGTACTTGGTAGCCGTCGGTTGCGTAAACACCGTCATTTCCAAACCAGAAAATACCGTTCTCTGCTTGTACGATTGACGCGTGGGAAATGCAGCCCGCAGTATCCGAAATTCTAACTGGGAGAGGAGTGCCTCTGCCAAACCTGTCAAAGGAGTTTTCTATTCTGTAAATATGTCTTTTGCAAAGTGCAATTGGGACGGACTTAGCAGAACTAATTCCCGTTATCTCATCTTCTACTTGAATGTCAAATGGGAGTGGTACAGAGTCTGGGTCTCCGGGAATACTTTGTCTAATTATACTTTTTCTTAAAGAAGAATTCTCGTTTAGGTATGCGTAGTATCCAGTATTGTTGACTACGTGAATGTATTTAGATAATGGCGGAGGGTCGAAGTCTAACGTGCCGTCATCAATGTATAATAAATCGTTATCAAGAATAACAGTATCGCTGACGTTATCATTAAATACCGTAGTCCCATTCGTAACATTCCCTATGAGGTAAGAGTCTTGCCCACCTGCAAGCGTTCGATAAATAAATATTCGAAGTGCTGCTGTATCATAGTTCCCAGTCGCTCCGTTAGCTAAAACTGGAATTAAAGAAATAGCGTTAGCATTTACTGAAGGGTTGCCACTATTGGGAACTTCTACAACTGTCACGGGCCCAAAATCTTGAAAAGTTGTGCCGTCTATTGTGTAAGTGTAGCCGTGATGAAAGGAGTAAATGAAATCGTTAGTGCTCGCAACACCTACTGTTATAGTGGGCGCTGTTGCAAGGGCTGGAAGTCCCGCCGTTCTTACTTGATAATCTCCAGCGGTGTCTTTATATATTTTTGTGTGTAGTGGGTACGCATCGCTTGTTAAATACAAGTGCCCGTTCCACTGAGTGACTGACAAAATATTTGTCACAGTCCCTACAGATAAAACGTCGTTCCCAGTGGTGCCTTGTAACGTTGTGTACGCCGAAGGATCCCTGTAATAAAGCTTCTTTGCAGAATGCACAAACATGATGTCGTTATTGTTATAGTTAATCAAAGTACCAATTCGCTGATTTCCAGCAGGGATAATCGGGTTCGCCAAATTATCAATCTCAGAACCCGCCCTTGATGTGAGAGAGTCGTCCGACTTGATTAGAAAATTATCAATCGTCGCCGCACGATTTGGTGCCTGCCTAAAGACATTGTCTGTTATGCCCCCAGAAAAAGTACCTACCTCAAATGGATTTTTGTATTCTAATAAATCCAAAGTCTAACCCCCGTATACAGCGAAATAAGCCAACGTATTATCTATTGTGTAAATGTAGTACTGGGCAGCACTTACTCTTTCAATGGTTGGGAAAACATAGGATCTATCTGCTAGCCTGAAGGATATCTGTACCGTGTCGTATGCGATTCCAGCTGGAGATGTTATTAGCTGTCTGTAAAAACCTGTCGCACCGTGTACCACCCAATTTACTGCTAAAATGGTGGTCTCAATCCCCACGATACTTTGTGCCGATAGAAGTGCCGCATCGGAACCGTTATGTGTATGGTCGTTTAAGCGTTGAATGTTATCTTCCATTGCTGTAAAAAAAGGCACCCCACGGTCGCCTGTTTGTGGTTTTTTATAACCATATGTGAGTGTTAACATCTTTTCCCCTCTACTTTAAATTCCTTAAAACCTTAATTAAATCCTCTTTTGAAAGACACATGTAATTATCTATCGCAGGGTCCCCAAAAGAAATAAACTCTTCCTCTTGATATCTAACAAGAGCTGCTTCCTCTAAAGAGGCCTGATAGATTTTTACGTCCTTAGGCTCCTTTAAAGCACAACTACTTGTTAATAATGCGCTCAATATTAGAAGTAACTTTGTTCTTCTCATCTTCCTCTATCGCCTTTTTTAGCTTAGCTTCCTTGTCCTTCATTTTGTAGTACTGGATAATACTTCCTACAACTTTAAGAATCTCCGGGAGAGCCAGCATAATATTATAAATCGACTTTAGTGCGCCCATTATTTCTTAAGCTCATCAATTACCTTAAATAATTCAGGCAACAATTCGCTGGCCAAAGAGATTCCCTCTTTAACAGATAAATCTTTTAGTTCCCCAGGCACTAACTTGTAACCCTCATATGCTTGTAAAATAACCGCTTTCATCTCTGCGTTCCCTACAATCTTCTCGTATAACTCAGTGGCGTCTTGTACCTGTGCGCCGTCCTTAAATTGTTTAAGTAAAATGGGTGTCACCTTTAAAAGTGCTATTAAAAGTTCCTTTGTTTCTTTCGTCCCTTGAATTTCTTCAGACATTTTCTATTCCCCTTTTTTCTAGTTTAAATCCTGATAATCTTGCTAAATTATAATATTTCTTATTTACCTGAACGTGCATGTGCTCGCTGTCCCCTTCGCCATGGTGGTGAACAATCTTTGGATATCCGTCCGCCGAGAGCGCCCCGTAAGAACCGTACTGATCTTCTATAAAAGATAAAAAATCTAACTTCACTTCCGTTGGCCAATCCTTGCACCTTAAATCAAAAGCTCTTCCTTCCCTATGTGTCGCAGAAGTTCTATGCAGCTTTTCGTCCTCTCCTCTAGTCGTCACTGTCTCCGTGATGACAGGCACCATGCCCGCATCAATTACAAAGTTTATACAAGCGCCCATGATGTTCTTAGCCTCTATGCACATGAACTGTACTCGTCTCTCAACTTCAGGTGTTTTAAAAAAGCTCATTTCTTAAACCTTATTAAAACTTTCCCAAACTCCTCGTGGAGTTTGTCGAATCTTTTCTCATTCTCAAGCATCGAGCCTCTAGTTAACTCTACGAACATTTTTAGGGTAGTGTTCATATCAGAAAAATTCTTCTGCATCGTCAACACCATCGCCTTTAAAGACTCATTACTAATTTTCGTGTCGTAGTACTCTTCTCTAACTTTTGTAATCTCTTCCTTAAAAGTTTGAAGGTGTGCCTTGTGTGCAGATATGGCTTCCTTGTTAGAGTCATCTAACTTAGTTACCATATATTTAGCGGTGCCAATTAACGTCGTACCTAAACCAATTGCCGCAATCCACACTTCAGCGCCCATATAAAACCCCTCGCTCTACGGCTGCCATCCAACTACAGGATATGAACCCGTAACCGAGAACGACAGTGCCGTTGCTAAATTTGTATTACCTGTGCTTGCGCCATACACTCCGTCGGTCGTGTTCGCTAATTTTAAATATTCAGTATTGCCAAGATATACTATAAATGTACGAAGCGCGCTGCTTGCGTTCCCAGCCATGCCGGAGCCAAGCGTGCTAAGGTCACCGATCACAGCGCCCATAGGCCCAACATTTGTCATCGAAGCTCTGAGGTTCGTCATTTCAGCCCGCAAAGTCGCGGGTAGTCTAAACACGTAATCACCAGACCCAGCAGTGCCAGCTCCATACCTAGCTTCAAATCTAAAATTTATATTTTTACCGTTTCGCACCCAATAAAAATTTTCATAAGTAATAGTGCCCTTGGTAAGAGTGTTTGTGGCAACAGAGGAAAATGTTCTATCGCCAGCAGTTGGACCCGACACATAGGTCAGAGTTCCGGAAGCAGATGGCGCACCGGAGCCTGCCATGCGCAATAGCGTACTCGGAGCTATGCCAGTGCTGACCGTATATATTTGGCCGTTATGAGAATACACTGTATTGCTCGCTACGGTTGCAGATGTGATTGTGAAATCAAAGTGATGTGAAGAAGAAATTGCTAGCTGACCAGCATCAACTTCCGCAGTAGTTGTCTCGTGATCTAAAATAATCCAATTCGTTCCGTTGCTGACTATTCTTAAAAGTTCCGCCGCAGTATAGAGAGCGTAAGCTCCGCTCGCAATACCGCCAATGGTTTGTCCAGACGTTGTAGCAAGTGTTATCGGATTGGCTAACGTACCGTCAGTCCTTTCTAGTGTGAGGATTTTTCCCGTGTTCCCCACCGCTGTGTGCAGAGTAACTGTGAAAGCTCCACTAGTAGAATCCAAAAGAACGATGTCGTTAGAGTTACTTAATGTCTGAGTAGTTGTGTATGTATTAAACGCAGCAGGAGCACTGGCAATCGTGTCCCACGCAAGGCCTGTCGCAGTACTTGAGTCCGCCTTTAAAAATTGTCCGTTCGTACCCACCGCTACTCTAGCATCTACTGTAGAGTATCCGTATAAGTCGCCCTTAGTTGTAAGTGGAGCCCCACCGATAGCCTTCCACGCACTACCTGTGTCTACGTATAAATCTGCAAGATCTGTTATATATATCGACCGACCCGCATTTCCAAAAGCAGGCTTCGCCGCGTTCGTATAATTTTCTAATCTTGCAGAGATTTGTGCTAAAGAAGTAGAGAGCGTGCCCTCTGCCGTCGTGTCACCGCCAGTAACAAATTGTAGAAGAGCGTTGGCCCCTCTGTTAATCCTAACGTTGTTGGCCGCAGTTCCACTGGTGCCTAGAATTAACACCTGATCGTTTCTTAGAATCGCTAGTTTATTTGTGCCGTCGTCTAAAGTTAGACGTAGTGTTGTAGAATTCCACCAGAATCTTCCGGTTACGTTCCCCGCAGGATTACTCGCTAAACTCTCAACCGCTGCTGCTTCAAGATTACCATATACTTTCATTTTTCCCCCTAATTTATACGGAATAGGCCCGCTTAGTTTATTCCAATCAATCTATATGATCCTGCTGGAAGTGCTGGACTGACTACTACCCTTACTGTTGTTGCGCTTATCGCTTTTATCACTGTGTAAATTCTCTCGAAATCGTTTGCGTTATCGCATAATTGCCAAAGAGAAGTTCTTGCGTCTGTAATTTCGGAAGACACGTTGAAATCCTGGGTAGTTAAAATACCGTCCCATACTGTGTCTTGCGTAAATTTCTCAGAGTCCCCTACCGCAATGTAAGAAACGCCCGTGTCTAAATAAACTGTTTTATCAACCGTGTTCCAAACAAGACGCCCAATGTTCTGCGCAGAACTTGCTGGATTCGCAGCTACGTTTTGTAAACGCAACCCGAAGAATTCTCCCTTAGTGTTGACGTCCCTGAAGAAGTTCGTGCCACTACCAAGATCCGTTCCCGACCATGTCCCGGAGAAACTTGCGTTTGTGAACGGGACAAAATTATCTTTTGTCTGAACTGTCCCCTTTGTTACGCTTGAAGTTGACTCTAAAATTAAAAGGTTGCTTGCGGCGGTTCCTCCTTGAACCGTTTGGCCTCCAGACCTACCAGCAAGCATTACAAATTGAGTGTGACCCGCGTCCCCGGTCGTTAAACCTGAGAGTGTGCCGTGCGTAATCTCTGTATCAGGAGCAGAGGCTACCCACTTCGTGCCGTCGTAAAATAGCGCCATACCAACCACTACACCGACATTTATGTCGCGCAAAGATTGAAGCGTGGGCTGAGAAATGCTAGTGGTTCCATCGGAAATGTTTCCGCCTAAATATAAGTCTTTAAATCTTAGAGCTGACCCACCAAGGTCCAGAGTGTTGTTGGCGTTTGGAGAAGTTCTTGCCGTAACAACAATATCTCCTGTACCATTAGGTTGTAGCCGAATAGCACCATTCAAATCAGTGCTCGAAATAATATTCCCATCAAATCTTAAATTATCCGCGTTCACTTGACCCGTTACAGTTACTACGCCCGTGGCAGTTACACCTAAGGTTGTCGCAGCACTTTGAAGATCAATGATCCCCGTACCGTTTGCAGATAAAATTAAATTGCCATTTACACCTATTATTGAAATCGTGTTTCCGTCTAAACGAATGTTGTCCGAAGTTAAACGTGTGACGGTCGCATCCCCCGCAGAAAATGTGCCCGTCGTGGAGAGGTCTTCGTTGCCGAAAGAAATCACACCACCCGTGGCAATAATCGACCCCGTGGAAATTGTAATGTCACCAAAAGTTCCAGAAGAAGTGGCGACAAAACTTCCCGCCGATATGATACCCGTGGTAGTTAAATTCTCGTTACCGAAAGCGATTAATCCGCTTTCGTCTGTAATAGATCCGGGCGCTAAAATTAATCTTCCCGCAGGCAATCCGATTTGAATTTGTGTTGTAGCAAAAAAGGAGGCAGCAGTTACGTTACCTGTTGTTGTTAAATTCTCGTTATCGAAACCTATTGTACCAGTGGAATCAACAATGCTTGCACCGCTAAGAGTAAGAGTGCCCACCACAATACTGCTACCAAAATATCCTGCTCCAAAACGGAGCGGCGCAGTCCCAAGGTCGATACTATTATCAGCAGTAGGCCTAAAAGAATTGTCGGTTTGAACATACCCGGTCCCATCAAAAGAGTTCGCATTGAAAGTTAAATTTTGAAGTGTTGCGTCCCCACCATAAATTGTCTGCCCAGCGTACAAGCCAGTAACCACGACACCTAAAGCATTTCTTTGAGAGTAGCCGTTCTTAGAAACGTAGACGTATTGTGTTCTATTTAAAGTCTCTGAGTAAATACCCTCATAACTCCAATCAACGTCGTACTTCTTCTCCCAACCGCCTGCATTGTCTCTAACAACCCAAACATAACCAGCAGACTTTCCGTCCCCGTCGTTACTCACGATATAATAATCGTTTGGGTTTGCAGTCAGTGGAAGGGCCGCAACGTTTGCTACTGTTGAAATATAGTTTGGATAAAGGGTTGCAAAAATATAATTGATCGCAGATTCAGCGTTACCATTAAACGCAATAGGAAGCCTTGCGTTCGAATAAAATAAACTTCCTAGTGTGGGTGCTGTTGTCGGACTCTGAATATTTCCCTGTGGGCTTCTGTCGAATAAACTCATGGAATGTCCATGGTAACAGAATCCCAAACACCTACATATTCACGCATCTTAGTTACCCTAGTAGATAGTCCGTCGTATTGGTACTCTGTAACCATGCAAGGGTCACCGTCTTCTGCTGTATGAAGCGCCTCATATTGAAAGGAAACGCGGTTACTTGCGTCGTACGCTCTATAAAGCTTCACCGCTTCATGGCGTATTGCCTGAAGAAAACTCTTTACGTTGTTATCCATTAAATCCCCGCCTTGTAATTAGTCTAAAATATTAAAACTATATGTCCACTATATTCTATCTTTGGGTCCCGCTATACCTTCGTAGTGCATACCTCTCGTCATATTATCGGTCTTTCTAGTACTGAAACCAACCGTATAGCCTTCTTTAATTTGGCTTTTTCTTCCGCAGTCATGTCTTTTTGTCCTCTGCTTTCAAAACCATTAAAGCTTGCTGTAACATTTGATGCTCCTGAAGCGTTAACTTCATTTGCGCTACGGCACTTGCAAGTATTTGCAGAGCTTGCTCTTTCGTCAGGCTGGCCTCGTTAGAAAACATCAATGCCACCGTATATATCCGCATCGAATCTAGTCGGAGGTTCCACTGGCTCACCGTTGATTTCAAAATAAGTTAATACAGCAGCTTGCTCTTTTATTTTTGTATAAACGAAATGTAGAGCGTTTGGAGCAGCTAAAAACTCAGCCATAGTAAAAGAAAATATAAAAGATTTGTTTTCTCCTAGTGGAGGCTTTCCCTCGCTACTTGCTGCAACGTCTTTGAATAAAGCTATTCTGGCATCTATTTGAAAAGCTTGTCTGTTTATAAAAACAGAGGTCACTCTCCAATAATTGCCGACCGAACCGTTAGCTAGAGTTTTTTCTTTTTGAATAGCCATTAATTAATTCCCTTTTTTTATGTTAGTAGTCCGTAAACTCTTAAAGCATCGTACATTTCTTGAATCATAGTTTGTTCTGTCGCTGTATAAGTAGCACCAGCTGAAACTGCGCCTGCGCTTGGCTGCTTAACTACAGCTGCGTTTCCAAAAAAAGAAAGCCCAGAATTATTTGCCCGAATCATTTCGCCTATCGTGCTTTCTGTTCTAAACCCACCGTTGTTGTCTAAGCTAAATCCAGTCGTTGGAATAGTTGTTCCTGCCCCGAACTTTGTTCTCCCTGCAAAATAGTTGAAAGCGTTCGCGTCCGTTGCGAAAAAAGAAAACGGCACGTTAGTTTGTACACCGGCAGTTAAATTTCCGACATGAACCCCGAACGTACTTCCCACCGTTCCAGAGTTAATAATATTTTGAACCCGTACTCCGTAAGCAGTAGTTATTGTGCCACCAGCGTTAAAATTCCCGATCGCCGCAGACACAACTTGCGCAGTAGTAATTAGACCGACTCCAAAATTGCTGACCGCAAATAAGCCACCAAATCCGTTAGTTATCGTGCCGGTAGACGTATTATTGCAAGTGCCAGCGATCCCGCTGACCAAACCCATCGAAGCAGCTGACTGTAGCTGACCGAAAGAATCCGTACCGACAAGGCCGTTATTTCCGGTAGTGCTTCCGGTGCCAGTGTGATCTACACTGTTGAACATTCCGATATATCTTCTAGTTATGTTTTCAGAATTTGTGCTTAAAACACGGCTCCTAAACCCAGTCACAGCAAAATTGCTGGCATTCGAAGGTACGCTGATTTGGTTAAAAATTGATGTTGTTGCTGCAACAGGGGCTTGTGAAACAACTAAATTTAAAAATCTATTAGTGTCGATTGGACTACCACTTAAAGCTAGTTTTCCAAGAGCAACGTTTCCGCTTGCATCTCTTTTCACTATTGCGCTGGCAGTATTTAAAGACGTTGCAGCAATTGTATCATCTACAGAGGTAGACACTTGAGCAGCTGTTTTTCCTCCGATAGAAACCGCAGTAGCAGCAAAGCTACTTGTCCCCGAACCAGTAACATCTCCAGTTAATGTTGTAACTTTATTATTAAGTGCAGTTTGTGTGGCCGTTGATACTGGTTTATTTACGTCACTCGTATTATCTACATTCGCTAAACCCACTTGCGCTTTTGTTACCGCGTGTGGATTTGCAGTAGATGCAATATGTGAATCAACTTGTGCGTGAGTGTTAGTTCCAATATTTGTTAGTAACGTATGGTCTGCTATCGCAGCAGAGCCTGGGACTACAAGTGGGTAGGTCTGAGTATGACCTAAATCTACTCTGCCCTTGTAACTTAGTCTGCCCGCAATAAATCGAATAACACAGGGTCCGCTTGCAGAAATATACATAAAATCTCTGTCGAAATCTTGATACTTAAAGTAAAAATTATGGTCACCCTCTACCGCTAAAAAGAAAACGTCTTGCGGAATAAACTTAAGAGAATGCTTTACCTTAAAATTAAAATCTTGAGACTTTATGTCTATTTCAAAAAAACTAAAATCACCGTCAAAGAAAACTTGTTCGTCTAAAAACTTCTCTAACCTAAAAAAGTTTTCGCGGACGTAGTTGTCCTCAATGTCTTTTAAAATAAGACGTGAACCGCTTTTTCTCATACTTCCCCACTAAAATAAATATAAGGAGCCCCGAAAGGCTCCCTATTAAAGTTTTGCTTAGTAGTTTGGAATTGAGTGAATGATTCCATGCTTGTATGGAGCTTTAACCGCTTGGTCGCCTTCCATAACATGGTCAAGAATATATTGGTATCCTGACGTCGCTCTCTTCTCGAAATATTCTTTTCCGTCTGGAGCTTTTCTTCTCTTTAAGCCACCGTTAGAATAGAACGTTACTGTGTCCCAACCACCGTTGAACCAGATCCAATCGTTATCCATATCTAAAACACCTACTAATTTAAGCATGTGTCCCGCTGGAGATCCAACCATGATCTCTGTCCAACCGTATGCAGATACTTTTCTTGAACCCTGAACAACGTTGAAAGCACCTTTGCCCGGAGATGTTACAGCAGTTCCGCCACCAACTTCTAACAAAGTTAGAATAGATCCCATGTGCTTTAAGCTCATGATCACTTCAAGGTCAGCCATGTTTCTACCTAAACGCTGCATTCTAGATGCACCATCAAAAATCTTTTGAAGTACGTTTGTTGCAGATACCGCAGAACCATCAATTTGTGTCGCTTGTAAATGTGGGTAAGCCGTTTTTGTTTGACCAAAAAGTGTAGCTGGACCACCGTTCGCAAGAGATGCTAATTGTGACTTGATAGATGTGTATGAAGAGGATTGCGCTCCTGGGTGAAAAACTTTAGCTACTTGAGCTACAGTGTATGCAGAAACGTCAGCAGCAGCACCACCGCGTGTAGCAGAAAGTGTTACAGCGCCAAGTCCCAATGTCCCAGCGTTAACGTCTACTGCAATTACATAGAATGTACCTGCCACAGAGTTGTTATCGTCTAGAATAACTTTTTGAGAAAGAGTGAAACGCTCTACTCTATCAACTTCAATCACACCGCCCGCAGTTCCATCAACTGTTACTGTAGCAAATGAACTTCCGTTTAATGCGTTAGTAGACAATGCACATTTCATTTGTGTAATGAAGTCTGTGATTTGTCCTGGTAAAATTTTAAGAAACGATGTCTCGTTAACTTTACCATCATGTTGCATTAAATCTCTGTGGTTGAAAACTAGAGTACCCCAAGCTTCAACTGTAGGAGCAAGTGTGCCTCTTACATATTTGTACTCAGAGATATCTGTATCAGACGCTAATGCACCGAATTCAATTGAAGAAGCGTACTGCCCTTCAAAAGGAACGATAACGTTTCCGCCTTTTGCGCCTTCATCCATATCTACTTTTGAAAAGTAGTAATCTTGTTTCTTTAACTCGGCCTTTAAAAGATCAACTGCTAAATATTCATTTAGCATGTCCTGAAAAACTCTACTTGTTGCCATAAAATTGTATTTCCTTTTTTAATTGTAAAGCTAAATATTAGTAGCCGCTATCTCTGCGTTCTAATTCTTTAGCGTGTTTTTTAATCTCATCTAAACTCGTAAATTGTTTTTTAATTGGAGTTTTTGATGACCCTGGTATAGCGGGAATAACAGGTTTTGCCTGTGTGCTCGCAAAACTTTGCGTGTTCTGCTGTGCGTACTGCGTGCCCTGAGGGGTGGACTCTTGCGGAGCTGAACCACCTTGTTGAAGACTGATAAATTTCCCAAACTTATGTAACACTTTAGAGATTGCGTCCTCTGGTGTTAAAACAACGCCCTGACCCGTTTGTTGTTGGGTAAATAACCAATGATTCTGACCTTCCTCTATGACCGCTTGTTTGAAAGCGCCTGATCCCATTTTTTCGTCCCAAGACGTAGACATTTGTTGTACCTCTGGCTTAGAAAGTACAATGTCCAACTGCATGGCCACGACCTGTGTCTTCTGCTGCTGGAGTAATGATTGCGTCTCATTTAATTGTTCTTGATATGTTTCATTAGCGTAGACTGCCTGCTGCTGTCGCTCTATCGCAGTCCTCTGCTCTGGAGCTAAACCATTCATCATATTTAAATAGTCTATCTTCTTTGCTGCCCACTGTAATACTTCGTGGTCTGTCATGTTTAAATTTCTAAACACAGAATCAAAATCTGATTTCTGTCTGGCATCGACTACTTTTTGTACCACTCGTGCCTGTGTCTCATAGTCTTTTTGTAAAGAAGAGTAATCTGTATCTCTCTTCTCGTATTTGTCTTTCATCATGTCGAAAGCGTCTGCTCTAGTGAAAATCTCTTTCACTTTCTTTTCAGAATCTGGGTCCTTAATTAATGGATGCCAAAAACCGTCTAACTCTTTCTCTTGAAATGCCGCCTTATATTTAAAATTGGGCGTATATGTAGGTAACGCTGTGTCGATAGTTTCACCACCAACACTCGGTGTGCTAGGGGCCACTTCATTTATGGAAGTTTCTGTTGCTACGTTTGCACTCGTGCTTTCGGCACTCATACCACCAGTAGCGGGTGTCGTTTGAATATTTTCGGTATTCATACTAATCCTCCTTGGAGCTTAGGCAAACCACCACTTCCCTGTGGAATTTGTCCCTGTTTAAATTGCTGTGCTATCTCTGCTAGCACTCCTTGATTTTTGATACCCTCCAACTGCTGTTGGTTAGTACCTTGATCTTCTAATCTTTTAACCAACCAATTTATCGCATTGGCTGGAAGGGTGGCCTGTATTGATCTAGCCGAATTCGTCGGATCTTTTATGTACCACGCTACTTTTATTGATGGGCCGTCCGTAGGGATAAAGTCAGCGTTTGCCGCCTGTATCTTGGCCATCTTGTCCGCTTCTAATTCTTCGTATAGTTTTACCGTTAATTCGTAGTTCTGCTGGATAGCCTGATCAAGATACGCAAAATCGGACTGCACTTGACGCGCAGTTAATCTTTTAATCACGTATGGGCCGTCATCATAACGGCTCGGAGCAGGTGCGTCCCCTCTATCCAAAGCTAAAATAAGGTTTGTCGCCCTATCGTAGTTTAAAGTCATATCGTCAAACGCTTTTTCATTGTTTGCGTACGGCATTAAACGCACAAGCTTGCCAATGTCTTCCCTGTTTAATTGCCCACCTGAATACTGGAGCACATGGTTCAGCATCAACTGCTTCCCCATCATTGTCTCCATATCTTCACTTAATGGTTCAACTTTTATCTGGTAGCATTGTGCTTTTGTGTTCTTAAATTCAGAAATATTTATGCGCTCATTTCTCCCAACCATCTCAACAAGCATCGTGTCGTCGAAATAGTTCTTCGCTAAATCTAAATACAATTTGCACACGTCTACTAAGAAAAATGCAAACTTCTCTGCGTCTATTATAAAATTCTTTTTTTGCTTCACTGATTTAAATAACTCGCCCCATGGATCGCCCTGACTCTTCTCCGCCATGCTCTCTGGAATCTGCGCTAACTCGTAAATCTCTTGTATGTTTGTAGCAATGTGTTGCAAGTACTGCTCGCCAGTCCTGCCACCAATAATAACTGGCGCTTGGCCCGTTACCGTCATCGTTCTAATCCCTGGGAAATCGGAACCCTTGGAAACTTTAGAGCCGTTAACTAAAACTAACTTGTCGTCACCTAAAGTAATATGATGTTCCGCTACTTTTGAAGCTGCTCTATTTATTTCTATCTGACACGGACGCAATTGCTTAATCGGCGACCTGTGCCTCGGAGATGTCTCGATCTCATCGTGACCTTGGTACAAAATTGGGAAAATACCAAATGGTAACTCTCCCTGCGCTAAAACACCGCCCTCAACAGTAATATAATAATATCCGTTTGGCATTTCTGGACAAGGTCTGTAATAATATTCACGTAAGGTCATTACGCCTTTTTCCTTAGAGTAACTCTGCTTAACAGAATCGAAAATAACGTACGTGTCGTCTTTTCCGTCCACAATAAATCTACTCTTCTCCTCGTCGTCCCCAAACATTCGCATAAGCTCTTCCGTCTGAACCGCACTTCTAATAATAAGTACAGGCGACTCGTCCATCGTCTTTGCGTTCGGGTGCCTGAGTAAATTAAATCCGTAAACTTTATGGAGAACTAAATCGCCAGAGAAAATAGCCTCTTCCCCAGCGACAGGTTGACCCATCTCATCCATTACAGGTTGACCCATCTCATCTAATTTTTGTTTGTATCCTAAGAACCTGCCTGCGCGTGGGTCCCAAAACATTTTTATAGCAACCTCACCAATGTCAAAGTACTCCTTTGCCCACTCGTGAACGCGCTTCTTTATACCTAACTTCTCTTTGCCGTAATTCCAAACGGCCTTATTTAACTCCGCAGACTTTTGGTCCTGTAACTCTGACTCGTTACTCGGAACAATACCAATGCCCGCAGCATGAGAAAGTAGAATGTTTCTTCTAATCTTTGATATTTTATATATATGATTTTTTGTGAGACGTACTTTTTGATCGGAACTTAATTCTTTACTATCTCTTATTCTATTCCAATAGTGAGAATTCTTTTTGCTGTAATGCTCGCCCGCCACCAACTGGAGATTGGACCTCTGATCCGCAAATATAGCCTTGTCCAAATCGTCCGCGTCACTGTATAGTTTATTGAGCTCTTGAATCGTCTGTTGTTTCATTCCCTAATAGCCCCGCCGCAATTGCATTTTCGTATCCCAATGGATCTTCGATGTGTGATACGGATAAATCCTCCATCACCTCATCATACTGCGCCTGAAGATCTGCCTTATATGCAGACTCTACCTGCTCTTTCACTACGGCCTTGCGGGGCTTTCGAGGTTGCTTGCTTACTTCCCCAAAAATAACGTGTGTATCTCCGAACTTTATCTCACTCACTCCAAGTTTAACACAAAGTTTTAATGTCTTTTCAAGATCTTTCATCTCTTTTATCGACTTTTTTTCCATATCTAGTCTAATGTTCCCAATAATTCGTTAAATGAGTCAAGCTCTTCATCAACGTAACCCGACTTACTATCGTGCCCGTCTCCCTTAAACCAATCGCGCCTCGACTCTCCACTAGTCTTTACCTTCGCAACAACTGCAATCTCTTTTAATTCCTCCGGTAACTCGATGCTTGAGAAATCCCACGGCACCAATTTACATATGTACCTCAACGGATCAATTAAATCGTCCTTCGCGTGGCGCTTATCCTTACCAATAGCTAACGTCCGTAACTCCGATATCAACTTGTCTAACTCCGGGTCGCCTCGCTGAATGGATAACATTTGATTCTTAAATAAAGTATTCAAGATCGCAACACCAGACTCCAAACGCTTGTCCGCCCTCACCAAGTTTTCACCCTGGCTCGATGCCACAATGAAAAAATCCGCCGCTGCATAATCGTAAACCTGCATCGACATAGTTAATCCTTTTCTTAACTCACGAAACTTATTCAATATGGTCTGGGAATCCGTGACTATGCCGTCACCACGCCACCCCCTGAACACTCGTGCCTTTGTATACGTGGGATTCACCGCTAAAAATACTATCCCCGTCGGGTGCCCCGACGTCCCGCCAGTGCCAGGGTCAATGCCACCATAAACATACCAGTCCTTTGGCAACGGGTGACTCTCTGAAATATTCTTCTCCATAGAAAAACTCTGATAAACTAAACCCTCACTCTTTACAAATTTTCCATGCACACGACGCAACACCTCAGCCTCAGTCGGACAGTTAGCCTCCGCTCGCTTTATCTTCTCCAAATTCCATGGCGATGGGGAACCGTCCTCGTAAAATTGGGAGTCATACAAACTGACCTCCCGCTTCAATGCGCCCTTGTGCATCTCCTGCTGCAAAGAATCCGGGGACATCGTCTGCTTCCAGTAATCCTGGCCAAGCGTCGCCGTAAATACCATTAAGAAATATCCGTCCGTCGCATTCGTTCGAGCCTTAATCTCCGGATACAAATGCACTGGCATCTCCTCGTCCGCCACAACGAAATATACACTCGCCGCCTGAATATCTATTAACTTCTGAGAATATGCCCTGAATTGTAAAATAATTCCTGAATTGAAAACAATCTTCTGAATTACACCCTTATCATAAACAGACTTCCAACCGTACTTAGGACAACCCTTGTCCCTAGGCAAAAACTCCATCCACTTAGTCTCAAACTCCGTCGTCGCCAATTGGAAGTTGGGATAAAAATACCAAAATAAATTGGGCGTCTTACCCGGCCACAACTCAGCCCACAAACTCTTCTCCGTCGACCAGTGAATAATCTTTCTTATCGCAGTCGAACTCTTTGATAACTGATTGGCAGCTACCAAAAACATCCCCTCGCGATTCTTCGATTCGAAAAACTCCCTGGCCCAAGTGTAAAACTTGTACCTATGCAAATGCGGCAACATCTCCCGCTGGCGAAACTCTATCTCCATTCGCTCCAGCTTGATCCGCTTTAAACGCAATATCTCCGTCTCTATACGGTTGCGCTCCGCCAACGCACGCCCCTGTGGGATGTCCTCGCTCATCCTGGGTCCACATCAATAATGGGGATCGCATTCTTCATGTCCTCCAACTCCTTCAACCTCTTATCCATATCCGCATTGTTCGTGCGCACCGGTTCCGGAGGAGGCAAACTTTGAGTCTTTAAATTGATGTTGCGCGGCACTGGACCCATGACGCGATTGGAAAGATTCTCTAAAAACTTAACCGTTGATGCGAAATTCGCGTCATTTACCTCCATTTCAGACATTCTTTTACGTAATTTGCTGAAAACAAGGTGAAATAACTCTTCATATCGTGCGGAATGATGCGTCAGTGGGGTAAGCAACCACGCTAACCTAAAAGGATTATTAATAAGCGTCTGATGCATATACGGCGACTCAACAATCCCCCGCACCCACGCCTCCGTGGAAATCTTCTGGCCAGTCAACTGACACTCATCCACTAATTCCCATAGTCGCTTGCGTAACGCGTAGTCGTTGGGCGTGCGCGTAAACCGCTCCTCCAAACCCATCTCCGTCATATCCGCCACAAGCGGATCCATCTCTGTAAATTTTACCCTATACTTTGGAGGCAGCATGTCCAACGCGATTAGTCTTGAACCCCTGATATCTTCGATTGCTAGTAAATTATCTGACATACCACCAAGTTCCCACTAACCACTTAACCCTGTCAACTATCTCAACTTTAAAGCCCTCATCGCCGCATTCAAATCCTCCTGCGCAGCCTCGTACCTCGCGTAAATTAATGTGTTCGATAAACTCCGATGACCAAGACCTGTCTGCAAAATAAAAAGTGACCTCGTACCACGGTAAACATTCACCGCATACGTATGACGCAAACTATGTAACTTCTTTTTCACCGGACGATAGTCACACCAAATCTGGTAAAATCTTATATAACTTATTGGGAATACACGACCACTCAAAGAACACGGAATCAACCCAAGCACCTTTCTATACAACCAATCAGGTATCGGCATCGCACGGTCCCTGGAAGATTTTAACCCCCTTATGAAAACCTTCTTTACCCTCCCACCAAATACGTCAGAGGACTTTATATTCAACAACTCACTCGCCCTCGCACCAGTGGCCAACGCCAACCACAATAACGTCGTGTCTCGTGGAGATGTGAACTCGAACTTCTTTAAAGTCTCCAAAAATCTAGCCTGCTCCTCGACCTCTAAATACTTGTGGTCTGTTAACTCGTACTCAGAACGAGCCCGTCGCTTTGTTGGAGTGGGTGACTGTGGGATTGGACGTGTGGTTGGACGTGTGATTGGACGTGTGATTGGACGTGTGATTGGACGTGTGATTGGTGGGTGTGTTATTGGTGGGTGTGTTATTGGTGGGTGTGTTATTGGTAACTGGGACATAGAACTGGTCTCCTTCAATGCCCCCATTGTTTTGTTTCTTCGTTTGTTATAGCACATGGCGCGGTGTCGGAATTAAAAAAAAAAATAAATTGGAAAAAAATTTACGCGTGACCATGCTTCGCACTCGTTCACCGCTCGAGACCCTACCCTCCCCTTAAAATAGGGCCAATTTGACACGGAAAAATGCAGCGAATTGAGACACCGAAACAAATAGACCAAGCATAACAAGACCTTAAGTATATAACATTTGTATCTATAAGTTATAGTATTCCTCGAGGGCGCTTCGCGTGAGGGCGTATTTGTATACTTGCGAGCGCGGCCGCGAAACGTACTGACTTCCCTCATATATAAGGATAAGAACACTTAGATACATTTTGATACAAAATATAACAAAATATAACTAAAGCTTTACTTCTTCAATCCGATAAGTTATTATATAAGTAACAAACAGTAACAAAAAGTTACTAGACCAACCGGGTCTTTAAAAACAAGGAGATTTTAATATGATCACATTCAATTATAAAGGCTACTGGATACTTAACGACTACATTAATAGTACTGTATTTGTACGAGCACAAGACCAGAAGGCAAAGCCGAAACAAATTATTTCAATCAAATTAGCCAAAGAGTATATCAATTCATTAATTAAAAAATAACGTCTAACCAAAGACTTTAAAAAAAAGGAGATCTAAAATGAAACAAATTAAATGTACTAAATACGACCAATTCAAAAAGAATGTAGACTCAATCACGTTCGCTGAAATTGTTAAGATGCGCGAGCTAAAATCTAAGCACGCTTTAAAACTTGAAGATTTAGAGATCACGCTCAAAGTAGCGAACGAGTATCTCGAAATTATGCGTGCTTTTTTGGAAGAGCTTAGCTTTGGCCGTGATCGTATTGGTCCATTTGAGTGCAGATCACGCGACGGGTTTATTTCATTTTCACATAACAAGGGCGGACTCGAGGGCGTTTGTTACCGAGACCAATATAGTGCGTGTGAAAACACCGGCTTTGAAAAGACTGATATAGTGCTAGAAAAAAGTAGCGAATACGATCGTGAATGCTTTTTTAAAGACAAGGGTATTCCTAAAAACACTATTTTGTCTGAAGAACAAGAAAACGACTTAGCCGAATATTCCCAAGATTCAGACGATACTATTCAGTTTCAAGCTAGAATTATGTTCACAAGTGAGACTTCGGCTAATGTAGATTTTTATGTATCTGCAAGCGACTCGCCCTATCATCGATCGTCTGATGATAGCTTTGAAACTTCAATAAACTTTAAAACACCAAACGGTCTCAAGAAAAAACTAAACGCGCTAAAAAAACATCCATTTGTTATATGCATGAAAAAAAACGTACGGGGGGGATTTTAAAATGAAAACAAAAATCATAACGCTGAAACTAAAACTGAAACATTACCTTAGTCCATGTCATGGCTGGGTCAAGGTTGAAAACGCTCTGATGATAACACTTGGAATTATACCAAGTATATCTAGCTACTCATTTAGATCTGATACTCATTGGATGCTTGAAGAAGACTTCGATGCTGGAATTTTAATCAATGCACTTAAGGCCGAAGGAATTGAGTGCGAATTTGAAGGAATCGAAAAACCAAACAGAGCTTTTCTAAACAATTATAAACGAGTAGGGGGCTAAATGAAACCACACATAAAATTACTACTAGAACTAGAGTCTAGGCGAGACGATGGGTTTATTTTTGGACGTACAAATGACAATACGATCTTTATTTCAACCCTTGGCTATGGAGTACAATCACACAACGATGCTGAACTAAAACTTCTAAAACTTAAATGTGAATATAATTTTGAAAAAGGTATTCAAAAATTCGATACCATTTCAGGTCGTAGTTATACTTATTTCAATGAGCCTAAACTTAAGAGGGGTGAAAAATGAAAACACCAAACTTTACCAAAGCACCTTGGCATATTATTGAAAACACTGGTGAGCACACTGGCATGACTGAATATTTTCTGGCAAACAGTACACCTCATATTCACGGTTACTTCCAAGGCAAAATGAAGGATGCGGATTTGTCTTTGATAGTTGCAGCGCCCGAAATGTTCGAAACATTGGAAGCTTGTCTTGCTTTGTTGCAAGACCCGAATGCCGATGAATTTTCAGCTAATAATATGGAAGCGAAGCTTATTGAAATAATTAAAAAAGCGAAGGGTGTATAAAATGAAAACAAATAGAAGTTTTTTTGACAAAACAAATACAGTACAAAGACTACTTGCGCATTTCGTTTGGAAAACAGGGTACACTTTAGAGGCACTAGTTAACGCTGTAGAAATACAAAGTCCTGGCCCCGAACTTTGGGGGACTTGGAAAATATCGACAGACGAGCATCTAGGATTTTCAATTAATATATCTAAAAAAGACGTTGAGATTTTAATGATAATAATTAACGGGGAAGGGTGAATAGTATGAAAACAAATAAGTATCCGAGTCCTTTAAAATCCGGTGAAAAAGTGAGTGAGATTTTCATGAGACTTGCTAGTGATTGGAAGTCTCACACGGGCCATTGTCAAATAACGTATAAATCTAGAACGTCCAAAGGAGACGTGTTGACGTATTGTCTGCAAGACAATGGTGCGAATTGTGGCGGAATTAGACTCATGGCTTGTTCCGAGGACGGCGAGCCAAGTCATGAAGTTAACTTTTCCATAATAGTAAACTTTGAAAAGCCTAGTGATGTTTTTGAAGGCAAAGAAGACAAGCTTTGCGCGCTAGCGTGCGCATGGATTGACAAAAATAGTGGAGTGAAAACATGAAACTCATAATTCTGCTCATATTGATTAGTGCATGCACGACTAATACAACGACTAGGTTTTCTAAATTTGTCTCACCACAAACGGACTCCCGATCGGTTGCAAGTTTTGTTTGTGGAGACGATTGGAGTCCTAAGATTTTAGATGAATGGATAACCGCTTATAATACTAAGTATCTTGATATCGAATGTACTTTAAAAAAAGGGAGTGAATGACTATGCCACAATATAAACCATTGAAAAATCTTTACTTTAAATTCGTGGAAGGGACCGAGTTGGACGGAATACTCGATTGGTATCACGTTGCTGATGCCCTGAATCGGCACGAGCTTATCGTCTTAGTACCCGATAAGACCGGGCACTATTTTTCGGGATACTTCGAGACTAAAAAACTTCATGCAATTGCGCCGCATGACTTTGAAACGACTATTCTTGATATCCTAAATCAATATGCAAAGGACTACGGTTATCTTTGAGATACTAAACAAAAAGGAGACTTATGAGATTTTCAAAATGTTTCAAACTAGTGCCCGTGCTAAGCTTAGTCCTACTGTTGGGCGCTTGCAGCTCTAAAACGGTCCACAAACAGGGTTTTCAACTTCCACCGGCGTTAACGGAGACTTTAAGAGGAGGCGCTCTAAAGGGGCTTGAAGATGCAAGCGGCGCAAGTCTGGGAATGCCCACACAATACGATCTTGTGGGCCATGTCTGTACTTCAGAGCCTATCTTTGACGTATACGGTCGATTTGTGAAGACTGATGTTCGGTGTTGGTAACACTGAAGTGTCTCATTTTGAGACAACATTGAAGTGTCTCGTTTTGAGACAACATTGAAGTGTCTCGTTTTGAGACAACATTGAAGTGTCTCGTTTTGAGACAACATTTCCAAAGCTGGAGGCTGGCCGTCTTATAGTACCCTTAGATTACTATACTCAAATTTCCCATACGTAATTAAGATAAAATCGGGGCTTTTCGGCCCCGACAAAAAAACTGTAAAAACCAACCAAAAAAAGTCTACCTTTTCGCCAAAAATCAGTCAATTTTTACCGCCAAATTTTTGCCCAAAAACCGCCGAGTTTTGGAGAAAACCGCGCCGAGTTTCGCCAAGTCGCGGCATGCCTATTTTACTGGCGAAGGGCTGTTTTTAGCTGCTTTTGAGGCGGTGAACATGCGAACAGGCGGAACAGATACATGCGTACGTACTTAACTACTTGAAATTACAGTGGTTTATATGATTGCGGACGGTATAACAGATAAAAACGCCCACCACCTTTAGCTATTGGGCTATTGGGCTATTGGGCTATTGGGCCCATCCTGGGTCCACACACATACATACATACATATATATATATATATACTTTTTATTTAAAGAAAAGTATATGTACACCTGTCCACCAAGCATAATTCCTCAATGATTTCAATAGGTGACAGATGTTCACATACCTCCAAAACATCCTGGACACTTTCCCCTTTTACCCGTCCACCAAGCCAAAAAACCCCCAATTTTCACACCACACCGCGACAACCCCCACAAATTCCCAACGCACCCCACCATCAATATTCTAAGTTCCCCACCTGATTTATTTCAGAAAAGTGTTCGGGTATCGCATCCCCAGCATCGTCAGAGAAATCACCCGTCCCCATTTCCCAGTGAACCCCATTGCTACGCGTCACGCCAAAAAGTCCCCTTTTTCTAGCTATTTTTGGCCCGAACATTCCATACCTTTTGCTGTACTCTGGCACAATGCGGCGAAGCGATTTTCCAAAGACAATTTTATTGACGGATTTGATGCCTGATTTCTCGCAATAATCGCGGTAATTATCGTAAAGTATTTGCATTGCAGCATAATATTTATCATGTCCATTACCCAGCGCGTGGAAGCGTATACTTTCAGTGCTCCAGGCAAGGATATGGTCGGATTCCTGTCGATATTGGTGCAGCGTGTCTTCGGCAAGTTTAGCTTTAGAGAATTTTCTATTAGTGGCGAGGACTTTGTAGGCTTCGACGACTTTGTTAAGGATGCCTGCTAGTTCAGGAATCATCTTATGCTCCATAAACGGGTCATAGCCCACCGTGTGTTCATTGAACGTGTTATTAAACGGCACGATGATGAGTCGTCTATAGAACCCAGCTGACGAGTCCCAGGTACTAGGGAGTTCATTGCATAGGAGCATGAGTTTAGTTGAGAGGCGTACTTCGTATTGATCTTTGTATAATTTTTTAGCAGCGACGATGCCTCCGGTGACGATATCTTTGAGGGTGCCTGACTCCATGAAGCTTTTCTTAGGTGTTTCTTCGCCAATGTTAATAAGTTTCCCATCCATAATGGAGAGGGCGTTGCTGTCGCTAAATCTATTGGCGGAGACGGCTGAGCAATTTGCTTCACCGAACACGCGTCTCATTATGTTTACTAGTGTAGATTTCCCATTGGCGCCTTCGCCTAGGAGAATGAGCATTTTTTGTGCCCAGCAACCCTCGCCACTTATGGCGTAGCCGAAGTATTCGAGTATAAGTGTGGCGAGGGATGAGTCTTCACAGGTGACTCTAGTTAGAAAGGCTTCGAAGAGTGGGCAATTGGCCAGTGGGTCATAGTCGTAGGGCAGCACGTACCTGAAGCCCATTTTTTTATCGTGTGGTTTTAGTTTGCCTGTGTGAATATCTAGATACCCATTTAGGAAGTTAATTTTGCGTTGTATTTTAGTTGTGAAAAATTCCATGGGAACGATATTGGTTCTTAGTACGAGGCCTTTAAATTCTTTGATGAGATTATTTTTAGCGTGTGGGAAGAAGTGTTTCTGTGCGAACGCTTCGATATAAATATCGGGTAGTATTTCGTAGTGAGTATCTGCCCATTTCATACAGCTTTTCGACTCTCCAACAATTTTGTAGTGGTGTGTTCTATCGAAGTATTTTTTTAGGTCTTGATAGTTTGGTACTTGGCCAGTGGGTGTTCCGTCTTTGGCGAACGTCATGGTGTGAAAGCCTGCGTCGAATGATTCGATATCTCCTACGTATACACCTTTATCATCATATCCCACTTTGATGAGGGCTGCTTGTGGCGCAATCTCTACACTCTCTACATTTTCCACAATTTCTGTTTGCGTAGGTTTTACAAGTTGAGTTGTGGGGTTGGGGTTGGTGGGTTTTGGTTGGGGTGCTACTAGATTTATTTGTGCTGTGTTGGTGGCAGCCCTTGTGGGTTCGCTGTTATCTATATATCCCACCAATGGCGCAGTGGCACGGCTGTCCACGGAGTACGACTGTTCCAGTGGCAAAAGTTCCAGTGGCGCCAGCCCGCGAAGTGCTGCGATTTGTTTTAGAATATCCTCTCGTACCCAGGCGAGTCCTTTGCGTTGCATGAGATCATTGTAGTCAGACTCTCCAGTCACGAGGTCGCCTTGTTCCGGTATGACAATTTTAACACCTTGGTATTTCTCTTTGATACTTTTAGCAACAAGGCGACCCGCATTGGTTTTCTTTTCAAAATCGTTATCTAGTACCACGATGAATTCTTTTAGTAGTTTTTGTTTTTTAAAAAGTTCGAGTAGGTGTTTGATATTTCCAGTGCCAAAGCTACAGAGGACTTCGTGTTCGCTGTGCCCAAGTGCCTGTTGCACGCTTAGCCCTGTGGAGAAGCCTTCACAGATAACTATTATATTTTTAGATAGTGGTGGCAGCGTTTCTTTTTTAAAGGAGTAGAATACATTTTTAATTTTTGCGCCCGAGACAAAAGATTTGTGTCCATCGAGTTGGGTGTATTGCACGTTCCAGATTTTAGAGGCGGCATCGTAGAGGGGAACTACTAGCATCGGTACACCTTGATTGTCAGTGCCCCAGTGGTACAGGGAGGCGGTGTCATGGTCGAAGCCTTTGCGTGTGAGGTAGTTAAGTTTGCCACACGGTCGCTTTGCTGTGTTGTATATTTGAGTGGTGAAGTGGGAGAGTGTTTCCCATTTCGCCAATTTTTCTTTTTCTAGCTTTTTCTTTTCTGCTTTTGACATGGAGGAGAAATTTTCGTCCTTATATGTGTAAAGTGTGGTCGTATCTCTCCAGAGTTTAAAGACGAGGGAGTATTTATTTTGCGGGTCGACCTGCCCTTTGTAGGCGATTTTCTCTCCAGTAGCAGGGCATTTTGTATCATGCCACTGGTTATCTAGAACATCGGGTGTGAAGGTGTAGCCGTGAGAAATGATAAAAGAAAGCAAAGCATCCATAGAGTCCCTCGTAATGGTTGGTTGGTTGGCGTATTTAGTTTTGTAAAATTGGTACGAGAATACCCGTCCAATTTCAAGGTATGTGTAAAATACTCTCGTCGTCAATTGGGTTGGCGACGCGGTAACTTTACTACATCTAGTATCAGTTTTTTCTAACAGAATAAATATTCTCGCCAAAGGCCCAATGTTTCTAAATAGTTAACGAATTTTTGTGTGGCTAAGTTGTGGTGGCACTGTGGTTGTGGCTGTGTGTGCAGCGTGCCTACGGTACTTTTTTCATTTGCCAATGCGGCACGTCTCAAAGTACCGTACGGCTACAAAAAGAAACATACAAAGTTAACACAAATTTAAAGGGGGCAGCGGTGTACGTAGGGAATGTTTTATTTTATTTATTTATGGGTGTGGCGATGGTGCTTGGTTGCTCTTTATTTTATTACGGTTGGGCAAATCAGCGTGTTGCGAGAGCGAGGCTTGCTGCCATGAACAAGGCGACGGCGGAGACTTGGGGATTAGAGCATTTGGAGAGTAGGGTAAAAGAGTTGGGCGGAATTATTGCGGTATTCGAGGCGTTCCATAAGACGGAGATTAGTATGTTACGAAGAGAGCTTAGGGATTTAAAGGAGGGCGCCACCCGTATGAGCGACACTTTAGTTTCGTTAAACGAAACGTTGGAAGAGATAAAAAATATTGCGCATGCGGCGAGAGTGGAGGCCACGAGGACGAAAGATTTAAAGATATCTTTTGCCACACCGTTACGGGTTTACACTGGTTGTTTGGACAAGCAACTTGATAAGGTTACAGAGTAGTTAGTGGTTTTATTTTCTGTTTAGGGGGGAAGCGTGGAGACAGGGGACCAGATAGGATTATGTGATTCGTTCACATGTAGGTCGGACATTAAGACAAAGTGTTACGACAAGGACCGTGGTGTTGTTAAATTTATTCAGGCACCGCATGTGAGAAGGAAGGAGTCTTTTTGCCCAGATTGTAACGCAGCCCTTTTGTGGTTAGTGGTGGGTAGGAAGCACGGGCAGAAGAAATATTTTAGCAAGGGAAGTAGGAAGTGAGTGTTGGCGAGTTCGCAAGGGTTGTAGTAGTCCTTCTTTTTCTTTTATTTATGATGGGATTAGTTTGGTGAAGAGATTTAGATTAGAGTTCCAGAAAAATTCTACGAGCAAGGTCACGACAATTATTTTGTACGCAAGTGACAAAGATAATGCGAAGTACGAGGCCACTAAATACATGGACAGAATTATGCGCGGAAATATTATTTGGATAAAAGTAGAGGAGGTAAAGTGAATGAGACTTTAAAAATTGCAGGTGTAGCGATAGCGGTAACCGTTGTGTTGTTTGCGTCTGGTATAAGTTGGTTGAGAGAGTTTTTAAAAGAAATGGAGAAATAAATGTGAAAGACAGAAGAGATTTAAAACCAGATGCGCAAGCATTTGATAAAATCATTATCGAGACACAACCGCGCTGGAAAGATAGCGAGTCATCTGGTTCCGAGTGGCGGATAGGTGCTGTTATTAATTTCTATCGCAAGGGGAAGTTGGTAACGACCTCGTACGCAGGGAGTGTTGCATACGCTGCGTATTTATGTGGTGCCCGTCACATCGAGGCTTGCGACAATGGTGCGGGTTTTTTTGCAGGAGAGGGCGATATTTGTGACCAAGAGGGTTGCGACCAGGTCGCTACGGTTCTGGCTAAAAAGAAATTTGATTATTCTAGGGACGGGCACAAATCGGAATCTGCATCAAGCGCTTATAGAATATTTTGTGATAAGCATTCTACGCGTGGTGATTGCGGTCTTGACGACAGTGACGCTAATTACAGTAAGGGACCATTGGTTCGATTTAACCCAGAGGAGAAATAAAATGGAACATAATAAGGTTAGTGACAGCGTGAAGGAGTCTTTAGAGATTTATGTAAAGCAGGGAATTATGCCAGGAAGTTTTTTAAGCGCGGTCTTAGAAAACAATTTATGCGGAGCTTTGGGCGCTGCTGATTCTTACAATAGAGCAAGCCTGTTTGAAATTGTTCAATACATATACGTCAAGCTTCCGCATTATTCTTGGGGCTCTAGAGAAAAAGTTAATAAGTATGTGGAGAAACTTAACTCAGTGGAGAAATAGGAATATGGAAAAAAGCACAACTATAACCCTGCCAATGCAGGAGCTTGTTAACTCGAATAAATTAAATGTAGTTGTGACGTGGTCACACGCGCCAACCAAAAGTAAAGAGAGAGCGTTTCAAAAACAGCTTGATATAGCGATCAAGGCTTTGGAGTTTTACGCAAGCCAAGATAATTGGCAGCATGGCTTTCCAGTCGTGAGTGCCTACCTCTACGGTATTATTGATAAGAGTGATTTAGGGAGTGGCGATTTCAAGCTTGACGAGCGTACAGACGATAAAAACGTTGGAGGCTTGGCCGCAAGGGTGGCGCTCGCAAAGATTAAAGAGATGGAGAAATAGAAAATGTTAGATCAAGACGAGGTAACTAAAATTATGGATATAGATAGAGAGAGAATTAAGCGTCAAGACGAAGTGAATCGGCTGAAGGTACTAGCGATACTTTGCTTTATCGGAGCTGCTATTTGTTTGGTAGTCGGGTTGACGTGAAAAAAACAAAAGTAGTAACAGAAATTTCTGAGCCGAAGTTTGTAAGTGTTTTCGGAGACTTGATTGCATCGATTGAAAAGCATGATTTGTCTCCCCTGGAAAGACTTTATTTTTTCGCAAGTCTTTACGAAGAAATGAACCTGCTAGCGGACGAAGCTATTGGCAAGAAAATTGATGGTTTAGAGCCGCACGAGACAGAGCAATGAAGGATACAAATAAACCGTATATATTAGTTTTTAAGAAAATGAAACAGAAGTTTCCGCTGTGTCGATATGTTTCCAGAACAAAAGACAATGGAGTGACCAAATGTCGTAGGACGGTAACTTTTGATTTTGAAAGAGCAGTAAAATTTAAAGACAGAGAAGAAGCACTTTTTTACATATCAAATCTTTACGAGAAATATCCAGACGATGTAAAAAGACTTTACCCAATGAAAATTAAATGTCTTTTAAAAAAATGGAAAAGAAAACCGCTTAGGCAACTTCATACGAACATAATTATATTTCCAAAAAAAGAGCAGGTAGAGCAATGAAAATCAGAATCAACA
>Ga0163155_10000701_pt1 | contig 41107 bp, 25 predicted proteins | sample OliLakLV19SP4G1_FD_148611 | JGI IMG/M metagenome (GOLD analysis project Ga0163155, IMG submission 148611) | Freshwater microbial mat bacterial communities from Lake Vanda, McMurdo Dry Valleys, Antarctica - Oligotrophic Lake LV.19.SP4.G1 | ecosystem: Environmental > Aquatic > Freshwater > Lake >... | reverse complement strand
GATAAAAATATCTTCTTCACCTACGGAGATTAAATCCGTTTCATGAAAACTCATGGTGTCAATAAATGCCCCCGTGATGAAAACATCCCCAGCATCATTAGCGGTGACGGCAAGCGGAATCGGGCTTCCCGCATCGCCACCGAAATAATGTACCCACTGAACCTGCCCCGCGCTGTTAAACTTAGTTACAAAGGCATCTCCATTGCCATCAGCATTAAATTCAAAAGCGCCTCCGAAGTAGATATGTGAAAATTCGCCCGTGACATAAAAATTGCCATTAGTATCTACCGCCAAGTCATGCGCTAATCCGGTTGGATAAGTTGCATGGAAAACAGATGTGCCGTTAGGCTCATATTCTTCTATGTAAATCTCTCCATTTTGTATTCCGGCAATAAAAATGGAATCATTGTAAATGTCAACTCCGACAGCGGAACCTACATTATTTTGGTTAAGCCTATTTTTTAATTCATCAGACCATGTTCCTCTTCCTGTACTGTCATACTTTACAATAAAACCATTTGTACCCATTGGAGCATTAGGTCGGTTAGTGCCCGCTAAAACAGTAGCACCACTATAAGTGCCAACCACCACAATGTTATTCTGCGCATCAACCGCCACGTTGGTTGCCCCTTCGTTGTTTGTCCCGCCATCTTGGATAACCCAAATTAAATTTCCATCCGCAGCATACTTGGCAACAAATAAATCATTGCTGCCGGATAAACTTACGAGCGTGTCTTTCCGCGCACCCGTGCCGGTAAATTCTATAGAGTCATTAAAATAGCCAGCTACAATCACATTGCCGCTGTTATCCACTTGCACTTTTTCGGCAATGATGGAGGAGGTAATTTCGAGTGTATTGGTGTTCACCACCCATTCGGTTTCATCGCAGTCATCATACTTTGCTAAGAACATTTCAAACAAGCCAACAGGCGCAGCCTTCTCATAAGGGTTCGGAAAATGAAATGAATCGTTGTAAACGCCAGTAACATAAATAACGCCATCATCAAATGCAATTCCCCGCGCCTGCTCGTTGGAATCACCCGGAGCGTGAATAGGGAAATCAATGTAGCTCCCGTTGTCAACAAACACTGTAACGGTGTCGCTGAGACATTCGGGGGTGTAGATGACCCGTTCCTGCATGTTGTTTTCGTCAAATAGTTCAAGAAATCGCCTTAGTACGTATGTAGTAGTGTGCAATGGTCTTACCGTCATTTGTGAAGAGGTGGAAAGAATATCGAACGAGTCTAATGTTGACCATTCATAAAGGGTATTAGATGCTTCACAAAAAATACCGCCTAAGGTAGCCGAGTCTGGTATACAGGAGATGACGCATTGGTCATGACCCGCAGAAAAATCATCTTCGATCAGTTCAATTTGGTCAAGATACAATTCTGCTTCACCTGCCGGATAAATAACAAGATTATCATAACTGTCTCCCGGCTGTGTTGCAAAGCATGTAATCACTCGCTCATAGAGATTGTTAGAGGACACTTGGTTCTCAGTCAAAATATCAAGTCCCTGAAAATTTTGAGGACGGGGGCCGCTTCCATAGGCAAGTGTTGAATCATCATAATAAGGAAAATTAACGGTGTCGCCAAAGCAATTTACTCCAGTAGGCGGATCAGCGGAGTTGTAAGCGCGTACAAAAATATCATCAACATTTGGCGAAGGTATTTGTCGATAATAGGAAAACAAATAAGATTTTCCACCTTCTATGTTGACAGGGGTATAAACGCCTTCTCCGTTTGGCAGCATACGACAATTTGTACGTGTGCTATCACCCGGATTTGAAAACATGCGCAAGGCACCGGAGTTTGCAGGGTCAATACCCGTAGTGAAAATATTGTAATCGGGCGTTCCAAAGAAAATATCCCAACCGGGAATATTCACGGCAAGCGTAACTCTTCCCGGGATGGCACCTGGCACACAAATTTGCGGATTGCATATCAGATTGCAATCATTGTCAGGAGCTAACGCTGCATTGCAAGTTTGCACAGCACTGCAATTGTTTACATCTCTGCGCTGAATAATAATTGTGAAAAAAGAACCTGACAATTCGTTTTGTCTCAACCTGATTTGATAAGTGCTGTCTCTTAAGAAATCAGCATGACGAATGAAAAACCCATTTGAGGAATCGCCTGATACTTGTTGAGCAATAAATTCCAAATTATCACAGGCACCTTTGTAAACACTTGCGGTGTCAAGATGATAAGCAAGGGAATCGCTCATTCGATATACTTTTACGTCCAGCAACGTATCAAATGCCACAAACCGAAACCACATCACCGTATCCGTCATCAAAAAAGGTGTTGGGTTCAGCGTGTCGTTAATCCAAATCGCATCTTCGCATGTTAAGCCTGAATAGCAAGCCTCCTGAACAATCGTTTCATGCAGCATAAAAATAGAGTAATCGTCAAGTGTATCAGCAACTGCCATTCTTTGCACAGTGTCAATTTGATAGGGTACTTCCTCCCAACACCTCTGCCTTAGTCGGGAGAGGCGTAAATTAGCTTTATCAATGAGATTCAACCCGGCAAGGTTAAGGCTGTCATAACGCAGCCGGATAGTTGCCAATGGCGAAGTTGCAAACCCTGCATGTTTTGTAAGCCAATAGCGGTCGGCAATCTTTCCCCAGTTGCTGTCAACAGTTGCAGCCGCTTCCTGAAAGTAAAGCATATCAGGCGGTTGAATGGCATTGTTCGGGCTATCGGTGGCAACTGTTTCAAACGTGCTAAACTCCAAATACCCATCACTGCCATCACCAGCGTCAATCACCTCAAATTCAATCCCCACATCCTGCAACGAATCATTCACAAAAGGCACTTTGTATTTGCCCGTGTTCTCTCCGATATGCCACACCACCTTTCCCCACAGCGAATCCTCCGCAATCAACTTCCCCTCCGTCACTTGTAGCGCATTCGTATCGCCATTCAGCAACACCAACTTGTTTGAGCTCAACTGTAACACGCCCTTCTGCAAAATCATCCCGCTGTCAATTATCATTTGTGCAGCATTCCCTGTCAACAAAATATCTCCCGCATTTTTCAGTGAGTCCGTTTTCAGCGTGGCTTTGTTTTCAATGATGCTTGCTGTGTCCATGAGCATCTTGCCCTGCACATTCATTGCCCCGCCTGAGATGTGAATCTTGCCTCCGGTAGAGTTGAGGAATTGAGCGTTGAGGGTGGAGTGTTGTGTAATGAGCAGGAGAAGCAGGGCGAAGTGTGATATGCGTAGTGCGAGAAATGCAAACAGCCGGAATGCAGAAACCGCAAAGGACGCAGAGGTTTTCGCAAAGGGCGCAAAGAAAATTCTTTTCATGGCTTTGCTTTTTAGGGTGACGAATTACTGCGCTTTCGTTGTGCCGATGATATACCAGTCAGCGCCCACCACCATGATTTGGTAGAGATTGTCGGTGTTACTGTCTTTCACGTAAGCCGTCCAGCCATCGCCTTTTGATGTGGGACTGGTAAAGAGTGTATCAAGTTCACCATCGGTAGGTGGATTGCTCACATTGCTGGAGTGTATCTTTTGCTTGGTGTCGCCATTCACATGTAACTCTGTATCGGGCGAATCAGTATTGATGCCAAAGCCATTTTGGTCAATGTGTATTTTGGTAGTATCTATTCCTGTTACTGAAAAATTCAATGCAGTTGAATCCATCTGAATAGAACTTCCTGTTGAATCATTATACGCTCTATGCAGGAGGTTTATTCCACTTTCGTTCATTACGAGTATAGAAGATATTGTATCTTCTATACTACCGTGCCTGAGTTGAATGCCACCTCCATCACCTTCGTCTGGCGACAAGGATATTATTCCAAATTTTTCTTCATCAACAACATATCCCCATCCGGTCGAAACATCATCTCCTGACATATTCATAGCAAAGAAAACTCCCTGCGTATCGTGCGCAGTGCCAGCAGTATCAATCAAACTCATCAAAATTCCTCTCAATGAGTCGCTTTGTGGAAACGGAGATGTAACGGAACCATTTCTTGAATCCCTATTCATCGTTATTGTACTATTGGGATATGGATGATTTGTTGTATCACTCCGGAAAATGAAATCTCCTGTAATATCCAATCCTTCGTCAAGCAATAACTTTCCAATCGTTACGCCATCATCCGTGATTTCAATTTTCCCCTGTTCGCTATCATGCACTCCAAGCCAAAGTTTAGAAGTATCAATCGCCATTCCGATGAAAGTTGATAGAGAATCCAAGTCGTCAAATTCTGGCGTACTGTTCCATGCTCCAAGTAAGAAAATCGAATCCGTCATCAGTACAACCTGACCAAAAGAATCAATTGCTCCGTGTACTAAGTAGGAACCTTCTGTGTTTATTGCCAGCAAGGAACCACCGGTCCAGTCATCAGCCGTGTTTCCATTATGGTCTATTGACAGCATTAAAATTCCCCCTTCATCGTTTTCAAAACTTTCATTTACACCAATCAAATGCAGTTTGGAGGAATCGCTATAAGCCCAAAAACTATTTAAACTGGAATCCTCATAATCATAGCTTACTCTAAATCCCAATTGAGCGGCTGAAGAATCCTCCAAAGAATTTGTCATACCAAAGACAATTCCAGTATTATCGTTTTCTGAATCAGGCAAGAATCCGGTACTGTCACCCATGCTAAAAAACGCAACCGGAAAGTTTTGTGTGTCTGTTGCCATTACCACATTGCCTAAAACAGTCAATGTTGCTGGGAGATTTGGGATAGTATCCGATAAACCGATGCTCACTCTTCCAGCATCGTAGTAAATATCATCTCCACTTTGATTCCACACTCCTTCGCCTGAAAAGGTCAAACTGTCGCCATTGAGAAAATAGGCTGATGCGTTAACCGCCCCCGATACATCTAATTCTTTTGTTGGCGCAATCGTGCCGATGCCCACATTCCCGCCAAAGTAAGATTGCGCATCGCCTGCTGCATACACGTTAAAATCATGGACGCTGTCGTTGAAATTGCGAAACACGCCCGCAGCAGTGAAGCGCGTGTTAAAAGAATCGCTGATGATTTCAAGTGGTGACACTGCATCGGGAATATTTACTAAAGCAACAGAACCGATATTAAAGTAAGCATCATTTGAATAAGCGCTGCCGTATATACCGACATTAATACCCTGCTGATTTGATTCAGAGATTCCTAAAACTCCGATGGCAGAAACGATTGCAGTACTGTCTTCCACATACGTGTCGCCAATTACACCCGCCACAAGATTGCTGTCAACCGAACCTCCCGCGCCCGTATAAAATGCTTGTCCGCCTATGGCATAAATATTTTCTGGGCTGCCTTCATTATAGGAAACAAAACCTACTGAAATGCCTTCGCCTGAGTTACCCTGCAAGGTGTTCACGATGGTGTTCAGCCGATAGTTTTGTCCGGTTGCATTGTTGAGCGTGGCTTCAAATACATGAGCGGGTGCGCCATTTGTCGAGTCGGGCGTTACTTCGCTCACAATGCCGCGCGACCCGCTGATGTTTAGCGTTGCCTTCATCTCGCTGGTGTCGCTGCCCGAACCGATGGCTACTTTTCCGGTTCCGCTTGCAGGAAAATAAATATGATTTCCACTCCTGCTCCATACGCCATCGCCCAGCGTATCGCCATTCAATAAATAAACTTCTGCATTTACTGTTCCCGCCACATCGAGTTTTGTTGTTGGCGCTATCGTGCCAATGCCCACATTCCCCCCGAAATAGGATTTTGCATCTCCGTGCGCATACACGTTAAAATCATTCGCACTGTTGTTAGAATTGTTGAGCAGCGCAGCGGCAGTGAAGCGCGAAGGAAAACTGTCGCGGATAAAAATTATCGGATTTGACGAAGAATCGCCTGTTTCTGCTAGCACCCCGATATTTGCATACGTAGCGGGCGAAACAGCAGAAGAATAGTTTCCGATATTGATTCCCTTGTGCGCAGACTCGGCTATGCTTTTTGAGCCAATCGCAAGCGCTTCGGCAAGCGTGTCCAGCACATAAGCATCTGTCATGCTGCCCAATACAATGGGTATTTCTTGAAAGTTGTCTAAGTCGCCTCCGGCACCGGTATAAAAGGATTGACCGCCCATCGCCACGCTAAATTTTGCATCGCTTTCCAAATAAGAAAACATGCCTACCGTGCCTCCATCTGTATTGTTTGTCTGAATCGTATTTATCCCGAAATTTCCGTTGAATTCCCCCGGGAAGTCAATTTCTGATATGAACACGTGAATAGCCTCCCCCGCAGAATCAGGCACAGCAACGCATACAATATTTCCTGCAACATTTAATGTTCCAAAAGTGGAACTTGTGTCGCTGCCCTCACCAACGACCACTTTACCGCCATTGTGATAAATGTTTCCAAGGTGCTGTCGCGCGTGCTCCACAAGCCAAAGTCTTTCCATGTATCGTTGTGATAATACAGAAGCTTGTTCAAATCCGTGTCAAACACAATCAACCCGTCAGCGGGGGAAGCGATGCTGTCGCGCTGCGCGGTGGTCATGCGTGGTGGTAGAAATCCTTTCGAATCCGAAAACACTTCCAACTCAGCCGAAGGGTGCGCGGTTTTGAGGCTGTCGCCAATGGCGACCTGCGCGGATGCTGGCAGAGCGATGAAGATGGAGCAAAGCAGCAGCGCAAGCGTAGTCACACTGAGCGTAGTCGAAGTGTGGCTTTTGCAGCGCGTAAGCCAGCGCCATCCTTCGATAAACTCAGGATGACAGTGATTACCGATTACAGAATGTTTTTTCATAAAAAACAGTTTTTGATTTTTAAAATGAATTACTGTTGACTGTTGTCTGAAGACTGTTGACTCTTCCTGCTCAACACTCCACCCACAACACCCAACACTCAATCACACGCCCCCAGCGTGTCGCCATGCGCCAGATGCGCGGCTACTGCGCTCTCGTCAACCTTGATGGTTTTGCCTTTGTGACAGAGCGTAATTTTTTCTGCTTTTGATGGAGCAAATGCCGTGATTGCGGTGATAACGCTTGCGCTCATCACGAGCAGGAGGATGAAGATTTTCGGTTGGTTTTTCATAACGGTAATTGTTTGATTGAAAAATGATGAAATGCGAACCGAAATAAAAGCAGGTTTTTCAACTTTCCAAATGCCCTTCTACTTATTACATATTTTTTGATTTGATTTTGCGTATTCCAACGTACTCCCGGCATCGGTGTTTCCCCTTAGAATGATGTCAAATTGTAATTTGAGCTACATTCGCCTGTAATCTTTGCACTGTGCGGATTGCGCGATTATTTTTACTTAAATACCCTCAACTTTATCCACATCCCCCCCCCAATTTATGCACAATATGAAATTGAGTTAATATGAGAAGGGCTTTTTTAGCAAAAAAAATTGAGTTTTTGGATAATTGGAGCGAAGTGCGAGCGATATGCTCCGATTTGTTTTGCCCGTTGATACTATACATCTTCGGGAAATGTAATTTTCATTTAGAGAAAGCCTCTTTTGTTTATGATGCAGTTTGGGCTCCCCTCTCCAAATGGAGAGGGGGCGGGGGTGAGGCGGTGCAAAAGCGCGCGTTTTCCTTTAGTCAAAGGGTATTTTCCGAAGAAGTCTACTGATGCTCTACAATAGCTTACGCTGCGAGTCAAAGGAATAAAGAAAGGAAGTAAGTACGCGCCCTATAAATCAGAAAAATGAAAACAGAAAGCTGTTATCCTTCCGTATTCTCGCGCATCACTTCATCAATACTCACCGCTTTTTTGTTTTGAGTCGGCATAAAATCGTTGCGTGATCGTTGCATTTTCAGCAGCGCCAAAAACTGCCTGAACACAAACAGCGGCATTCCCCAAACAGCTTTCCAGATTTCATTAGGAGCATTGGAAAGAAGCAACACAAGAAAAATATTTCCGACAAAAATCAGGATGCTCAATAGGAAAGTGAGGAAGAGCGATTTGCTGGTGAAAATTGAAATGATGCACAACACGAAAGCGGACAACAGTAAAACAAACAGGGGAGGAGAGGCAGTGATTAATCCGAAAAGAAATTGATTCCGGTTGAAGCCAAGCAAGCCTCGCACAATAAAGGCAATCGTGTTTGGAAAATTTTCAAAATAAGAATACAGCCAGCGGCTTCTTTGCCTTTCAACTTGCGCCCCGGTTGAAATTTTTTCATCAAAGAGAATCGCATGTTTTGCATAGGCAATCTGCAATTTTTCCCCGACAAGAAAGTTTTGCAAAATTTTATCTTCTGCCACAATTACGCGGTTGCTTTTCAGGCTGTCCGTAATTTTTTCATCTTGCAGATATGCTTTGAAAAGAGTTGTTTCAACCGCCATTCCTGAACCTGCAATCGTTGGGGAAGAACCCAATAGGTAAGGCGCGTAGCGCTCCACATAATTTTTGTAAATCTCGCCTGTGGCATCGGCACAAGCATAAATTGTATCAAGGTTTTTTGCAGCCCTGCGCCCCTGAACAGCTTTGAACCCTGCATTGAGGTAATCATTCAGTATGCTTAAAAAATCAGGCTTTGCAAGATTATCGGGGTCGAAAATAACAATGGCTTCATGCGCACGAACGAAATGTTCCAGCGCATGATTTATGGATTTCACTTTCGAGCCGAGTTTGCGCTCGGGCTGTAGTATTGTAAGGTTGGGGCTTGAAAGGGTTGATTCAACTGCGGCACAATCGTCAGCCACTAAATAAACATGCTGGTTTACGTGCGATTGTTTGAGCAATGATTCCACCAGCGGAATTGCAATATCAATGTTCTGATAAGCTGTAATGATGCAGGCAAAATCAATTTGCTTTTCCGCTTTGCGGATTGTTTTCTCATTTACAAGCAAGGAAAGCAAAACGGTGATGAACGGAAACACCAGATAGAAAATCAGCAGGAGGCAAATCAGCGAAAACAAAAGAGTAATCATGCAGGATAAAACTAAATGAAAAACGAAGAAGCGGCACAGACTTATACCCGTTTGTTTTGTGGGCAGTTCTAAAAATTCTTCCGTTGACACCCTCTCCTTCCGGAGAGGGTTGAGGTGAGGCGATAAAAAAAAGCAATTTTTGAACTGCCCTTGTGAAAAGTTTTACAGAAAATTAATCATCCGAGAAAGCGGGAAGTCTTATCTTCATTCAACTAAAAATCTCGCTTATGTCCCAGAATTGCGCGGGTGGAACGCTGGCGGCTTACGTCCCAAATTCAAACAAACCCTGGAATGCAATCAGGGTTGCTCATGTGTATAAACGTCTTGGCTTTGGAGCGAAGTATGATGACATCCAGGATGGATTGCAGATTACGCCATCGCAGTTGGTGGATAGCCTTCTCACCGCAGCTAAAAACGCGCCTCTGCCCGCGCCACCGGCATGGTATAATTGGAGCGCAGGGAATTACACCGACATTAACACCCAGAGGATTGACCAATACAAAGAATGGTATTTCCAGTGGATTGCAGATATGTTAAACACAGGCGTACGCGAGAAAATGGCACTCTTCTGGCACAATCATTTTGTTACCAAGTTTACAGATTATCTGTGTCCCAGCTACATGTATGAATATCATAAGTTGCTTCAGACGCATGCGTTTGGAAATTTTAAAACCTTTTTAAAGGCAGTAGCGAAAACGCCCGCCATGCTTGTGTTTCTTGACGGATTAAAAAATAAGAAAAACAGACCGAATGAAAATTATGCCCGCGAGTTGTTTGAATTGTTCACACTTGGGGTAAACATCGGTTACACGCAGCAGGATATTGCTGAAGCTGCAAGGGCATTAACCGGATGGACAAATGTAACGGTAGAATGCGCTCCCATCACGTTTGACCCTGCGCAGTTTGATAATACCAGCAAGACAGTGTTCGGTCAAACTTCCAATTATGATTTTGATGGCTTGCATGATTTAATTTTTCAGGAGCGCGCTGTGGAAGTTTCGCAATACATTGCTTCAAAGATTTATGCGCAGTTTGTTCATGCGCTGCCCAACCAAACGATTATTGACGGCATGGCGCTGACCTTTCGCAATAACAATTTTGAAATTGAGCCGATGCTGCTTGAGTTGTTCAAGAGCGACCACTTCTATGAAGATGAAGCAATCAGCGTGAACATCAAAAGCCCCGTGGAATATCTGCTGATGCTGCCCAAAGAAGGCAACCTGCCTTATGACACGAACATACTTCAATTGGTGGGTTATCTCACAGTTGATATGGGGCAGCAGCTTTTCAACCCGATTGATGTTTCGGGGTGGAATGGCAACAGGTCATGGATTAACAGCACCGCCATTACCACGCGCTGGAATGCGCTGAGTCAATATCTCGATTATGTGGTGTTTGCGCTTGATAAAGAAAAATTCAGAGAACTTGCAATTGACGTATCTGGCAACTCAAATGATGTAGCAGTGGTGGCGCGAAAGATTACCGACCATTTTATTCCAAAAGGAATTGACGCGGCAGGATATGACCAGGCAACCGTTGCGCTGAAGTTTTCCGTGCCGCAAAACTATTTCGACCTCGGAGTTTGGAATCTGCAATTTCAATATGCCCCGGACCAAGTGTGGAACTTGCTGAAGTGGGTAATCCGCAGACCTGAGTTTCAATTAATGTAAAAACGCATCAATCCATGAGTATGAAAAATAAACTTCCAAAAGGCAGTTGCCTTGAAGATGGTTGCGCACATGAAGCGCATCACAAAGGAATCGGGCGTAGGGATTTTTTGTATAATCTCGGGTTGGCGGGCGCAGGAACGCTTGCGCTTTCAGGATTGCCAGTAAATAAATTGTTTGCTTCGCCCGCGCTGTCTTCTTTACTGGCAAATGCGGGCAACAGGATTCTTGTGATTATCCGCATGAAGGGCGGCAATGATGGATTGAACACGTTTGTGCCAGTGTTTGATTACGGCACATATTCAAGTAATCGTCCTGTTTTGAAAATTGATTCAGCGAATCTCCTTGCACTCGACAATAAATATTCCGTGCCGGATTACGCAGTGTCTTTGAAAGATTTGTGGGATGCAGGAAAGATGAAAGTGATTCAGAACGTAGGCTATGACAATCCCGACCTCTCGCATTTTGTTTCCACGGATATTTGGGATTCGGCAAACACAGGTGTAGGAGAAAAATCAGGATGGCTCGGTAGATACCTGTGGGACCAGAATCCCGATTTCATTACGCAGCCTCCGGCTGATCCGCTTGCAATTCACATCGGAGGCGATGGAAATATTCTCTTCTTCAATGAAGATAATATCAACATGGCGATGAATGTGATTGACCCCGTTGCGCTTTACAACATCGCGCAAACAGGTTCGCTTTATACTGTTACGGGTAATGCCCCTTGCTATTATCAAGACCAGGTTGATTTTATGAAGAGCATGATTAACAGCACCTATTATCAATCGCAATCCATTCATGATGCTTACAATGCAGGAGCGAATGCAGTCGCATTTCCCAATGGGCTGGGAGAAGCGATGTCGTTGGTTTCGCGCTTGATAAAAGGCGGTTTGGGTACAAAGATTTACATGCTCACCATTGATGGATTCGATACACATGCCGGACAAGATACGAAGCATCCTGATTTGCTCACGGAGTTTTCAGATTCAGTGAAAGCATTTTACAACGACCTCGCTGCCGGCAGCAAAGATCAGGATGTATTGTTGATGACCTTTTCGGAATTCGGCAGGCGCGTGCATGACAATGGTTCTCGCGGCACAGACCATGGCACCGCTGCACCTTTGATGTTGTTTGGTCCTGCCCTTGGCGGCAACGGATTTTTGGGCGATGATGTAAATCTGGGCGACCTTGACATCGTGGGTAATTTGAAATACAAAATTGATTTCAGACAGGTGTATGCCTCTGTGCTGCGCGATTGGCTTTGCACGGATGAACTCACAACGGATACGATACTTGGAGATGCCTACACGAAACTCTCGCTTGGATTTTCCTGCGATGATGTTTCAGCGCGGGATATTGAATCCATTCAGCAGTTGCACCAGTTGCGCTATGAAAACGGGCTTGCGTTCGTTCATTTGAATCTACCAAAGAGCGCCAATGTGAAATTGGAAGCGTTTGATTTGCTCGGAAGAAAATTGGTATCTACTCAGAATGATTATTACAGCGCTGGCGCACACCGCATGAATATTCCCGGCATCAATAAATGGACAGCCGGAGCCTATCTCTACAAGGTATATATCAACGGCAAGATGGAAGGCGGCAAGTTGCAGAAGTATTGAGTGTGGATTGTTGTGTTTAAGGATTTTGCTACAGTCACTTCGTTAAATAATCTTAATGCCATAATACTCAAACTGCTGTCGCGTTTTTGATGTAGTTTTTATCACATCTAAAACATACGGCTATGAAAACAACAATTGCATTCCTCGCTTTCCTCTCGCTCTCCTTCGCTGCATTTTCTCAAACAATTTACGACCAGTCATTCCGCGATGCCTCGTTCGTGAAATTTAAAACACAACTCATGCAAGCGGTTGTTGACCGCGACACCGCTAAACTGTTTCCCCTGCTTGCAGCGCAGGTGCATGTGAACGAAGACGGTTGCAGCTATGCCGCAAAGGAATGTTTCATGAATCATTTTCGGCAGTGTGGACCTGATGCGGAAAAGCTGTGGGATGATATGATACAGATTGTTTCGTTTGGCTTTTCGCGCAACGTGATGAAAAACGACATCTACCGCCTTGCCTCTGAAGGCGATTTAATCTTCCAGGCGCCTTCCTACCTCAACGGGTTTGATGACAAAAACAAAACGTATCTGCTCGTGCTTGGGCAGGGCGTGAACGTACGCGAGCAACCCAATGTAAAAGCAAAGGTGATTGCGCAGGCAAGCTTTGAATCGCTGCGCTACATTGACCCGCTTGTTACAGGCTTGCGCTCTGACTTTCATTTCTACAATGGCAAACAGTGGTTTGAAGTAGTATTGACAGACGGTCGCACTGGCTATATCATTGAAGATTATGTATCCGCTAATATTAACCGCGAACTGTCTGTGAAGAAAATAAATGGAGAATGGAGAATTATTTCATTCTTCAGTCCGCAGCCGAAGTGCTGATTTGCATTAGAATAAACTGATTTACGGGCGATAGCATAGAGCGGGAATTGAAAACCTGTTTCTGTGCTATCGCTTGTGGTGTAAGACCTGACCTTTGCCCAAAAAGTAATATAGATTCAGTATTATTGCCGACTCGAAATCAGAGTGATAATTTTAGCTGAATGAAATCTCAATTTAGAAACTGGATATGGATTGCAGCAATCTTCGTGATTGGAATCGTTTCTTTTTTTTCAGGAAAGGCGCTTTATTATAAGGACGGCTATCGTGACGGGGTAATTTTTGCTGATAGTTCCAGTTTCAAAAGGGGGAAATCTGAAGGATTCAGAGATGGTTACGAATATTGTGACAGTATTACTGAAGATCTGGACAGTTTGCGAAAGACTGAAATGTTCAATCTCAACATCATTTTTGAGGAGATTGCCGATCCAAAGGGAAATATTGAGGTGAGTGGAGAATTGAAATACAGAGATACAGATGGAACAGTTGCTTCAAAGAAACGCTTTGTAAAAGCGCGTATTGTGAATGCAGCAGCATTTGCCCGATATAATGAATTGGTTGTAATTGCCCGGTTTAAAGATAAACGCGATGGAATAATTAGCGAGATGAACATCGAGTTGCCCGACATTCTTTATCCCAGGAAGAGTCTAAACTTTGAAATTCCCGAAAAGGATGTGCCAGAGCTTGCCGAATCAGTAGATTTTATACTGGAAAGCGCTCAGGGAGTGGATTGACATTGAACAGAATGGACTCCGAATTGTGACTGAACTAACCTTTGTTCGGTATTGAGGATTCCCTGATATTAGTATGTTATAAAACCTATTTGCAGAAAAGGTATCTGATTGGCTCTGTGTGATTGAATCTGAATACCGCCACGTCTGAAGTTGCTAAAGCGCTTACCACTTCACCAGCATCTTCCTTATCCCGCTCACGGAATCATCGGTGCTGCGGTATTCGAGCAGTTTGATTAGCTCTTTCGTCATTTCCAGTTCGGCTTCATTGCGCACCTGCCACAGATTTTCTTCATTCGTGTCGCCTTTATATTGACTGGTGGTGATGCGCCTGCCTACGGAGAAATAGAGTTTTACAGGCTTGGGGAAAGGTGTGCCGAGCAAGCCCGTTGCCAGCGGGGGAATATATTCGGCTTTCTTTTCATCATCATAGAAGCCCGCTTTTGCAAACAGCTTGCCGAGCAGGGTGTTTTGAAAATCGGCAGCATCGGCAATGATATTATAAGCATCATCACCGCCCACCTGCGCGATGGGCACAATGTCATAGCCGCTTTCAATCGCCATGTGCGCAAAGCCGGTGCGCTTTTTCCATTGCAGCGAATATTTTTCATTTTTCCTGCGAAACACTTCCCTGCCGCCACCTGGAAACAACATGAGGTGCGCGCCCTGCTGCATGAGTGCGCTGCAATGCTCGCGTGTGCCGCGCACCATGCCGAAATATTGCACCAGCTCGCGCCACCCGGGAACAGTGTAGTGCCTGTTATCGCTGAGTGTGCGGATGAAAATGTTTTTCTTTAGATAAACCTCCGCCATCAGCAGCGTCCAGTCGGTGATGCCATAGAGCGTGTGGTTGGCGATGTAGAGGGCAGGCTTTCCGGCATCGAGCTTTTCAATGCCGAGGAATTCGGGCGTGAAATAATCATGCAGCGGCTTGGTGAGCTTCAGCATCAAATCGAGCTTGGGCGGGGTGAAATCGTTCAGCGTTGTTTCGGCTGATGATTTTTGTTCTTCTTTTTTATTTTTCCCTTTCATATCTTTTCGCCAACAAAGATAGAGATCCAGGCGTATTCTCTATTAGTCAGTTCAATTACGTAGCGTGGGTTTATTCAAGAAGTAAGATTTATCAATGATTCAACTTTAGCGCCCTGTTACTTTTTAATGACAAAATCAGTTTAATCACGTAGGCAAAAAGCAGCAATGAAAAAAACGATTTATCTGCTTCCGGGCGTGGGGTGCGATGACAAGGTGTTTCGGAATCTGGAGCTTCCTGATTACGAAATGATTCCCATCAAATGGCTCACACCGTTCGCGGGCGAGCATTTGAAGGAATATGTGAAGCGGCTGCTGCCGCAAATCAAAACCAACACCGAGCCTATCCTGATGGGGCTTTCCTTTGGCGGCATTGTAGCGATTGAAATCTCAAAGCTCATCAAAACGCACAAGGTCATTATCATCTCCAGCATCAAAACCTATCACGAGCGCCCGATGAAGATGAGCCTGCTTTATCTCATGAAGTTTTACCGCATTTTGCCCGCAAGGCTTGCCATCAAGTTTCGCTTCTGGCAGCGCTGGGCAATCGGCAACCTGAACTATGATGAGAAAAACCTCGTGGAGGAAATGATTGAAAACATTGACCTGAACTTTAACAAGTGGGCGGTTGACCAGGCAATCCATTGGGACAATACTGAAATACCCGAAAACATCGTGCATATCCACGGGGACGAAGACAATATTTTCCCCAATATGTACATCCGCCATTATCACCGTATCAAAGGCGGCACGCACTTCATGATAGTGCGCCACGCAAAGCAAATCAGCCATATCATCTTAAAAGAGCTGGAGCAAGCCGCAAGCGCTGCCAAGGGCGATGATTACATCACGCAAACGTCAAAGGAGCGCAAGAAAGCCAAGCCGAAAGCAAAGTCAAAAACGAAAGCTATCTCGCGCAATCTGATGGATAAAGTGAAAAAGCCTTTTCGGAAAAAGAAGAAGGCAGCGTGAGAATTAATTACTCTCCCTTCCTATTGATACTCTAAATACTTATCATTCACCGTTCCGAATTTCAGTGACAATAAATCGCGCACGTAATTTTGATATACTTTCCAGGGATGTTTTGAGCCTTGCTTGGGCAACACATCCGCAGCGCGCAACACATATCCTGCATTGAAGTCAAGCAACGGCTCCGATTGAAACGCCTTGCTGTCAAAACGCGGAGTACAAACGGAATAATTGTGCTGCTCCATGTTATTCAATAAGCGGGTTACAAAGCGGCAGTTCAAATCACACTTCAAAGTCCACGAAGCATTGGTATATCCAATAGCAATCGCAAAGTTTGGCACATCGCTGAACATCACCCCGCGATAGGAATGTAATTTGCCCGATTCTATTAGTTTGTCGTTCATCCGCATCGTCATCCCGCCTAATAATTGCACGTTCAATCCGGTGGCTGTAACAATGATATCCGCTTCCAATTCTTTACCTGAATTCAATAAAATACCTTTCGGGGTGAAATGGCTGATGGTGTCTGTCACCACCTCCGCTTTGCCTTCTTTAATGGAATGAAATAAATCAGCATCAGGCACGATGCACAGCCGTTGGTCCCAGGGCTTGTATTTCGGGTTGAAATGATTGATGTTGTATTTAGCGCCTAATTCTTTTTTGATTCCTTTCTGAATTAATTTCTTCACAGCATGAGGCCACTTTCGGGAAGCATTATAAAAGCCAAGCGCGAATAAGATGTTTTTCCATCGTACTAAATCATAAGCAGCTTTGCGCGGCAATATTTTTCTGAGAATCTTAGCCACCGCATCTTCACTCGGCAAACTGATGATATAGGTGGGCGAGCGTTGCAGCATCGTAACCTTCTCCGCCTTCTTCGCCATTTCAGGAACAAGCGTGACAGCCGTTGCCCCGCTACCGATTATGACTACCTTTTTATTCTCGTAGTTAATCTGTGCATCCCATTTCTGCGGATGGATAATTGCGCCCTTAAAAGACTCACTGCCAGGGAATTGAGGGGCGTAACCTTTATCATAATTATAATATCCGCTGCACATAAAAAGGAATTTGCATTGCAACGGTCCTTGCGGCACGTTTTCATGAGCAGCTATTTGCAGTGTCCACAGTTTTTCGGTATCACTCCACGCAGCATCCACTACTTTATGATTGAACTGAATCTTTTTGTCAATGCCGAATTTCGCTGCCGTGTCTTTGATGTATTTGAGGATAGAAGGACCATCAGCAATCGCTTTGGGATTCTCCCACGGGCTGAAGGGAAAGCCGAGCGTGTACATATCAGAATCAGAGCGTATTCCCGGATATTTAAACAAATCCCAAGTGCCGCCCATCGAAGCTCTGCCTTCCAAAACGGCAAAAGTCTTTTTAGGGCATTCGTGTTGCAAATGATAAGCCGCGCCAATGCCGGAGAGTCCTGCACCGACAATCAGCACGTCAAGCAAGGGTGTTGTTTTGTTTGCCGCACTAAAGCCTGTTTCTTCTGTCATTTTACATTTAATTGGTTAATCGTCATCAGCTGCATCCATCAAATTTAAGTTACTGACCATTGGAAATATTTGACACGAGTCAAAATTTTTCAGATTGCATCGTTTTAGCTTTAATTGTCGTCTGTAAAAAATGTCAACGAAAAACAAATTGCTAATCCGCCTCGCCCTGCTGGCGTTATTGACCATTACATTGATGGCGGGAGCAAAATATACTTTCGGTGATATGCTGACTTATCAAAACCTGCATTCTGCTTTGCACGGAGCAGGATGGATTGGTATTGGTTTATTCCTTGCAGCGGCTATGGTGGGCACGCTGCTGCATGTGCCGGCTTATGTTTTTCTGGCTATTTGCTTTTTGATATACAGCGGATTACCCGGTGTGTTCATCGGCATAGCGGCTGTTACTGTCATTTTCACAAGTCATTTTTTATTCGCCCGTATCGTTGGAGGCAATGTTGCACAGCATATAAAATATCCTTATCTTATTAAAACACTGAATCGCCTGGATGATCGTCCCCTGAAATCCGTCATCCTGCTGAGGTTGGTCTTTTTCATGGCGCCCTTAGTCACTTTTGCTTTGGGATTATCAAGCATCCGGTACAAAGATTTTCTTGTCGGTTCGCTTTTGGGAATCTCCCTCCACTTCACGGTTATTTTTCTGCTGGTAAACTTTTCGCGCGAGCATGTTTTAAATTGGCTTGGATGAGCAGGAAAAATTTTATTGAAGAAGTGGTGAGCGGAGATGGACTGAGGAGGAATGGGATAAAGAAAATAAGGGACGCGCCAAAGGCGTGTTAGGTTTCATGAAATTGGTCACATCAAGCTACTTGCGATAAACTAAATTTGAACTCCATTGGTTTTTTTGCAATATTCTATCATGTCGCGCTCGGTTTTTCTCCTCATCACGCTGTTTTTTGTTTCTGCATTCGCACAGAACACGGGCGCTCAGGAAGCCTTATTCACCGTCAGGGGAATGCTGATTGATAAGCAAACAAAGGAGCCGCTTTTTGGCGCAAGCGTGTCCTTTGAAAGTGAAAACGAGAAGATTGTTGGCGTCACTGCCGATGCGCAGGGCATGTTTACGCTTGAAAAGATTCCCGCAGGAAAATATAAAGTCTCGGCTTCCTTCATTGGGTATAATCAACTTGTTATCAGCAAAGTAGAGGTTGCGAATGAAAACAACTCTTTCATCACGCTTGAGCTTGAATCATCACTCACCAAACTAAACGAAGTGGTGGTTTCAGAAACCAAACGCGGGGGCGACAATGCCCCGATTAACTCAATGGCTGTCATCAGTGCGCGCTCGTTTAATGCCGAAGAATCAGAGATGGTGGCAGCGAGTTTAGGCGACCCCGGCAGGCTTGCGTTGTCTTATGCCGGTGTGCGGGGGCAATCGGATATCCTGAATGGAATCGTGGTGCGTGGCAATGCGCCCAAAGGCGTAATGTGGCGCGTGGAAGGCGTTGAGGTGCCAAGTCCGAATCACTTCTCGCAGGAGGGCTATGGCGCGGGCGCGATATGTATGATGAGCGGGCAGGTAATCGGCACTTCTGATTTTTATACAGGCGCATTTCCTTCGGAATATGGCAACGCCATGTCAGCCGTCTTTGATGTGAAGCTGAAAAAAGGCGACACCCAAAAGCGGCATTACTTTTTGCAGGCAGGCATGATGGGCTTTGAAGGCGGCACCGAAGGACCGTTCACCAAAAATAAGAAGGCATCTTATCTTATCAACTATCGCTATTCCACGCTTGCCGTGTTTGAAAAAATGGGGATGGATATCGGCAACACCATCACCGCTTATCAAGACCTTACATTTAAATTAAACCTGCCTACTACCAAAGCAGGAACCTTCACCGTGTTTGGCGTAGGCGGACAAAGCAAACTCACCGTAAGCGAGCAGAACAGGCGTAATACAAAAACAAAAGAAAAGGTGAAGACTTATGACATGGCGCTCACGGGCTTGAGCAACGCCTATTCGCTCAATGAAAAGAATGTGTTGAAAACGACATTGCTCTTTGCCGCCAACCGCGAGAGGTTAGACAAGGACGAAGTATCGCGCGGCACGGGCGCTTCCGTTCCTTCTTACAGGCTTGGTGGTTCCAATATGTATTTCCGCACGGTGGTGCAGGTGGACTCGCGTCTGTCGTCACGCAGTTCGTTGCGCTCAGGAATCATTACAAGCAACATGCGCTTCAACATTGACGACCTCTATGATGCCGCGCGAAACACAGGTGAATACAAAGCTGTTGGGCTTACCTACACGTTACAAGCGTTCAGCCAATGGAAATATCTCCTCACGGAAAAACTAACGCTTCATACAGGAATGCATTTCATTTACTTCGGGCTAAACGGAAATTTCAACATTGAGCCTCGTGCTGCGCTTGCATGGCAAATCAATAAGAAGCAATCGGTTGCCGTTGCCGCAGGATTGCACAGCAAGTTAGAAGCACTTGCCAACTACATGGTGCATGAGCCGTGGACAGGCTCAACGCCAAATGCAGACGTTGATTTCACGAAAGCTGCGCAAACGGGAGTAAGTTATGAAATCATCCCTGTGAAACATTTGAAGCTGAAGACAGAACTCTATTTTCAGTATCTCTATTCCGTACCGATTTCAATGGACGAAGGCAGCAGTTTCTCCATCCTCAACTCGCAAGACCGCTACACTACTAATGTGCTTGTAAATAAAGGCAGGGGCATGAACTACGGCATTGAGTTAACGCTTGAAAAAACTTTTGCAAAAAATTATTACATTCTTGCTAACGGCAGTTTATTTGAATCAAAATATTATGCAGCCGATGGCATCTGGCGCAATTCCCGCTACAACACAAACTTTATCACCAGCCTCACTGCGGGAAAAGATTTCATTTTCGGCAAAACAAATAACTGGACATTTGGCTTAAATGGACGCGTGTTGTGGTCGGGTGGCGAGCGCACCGAACCTTCAGCGTTTGAAGATCAAGTGACAAATTATTTCCGTGTAGATACACGCATGAGCATTGCCCGTCAGCGTGAAAACGTGAAATGGATATTTGCCATTGACGTTCAAAATGCAAGCAACCGCAAAAACGAAAGCACGCTTGACGAGATACAATCTACCGGCATCCTGCCTGTATTGAGTTTTAGGATTGATTTGTAAAAAAACAAGTGCGTGTAAGGTGTTAATGCCTTGCAGATTTGTTTCTTTCGCTCATTCATACTGTACACCAAAATCGTTCATGTACACGATAACCAATAAAATCCAGCGTAATTTCATTGGAAGTTCAATATCATGATGAAAGGATTTTTCTTTTTTACTGCAATCGTTCTTGCAATGAATCTTGCAGCGCAGTTGGTCCCCAACTCCGGCTTTGAACAGTGGACTGATCAATATCCCGACCAATGGTTCACCAACAGTTGTCCGCAGTGCGACCCGCCCTGGGAATCATATATTGTTCGTCAAGACACCGATGCATTTAGTGGCAATTACAGCGCAAACCTTTACTCCAACGGGGTATTCAAACCGTTTGCTTACACCACGTTTCCGGTTGCAGGTCGTCCGCTCAAATTGCGTTTTCAATCAAAAGTTTTATTTCCTGCCTGCATCAACACCGGCTCCACTACAGATACAGTGATGGCAAAGGTGGAAATATTTTACAACGGCTTGGTGGTTGATAGCGGCACGTGGAGCTATTCGGGGCAAAACATTCAGACCTATCAGCCTATTGAAGTGCCGCTCAGTATCACTTCGTTTTCTTTTGATTCGTGTAGAATTTATTTTGAAGGCGGTGCAGTATTTGGCGGATGCGGCATTATTGCCGAAGCCACAAAGTTTAAAGTAGATGCGGTAGAAATGATTTATGCTCCATCCTGCAATGCTTTCTTTTATTTTTCAAAAGAAGTTGACAGTGTTTCGTTTTCCGGCACGAGTACTCATGCTTCCGTCACCAATTGGTTTTGGGATTTTGATGATGGGACAGGAAGCCCGCTTCAGGCTCCCCAACATGTTTTTTCACAGGACAGATGGTACAACGTCTGTCTCACCGTGACCGGGCTGGATTCATCAGGCACAAACTGCACCACTACATTTTGCGATTCCGTTTTTATCACGCATGATTGCATTGACTCCTCGCTCATCTGCCTTCCTTTCTCAGGGTCACTTTGCTGTGATGCTCCGCTTTTCGAGCCTGTGTGCGGATGCGACAGCGTAACCTATGGAAATGCTTGTCAGGCAACGCTATGGTATGGTGTCACGAAATTCACTGAAGGTCCTTGTATGACTTCTTTAAAAGAAATTAAGCAGAATATAAAAGTGAGTTTAATTCCAAATCCGGCAATGGAAAAAACGAAGCTGTCATTTGACTTGCATGCGCAAGGAACAATAATTGTGAAAGTGAAAAACAGTATCGGTGCAACGATAAATGAATCAACACATGAATTGGCGGATGATAAGCGGTATGTGCAGGAAATTGATTTTGGAAAACTCAGACGCGGAATCTATTTCATCGAAATCAGTTTGAACGGAAAGAGGATAGCAGTAAAAAAATTGGTGGCTGAATAAGGAGGATTCACCCTTCATGGTTCGCGGAACGTGCAAAGCTCAAAGTCTTCTCCGCACATTTAATTCCATCAATTGCCGCTGAAATAATTCCACCCGCATAGCCAGCGCCTTCCCCGCACGGATAGAGTCCTTTAATGGAAATATGCTCAAGCGTTTCTTTATCACGAGGAATGCGAACAGGGGAGGAGGTGCGCGATTCAGGCGCATGAACAACGGCATCGTTCGTGAGGTAGCCTTTCATTGCTTTGCCGAATTGGCGGAATGCTTCCTGCAAAGTGGAATAAATAAAATCAGGCAACACGCTTTTCAACTCTACGGAACTAATTCCCGGTTTGTAAGAAGTTGCCGGAAGGTTTTGCGAGAGTTTCCCGGTCGTGAAATCAATCATGCGCTGCGCGGGAACGTGTTGGGTTCTTCCTGCTTCGCGCCATGCGGTTTGCTCAACTTTTTTTTGAAATTCCATTGCGGCAAGCGCCTCCTTGTTGCTGAATTGTTTAAGATCATCAGCGCGTAATTCCACTACGATGCCTGAGTTGGCAAAAGGCTGGTCGCGCTTAGATGGTGACCAACCGTTTGTCACCACTTCACCCGGACTTGTTGCGCAAGGGGCAATCACTCCACCCGGACACATGCAAAAAGAATAAACGCCCCTTCCGTTTATCTGCTTCACAATGCTGTAAGACGATGGCGGCAAATAATCACCCCGCATGGCGCAATGGTATTGTATAGAATCTATCAGCAACTGCGGATGTTCAATGCGCACACCCAGGGCGAAAGGCTTTGCTTCGATAGCGATGCCTTTATTTTGCAGCAGTTCAAAAATATCCCGCGCGGAATGTCCTGTTGCTAAAATGATTTTTGAAGATTTGAAAACAACGTCTGAGCATTTTACTCCGGCTACATGATTTCCGCTGAGCATGATGTCAGTAACGCGCGAGTTGAAATGAATCTCTCCGCCATGAGCGAGAATATACTCACGGATGCTTTCAATAATAGCGGGCAGCTTGTTCGTGCCAATGTGCGGATGCGCATCCACAAGGATTTCATTTGTTGCGCCAAACGCGACTAACAACTTTAAGATTTGCAGCACATCACCGCGCTTCGTTGAGCGTGTATAAAGTTTTCCGTCTGAATAGGTGCCGGCACCGCCCTCGCCAAAGCAATAGTTGGAATCTTCATTTACAAGATGCTCGATATTGATTGCCTTCAGGTCGCGCCTGCGGGCTTTCACATCTTTGCCTCTTTCAAGAATCACCGGTTTCATGCCGCCTTCAATACAACGCAACGCTGAAAACAATCCGGCAGGACCTGCGCCAACAATGATAATCTCTTCTTGCTTTGATACATCGGAATAATCAGGAGGGGTAATGGGTTTGAATTCAAAATCTTCCTGCACGAAAACTTCTATGCGCAGATTTATTTTTATCGTGCGTTGCCGCGCATCAATGGAGCGCTTCAGAATCTCGACATGCCGGATATCCTGCGCTGGAATGCCGCATTGCTTCGCTACCTCTTTGAGCAACAACTCTTTATTGGCTGCTGTTTCGGGTGAAGTTTGAAATTGTATTTCTTTTCTCAATGCGACTTTCTTAGAGCATTGTAAATATAGCAGGAAGGCGTTTGCGCAAATTACCTGCAAATAATTTCAGACACCTTTTGATTTTATTTGAAATATTTTAGGATAATGTTGCAAAGAAGTGGCAACTTTACGTTTCTTTATTATCTAAACAGAAGCAATCATGAGCTACTTAAACAAACAGCAAAGCGAAATTGCCACTGCGGCAAAAAACAAAATCAGGGCGCTGAAGCATCCGCTGAGGCAGAATATCCTGAAGTTGGTGAAGTCAAAGGGCAACAGGATGAACGTGACGGATATTTACAAAACCCTGAAAATCGAACAGTCGGTTGCTTCCATGCACCTCGGCATTCTGAGAGGGGCGGGATTCATCAAAACAAAGCGTGATGGGCGCACAATCTGGTATTCGGTTGATGACGCGGCTATCAAAGCGTTCATTAAGGTGTGGGAAAAGTAAGCGGGGTGATTTGCCGAACTGCAATCAGTTCAATTCTTCAATAACCACTTCATCTATTCGTTTGCCAATGCTACCAGAAGTGGTGATGAGCGAAATGCGCTTGGTGTGAATTTTTATAGGCCATCCCGGATTGTAGAGAAAGTGGAAGGTGTTGTAATCGGTAACCTTCATTCCCATTTTACCGAATTCCTCCTGTAGTTCCTTCGTTTTTTCTTCGCGCTCCTTTTTTGATTCATAAGAGATTTTGGCAACCATGCTGTTCATTACATCGGTAAGCACACGCTTTGTATCAACTGAATCAAGGTCGAGCGTGTTTACAAACTTGCATTTCTCATTCTCAAAGTCAACCTGCTCGAAGTAAAACGCACCGTTTGCTTTAATAGGGTCGCCACCAAGCATGTTGGGCAAATATTCTTCATAGCGCAACGTATCACCATAAACAGCAGCGATGCCAAAGGGCCAGTGGAAATATTGAATCTCTTTCATCACTAAGCTTTCAATGCCTTCCTTTGAACTGTAGATTTCCTTGAAGGGTTTTATCGCTTTGGAAACATCTGTTTTATTTTCAGAAAGCGATGAGAGTAGCTTGTCGAACATTTCATTCATCATTTTACCTACCTCCTTCCAGTTGAGTACTTCTTTGAAAGCGCCCAATTCATCAGTGGTGTAGCGAATATTGATGTTCTTATACTTCTCCAATACCGGTACCACTTCCTTGGGAAGCGCGGTTGATTGAAAGAGCGTGTTCTCATAATTCCAATCAATGACATAGGAAGTTGCAGTAGAATCAACGACTACAAACTTTACAATGTAACCATCAGTGCTTTCTTTGACGAGCGTGTCGTTTTTATATTGAATATTCTTCTTGGTAACCATGTAAGTCTTCGTATCGCCTTTCTTCCAATAGGCAACAAAGGAAACAGACGTCTCATCCTGTGCGAAGAGGTTGATGCAAATGAGTAATGCAGCGAGCGAGAAGATAGTTTTCATGATTGAAAGTTATTCTACTCGTTTAATTGAAAAACCAATAACATCTAATGGCTTCTTGCCTTTGTATGCCGCGCCCATTTTCTCGGAGTAATAGCAGGAGAAGATTAATCCTCTTAATCCGAAATCAAGCTGACGGAAAATAGGTGAGAGCATCCCATCGCTGTATTGTGCGTTTTCCATTTTGTTGACAATCCAATTCAACACAAAGTCAGGCAGGAAGGACAACACAGTGAGCAACATGCTCAAATCACCAATATCACCTTTGGGCGCGTAGGAAGTGAGTTCGTCAATGTGGGCAATGGAGCCGGTTTCCGAAAAGGAAGGAAACTCTCCATTCTTCGGTAATAGAATATCTCCGATTCTTGTCAGAGCTTTCTTTGCACTTGGTGAAAGTGTGTTAGGCATAATTCATTTTGTTTTTCATCATCAAATTATCAAATCACCGAATTATCGAATTAACTGATCGCTAAGTTTTTGAGAGATTGCCATGATAGATAAAGATGGATTAATGCCGGGAGCATTTGGATAAATGCTGCTGTCAGCAATGAAGACGTTCTTAAATCCATGCACGTTGAATTCAGGATTCACTACTGATGTTGCAGCATCCGTTCCGATTACGCAGCCGCCCATCAGGTGCAAGCCGAAGTAATAAGGCGAGCGGATGATGTCTTTCGCTCCGCTTGTCTTCAGGATATTTTCCACCACATCCAATCCTTCATCGCGCTTCTTTTTATCAAGGTCAGAGAGCGGCTTCTTCACCACGAGCTTTCCTTTTTTATCCACCGCAATCTCCCCGATGTTTTCATCGCGGATGGCAACTTCAATGCACGACATCTTCGTGTAGTTGCGCATGATGTCCTGATGTTTTTTGCCAAACACGTTGAACAACATGCCGATGGAGATAGGCGGTGCAAACACATTCTCCAGCTTGAAACCTTTTGTGCGAAACGAAGGGTCTTTCGATGCCACCGTTTGAAAATAGCCCTTGTGTGATTGCACCGGCTCGTCAAACACGCCAAACGTCATCCACTGCGGATGCGAAGAGAAGTATTTTCCCAACGCGGGCAGCTTTGCTTTGAAGCCTGATTGCAGCAACAGCTTCGTGGTGCCAAACGAGCCACCGGCAAGCACGAGATTCTTTGCATAATATTCCACCGGCTTGTTATCCTTCACGCCAAACACGTGCGCCCGCTCGCTGTTCACATCCAGCTTCTCCACCATCACTCCGGTGATAATTTCCAATCCCTCTTTCTCCGCTTTCTGCACATAGCCCACCAGCGAGCTTTGCTTCGAGTCGCGGTGACAGCCGCCCAGACACGCGATGCAATCGTTGCCCTGCTCATGGGCGCAATCGTTTTGCCCCTTGCGCAGGTAATGCCATTTGTAGCCCAGCTTTTCACACGCTCCCGAAAAAAGCACCGCGTTGCGGTTGCGGTCATCGGGCGTAAAGGTGTGCAGGCTCAGCTTGCTTTCCACCTTGTCATAATAAGGCGCCATCTTTTCGGTGGTGAAAAAATCAACACCCGACTGCTGCCTCCACGAATCAAGCGCAGTGTCATCAAAGCGGTCGAGCAGGCATTGGTTCACGATGGAAGTGCCGCCCACCACGCGCGCGCGCAGAAACGCCATGCGTGCATCGGCATCAAACTCGATGCCCCCGCCCCAATAGAGCTGGGCAGCGCTGTCTGCCTCGTTGCGCGGAAATGTTTCCTTGCGGAAAAACTTTCCCGCCTCCAGCAGCAGGCACTTCGCGCCCGCCTTGTTCAGATGATAAGCAACATTGCCGCCCGAAGGACCAGAACCGATAATAATATAATCGTATGCCACAGGATTTAAAATATGTGGCTATGAAAGTAGTGAACTTAAATGAAAAACTGTTTAAGAAATCAGTTACTTCAAACTCCGCGCATACCTCTTAATGCTGCCACCAATGGCAACGCGCAGCAGCACTTTGACAAAGAGCGCCCACAGGGGCACGTTGCTGCCAATCTCAATGGTATATTCAATTGCTGATTTTCCATTGGGCAAGCTTTTGAAAAGAATGGTGCCGTAATGATGCCCGAGGGGGCTTGCCTTCGAGATTTGATATTCAATGCGGTGCGGCTTCTGCGACTTACGGATGGTTTCTTCAAACGCGATGAGGGGCACATGAATTTTGCGCACGGAGTTAATGCCGTTGATATTCGCGGGGTCAGGGCTGTCAACCACGCGGGTCATGCGCTGCCCCATCATCTTGCCGAAGTTTTCGTGGTCGTTAAATACTTCCCAGATTTTTTCAACAGACACCTTGAACTCCTGGTGCATTATGAGGCGATGGATTTTCATGAGGGAAAAATTTATGAGGTACTTGAGAAGCTAAATTAATGCGTCATTGCGCACGAGACTTTGCTATAAGCACTCCACTCATTCTCCAGCGTGGTTGAATTCTACTTAACTCACTTTTGCCTTTAAGCAGGTGCATATACAGAATGATTGAAAGCTAATAATATTGAAAATATTTCCAGAACATAAACCGATTTTATGTCCTCCCAGTCGCCTCATACGAAAACAAAAATCCCCCTGCGGAAACGAAACAAATCGCTGAACAAACAAACTAAGTAAGCACCCGTACTATCCTCGAAAAAGCAATGCCGGTGGCTTATCCACGCGGACAATTGCCATGAATTACCTTACGCAATAGTTGGCAATTAGTATCTTCCCACTCTGTATTAAAACTTCATTAAAAAAGCTGAGTCATGAAAAAAGGGGCATTTTTCATACTGGCTGGTTTACTTTTTTTCTTTGCAGAGGCACAGATGCCGCAGGGAATTAAGTATCAGGCAGTTGCGCGTAACAGTCAGGGCGAAATACTGGCAAATCAAAACATCAATCTGCGGCTTACGCTGGTGGATAGCGTGCAGGCGGGTGCGCTTGTTTTCCGTGAAAACCACAAGATTGGAACAAACCAGTTCGGCTTGTTTAATGTCACCATCGGGCAGGGCATTAACAAAGTAGCCGACCTCACCAATATTCCCTGGGCTACGGGCGACATCTATATGCTTATCGAAATGGATGCCACTGGCGGCAACAATTATGCAGAGATGGGCGTAGCAGAACTGCTCAGCGTGCCTTATGCTTTTTATGCGGGAACCGCAGGTGGACCCGGGCTGAATGATACCAGCAGCAGCAACGAATTAATTACCAACCTGAATTTTAATCCTGCTACGAATCAACTTTCTGTTACGGAAGCGGGAAACACAAGAACAATTATAATCAACGAAGAAGCTGATAATCTGAGCGACAACGTGCTGAATGATTTGCTGGATGCGAATGCACTGCCCGATACGAATGACATTTTGAAATGGGATGGCTCGCAGTGGATTGCATCGGATGAGATGCATTTGATGCTGAATAACACAGACTTGATTACCACCAATGGTGATACTATCAGTTTTGCCGTTTTCATGGATAATACCGACAATCAAGTTCTTTCTTTCAATGCCGCAACAAACATGCTTACGCTGGTAAATGGCGGCTCGGTTGACCTCTCTGACCTTTCGACTGATTCCTATAACGACACGATGTTTTACAATCCCGTGAGCAACCTGCTTACCATTATTGATGGCGGAGGAACGGTGATTGCTGATATGACTTCACTCGTGAATGACACGGATAGCGACCCGACTAATGAAAGAAACCTTGCCCTTACCTTTAACAGCTTGACAAAAAGATTAGAAATTTCAGATGTTGGTGGAACATTGTCAGTTGACCTTACTGATTTAATCAACGATGCCGATGCCGACCCGACAAATGAATATAATACGGAAGTAAAATTGGTAGGAACAACTTTGGAAGTCATTGACGGTGGCGGAATAAAATCAGTTAACCTTTCAGCTCTTAGCAATGATGCAGATGCAAATCCGACTAACGAGTTGCAGACGTTGAGCAACAACCGCCTTGGCTCAAATGTTACCATGAATATTTCAAACGGCAACAGCACTACTTTCAATATCAATGATGCTGATCCTGACCCGAACAATGAATTGATTTATGAAGTGATTCTTGACGGGCAAGAATTGAAAATCACGGATGCAGGTGGAACGTCAACAGTTGATTTAAGCCCGTTGCAGAATGATGCGGATGCAAATCCCACAAACGAGATTCAAACCTTGTCATTCAACCAAAATACAAAAGTGTTAAGTCTGAGCGGAAGCCCCACTTCAGTGAATTTGACTTCTCTTGTTGGAACCGACAATCAGGATTTAAGCGCGGTGGTGAATGGCAACCAAACTGTTTCGCTGAATATTACAGGAGGCACGGGAACCACTTTCAGCATTGCAGATAATGACAACGACCCCGCGAATGAGTCAATCAAAAATTTCTCGTTTGACCCAACGAATAATATACTCACCGTTGCAGAATTGACAGATACCTTTAATGTTGATTTGCAAGATTTGGTAGATGATGCTTACAACACCACATTCAGTTTTAATGCCGCTGCAAATACACTTACTATCATTGATGGCGGTGGAAGCAAAACTGTGAATTTGCAGGATTTGGTGAATGACGCTTACAACACCGGATTGAATTATAATCCTGCTACCAACACAATTACAATTACAGACGCAGGCACTTCTTACAGCCAAAACCTGAATGACCTTGTTACAGATGCGTACAATACAGGCTTTACGATTGATACCGCAAGCAACATCATTACGATTACAGACGGAGGAGCAAGTCTGAATGTAAATATTCAGGAAGCCATTGCTGATGCATTTAATACGGGAGTTTCTTATGATGCAAGCTCAAACACCATCACGGTGAGCGATCAGGGTGGAAGTTTTGCTGTCAGTTTGCAGGATTTGGTGAATGATGCTTACAATACCGCTTTCAGTTTTAACGCTGCCAGCAATGTGCTTACGATTAGCGATGATGGAAATGATTTTTCCGTAAATCTTACTGATTTGGTGAATGATGCGTACAACACCGGTTTCAGTTTTAATGATGCAAACAACACAATTACCATTACCGACAACGGAAATAGTTTCTCTGTTGATTTGGATGATTTGATTGATGAGGCTTACAACACCGATTTTGATTTTAACACAACAACAAATGAACTTACCATTACCGATGGCGGTGGAAGTAAAGTTGTTGACCTTCAGAATTTGGTGGATGATGCCTACAACACCGGATTGAATTTCGACCCGCTCACAAACACGTTGAACATCACCGATGGAGGCACTTCTTATTCTGTGAACCTAAACGACCTTGTTACGGATGCTTACAACACAGCTTTTACTGCTGATACTGCCGCTAACACCATCAGCATCACAGACAACGGAGGAACAATCACGATTGATTTGAATGAATTTGTAGCTGACGCCTACAACACTGCGGTTTCGTTTGATACAGTTTCTAATGTCCTTACAGTTACCGATGGCGGAGGCGCAAAAGCCGTTAATCTTTCCAAGTTGAAGAATGACGCGGATTCAAATCCTACAAACGAAATTCAGGATTTGTCGCTGACGGGAAATACGCTCAGTCTTTCAGGCGATGCGTCTCCAGTAAGCCTTGCACCTTATTTGGATAATACTGACGGACAAAATCTTTCCAATGTAAAAGTTGGAAATAGTGTTACGATAAATATCAGCGGAGGATTAGGAACAACATTCAGCGTTGCGGATACAGACAGCGACCCCGCAAATGAATTGCAATCGCTTTCAGTTACCAACGATACGCTACGTATCAGTGGAGTTAATTCGCCTGTCAATCTTGCCCCTTACAAAGACAACACCGATGCGCAGACGCTAACCTTTAATGCCGGAACACTTTCCATCGCAGGCGGAAACAGTGTGGTGATTCCCGATAATGTGAATGATGCCGATGCGAATCCATCCAACGAGTTAAACACTTCAGCGAATTTGGTTGGCACTCAGTTGAATATCACCGATGCAGGGGGCACAATTTCAGTTAACCTCAGCAGTCTGACGGATTTGGATGCGGATCCAACAAACGAAATACAGACACTGAACCTCGCAGGAAATTCACTTTCAATTAGCGGTGGAAATGCGGTGAATTTGACTTCGTATCTTGATAACACGGATGCGCAAACATTGGGACTGAGTGGAAATACGATTTCGATTTCCGGAGGAAACTCAATCATTCTTTCCGATAATAATGCTACCAACGAAATTCAGGATTTGTCTTTGTCGGGTAATACACTAAGCCTTTCGGGAGATGCAACACCAGTGAATTTAACTCCGTACTTAGATAATACCGATGCGCAGACGCTAACCTTTAATGCCGGAACACTTTCCATCGCAGGCGGCAATAGCGTGGTGATTCCCGATAATGTGAATGATGCCGATGCGAATCCATCCAACGAGTTAAACACTTCAGCGAATTTGGTTGGCACACAATTGAACATCACTGATGCTGGCGGAACGATTTCCGTTAACCTCAGTAGTCTGACGGATTTGGATGCGGATCCAACAAACGAAATACAGACACTGAACCTCGCAGGAAATTCACTTTCAATTAGCGGTGGAAATGCGGTGAATTTGACTTCGTATCTTGATAACACGGATGCGCAAACATTATCGCTGAGTGGTAATACGATTTCGATTACCGGAGGAAACTCAGTTATTCTCTCGGATAATAACGCAACAAATGAAATTCAAGCACTCACGTTCAATGCAGGCACATTGTCTATCAGCGGAGGCAACAGCGTGGTGATTCCTGACAACGTGAACGATGCAGACGCGAATTCTTCAAATGAGTTCAATACAACCATTGGACTTACCGGATCAACACTCAACATCACGGATGGAGGCGGAACGCTTTCTGTAAATCTTGCAGGTTTAGCAGATACGGATGCTGATTCTACAAATGAATTGCAAACGCTTGGTCTTTCAGGAAATTCGCTTTCAATTAGTGACGGAAACGCGGTTGATTTGAGTTCTTACCTTGACAATACGGATGCACAGTCGCTTTCTCTTGTCGGCACAACATTGTCTATCAGCGGAGCAAATAATGTGAACCTTACACCACTGCTTGATAATACGGATGGGCAGACACTCTCGTTCAATGCCGGAACGCTTTCCATCAGCGGAGGGAACAGCGTTGCGATTCCTGACAATGTAAACGATGCCGATGCGAACCCCGCAAATGAATTCAATACCGGAGTTGCTCTGACTGGCGATACGCTTAAAATTACCGATGGCGGTGGAACGCAGTCTGTCGTGTTAAGCGGATTAAGTGCAGGAAGCGATGACCAAACGATTACCTTAATGAACGACAGTTTATCTATTGAAGATGGAAATGCCGTTGACTTAAGCGGTTATTTAGATAACACCGATGCGCAGTCGCTTTCTTTTGTTGGAACTACGCTCTCCGTCAGCGGTGCAAACAATGTGAATCTGGGAACATTGCTTGATAACACCGATGCGCAAACATTATCACTGAGCGGAAATACAATTTCAATCACAGGCGGAAACTCTGTCATCTTATCAGACAATAACGCAACGAATGAAATTCAGGATTTGTCCTTGTCGGGGAACACATTAAGCCTTTCAGGAGATGCCACACTGGTGAATCTGACTCCGTACTTAGACAATACCGATGCACAAACGCTGACTTTTAATGCAGGCACACTTTCGATTAGCGGAGGCAATAGTGTGGTGATTCCCGATAATGTAAATGATGCGGACGCAAATCCTGCAAATGAGTTTAATACTGCTGTTTCATTGAGCGGTGATACGTTGAAAATTACCGATGGCGGTGGAACGCAGTCGGTAGTGTTGAATGGTTTAAGCGCAGATTCAGATGACCAAACGCTCAGTTTGTCAAATGACACACTTGCGATTGCTGACGGAAATTCAGTTCCGTTGAGCGCTTATCTTGATAACACCGATGCCCAAACAATTTCAATTTCAAATGATTCACTTTCCATTTCAGGTGGAAACACAATTGCCCTCACTCCTTATCTTGATAATACAGATGACCAAGCGCTCACAATCAATAGCGATACTGTTTTTATTGAAAATGGGAATTACATTATTCTTCCTCCGGGCGGCTTTAATCCTGACGACCAATTTTTGACATTGTCTGGCGACACACTTTCTATTGATAATGCAAACTCAGTTGATTTGAGTCCTTATTTGGATAACACCGATGCCCAAACACTTACCCTGTCAAATGATTCACTTTCGATTTCTAATGGCAACTCAGTGAATTTCAGCGCATATCTGGATAATACCGACAGCCAAAATCTGAGTTCTTCCAGAACAGGCGATAGTGTAACCGTGAATATTTCAGGGGGCGCAAGTGCAAAGTTCAGTGTTGCCGGTTTAGATAATGACACATTGAATGAAATTCAAGACCTATCGCTTTTGGGGAATTTGCTTGGATTAACCCAAAGTGGAACTACGGTAAATCTTGCACCTTATCTTGATAACACTGATGCGCAAACGCTTTCATTGAGCGGCAACACGATTTCCATTTCAGGAGGCAATTCCATTATCCTCACCGACAACAATGCTACAAACGAAATTCAATCGCTCACATTCAATGCAGGTACGCTTTCAATTAGTGGAGGCAACAGCGTAGCGATTCCAGACAATGTGAATGATGCGGATGCAAATCCTGCAAACGAATTCAATACGGGTGTTTCATTAAGCGGTGATACGCTAAGAATTACAGATGGTGGTGGAACACAGTCCGTTGTGTTAAGCGGATTAGGCGCGGGCGCTGACGACCAGACAATTTCAATTTCAAATGACAGTTTGTTTATTCAAAACGGAAACGCAGTTGATTTGGGTTCTTATCTTGATAATACCGATGCGCAAACATTATCACTGAGCGGAAATACAATTTCAATCACAGGCGGAAACTCCATCATCTTATCAGACAATAATGCAACGAATGAAATTCAGGATTTATCGTTGTCGGGAAATACGTTGAGCTTGAGTAGTGACGTAACTCCGGTGAATCTTGCTCCTTACTTGGATAATACCGATGCGCAAACGCTTTCTTTGAGCAACGACACACTGTTTATTGCAAATGGAAACTCGGTTGCATTAAGCAGTATTGATACCGACACAGATGACCAAACTTTAAGCCTGTCGAATGACACGCTCTCTATTGCGGCTGGAAATTCAGTTGCGCTCAACGCTTATCTCGATAATACCGATGCACAGACAATTGCAATCAGCAACGATACAATTTCAATTTCAGGTGGAAATGAAGTAAGTCTTGCTTCTTATTTAGATAACACCGACAGTCAAAATCTTTCATTTAGCAATGACACGCTTTCAATTTCCGGAGGCAACAGCGTGGTGCTGAATTGGAAAAAAAGCGGCAGCGACCTTTATAGAAGCACGGGGAATATTGGCATCGGCACGATTAACCCTGATTATAAACTTGATGTGAGCGGTGATGCAAGGGTAGGGTGGTTTGGAAGCTCGGATACTATCCAGATTTTACCACACGATTTTACTGTTGAAGGTGCAGCTCCATTTTTGACTATGAATTTTACGAGTGGAGAAGTGGGAATGAAGCAGTCTGCATCGTACCCGCTACTTGTTTCGATTCCAATTCCTGTCGGATACAAAGCCTCAAAGGTGAATATCTATGGTAGTGTAAACCGCACGATGGATGTTTACTCTGTTAACCTTACAAATGGAAATGAAACCACCGTGGGGTCAGGCACAACAAATACGGAGCTTAATTTCACGGATGTCAGCGCATCCAGCACAACGTATCTGTTGATTCGCATTACAACTGCTGCAGGCTCTGAAACCTTTTATGGCGGATATGTAATTATTGAAAGGAATTAAAGAAGCAATGCCCCTTTTCTCAAGAAGCTGCGGCAGGAATTATTTTCTGCCGCAGTTTTATTTCAGGAAATTTCTTCTGAGATAATAATGCAGCGTGTGGTTCATCTCATCCATGCCGAGCGTTTTGTTCTCCACCAAATCATTCAGCGACCGTTTCGCAATTCCGTAGGAGATGTTCATCATTTTCATGTATTCCTTAATCGTGATGAATTCGTTCTCTTTTAAATAATTGAGTAACCCGTTACTTTCTTCCATCACAATTGGGATAGGTTTAAGATTGTGTTTGTCGGCATGGCGTTGTTCCTCCGAATCAGGAACCAACACGCTCTGGTCGCGCACGCGCACGTAGTGCAGCCATTCTCCGAATTCATCCAATGCGCGATGTTCTTTTTCGCTTGCTTCGATTTCTGCAATCAAAATCGTTTGCCGTTTATCATCCATCGTAATGAAGTGGATGAAGACGGGTGGGTCGCAGAATTTTTTTCCAGCCTGCAACATCATGTATTTTTCCTGCTCTGCATCCACGCCCACCACATCGCCTGAATCATCCACCCCGATTATGATTCTTCCTCCCTCTGAATTTGCGAATGCCACAATCGTCCGCGCGATTTTATGCGCGCTGGAAATATGCTGCTTAAAATCCAGATGCTGGTCTTCGCCTTGCTTAATCAGGTCATATATTTCAGAGGAACGCGCCATTCGGTTTCGCAGGATTGATGTTGTAATTTTAAGCCGCAAAACCATTGAAATGAAAAGGATTTTTTCTCTCGTACTGTATTCGGCTTTCCTGTTTGCAATGGAACAAAGTGCGTGGGCGCAAACTATTACGCGCGGACCTTACCTGCAATCACTTGCGCCCGGTAGCATCAAAATAAAATGGCGTACAAATACGGCAACGAATAGTCGCGTGTATTACGGCACTGCGCAAGGGAATTTAAATTTGATGCAGGATGTTCCGGCAAGCGTAACAGACCACACAGTGAAACTCACAGGCTTGCAGCCGTTCACAACTTATTATTATTCTGTGGGCAGCACTTCGCAGATAGTAAGCGGACCAAGTGCAATGCATCGTTTCACTACATCGCCCATTCCCGGAACTGAACAACCTATTCGCTTGTGGGGCATTGGTGATTTTGGAAAAGCTAATCAAGGGCAAATTGATGTAATGAATTCTTACATCAATTACACGGGAAACACGCATACAGATTTGTGGGTTTGGTTTGGCGACAACGCTTACAACGATGGCACGGAAGCAGAATACCAAACAAAAGTGTTTGATGTTTTTGAAAACATCATGACGTACATCCCGTTTTATCCCTGCCCGGGAAACCATGACTACAACAGCGTTTGCGCGATTCCCTGTTTTCAAGACCCAACCGACCATGATGGACCTTATCTTGATATTGTAGATGTTCCCGCCAATGGTGAAGCGGGTGGTATTCCTTCAGGATATGAGTTGTATTATTCCTACAATTACGGCAATGCGCATTTCATTTCGCTCAATTCCGAATTAGGTTCGCTCATTTCATCGTATGATTGGTGCGGCACGTATGGCGCGGGCAACTTCAACGGCTCGCCTTTGCATCAGTGGCTTGTTTCTGATTTGAATAACAACACGCTTCCCTGGACAATTGTTTATTTTCATCAGCCTCCCTATACAAAAGGCTCGCATGATTCGGATGATATTTTTGAATTGTATATGAAAGCGATGCGCGAAAATTTTCTTCCGCTCTTTGACCAATATGGCGTTGACCTTGTGCTGTGCGGACACAGTCATGTGTATGAGCGTTCCTATTTATTGCGAGGGCATTATGGCAATTCATCTACGTTTAATAATTCCTACAAAGTAGATGGTTCAAGCGGTAAAGCTTCACTTGGTGAAGAATACATCAAATACCTTGACGGACCAACAAAAGGACACGGTATCGTGTATGTGGTGCAGGGCAACTCAGGTAGCAGCGAACCGGGCGCGGCAATCAATCATCCTGCGATGTATTTTGGTGAAGAAGGCACGTATGGCTCACTCGTGTTGGACATTAATGGAATGCGTGTTGATGGTCGCTACTTGCGCTCTGACGGCACAGTGCAGGATGAGTTTACGATTATCAAAACCAATTCTCAGATTGTAAATAATGTGAGCGCGTCAATTTGCAGCGGTGAAAGCTATTTCGTTGGAGGAGCAAATCAAACTACATCGGGCACATACTATGACACGATTAATATTTCATCTGGACCTGACACCATTGTTGTAATGCAACTTACTGTTACTCAACCCATTTCAACAAACAGAGCAGTGAGCATTTGCACAGGCTCAAGTTATTTTGTGGGAGGAGCAAATCAAACTACTGCGGGAACATATTCAGATGTATATACGAATACAACTGGCTGCGACAGCACGGTGATTACGCAACTCAGCATATTGCCTGCTTTGACCGGAACATCTACTGTTACGATTTGCGATGGCGACAGCTATTTTGTTGGCGGAGCAAATCAAACGATAGCAGGACAATACACTGATATGCTAACTGCTTCCGGTGGGTGCGACAGTACTCACACTACATCGCTTGTTTTACAACAAGCGCCAGAGCAAACAGTGAATGCCGCAATTTGCATGGGTGAATTTTATTTTGCCGGTGGAAAAAATCAAACAGAAGCGGGAACGTATTATGACACGCTTGCTACTGCAATTGGCTGCGATAGTTTCCTCACGACAAATCTTACAGTGAATGTGTTGCCGCAAGCGCCAGTGATTACACAACTTGGCAATTCACTTTCTGTGACTCCGACTTATGTTTCTTATCAATGGTATAAAGATGGCGCGCCCGTTTCAGGCGCGAATTTCAATGTGGCGCAAATAACAGGGGAGGGGGATTACTTTGTATTGGCTGGCGATGGAAATAATTGCAAAGCAAGTTCCGATACCTTCACAGTTGATTTTACAAGCGTGAAAACACCGGAGAAAATGCGCATCTCTATTTTGCCGAACCCAGCAACTAACAACGTGCTTATCAGTTTCACAAAAGAAGCTGTTGGAAATCTGACAGTTGAAATTTTCAACGTGCTGGGAAAAAATGTTGAAACCATCGCTATCAATGGTTTCAATGAGGCGCAAACATGGATTGATTTGGATGGAATCGAGTCAGGCGTGTATCTGTTCAAAGTGCAAATCGGAAATGAATTACATGTGGAAAGGATTGTGATTGCAAAGAATTAAAATCACTATGAAATGTTATATCGTACGCTAAACTTGTCGCTTTTCCGGAATAGCCTCATCCCATCCTTCTCCAAAGGAGAAGGAGTCCGAACTGCTTCCTTTTACAAGGAAGAAACAAGCGGCAATCTATTCAAAAAGATACTGTTGGGACTCCTCTCTCCTTTGGAGGGGGGTGAGGCAATAGAATTAATTCACCGGACTCAGCGGTGCGCTTCTGAAACTCGGACAATAGCGAGTGGATTTCTTGCTCGCATTCTTGGTTGCTAAAACAATTGTTGCTGAAATCTCCAGCGCGCCCCACGTAGAAAGGTTTAACCCGCCCATCGTAAAATCATAACTCACGCCAATTTGATAGCGCGTGTCGTTTCCAAAACTTCCCGTGTGCCCCGCAACAAAAATCAAGCTCTTTGTATTTTTCCTGTCATTGAACTTGGGATTACGGAAATAGAAACCGAGATACAAGGGTTTTGTGAAATAAGAACGCGCGTAGCTGCTGCGATAACTGTGTTTGTTCACCACATAAATATTGAAGCCATATGTGTAAGCGAGAAAGTCATCTTGTTTTTCAAAAAGCACTTTCGGGTTGATGTAGAATTTATTTTTGGAAAGCGGCAGGCTCGTGTTGTACATCACCGTATATTTCATCGGCAGACGCGATTCGATTTCATTCAATGAAATATCCGGTTGCACAAGATGCGCCACCGCAAAACTTACTTCATTTGTCCACTTCTGCTCATCCGGTTTGTTTTGAAAGATGTTAAAGCCGAAAGTAACTCCCGCGTCAATATCGAGGTAGTTTTTCTTCCCGTCATTCTGTGCAGCGAATGCGGAGGGGGTGTTTAAATATCCACGCTCTGGGTCAACCTGGTCAGAAAAAACCAAGCGACTATAATCAATACGCAGTTGGTTGTAATAAATTTTCGTGCCGAAACTGAGCGAGTAATTGTTGTTTGTAGTCGGCATTCGCCACGCATATAAAATTCCGGCTGCGGTATGCCGCAGAAATCCTTCGCCTTTAAAATTTTGCAGCACGAAAAAACCTACCCCGCCAATCAGCGCATTCGTCATTTGCTTGTCGCCATAAAAATTGTAAGTAGAGAGCGGTCCGGGAAACTTCATGCCCGGCACATTGAGCCAGAGATTTCGGTAGTTGATGCCGAAGCGCAAATCAGTGACGCTACCTGTGTAGGCAGGATTGTAATACAGAGGGTTCATTTCAAACTGCGAGAAGTTGGGGTCTTGGGCTTTTGCAAAAAAGCTAATTAAAATCAAACCGGATAATAGGATATGGTTTTTAATCACACTCATCTCAATAAGGTTACTGAGCCAATCTTCTTCGTTCTTCCATCCTCATAATCTTTCCCTGCCCACACGGAGCTATTGATAAACACCGCTTCAATCTTCCACACATAAACATCCTGCGGCAGTAGCAAGCCGGTATTCATGTGCCTGCCGTTCCAGCCTTCCTCCGGTTCGCCTTCGGGAGTGAGTTTGTATGTTTCCCAAAGCAGTTCGCCCCACGTGTTGTAGATGTGCAGATGATACGTTTCCATGCACTGTCCTGCGGGTTTGAATTCGCGCACCTTCGGGTCGCCAAACTCAGGACTGAATGCATTTGGCACGTATAAACCTTTCTCCAAGAAATCAATCGTCACGGGTTTGCTTAACGTGTCTTTGCACCCTGCTGCGTTCTCAGTAATCAGTGTTATGTTGTATTTTCCTTGCGTTTCAAAAATGTGATTTGGTGAATCTCCAATCACCGTTGTGTTGTCGCCAAAATCCCATACGCTGCTGCCGTAGCCGTAAGAAATGTTTGTGAACGTAACTTCCGAGCCATCACATCCTGAAGAAGGCTGCGAAAAGTCAAAATCGCTGACTGGTGCGGGATGTATGTGCACGGTCACAGAATCTTTCCCAACGCTGCATGAATCGGCAGAGTAAACGAGTTGATAAATCACATAGCTGCCCGTGTCGGCAAGTTCCAAGGTGATGCTTTGCGCTGCATTTGAAACGGGGGAAATTATTCCTGTTCCCAAATCATAATAAAAATAACTTCCACCGGAGGCGTTGCTGGTCAATACAATTTGTTCGCCTTTGCAAACATCCTGCGGAGCAGCAGTAATTCCGGCTTTCACGGTGTTCGGATAAACCGTAACCGGAATCGTTCCCGGAATGGAATTACAATTTGCGCCTGTTGCATAATAGGTGACGGTGTAAGTGACATCGCTGTTTGTTGTGTTGATGAACGCATGAATGAAATTCGCATCAGCAGTCGGAATAATTTCGCCCGTGCCATCGCCATAATCAATGTAAAGCGAATCAAAAACGGTGTTGTTTGTGTTCGTAAACAACACATTCGTTTGTCCGCAGCCAATCGTAAAATTTGCCGTAACCACGGCAGGCGGAGTGTTCAGCACTTTCACCGTGTCAATAAACTTTCCAAAATTCTGGCAGGTGTGACTGAAGACATAAAACTCAACGATGTAGGAAGTGTCGCTCCCGTCCGCAGCGGCACTGTAGCGAACGAAATCAGGCGGAATCGGACTGAACGTAGTATCGCCATTCCCGAAAATCCACATGTAGCGCAAGCCCGTCCAGTCGGGCGGCAAGATTGGATAAAACGAAACATCAAGCGGTGCACATCCTTCTTTTGGATTGAAAGTGAAAAATGCATTGGGCGGATAGGGCACCAATACGCTGCTTGATGCGCTATCAACACAGCCGAATTGTGTTTCCGCAACAAGTTTGATTTGATAAGTTCCTTCATTAGGGTACGAATGGCTTGGATTAATTCCTGTGCCTGTTGAGCCATCGCCAAAATCCCAATTATAATTTAGCGCGTCAACAGTTGTAAGAATAATTTGCAACGCGCTGTCGGGACAAATCATACTGTCATGTGTGAACGCGACTGTCGGCAGCGGATGCACAGTGAGCGTAAATGTCGTGTCACTGTTGCATCCCACAGAACTCGTTACTTCAAAAATCACCGTGTGATTTCCGGCAGGCGAAAAAACATGCGATGGATTTTGAACGCTGCTTGTATTTCCGTTTCCGAAATTCCATTGCCATGCGTTGATTATTCCGGCATTGGCAACGCTCAGGTCGGTGAAGGAAGTAGTATCGTTGATGCACGTTGTATTGAAAGTGAAATCGGGAGTTGGAAGCGGATTGATGGTGAGTGTAACACTATCGCGCGTAGCGCATGTTCCTGTTCCATAATCATAAAATAATTTACTGTTACCAACGCCCGCAAGCGAGGGGTTGAATAATCCGGTTGCAGAATTTACGATTC
>Ga0163155_10000687_pt1 | contig 41587 bp, 32 predicted proteins | sample OliLakLV19SP4G1_FD_148611 | JGI IMG/M metagenome (GOLD analysis project Ga0163155, IMG submission 148611) | Freshwater microbial mat bacterial communities from Lake Vanda, McMurdo Dry Valleys, Antarctica - Oligotrophic Lake LV.19.SP4.G1 | ecosystem: Environmental > Aquatic > Freshwater > Lake >... | reverse complement strand
CCACAGATCGTCCGGCAGCAACTGCGTCATGGGCTATCTCCTTGTTGGAGATCACATACCCGCTGACTGCGCCGGAACTAAGGGGAGAGGCATGCCCATATGCCCCGCCCACATATTGATGCGGGGAGCGCCGGTGAAAAACCATCGGCGCGGGATGGAGGGTTTTTACGTGTCGAACGTTTATCATTCGCTCGCCTCGGGCGCGCTGTCCCAGAATTGGTCAGATGCAGGATTGATCACCGCCAACGACGACTGGTCTGGTGTGCCTTCCATTCAGGGGTTTTTGGGAGACATCGACACGGCGTCGACCACCGATGTCGACCCGAGGACGCTGACCGGGTCTAATGTCGGCGTGCTCGACGTCATCGCGAACCAGACCAGTTCAAGCATTTCAAATGGCGGCGTTGCTGAATTTGCGATCACAGATCCTGTCGTCGCGCTCCAGGGGTCGGGCACGGCAGACGCATCTAGCCTCGTCATTTATCTCGATGCAACGGGCCGCGAGAACGTCACGGTCGCCTTTAACGCGCGCGACATCGACGGTTCGGCGGACAACGCGGCTCAACAACTCAACGTGCAGTATCGTATTGGTTCCACCGGGACTTGGTTCAACGTCACCAACGGTTATTTTGCCGACGTGACGGCCGGCCCCTCGGTTGCAACCCAGGTCACACCGGTTGCCGTGACCTTGCCTTCCGCCGTCAACAATCAGGCGCAGGTCGAAGTTCGCGTCCTGACGACAAACGCCGGTAGCAGTGACGAGTGGGTCGGCATCGATGACATCGTCGTCGACAGCACGGCGGCAAGTGGCGGCCCGCCGGCTGCGACGGTCTCGATCAACGATGTTTCGATCACTGAAGGCGACGCTGGAACCTCGGTCATGACGTTCGCCGTGACGCGCTCGGACAACACGGGCGCATTCACCGTCGACTTCAGCACAGCGGACGGTACGGCGACGGTCGGCTCCGACTATACGGCTGCAAATGGCACTGTTGTGTTCACGGCCGGTGGCGCGCTGACCGAGACGATTTCAGTAACGATCGCAGGGGACACGACGGGCGAGCCCAACGAGGCGTTCACGGTCGGCCTGGCAAACCTCGTCAACACCGCAGGCACTGCCTCGATCGCCGATGCGTCCGGCACCGGTACGATCACCAACGACGACTTCACGATCACCCGCATCCACGACATCCAGGGCTCGGGGGCAACGAGCCCGCTGGTCGGCCAAACGGTCACTGTCGAAGCAATCGTGGTCGGCGACTTCCAAAATGGTGACGCCGACACGCAGCGCAACCTGAATGGCTTCTATCTACAGGAACTAGCAGCCAATGCGGACGCCAATGCGGCAACGTCTGAGGGCATCTTCATATTCATGGGTTCGCTGACCGCGGACGTGAATGAAGGCGACCGGGTCATTGTGACCGGCACGGTCGGCGAATTCTTTGGCCAAACGCAGCTGACCGCTACCAGCGTGACGATCGCCGAGGTCGGTGCTGTTGCAGACGTCTCGACGCTCGCCACGGCGATTGATTTGCCCGCCGCCGCCGTGACGCTCAACCAGGATGGTGACTATCAGCCGGACCTCGAAGCCTACGAAGGCATGTTGGTCAAACTGCCCGAGACACTGACCATCACTGAGCAATTCCAACTCGATCGCTTCAACGAGATCAAACTCGTTGCTGGCGAGCGGCCGGCTCAGTTCACCCACGAAAATGTACCGTCGGTCATAGGCAACGACGCACACCTCCGCGAAATCGGCGCCCGCACCATCACGTATGATGATGGTCTCAACGTCCAGAACGCCGCCATCGACAATCTGGATGGGTTTGCAAGCTACAACACGGCGACTGCGCCGCGGATGGGCGACACGGTCACCAACCTGATCGGTGTTCTTGACTATCAATGGGCCGGCAACGCGGCTTCGGGTGCGACGTGGCGCGTGCGTTCCATCGATAGCGGCGATAATAACTTTGTTGACGCGAACCCGCGTCTGGCAGAGCCAGCCGACGTCGGCGGCCGGCTCAAGGTTGCCTCTTTCAACGTCTTGAACTTCTTCACGACACTCGACAACGGCCCGAATACCGCCATCGGCCTCGAGCCGCGCGGCGCGAACAATCAAGCCGAGTTTGACCGTCAGATCGACAAGCTCGCGACCGTTCTGCTCGATCTCGATGCGGACATTCTCGCGTTGAACGAACTTGAGAACAATTTCACGAATGATGCCTCGGGCAACGCGATTGACGTCCTCGTCGACGAACTCAATGCGCTCGCCGGCGCCGGGACCTACGCGTGGCTCGATCCGGGCCAGCAGTTTGTCGGTGGTGACGCCATCGCGGTCGGCTATATCTACCAGCCAGGCAAGGTCGTCGTGGCGCCGGGCACGACGGTCCAGATTTTGAACGATGCCGACCTCGCCTCGCTCGGACTGTCCAACCTACTGACCCAGAGCACGATCGGCGCGATTTTCGACGGCGCCAATACGAGCCGCAACGTACTCGCAGTGACGTGGCAGGAATTGGCGACCGGTGAACAGTTCACCACCGCCGCCAACCACTTCAAGTCGAAGGGCGACGGCCAGAACGTCGCGACGGGGCTGGACGACGACCGACTCGATGGCGCGAGCAACTGGAACCAGCAGCGTCTCCTCGCGGCGACCGCGCTTGATGCGTGGCTTGATACGGATCCGACAGGCACCACGGACGGCGACTACCTGATCCTCGGCGATCTCAATTCCTATTTAAAGGAAGATCCGATCGAGTATCTGATCTCCCAGGGCTACGAAAACCTCCAAGAGACGCTGCTGACTAATCCATACTCGTTCGTGTTTGATGGTCAGCTTGGATCCCTCGACTACGTTCTTGCCAATGCGGCGATTGCCAGCCAGGTGACCGGCATCACCGAGTGGCATATCAATGCCGATGAAGCCGACGCGCTCGACTACAATCTCGACTTCAGCCGTCCGGCGACGTACTTCGATGCGAGCGTGTCGGCGCGGGTATCGGACCACGACCCGATCCTCATCGGGCTCAATCTTGGTCTCCCCCCGGTTGACTATGACACCTACACGGGCCTCGCGTTCAACAGCACCGTTTCGACCGACCCAACCGGAGCCCTCGAACTCACGGTCGCCAGCTCGATTGAGCTGACGTCGGGTGCCGAGATTTCGGCTTTCGATCCGACAACCGATCGGTTGTTCGTGACTTCGGACGAGGGCCTGCAGGTGGTGAACTTCGCCAACCCGAGCGCGCCAGTACAGCTTGCGACCATCGACTTCGCTGCCCTCGGCCTCGGCTCGAACAACGTGTCGAGCGTCGCTTTCAAGAATGGCGTGCTGGTCGCCACCATCATCGCCGCCGACAAGACACAGCCAGGCACGCTCGCATTCATCGATCCTGCGACGGGTACCTTGCTCAAGTCGATCACGGTCGGAGCAAACCCGGATCAAGTGACCTTCACGCCCAACGGCCAAAAGATCCTGGTCGCAAACGAAGGTGAGCTCGACGGATCTGGCGCCGACGCGGACGGTTCGGTGTCGATTGTGGACATCTCGGCTGGCATCGCCAGCGCCACCGTTCAAACAGCGACGTTCACGGCGTTCAATGGTCAGGAGGCAGCGCTCCGGTCGCAGGGTGTGCGCCTGTTCGAAGGCAAGTCGATCTCGAAAGACGTCGAGCCAGAGTACATTGCCGTGGCACCCGATGGCGCAACGGCGCTGGTCACGCTGCAGGAAGCCAACGCGATCGCGATCCTCGACATCGCAACGGCGACGTTCACCGACATCGTGCCGCTCGGCGTCAAAGACTTCTCGAAGTTGCTCGCAGACTTCTCCGATCGCGACGGCCCGTCCAACGGTGCAGCAATCGAGCTGAAGACCGGCGCCCCGGTGTTCGGCACGTTCATGCCGGACGCGATTGCGTCGTTCCAAGCCAACGGTCAGGCATACTTCGTAATTGCAAACGAGGGCGACGACCGCGACGACTTCCTCCCCACCGATGAAACGATCCGCATCAACTCGTCCAACTACGACCTCGACAACACCGCCTTCCCGAACGAGGGCACGGCGGGCGGCAGCGGAGCCAGCGGGGCCCCGGGTACTGGCCTGAAGGGCAACGACGGCATTGGTCGGCTCACGGTCTCTAATGCTCCAGGCCTCCGCGGCGACAGCGACGGTGACGGCGATATTGACCAAATCCTGACCTACGGCTCGCGATCGTTCTCGATCCTTGATGCGGCCGGCAACATGGTGTTCGACAGCGGCGACATCATTGAGCGCATCGTTGCAACCGGTCAGTCCGGACTTGTGTTCGACGACACCCGCTCCGACGCCAAGGGTCCAGAACCAGAGGGCGTTTCGGTCGCCACCATCGGCGACAAGACCTACGCATTCGTTGGTCTTGAGCGTTCTGGTGGCACGCTGGTGTTCGACGTCACCGACCCCGCAGCCGTCACCTACACGACCGCAGCTGTCCGCGTCGGCGATCTTAATCCCGAGGGGCTGCTCAACATTTCTGCCGCTGACAGTCCGACCGGCACGCCGCTGCTGGTCGTCGCTAATGAGACGTCCAACACCATCACAACCTTTGAGGTCACCGAAATGGCATCGCCAATCTACACCCTGCAATTACTACACCTCGCTGATGGCGAAGCTGGCCTGCTAGCCGGTGCGCCAAGTTCGATTTCAACGTTCGGCACGGCTGCCAACCTGGCTGCCCTGGTCGACGCCTTTGACGACGACTTCGCGAACACGCTAATCCTTGCCGGTGGCGACAACTTCTTGCCCGGTCCGTTCCTCGCGGGAGGCACAGATGCTTCAGTCGCGGCAACGCACAACAAGGGCAACAACCCGGGTGCGGCCGACATCGAAATCCACAATCGGATCGGTGTCGAAGCCTCCACGATCGGCAACCACGAGTTTGACCTGGGCACCAACGCGTTCAGCGACGTCATCAACGACACGGCGTTCCCGTACCTGTCGTCGAACCTCGACTTCTCTGGCGACAGCGCTATCTCGGGCCGCTACCAGGAGACCGTCGGTGTCGGCGGCCTCGAGGAAGCCTCGACGCTGGCCCGGAAGATCGTGCCGTCGGCCGTGGTCACCAAGGGTGGCGAGCAGATCGGCCTCGTCGGCGCGACGACACAGATTGTCGAGACGATTTCGTCGACCGGCAATGTCGAGGTCGAAGGCTTCGCCGGTGACGGCAGCGAGACCAACGACATGGTGCTATTGGCCGCCCAGCTGCAGCCGGTGATCGACGAACTCATTGCCCAGGGCGTCGACAAGATCGTCGTCATGGCCCACCTCCAACAGATCCAGTTCGAGCAGCAGCTCGCCACATTGCTGACCGGCGTCGACATCATCCTGGCTGCTGGATCCAACACGCGCCTCGGCGACGCCGACGACGTAGCGGTCGCCTTCCCGGGCCATGCCGCCAACTTCGCGAACACCTATCCGATCGTTACCGCCGGCGCCGATGGCAAGCCGACGCTGATCGTCAACACCGATAACGAGTACACCTATCTCGGCCGGCTGGTCGTTAACTTCGACGCCAACGGCGAGATCATTGTCGGCGACCTCGCCGGTCTGTCGGCGACCAACGGTGCCTATGCCTCGACCGATGCCAACGTGGCCGCCGCTTGGGGCGACACCGACGGCGACCTCACAGACACCGCTTTCGCCGAAGGCACCAAGGGTGAGCAGGTGGCCGACATCACCGGCGCCGTCCAGAATGTGATCAGCGCGCAGGACGGCACGGTGTTCGGCTACGCGAACGTCTATCTCGAGGGTGAGCGGAACTTCGTCCGCAACCAGGAAACAAACCTCGGCAACCTCACGGCCGACTCGCAAGCTTACGCGCTTGACACGGCGCTGGGTGATGCCGCCGTATCGACGTTCGTCGTCTCGCTGAAGAATGGCGGTGGTATCCGCGCACAAATCGGCTCGGTGGACTTTGTCACCGGGGACAAGGAGCCGACTTTGGCCAACCCGGCCGCAGGGAAGCTGGAAGGCGGCGTGTCGCAGCTCGATATCGGCAACTCACTGCGCTTCAACAATGGACTGATGGCGTTCGACACCACGGCTGCCGGTCTCAAGGCGATCCTCGAACACGGTGTCGGCGTCCTTGGCAATCAAGGCCGCTTCCCGCAACTCGGAGGTGTCCGGTTCTCGTACGATCCGGACCTGCTGGCCGGTAGCCGCGTGCAGAACGTCTCGCTGATCGACGAGAACGACGCTGTGGTCGCCCGGATTGTTGAGAACGGTGTGGTCAGCACGACGGCCCCGACGACCATCACGGTGGTCACAATCAACTTCCTCGCCAACGGTGGTGACGGCTACCCGATGAAGGCCAACGGTGAGAACTTCCGCTTCCTTCTCAACGATGGCACGCTGTCGGCGCCAGTCGACGAGGCGCTGAACTTCACGGCAGCTGGCGTGGTGCCCGCCAACTTGCTCGGCGAGCAGCAGGCGCTCTCGGACTATCTGGCCGCTCGCTTCCCGACGCCGGAGACCGCATTCGACATGGCCGACACCGACGCGTCGGCGGACATGCGTACCCAGAACCTCAATGAGCGCAGCGATGCGGTGTTTGCGGGCGAGACAATCGTCGGCGGCCCCGGTAGCGACGCTCTGGTCGGGAGCTCTGGTGACGACAAAATCTTTGGTAATCAGGGCAACGACACGCTTGATGGCGGCGCGGGCGCCGACACCCTGTTTGGCAACCTCGGAAACGATGTGATCCGCGGCGGCGACGGTAACGACGCACTTGATGGAAATCAGGGCAGCGACACACTGATCGGTGGTCTCGGCGACGACCGGTATACGGTTGATAATGCGGCCGATGTTGTAACGGAAATTGCTGGTGAAGGTTTCGACCGGGTATCGACAACAGTCAGTTATGCTCTGGCTGCCGGACAATCGGTTGAGACACTCATCGCGACCAGCGGGTCCGGCCTCGTTCTGACGGGCAACGAACTTGCGAACACGCTGTTCGGCAACACGGGCAACGACACACTTGTTGGCGGGGAAGGCAATGACGTCCTTCACGGCCTTGGCGGCGTTGATACGATGGTCGGCGGGATCGGCGACGATACATACTTCGTTGAGAACGCTGCCGACATCGTGATCGAGCTGGCTGGCCAGGGCTTTGACCGCTTGAATACGACGGTCGACGTCACGCTGGGCAGTGGGCAATCGATCGAGCAAGTCGCTGTGAGCGGCACTGCGGGCCGTCGCGTTACAGGCAACGAGCTTGCGAACACATTGTTTGGCAACGTCGGAAGTGACATCCTGGACGGTGGAACCGGGAACGACACCCTCGATGGGCGGGGCGGGGCCGACATCATGATCGGCGGTCTTGGCAACGACGCCTATTACGTCGACAATGCTGCCGATATCGTATTTGAATTGAATGGAGAAGGATCTGACCGCGTCCTGTCGTCCATCGACTATATCGTCTCCACTGGACAATCCATCGAGACACTGATCGCTCTCGGTAGCAACGGAAGCAGCCTGACCGGCAATGAACTGGCCAATACGATATTCGGTAATGCTGGCGACAACACCTTGAACGGTGGCGCTGGCAACGACGTCCTCCATGGCCGCGGCGGGGCTGACCTCTTCGTGTTCGGCGATGCTTGGGGCGCCGATCGGATCGCCGATTTCCAGAATGACGTCGATACGCTCGACTTCTCGACCGTGACCGGTCTTGAGGCCTACAGCGGGCTGGTGATCACGCAATCGGGTGCCAACGCCGTGATCAGCTTCGGCGGAAATACGGTGACAGTGGTAAACACCAACATCGCCGACCTGACGGACGACGTCATCGTCTAGAGCCGGTGCAGTTTCGGGGAAGCGGCGGGCGATGCCGCCGCTTCCCATCTCAACTGGTCAACAGGCTCTAGGATCTGTGTTCAGAGCAGTAAGCGCGGTACAGGCGGGGCCAATCAGCCCCGACTTTTTGCGTCCCGAGCCACATAACGGGCTTGTGCGCACGTTCGTCCTCCGGCGTACGGCCTCGAACCAACCGGCAGCCATCAAGCGATCCCGTTCGGCGGCGATGGCTTCGTTCTGCAAACGCCAGAATTCATCGGGGTCGGTGAAATAACGGTAAGCGCCTCATGATCGGAGACGATGCCGCTGTGGTACAGCGCTTCGTCAAACAGCGCAGCGGTCGTCGCGATTTCCGCGCCGCCGAGCAGCCACGCTTTGAGCTGCCAGGGTGGTGGCGGCGTCTGATCGGGATCGGCGGCAAGGGCGAGCCATGCCTTTTGCCGTTCGCGGGTCGCCCGTGGGGATCGACCCATCGGATGTGGCAACGTGCAACCAACCCGCCGACGCTGTGGGGCGACGGCCCCACGGTCTCCCGAATGCACTGTTCAAGGCGGTAGAGGGCGAGTAGCGCGGAGTTGGTACGAAGTGTCGTTATGCCGGTTGGGTGCCCTGAATTCCGCGCTTCAACATGTCGAATGCCTCGGCTCCGCGCAACTTACTGACGACGACACGACACGACGCTGAGGTTTTTCGCCTGAAACGGCTAGCTCCCCGAGGCCTCGAAGGGGCCGTAAAATAGACGTTCGCCATCAAATGGTCAAACCGCTTGGCTTACGGCCGACAATACGCGGCGTTTTGAAATGTCGGCCTTGCCGCCTCAACCTCAAATACCCGAACCTTCATTTTGATAGATGTCGTTGTCTAACGATTCGAGATCGATTTTCACTCCCGCTGCACTCAACAAAAATGCGACTTCGGCTGCCCGTCGCCTGAACTCCGCATCTGGCCGCTGGCTGCGGGGCAGATCTGCACAGACGGTCGCGGCGAGCAATGCACGGGATAGCCGAAAACGCGACGACTTGTCGGCCTGCGCAAATGTATTGATCGACGTTACGACGCCGCCGGCAACGGTTGCACCACTCAGGGCGTCAATAAGTATAAAATGACCGGTCGCCCTGTTCTCTGGAAACCGATCAAGCGCAACGCCACGCCCGAGCTCAATTCGCGCATCGGCAATATCGTTCGGACCGCATGTATGCGCCTTGACGGGCTCCATAGTGGTGAGGTCCAGCGTCGACGTGACCGCAAAACTGGCAACCGGAACCAGATCGGTCACAGTCCGCAGCAGGAGCCCGATTTGACCGGGGGCCTCATCGGCCAGCCACACAATTTTGGCTTCAATATCACGGCCAACGGTGGCCGGTTGCTGAATCGAGGATAGCATACCTCCCCGTGCAATATCGAGATCCGCCGTCAGTTCTATTGCGACCGCAGCACCCGCTATTGCTCGTTCAAGATCACCATCGAACGTAGAAATTCGTTTGACGATCGCCCGCTGGCCGCTCAGCACCTCGACAATTTCATCACCGACCTGAACCTCGCCGGAGGCAACGGTCCCCGCAAGTCCTCGAAAATCTTTGCCATCACGAAGCACGCTTTGAACTGGAAAGCGAAACGCCGCGTCACCAACCATTACAGCGGTCTTTAGTTGCTTTAAGGCCGTCAAAAGTGTCGGGCCTGAGTACCATGGCATTTGCTCAGACCGACGAGCGACATTATCGCCGTGGCGGGCAGCGATCGGGATCGCGATCGCATGGTTGAATTCAAAGCGCCCCGCGAGTTCTTCGAATTGGGCTGCAATACCGCTGAAAACCGCATCTGACCATCCAACGAGGTCCATTTTATTGACGACTAGGATAACGTTTCGAATGCCGACCAGTTGCAGGATTGCAGCATGACGCTTGGTCTGAGGTTTGATGCCCTGACGGGCGTCCACGAGCATGATTGCGGCATCAGCTTGCGACGCTCCGGTCGCCATGTTTCGCGTGTACTGTTCGTGTCCCGGGCAGTCGATGAATACGAAGCGGCGTGCGTCGAGATCGACGTAGCGCCAGGCTATGTCGATCGTAATGCCTTGTGACCGCTCAGCCTCGAGGCCATCGAGAAGCAGGCTGACATCAGGAATGCCGTCGGCATCGACAGATCGATCGATTGCTTCTCGTGTGTCCTCCGGCAGGTCGGCTGCGTCCCAAAGGAGTCGACCAATCAAGGTCGACTTGCCGTCATCTACCGAGCCACATGTCAAAACCCGCAGCATGCCAGTGTCACTCGATATCCGATCACTGGCGGCAGGTCGCGCAGATTTTGCCACGCCACTTGAGCGCACATCCGAAACGTTTGCCGCATGCTTCAGCATCGTTAAAAATAGCCTTCTTGTTTTTTGCGTTCCATCGCACTCGATTGATCTTTGTCTATCAACCGCCCCTGGCGTTCCGAACTGCGTGCGCTCAACGTTTCAGCGACAACCTGCTCGAGCGTCATTGCATGAGAGGCAACTGCCGCTGTCAGTGGCCAGCAGCCCAATGTTCGAAAGCGAACGGATCTCAGTTGAGGTTTTTCGCCCGGTCGCAGCGGCAGGCGATCGTCGTCCAGCACGATGATCTGTCCGTCTCGCTGGATCGTCAGCCGTTCGGCGGACAGATAAAGTGGGACGACGTCAAGCCGCTCGCGCACGATGTAACGCCAGACGTCCGCTTCGGTCCAATTCGACAACGGAAATACACGCATCGTTTCGCCCGTGCCAAGCCGGCCGTTGAGCAATCTGAACATTTCTGGTCGTTGCCGACGCGGGTCCCAGCGATGACCGGCCGACCGCACTGAGAATACGCGCTCCTTTGCGCGGCTCGCTTCCTCGTCCCGCCGCGCGCCGCCGAATGCTGCATCAAAGCCGTGGCGGTCGAGCGCCTGCTTCAATGCCTGGGTCTTCATGACATCGGTGTAGAGCGACGGCGCGTGGGTTGCGGGAGATATGCCAGCCGCCGCCCCCTCCGTATTGGAATGTACGATAAGATCGAGCGCATGGTGCTTTACCACGCGATCTCGGAAGTCGATCATTTCCCGGAACTTCCAACCGGTATCGATATGCAGCAATGGAAATGGGAGACGCGCTGGATGGAATGCTTTGCGCGCCAAATGCAAAAGAACCGTCGAATCTTTCCCGATCGAGTACATCAGCACCGGTCTGCGGATCTGTGATGCCGCCTCGCGAAAAATATGTATGCTTTCGGCTTCGAGCGTATCCAGATTATCGTTCGACTGGGTCATGCTGGAACCGCTGTTGTTTCGGGGCGGTTGTGCAAACCGCATTCCTTACCGTCCTCATGCTCCCACCACCACCGGCCTGCGCGATTATGCTCTCCAGAGCGGACCGCGCGCGTGCACGGCTGGCAACCCACAGATGGAAAGCCTTGTGCATGTAGAGCGCTCACAGGCACGCCATTCTTGCGGATGTGGGCCTCCACCTGATCAAGCGACCAGTCGGCCAACGGGTTGCATTTCAAAACGCCGACATCGCTGTCGAACGCGAAGAATGGGGTCAGATCGCGGCTCGTCGACTGCCCGCGTCGAAGCCCGGTCAACCAGAGATTGGCACTGCTCAATACCCGTTTTAACGGCTCCACCTTACGGACGGCACAGCACGCCTTGCGGGCTTCGATCGAATTGCGAAAGCCTCGTATGCCGTCACGCCGCACCAAAGCCTCCGTATTGGCGGCGTCGGGAACAACGATATGAATACGAACCCCATAGTGGCGTTCGCTCGCCTCGAGCAGGTCGAGTGTTTCTGGAAAATGTCGGCCGGTATCGAGCATGAAGATATCGACTTCGACGCCTGCCTGAACAACGGCATCGAGCAGCACTTGGTCTTCAATACCAAGGCTAGTCGAAAACGCTTTGCGGCCCGGGACCGACGCGGCAACCTCCGCCAACCTTTCAACCGGGCCAGGCAGCGCTGCTATGCGGCAATCTAGACCGGCAATTGCCGATGCGTCAGCGTACGGCGATGATGTGCTCATCACTCCGTCCTCTCTGCCGCCGACATCGACCGGGTGCCCCGCCGGTGTCTGAAGCGATCGCCCGCGGGGCCAACTTCTGCCCCGGTCTGGTAAACACGCGAAACCGCCGGGATACGTCCCTGCTCCAGGGCGCTCACGGTCGCGGCATGAGCAACCTCGAATGCATCGAAGCCCGCGCGCAGCATAAGCGGGATCTGGTCGACCAGTACGTCCCCAGTCGCCCGGATTTCGCCGCTATAACCGGCCTCTCTCAGCCGACGAGCCGCGGAATACGAACGCCCGTCCGAGAACTTCGCAAACTCCAATGCGATGACGGAAAGCTGCTCAATCTGGTCGGTCACGGGTTCGATATTTTCGCCGCTGCCAACACAAATGCCGATCGGTGTGCCGAGCGCCAACATGTCGGCGCGCTCAGCGCGCCACCGTGCAAGCGAAATGAGGGCATATCCTGCACTGGGGATGGCTTCTTCATTTGCAGTCGGCCGCCACAGATCGGTCGTGAAGGCGCCATCACGCCACAGACGTGTTGGGACTTGCAGCGGCTTCACGGGCTTCAAAAGCGGCTTTGGCTCAGACATTTGCGTCCTCCGGCAGGTCTGCGGCCGTCGCTCGATCCGAGCCATAAAGGGCCTCGCGGAACGGCGTTTCTCCGAGGCGGCGGTACAGGGTAACGAATGTCTCCGACGGGTCGCGCCTGAGTTTGAGGTAGGTTGCGATGATCGCCTCGACCGCCCCGGCAACGTCCTCGGCCGGGAAGCTCGGGCCGACGATGGCGCCGATCGCGGCGTCGTCCTTCGGGCTGCCTCCGAGTGTAATCTGGTAGTGCTCGGTGCCTTTCTTATCGACGCCAAGGATCCCGATGTTGCCGGCATGGTGATGCCCGCAGGCGTTGATACAGCCGGAGATGTTCAGCCTGAGCGGCCCAATCGCCTCCGCCGTTTCTGGCGCGGCGAACCGCTTAGCGATCTCTTGTGCAATACCGATCGAACGGGCGTTGGCCAGATTGCAGTAGTCGAGGCCGGGGCAAGCGATGATATCGGTAATCAACTCGGTGTTCGCGGTCTGCAAGCCTGCTAGGACGAGCCCATCATAAACTCGGCTCAGATCGGCAGTGGCGACCGTCGGCAGCACTAGGTTTTGCTGATAGGTGACGCGGATCTCATCGTGGCCGTATCGTTCAGCGAGCGTTGCAACCTGCTCCATATGCTCTGCTGTCGCGTCGCCGGGTACCTTGCCTGGCTCCTTGAACGAGATGTTTACAATGGCATAGCCCGGCACGCGATGCGGCAGCACGTTGGTGCGAAGCCACCGCGCGAAAGACGGATCAATCGCGCGTTGCTGTTCGATGTGGGGGTCTTTGTGGGGCTGTGGCGGCAAAGGCTTTAGTTTAAAATAAAAAGCGATTCGTTTGAATTCTGTGTCTGGCAAGTCAATAGCGCTCTTGTCTAGGCTGCTCCATTCGGCCTCAACCTGTCTGCGGAACTCGGCGATGCCGAGTGCATTCACAAGTATCTTGACACGCGCCTTATAAATGTTGTCGCGACGACCATGCAAATTGTACACACGCATTAAAGCTTCGAGGTAGGAAAGAAGCTCGCTCGGCGGAACGAAACGAGCGAGTTCCTGTGCCACGTACGGTGTACGACCTTGGCCACCTCCAACATAGACGCGAAAACCCGTGGCCCCGTTGTCGCCCTTCACAATCTTGAGGCCCACGTCATGAAATAGTATTGCAGCCCGGTCCTCGGCCGCGCCGGTGACTGCAAACTTGAACTTTCGAGGCAAGAACGTGAACTCAGGATGGATCGTTGACCACTGGCGCAGGACTTCAGCCCAGATGCGCGGGTCTTCGATCTCGTCGACCGCCACGCCGGCGTAGGGGTCAGCCGTGACATTGCGGATGCAGTTGCCGCTGGTCTGGATCGCATGCATCTCGACCTCGGCGAGCGCATCGAGGATGTCTGGCGCATCCTCTAGTTTTATCCAGTTGAACTGGATGTTCTGTCGCGTCGTGAAGTGCCCGAAGTTGCGATCCCATTTGCGCGCGATAAAGGCGAGCTTACGAAGCTGCCGCGCTGATAGAACTCCGTACGGGATTGCTACCCGGAGCATGTAGGCGTGAAGCTGCAGATATAGGCCGTTTTGGAGGCGCAGCGGTTTGAACTGCTCTTCCGTCAGAGCTCCAGTTAAGCGGCGCTCGACCTGATCGCGAAACTGGCGACTGCGTTCCGCAACAAAGCCATGATCGAATTCATCGTAACGATACATCGGGTGCCTCAAACGGTCGGCGCATGCGCAGAGCGGATGCGCTCGCGCACAGATGTCGGGGCTGGCTTGCTATCAACGATCACAACGTCGAAGGCGTAAACGGCTGTCACTTCGTTACGCTCGACAGCGGCATGTGCCAGCGCTTCGAGTTGCTGGTGATCGGCAGGCGAGGTGGCAACGGATGCGCGATCGAGATCGGACACCCAGACGCCGCCTTGCGATAGGTAAACGGCCGCGCCCGAGCGCAGGTCGTTTGCGGTGACGACACGCGTCATGAATATAGGTTCTCCTCAATTCGGTGCTGAGAACACACCCGTTGTCGACCGGCATAATTTTTTCTGGCGAAACACGTCCGACCGTTTGCAACTCCAGTATCAACGCAAATCAGAAAGCCAGCATGGCGTCACACGGCCACCCGATTTGCCAGCTGAACGAGGCTGTCGGGCTGAAGCTCGACTTCGATGCCGTCGCGTTCGTCTGTCATAATGAGCTGGCAGGCTAGTGTTGCGAATCTGGCGTTTGGTCCCCGCCCGCATCTGACGTCTCAACCAAACGTCAGATACAAAAGCAACACTAGAAACAAGAGCTTGCTAGTGTTCCTCGTGTCTCAGACATTTGCTCTCAACCTCGCCGTTGGGGGGAGGGAAATGTCTGAGACGGAACACGAGACGGGACGCATCGTCGGCGGTCGGTATTTCGTCGAGCCTTGCCAGTTCCTCCTCGCTCGGCGGTAGAAGCAGGTCGAGCCACCGCTGCGGGACGCGCACGTGGCCCGTCGAACAAACGCCAGCGCCTCCACACTCCACTTTGATTGGCAGGCCAGATGCACGGATGATTTCCATCAACCGGAAGCCGGAGGCTGCGTGTGTCTCGAAAGTGCCTCCGTGGGCCAGAGACACGAAAATGTTAAGACGAGGGTGGTCATCATCGTCGGCTTGGGGCGTTGCTACTCGCTGCATTGTAGGCTCCGCATATCGCACCAAGCGCAATAGCAGCTCGGCCCGCTTTGGAAATGATTTAGGTAATATAACGATAGCAATTATCAGAATAACGATGCATTCAGTGGGCATCCTTATCAGGTCCCGACCGTCTGCCAGACCGTCTGCCCGACAGTCGACCTCGGTCGCGAACCGCGCCTCGAACTCCGTCGCCGTCTTGGGAAAGTCACGCCATAAGGCGTTGTGGTCTTGCTGCGTGATTGTCCAGCACGCGGTTCGTACTCGCGGAACACAAATTTAAGTCGGAACTACGGGGATAGGCTTGATATCGGACCCTGATAACTTAGAGCAGGCGACGCGCATCTATGTTTCGGCCGAGATCCTCCGAGAACTCGCTCGCCATTCTATCTCCGCAGAACTTCAGGTCTCCGCCAGCCGCTATTCTGGCGATTGATCTTGAGCACAGTCGCGGGATGTTTTACCTAAAATTACTTCTCAGCTTCAACCACATAGGTGTTCGCAGTTTCATCCTGCCGGGTGCGCCATTTGTGAACAAAAGTGCGAACCTCGGGCACGGGACCGATGAGCCGGTGCGCGAGAAATATCCGCCGCAGTCCTTTGTCTTTATTCATAGAAGTGACAAAGGTTGGAGGCAGGTATGCGGACTGCAGGCGGGGGACAGGCCAGAAAATCGGCATCGCCGTCCGCGTACGAGAGGCCTTCCGCTTTAAATGGAATCGCGGAAGGATCCTACTCATTGGTGTGTCGTGCTTCTTTTCGGAAAACCAGTTCCCACTTTTCTGGAAGCACCCTAAGTCGTCAACCCGCCGAGCCGTCGCATCGCCCGCGCGCGGCCGATGAGTGGCAGTAGTGGCTTCATCTCGGGGCCGCTATCGAGCCCGGTCAAAGCCAATCGCAGCGGGTGAAACAACGATTTGCCCTTTGATCCCGTCGCGGATTTGATCGCGTTGGTCCAGGCGCTCCACGTCTCGGCCGACCAAGGCTCCGGCGGCAAAAGTTCGGCTGCTTTGGCCGTGAACGCCGCGTCTTCGATCACCGGGGTGATGTCGCCAGCGACGACATCCCACCACCGCCGCGCATCACTGATTACGCTGACATTGCCGCGCACCGCCTCCCAGAACGCGCGCGCAAGTGCCGGGTCGGCCGCAACACCGAGCGCGGTCAACCGCTCGGCGACGGCATCAAAGGCCAGCCCGTGCAAAAGGCGGGCGTTGACATTGCGCAACTCGGCCTCGTCGAACCGGGCCGGTGCCGTCGATACTTTGGCGAGGCTGTAGCCGCGCGTCAGGTCTTCGATGGACGATCGCGGCTCGACCGCATCGGACGTGCCGATCAACGCGGCGTGCGACAGCACTGCCATGGGCTCGAAACCCGCCTCGCGGAACCCGCCGATCGACAGGCTATCGAGCCGCTTCGACAACGCTTGGCCATCGGCACCGATCAGCAGCGAGTGGTGGGCGAAGGCTGGCGGCGTGGCACCCAGCGCCGCGAACAACGCGAGCTGGACGCCGGTGTTGGTGACGTGGTCCTCGCCGCGAATGACGTGGGTGATGGCGAAGTCGATGTCGTCGACGACGCTCGTGAAGGTGTAGAGCGGCGTGCCATCCTCGCGGATCAACACCGGATCCGATAACGACCCGATATCGACCGTCTGGTGTCGACGGATCAAGTCGTCCCAGGCGACCGGGGTCGGCTGCGGGGTCATGGCGCCGTTTTCAGCGGAGCCCGTTGAAGCGGAGTCCGGAGAATCAAAGTTGTCCAACCGCAAGCGCCAGTGCGGGCGTTTGCCATCGGCCTCGATCGCGGCGCGCTCGGCAGGACTGAGCCTCAGCCCTGCGCGGTCGTAGATCGGCGGCAGCCCCCGCGCCAGTTGGCGCTTGCGTTTGCGATCGAGCTCATCGGCCGTCTCATAGCAAGGGTAGAGGCGGCCCATCGCGCGCAGTTGGTCGGCCACCTCCTGATAACGCGCCAGACGGTCGGATTGGCGGGCAAAGCGGTCCCACGTCAAGCCGAGCCAAGTGAGGTCGCGCTCGATCGCGTCGGCGAATTCAGGCTTCGAACGTTCACGGTCGGTATCATCGAGGCGCAGCATGAACGTGCCGCCATGGCTGCGCGCAAACATGAAATTGAGCACGGCCGGGCGAATGTTGCCGGCATGCAGGCGACCAGTGGGGGACGGCGCAAATCGGACGGCGACGGACACGGGGAACCTCCTGTGGACGGGGCTGCCGGTCTGTACGGGCCCGCGCCTCGAATCATCTACCGTTCATGCACCGGTTATCCCCAGCTTGACCACAGGTGACGCATGGCCACGCACATCGAGATGAAGCGGCTCGCCGAGGATGCCACGTCGGTTCGCAATACCGCCGCGTTCCTGTTGACCGCTGACGATTGCGAGTGGACCGACTGGGAACTCGACTTCCTTGATCACATGGCGCGATGGGACGGGCCTGAGGCACTGTCGATGCGCCAGCGCGAGGTGCTGAGCGACTTGCGCGAGCGGTCCGATTTGCTGAAAGACTGGCGCGGCATCACGGTGGCGCGGCTCGTTACGCTGTGCTGGCAGGCGCGCTTCGACCTCGACGAGCCGGATGAAGAGTTCGTCGTTGTGCTCAATAACCGGCGACCCACGTCGCTCCGGCGCTGTCAGCTTCATCGGCTGGTGGCAATTGCTGCACGGCTCGGGTTGATCGAACCGCATCTACGACCATTAGCCCGCGCGGCCGCGTGATAGCGGGTAGGACGTCGGCGGAACCAAACATACTAAGCTCGTCCACCCTGACCGGCCGGGCGAACGGATCATGGTGCCGCGTCACCCAACCCTGAAAGCAGGGCTGTCGAAGGCCATTGCCAAGCAAGCGGGATGGCCAAGGGAACAGTCAGAGGAGACGTGAGCATGTATGTTGTTGCCATCGTCGAGACGGACGGCGCGGGATATGGCGTGCGAATACCTGATTTCCCAGGTTGCTATGCCCAAGCTGACACGGTCGACGGAGCGATCGCAAACGCAACGCTAGCAGTACGCGAGTGGGCCGAGGACCACGTCGGCGGGGGGGTTTCGATGCCGTCGCTGCGAGGCTCCCATGAGGTCAGCAACGACGTTGATACCGAGTTTGATCCTGCCACCGAAACGCTGTTTTTGATCCCGGTGCTGCTGGATAGCCAGCGCACAGTCAAAGCCAACATTTCTCTGAATGCTGGGCTCCTCGACCAGATCGACGCCGAAGCGGCGCGGCGCGGATTGACGCGGTCGGCGTTTTTGATCTCGGCGGCGATCGACAAAATCGCCAACGCGCGTTGATCTGGTGCGTCTGCCCTTACTCCGCGCCATCGCCGTCGGCTCGCGGCATCGCGATGGCCAATGCCTGCACCCTGGTTTGCGACGCCGCCGAAGGCTCTGTCACCGTTGCCGGGGAAGGCGCATCAATGCGCTCGCGAAACCTATTCGTGATCGGATAGCGCCGATCGCGGCCGAAATTCTTGGCCGAGATCTTGACGCCGGGTGCTGCCTGCCGCCGCTTATACTCGGCGATGTCGAGCAGCCGCGCGACGCGGGTCACGGTCTCGGCCGGGTGGCCTTTGGCCAGGATGTCGGCCAGCGGCATCTCGTTCTCGACGAGGCCGGTCAAAATATCATCGAGCACGTCATAGGGCGGCAGGCTGTCCTGATCGGTCTGATTGTCGCGCAATTCGGCGGTTGGCGCCTTGGTGATGATCCGCTCGGGGATGACGACGCCGGCGGGGCCGTTGCCGCCGCCCGGTCCGACATTGGGCACGTTCGCGTTGCGCCAGCGGGCGAGGCGGTAAACCTCGGTTTTGTAAAGGTCCTTGATCGGGTTGAAACCGCCGTTCATGTCACCATAAAGCGTGGCGTAGCCAACGCTCATCTCGCTCTTGTTTCCGGTCGTGACGACCATCGAGCCGAGCTTGTTAGAGACCGCCATCAGCATGGTACCGCGGACCCGGCTTTGGATGTTTTCCTCGGTCAGGTCGTTACTGCGGCCCTCAAACAGAGGCTTGAGGCTCCATTTGAAGGCCTCGGCCGCTGGCTCGATCGTGACGTTGTCGTAGCGGACGCCGAGTGCCATCGCGCACGCGGCAGCGTCATGCAGGCTGTCATCGGATGTAAAGCGCGACGGCATCATGATCGCGTGCACACTGTCCGCGCCTAGCGCATCAACGGCGATTGCGGCGACTAGCGCACTATCAATGCCGCCAGATAGGCCGAGGACCACGCCGGGGAAGCCGTTTTTGACGACGTAGTCGCGCAAGCCAAGCGTGACCGCATGATAAGCTGACGCGTCTCCTTCGGGCACCGCCGCGCGCGGTCCGGTCTCGCAGCGCCAGCCATCGCCCGACCGGCGCCAAGTCGTGAGCACGACCGCTTCGTCCCAGGCCGGCATCTGCACGGCGAGCGACCGGTCGGCGTTGAGCACGAATGACGCGCCGTCGAACACCAACTCGTCCTGACCGCCAATTTGGTTCAGGTAGGCCAATGGCAGGCCGGTTTCGGTGACTCGGGCCACCGCAACGTTCATCCGCCGGTCGGGCTTGGGCCAATCGAATGGCGACCCGTTGATCGCGATGAGGATCTCGGCGCCGCATTCGGCGAGACATTCGGTAACCTCTTCGGTCCAGATGTCCTCACAGATCGGCACACCGAGCTTGACGCCTTTGAACAGGATCGGCCCCGGAAGCGGCCCAGCGGTGAACACGCGCTTTTCGTCGAACACGCCGTAGTTGGGCAGGTCGACCTTGGTGCGCACGGCAGCGATCCGGCCGTCCTGGAGCAGGGCAACGGCGTTGTAGAGCTTGCCGGCATCCACCCAGATCGTTCCGACCAGTACGGCTGGCCCTGAGCTGAGTTCGGCGGCGAGTTGCTCGAGACGAGCCCGCGATGCCGCTTGGAAGGCTGGCTTCAGTACCAGATCCTCTGGCGGGTAGCCGGTGAGGAACAGCTCGGAGAGTACGACGAGATCCGCGCCGAGATCGGCAGCCGTGGCATGGGCCGCGATCAGCTTGCGCGCATTGCCGTCGATGTCACCGACGGTCGGATTGAGCTGGGCGAGTGCAATTTTGAGCGTGTCGATCATGTTCGCGACGATAGGCGGGCCGTGTCGTCTCCGCAACGGAAGTTGCACGGCGGTACTGGCTGTTCGGCTCGCCGTCTATCTCGCGACTGCCTCAACTATCGGCTATGCGCCGTCACGATCCTGCTGGTGGCGTCGCAGCCTTGAACACGCGGCCATCGCTATCGGTCGTCGTCACGCTGAGCGCCGCGCCACCGGCCGCCAGATACGTGAACCGGATGTTGGGGTCCTCCGACAACGAGATACCGGCTTCCAAATCGAACACGGTGTCTGCGCCGCGCTGCACGGTCATTGAAGTAACGAACTTCGCCGGGATGTAGAGCCCGGTGAGCTGGTTCATCTGCATGCCCGAATAGTTCGGGTGACGGACCATGACTTGGCCGATCCGCGCAGACGAGTTGCCGCCAGCGCCACCATCGAGAGCTGCAACGTCTTTGATGTGCGACTTGCCGATCAGCGCAAGAGCCTCGTCGGCATCCTTCAACGCAGGAGCCGAGCAACCACCAGCGGCTTTGACAAACCGCGTTGTCATATGAAGCGAGCCGTCGGCCAGTTCGACCACCGCGCGCAGGTTGGAATACATATCGAAGCGCAGTCGGGTTTGAATGACCCGTTCGCCGGTCGCAGCAGCAGCGCCGAAAGTGAACGACGCTGCCATAGGCGCAGGGTTTTTCTCGACGACCAGCGTCAGCTTGCGCACGTCGCCCGCGCTAGCTGGCAGTCTGACCGTTATCGGGACGATCGCAGCGTCGTCGGCGCGGTGGGGCGCATCGACGGTGAACAATGTCGATTGTTCAACGATCGGCCTGTTGCCGAATAACTCGCTGCGCAGCGCGGGCCACGCGTCGTCATCATTAGCCGACGCCATCGGCGCCACCGACACAAGTGCGGCGGCGGCGAGCGCGCCACATATCAATCGGCTAAGTGTCTGAAGGGCCATGTGGATCTCCGGGCGGCCGCGACGTCGGACGACAGTATCAGGCCGCGTGCCGACGCGTGAATGTGACGGCGAACATCGCCGTCACTCCCACTCCAACTCGGCAAAGGCTGCGGCAACATTACGCTTGTGATACTCCTGCGACAACTCCCAGCCGACCAAGTTATCTCGCGCTGCAACATAAAGCGCGTCCTCCAGTGACCGCCCCTGCTTGATCAGCGCGCGGATATTGCTCGTCAGCATCTCGAAATAGCGCCGCTGCGGCTCGACCGCGTCCGGCCAAGTCATCGTGGCGGGTCCATGCCCGGGCACGACCCTGGCCACTGGCTGCTTTACAAGTTGGTCGAGCACTTTGAGCCAACCGCGGAGCGACCCGTCGATTGTCGGGATATGCCCTGAGAACAGCAGATCGCCTGCGAATAGCGTGTTGGTTTGGAGATCCCGGACGGTGAGGTCGTTGTCGGTATGGGCCGTCGCGTGCGCTTGAAGCAATAACGTGCGCCCGCCCAGATCGACCTCGGCTGCGGTATCGACAGTACGGGTCGGCAATACGACCCGCGTACCCTCGAACCCGGCGCCGATCGCCGCCCCGTTGTGTTCCAGGTACCGATCCGCCCGTGCCGAAAGCCCTCGGGCCATCTTTGCATGCGCGATGTATTCAACGGCGGGGCCTGTTGGACCGGAGCCTGTTGCACCGGGGCCTGTTGGACCGGAGCCTGTTGGACCGGAGCCTGCCGATTTGGAGCCTGCTGGCGGCGATCCTTCAAACGCAGCGTTGCCGAGCACGTGGTCTGGATGCATATGCGTGTTTATCACGACACCAATCGGCAACGCTGTCCGGGTGCGGATCGCTTCCAACAGCGCCATACCGACCTTGAAGCTCCCGCCCGTGTCGATGACCGCGACCCGCTCGCGGCCGACAACGAACGCTAGATTGGCAATATGTCCGCCGTTGTCGCCCGACATCACGGCGTGGACGCCCCGGGCTACGAACACACCGGGGGCGACTTCTTCCGTCTGCAAAACCATTGGAACGGCGGCGTGCGCAGCGGTGATGAAAGCGGGCGGCGGCCGGACAAGGAGCGCGCCGACTGCAGCCGTTGCTCCCAACACCACCTCACGGCGACCGGGATGACTTCCAGCCGGCCGTGACGGCAATTGTGACGGCTTGTAAGACGCACGGAGCCGGTGGTCGTGTTGCTCGTCAGGCGGCGACTCGGCCATTGGGTCCTCCACGATCTATTTAGTAGGCTGGCACGCCCCCGCCGCCGCCGCTAGTGCACCAGTTTTGACATCTGCTTCCCGCTAACGCGGAAGTGCGAATGACCCGGCGCCGCGAAGCACTCACGCCAGCGTGAGACAGAAGCCAGATCGCGTGAAAAACGAGTGCGTATCCAGAGTTCCAATCGACAGTCTACCCACTATGCTGCGCCGCAACATGCGCAGTATCAGTTCTCGATGTACCTGAAATTACGCCGGAATTACCGCTCAGTAATCGCGTTGTTTCGCGGGTGCGAACCTAAATATGACAACGCGCTTGTGACGCTCACGGAAAAGTGCGTATGTGTGATTGTCGCTGAGACTTTCGTCTAGTCGTTTCGGCAGGACGCGAACGTTGGGTGGACCAATCGGAAAATAATCCGCGCCCCCGGCGGTATCAAAGCGACATCTGCAAAAACAAGCATGGCAAGCAACAAAAACGGAGGAAGCGTGATGCGCACCAGTGCACTCGCAGCTGCACTTCTCTTGACGACAGTCGCGGTCCCGGCATTCGCCAACCAAGACGTCATCAAGACAACGGCCGACCCAAAGCAGTGGACATTGCAGACCGGCGACTATTTCAACCAGCGCTATACGAAGCTTGACCAGATTAACCGCGACAACGTCAAGAACCTGAAGGTTGCTTGGACGTTCTCGACGGGCGTTCTGCGTGGCCACGAAGGTTCGCCTCTCGTCGTCGGCAACGTGATGTTCGTCCACACACCGTTCCCGAACAACGTATTTGCTCTCGACCTCGACAACGAGGCCAAGATCATCTGGAAGTATGAGCCCAAGCAGGATCCGTCCGTCATCCCAGTCATGTGCTGTGACACGGTCAACCGCGGCGTTGCATACGCTGAAGGCAAGATCTTCCTGCATCAGGCCGACACGACGGTTGTCGCGCTCGACGCGAAGACCGGCAAGGAACTTTGGAAGGCCGTCAACGGCGACCCCAAGAAGGGCGAAACCAACACGGCGACCGTTCTTCCGGTCAAGGATAAGGTGATCGTCGGTATCTCGGGCGCCGAGTTCGGCGTTCGCGCTCACATGACCGCCTACAACATGAATACCGGCAAAAAAGAGTGGCGCGCCTACTCTGTCGGTCCAGACAGCGAACTGCTGGTCGATCCCGAGAAGACCATGTCGCTCGGCAAGCCGATCGGCAAGGACAGCTCGCTCAAGACCTGGACTGGCGATCAGTGGAAGATCGGTGGCGGCTCGACGTGGGGCTGGTATTCATACGATCCCGATCTGAACCTGTTCTACTACGGCACGGGCAACCCATCGACCTGGAACCCAGCCCAGCGCGCTGGACCAGACGGCAAGCAGATCGACCAGAAGTGGACGATGTCGCTGTTTGCTCGTAACCCCGACACCGGCATGGCCGCCTGGGCCTACCAGATGACGCCGTTCGACGAGTGGGATTACGACGGCATCAACGAGGTCATTCTCGCTGACATCGACGTAGCCGGCAAGAAGCGTAAGGTCGCTGTGCACTTCGACCGTAACGGTCTGGGCTACACCCTCGACCGCGCCACCGGCGAACTGCTGGTTGCCCAGAACTTCGACCCCAAGGTCAACTGGCACACGGGCGTCGACATGGATCCGAAGTCGGCCACGTACGGCCGCCCGAAGGTCAACCCGAAGATGTCGACGTTCTTGAACGGTCAAGACGTGAACACAAAGGGCGTTTGCCCGGCCGCTCTCGGCACGAAGGACCAGCAGCCAGCTGCCTTCTCGCCGCAGACCAACCTGTTCTACGTCCCGACCAACCACGTCTGCATGGACTATGAGCCATTCAAGGTCTCGTATACGGCCGGTCAGCCTTACGTTGGCGCAACCTTGGCGATGTTCCCTGCCCCCGGCTCGCACGGCGGCATGGGTAACTTCATTGCCTGGGACGCTGCTCAGGGTAAGATCGTCTGGTCGAAGCCTGAAGCCTTCTCGGTCTGGTCGGGCGCTCTCGCCACGGCTGGCGGCATCGTCTTCTACGGTACCCTCGAGGGTTTCCTGAAGGCTGTCGATCAGAAGGACGGCAAGGAGCTCTACAAGTTCAAGACGCCGTCGGGCATCATCGGCAACGTCATGAGCTACGAGCATAAGGGCAAGCAGTACATCGCGATCCTGTCGGGCGTTGGTGGTTGGGCCGGTATCGGTCTCGCTGCTGGTCTGACGAATCCGACCGATGGTCTGGGCGCAGTCGGCGGCTACTCCGGTCTGAAAGCCTACACCGCGCTCGGCGGCACGCTGACGGTGTTCTCGCTCCCATAACCGGGCTTTAGGCGATACAAATCGGGCCGGCGCAGTCCCCTGCGCCGGCCTTTGCATGCCGGGAGCCGACAGGTGCGTAAGCAGACGGTCGCGGTACTGACAAGCATGTTGGTCCACACTTGAATTAGTGGTCGCAAAATGCGACTAAAGGATATGGTCCACCGCGCCAGACTGAGCAGCGGAGGCCCTTCGAGCCCCTGATCAATCCGATCTCCACGAGGAAGCACATGAGACTCGCACTATCCGTCACGCTTGCTGCGGTCATCGCAGTGGCTGCGGCGCTCCCATCATCGGCACAGACGGCAGCACAGGCCGCGCCGGCGCCCGCTGGTGAAAAAGCCAAGTCGGCCGAAGGCAAGTGGATGACGAAGGCCGGTGACCCGACCTATAGTATTGAGCCCGACGGCAATGTTGACTGGTTCACTTGGTCAGGCTTCCGCCGCTACCATTCAGAATGCCACGTTTGCCACGGCCCCGAGGGTGCTGGCTCGACATATGCCCCGGCGCTGACCGACTCGGTCAAGACGATGGACTACGCAACCTTCGTTGGTATTGTCGCCAGCGGTCAGCAGAACGTCCGTTACCAGGGCAACTCGATCATGCCAGCTCTGGGCGACAACAAGAACGTCATGTGCTATCTCGACGATATGTACATCTACATCAAGGCGCTTTCAGACGGTGCAATCCCGCGCGGCAAGCCAAAGGGCCGGGTCGACAAGACCAAGGAACAGGGCAAGATCGAAGACGCATGTTTGGCAGGCTAATAACACCATGAACGAGTTGATCCGCCGCGCCGTTTTTGGCGCCATGACTGTGGTCTGCGCGCTCGCACCGGCCCCTTTCGCGCCACCGGCAGTCGCGGCGGATCAGGCCGTCGTCGACCTCGTCAACCGCCGTGCGCTGCGGGTGTGCTCTGATCCCGCTAACCTTCCGTTTTCGAACGAGAAGGGCGAGGGGTTTGAAAACAAGATCGCCGACGTTATTGCCGACGAGCTCAAGGTTCCAGTGGAATACACGTGGTTTCCGATGAGCACCGGGTTCGTCAGACAAACACTGTTTTCCAAGCGGTGCGATCTGATTATCGGCTACGCTCAAGGCGATGAACTCGTCTTGAACTCAAATGCGTATTACCGCTCGACCTATGCGATCGTGACGAAAAAAGGCGGGCCGCTCGCTGGCATTGCGGAGTTGTCCGACCCAAAGCTTAGCGACAAGAAAATTGGTATCGTCGCCAACACCCCGCCTGGCTTCTTAATGGCGCGCCATGGACTGATGGGCAAAGCCAAGGCCTATCCATTGTCCGTCGATCGCCGGTTTGAGGATCCACAGGCTCAGATGATCCGGGACATCGCGTCGGGTGAAATCGATGCTGGCATCCTATGGGGGCCGTTCGCTGGCTGGCTGGCGAAGCAGAGCAAAGAGCCAATGGTCGTCACCGCCTTGAAAGTCGATCCGGCGCTTTCGACGAAAATGTCATATGGTGTTACGCTCGGCGTACGCCTCTCCGACAACGACTGGAAACGTCAGCTGAACGGAGTTCTGCGCAAGCGCCGAGCGGACATCGACAAGGTGTTGTTGGAATTTGGGATTCCTATCCTCGACGACCAGGGCAACTCGGTCACCGTGCCACGAAGTTGAATAGCCCTGGCTCCAGGCCGCGCCTTAGCTATCCCGCCGCAAGCGTCGGCTGTCAGAGTAGGTTTTGACCTTGGGGACGAGGCCAGCCAATAGGGCTCGCTGCATCCCCTCCCAATAGTCGACGGCCATCAGATCGCCGTTGACGGTGCGGAAATACCGGCGCAAGTGCGGGTTGTCGATCCTGAGACCGGTCAACATTTCCTCAGGCAGGAAAATCGTACCGGTCTCGAACACCCAGTCGGGGACGTCTTCCTCGCCCTCGAAGCGGCCAGCGTTGGTGCGGATCTTGACCCCCGTCAGCGGCTCGACGGCGTCGTAATCATAGAGATAGATCTTGCCGATCGGTCCGACGCCATAGTTGCGGGCATCGAGATCGCGGTTGAAAATATTGGCCGCCGCGTTGTTGCGAATACAGGTGCCGAGTTGCTCGATCGCGGCCTCGGCCGCCGCCAGGGTCGCAGACGCGAGGTAGACCGGCAGCGGGATCATTTTCATCTGGATGATCACGTGCTCGAACGTGACGTGGCCGGTCTCCAGCCGCACGGTCGTCCCGGCAGCCGCCAACAGTTCCTCGACCAGATCGCTTTCAAACCACGCCGTGTCGATCCGCAGCCGCTGGTACATGACGTTGTCGAGCATGCTGCCAGCCCGGTCGATCTCATGGACGACCTCGTACTTTTCGAGCACGGCGTCGCGGCCCGGATAGGAGCCCCACTTGTAGCCAGGGGCTGGCCGGTCTCGAACGACCTTCAACACGTAGCGCGACGTCGGCATGGTAAAGCCGATCGCCACCGTACCGCGCGCTCCCGGAGCAAATCCGAGCCGTTCGCCGTTGCGGCGCCGTTCTTCGCGCAGGTCGGCGATAACGGCAACCTTGCCGACATGATTGAAGCCGATCGTTGCGTAATGCAGGCCGAGTGGCCGCTTCGGCATGAGCCGGTGGAGGAAATACGCGAGCTCATGATAGCGCTCGCAAGTAACGTGCAGGTTGGCCAGCGAAGACGAGAACACGAATTGTAGGTCGTCACTCGACAGCAAAACCGCGTCGACATAAATCCCCGATGCGTCGTTGAGCAGCGCAAGCGCCATCGGGATCGCCCCGCGCGCGAACTGAATGCGCCCGATCAAGTAGCAGCCGCGATTGCGGAAAAACCCTGCGTCGATCATGCGGATCGAGATTTCGCCCGGCTCGCCAGCCGCTTCCTGCAACAACACCGCGTTGATCTCGGCAGCGATTAGTGCAGCGTCGCCGGGCAGATCGCGGAACGGCGCCTTGAAACCGATCATTTCGAGCACGCCGAGCACGGTATCTGCCGTGAGCGCATCTTCGCAGGTGAACACCCGGCTGATCGCACTGTCGTCGGGCGGATGGCTGGAGCGGATTCCGCTACCGGCGTAGGCCACCGGTGTCCATTCCCCCGGCGTCACGCCCCGCCGGACGGACCGCAGCCAGGCGAACGCGAGGTCGGCCTCGTAGCGGCCGCGGATGGCTTCCAGCACCCGCGCCTCGATCTCGACCCAGAACCCGCGCTCGTCGGGAATCTCTGGCCACGCTGCCTTGAGCAGCGGTACGAACGCGTCGAGACAGCGGCCATAGATCGCGAGACGATCGTGAGACAGCAACGGGATCTCGGGCCAGTTGCGCTGCTCGAAGGCGCGGCGGGCCGCGTGCGGGATGCGCCGCGACCGGAAATAGTAGTGATCAAAGACCGCCACGATCGCATCGGCGAGCAATCGGGCTTTCTGCTCGCGGTCGCGCGTGAACGGTGCCTCGGCCAGGGCTTCGCGCGCGATAGCATCCGTCTCGATATCCCGAGCCGGTGCTGCGTCTCCAAGTAAGCTCCACCATGTTCCGCCCGGCGCTGCTGTCATGGCCGGTCAATCGACCGTCGTGAAGAAGCAGCTGCGTGCGCCGGTATGGCAAGCCGGCCCGGTCTGCTCGACCTTGAGCAAAAGTGTGTCGCCATCGCAATCAATCCGCATCTCGATCAGCCGCTGGACATGGCCTGACGTATCGCCCTTGCGCCAAAGCTCCCCGCGCGAGCGCGACCAGTAGACAGCGCGACCCGTCGCCAACGACTCCGTGATCGATTGTGCGTTCATCCAAGCCAGCATCAGCACCTCGCCGGTGTCATGCGCTTGCGCGATGGCCGGCACGAGGCCGCGATCGTCGAATTTCACGCGCGCATAGAGGTCGGCGGCGGTAACGGTTTGTGTCATGGGGCGTTTGAAAACCGTGAGTTTAAGCAGCGTCTGATGGCCGAGCGTACCCGCGATGCTGTGAGTGTGCCACATCAGATGTGGCATCGCCCGTCAAACTCAACTCTTTGCGTCAGCGTTTTCCATCGACGGCAGAAAAGTCGACAATACCCGCAATGCCATCCTCGGTGCCGTAGGCCAGCCGCTTGCCATCGGCCGCCCAAGCGACCCCCGTGACCGGCGCTTTGCCCGTGCGGCGCACCATCAACTCGCGGCGGTCTTCCTGTCGCGCCAGCAACACCACGCCATCGTCATATCCCGTTGCCACATACGGATTGAGCGGACGGTAGCCGACCGCCGTCACCATGTGGGTTCGCCGCGCCAGTTGTTCGGGCGCTTGGCCCATCGGCCCTTGACCGGCGAACGGCCAGATCACCGTTTCGAACGCGCCGGAGGTCGCCAGCCAATCGCCTTTTCGCGAAAACGACATCGAGCGAGGCTTGCCCGGGTAGCCGCGCATGGCGAAATCAGAGCCGTCGGACGTCCGCCACCCGTGCATCGCACCTTCTTGCATCGCGGTGACGAGATAGCGTTCGTCGGGTGACCACAGGACTTCGAGGTGGGAGCCTTTCCAGTCGAAGACTTGCGTGGTGTCCTCGTCCAGGGCCCACACCGTGACGCCGCCATAATGGGACACGGCAAGCCGTTTTGATTTCGGCGCGAACGCGAGCCCACCAGCTGCTCCCGGCAGCTCAAGATCCTTGATTTCAGCACCAGCCCCGCCGCCGCGCACGAAAGCGGTCTTGCCGCTGGTCCACGCGATCACCCCGTCGTGACCCGCCGCGACGTGGTCGACCCAACGCCGTTGCGGCGAAGTCCACAATGCTTCTGCCGTACCGTTCGTCAACATCACGACGCGTCCGTCGTCGCCGCCCGTGAGCACACGACCACCGTCCATGATCGCAGCAGACAGGATCGCGCCATCGTGCGCCTCGACAATATTTGCATCGTCCAGTTTCACGCTCGCCAACACCAGTTGGCCCGCGCCCGTCGCGAAGGCAAACCCGCCGCCAACGGCCAAGACCGCCGTGACCGTCGCGTCGAGATCGCGCTCGGTCCCAAGTACGGAGCCGACGGCGTCACCCGGCTTGACGGATGCCGCCACGCGCGCGCCGCCGCCTTGGCCGCCGCCGCTACCGGGTGGTTGTGGCATCCTCGGCATCAATCAGCCACGCAGGCGCGGAAACCGGCTTCAAGCGCGGCATCGTCCAGATGCCGGCCGATGAACACCAAGCGGCTCCACCGCGTTTCGCCGGGCGCCCACGCCCGCTGGTGGTCGGCCTCGATCTGCATGTGGACGCCTTGAACCACGAACCGCTCGGGATCGTCCTTCATGTCGAAAATGCCCTTCAGCCGCAGGATGTTCTGACCCTGGCCGGCGGTCACATCCTGGAGCCATTTCAGTAGCTTCTCCGGCTCCATCGGATGGAGGCTCGACAGCGAGATCGAGCGGATTGCAGCGTCGTGGCGAAGCCGCGCGGGGAAATCGTGGCGAAGCCGCGCGGGGAAATCGTGGCGAAGCCGCGCGGGGAAATCGTGGCGGGGTGGTGTGTGCCCATCAGCTGCGTGGCCATGATCATGGCCGTGATCGTGCGCGTGATGGTGGTGGTCATGCCCGCAGTCCGGGCTGCACTCCGGCCCATGCTCATGCTCACCGTGGCCATGATCATGGCCGTGATCATGGCTGCGATCGACCTCGATCGTCTCGAGCCGCTTGATGTCGAACGCGTTGCGGTCGAACACCTCGGCGAGGCCGATCTCGCTGCGCGTCGTCCGGTGCAGCTTGGCGTACGGGTTGATCGCGCGGATCATCGCCTCGACCTTGGCCAGCTCGTCCTTCGGCACGAGGTCGATCTTGTTGAGCAGGATCACGTCGGCAAACGCGATCTGCTCCTCGGCCTCGCGGCTATCCTCGAGCCGCAACGCCAAGTGCTTAGCGTCGACCACGGTCACGATCGCGTCGAGCCGCGTCTTGGCCTTGACGTCGTCGTCGGCAAAAAACGTCTGCGCAACAGGGGCCGGGTCGGCAAGGCCGGTCGTTTCGACCAGGATGCCGTCGAATTTGCCCTTGCGCTTCAACAGGCCCGACAGCACCCGGATCAGGTCGCCGCGTACGGTGCAACAGATGCAGCCGTTGTTCATCTCGTAGATTTCTTCGTCGGACGCGACCACGAGGTCGTTGTCGATGCCGATCTCGCCGAACTCGTTGACGATCACGGCGTAGCGCTTGCCGTGCGTCTCGGAGAGAATGCGGTTGAGCAGCGTCGTCTTGCCGGCGCCGAGATAGCCGGTCAGCACGGTGACGGGAATCTGGCGTTCGGGTGTCGGGCCCGCAGGCTCGGGCGTCGATGGGAACTGCGGCGCGGTCATGGGCGAACTCCGGTGGACAAGCGGCATACATAGTCGCGCGCGGTGCCCTGGGCTAGGGGCGTGCGGCGGAGATGCGCGCTCTTAACTGGACACGGCTCGAGCGCCAGCGGATCGCGGGAAGGGTCTAGGAATGTCGTGGGTCGCGAACGGAATGCTGCGGCACACGGCTCCGCCTCGTCCCAATTGCGAACGTCGAGAGCGATCCGGTTGGCGACAGAATAAGAGCTACCGACGTCGTCGGGATACGGAGCATGGCGAATCAGGAGAACACCTACGGATTCAGCATTTCCCGCCCTCTCACCACCAGATCCACCCAATCGCCCTGCAGTGCAGATGTAGAAGGCTTGCAACGGCCTTTGTGCACTAGCCGGTCAGTTCGCAAAATCAACCGCTTATGAATTCTTCACGGCTGACTAACGATGGTGCCGGAGCGTGGGCTGGGCTGCCGTAGATCGTGCGTGCGCGCGTTTCGAAGGCTTCGGAAAACTTGCGGAACGCACGGTCGAACATCGCGCCCATCAGCAATCCGAGAAACGGCGACTTGAACTCGTAATCGAGCCAAAACACGATATCGCAGGATTGGCCGCCATTAACGGGCACGAACCGCCAACGGTTCTCGAGATGATGAAACGGGCCGTCGAGATAGGTCACGCGCACGGCCGGGGCCTCTGGCGTCAGCTCGACCTTCGTGGTGAACCGTTCGCGGATAGCCTTGTAGCCGACGTCCATGGTCGCGACGATCACCGGCAACCCGTTCGCATCCATTGATCGCGACCGCACGGAAAGCGCCTCGCAAAGCGGCAGGAACTGCGGGTAGCTGTCGACGTCGGCGACCAGCGCGTACATCTGCTGGGGTGTGAACGCCACACGTCGGGTCGTCTCGAAGGTCGGCACGGGTTTCTCCTGGCTGCTGCAGTCGATCATCGCGCGACCCGCATGAACGCTGGCGCGATAGTGTTGAGATATTGTGCAACAGCCTACGGTGCTGCGCGCGTTGCGTAAGGTTGCGCCATGACGCTGCGATTGCGTGCCGCACGCAGGGCGGCGAAGTCCTCGTCGGCATGGTAGGACGACCGCGTGAGGGGCGACGCCGCAACCAGTAGAAAGCCTTTGGCTTCAGCCACGCGTTTCAGGTCGGCGAACTCGTCGGGCGGAACGAAGCGCGCCACGGCCGCATGCTTGGGTGTTGGCTGCAAGTATTGGCCAAGCGTCAGGAAATCGACCCGGGCCGAGCGCAGATCGTCCATCACCTGGAGTAGTTGCTCGCGCGTTTCACCGAGCCCGACCATCAGCCCTGACTTGGTAAAGGCCGTCTGGTCGAGGTCTTTAACGCGATCGAGCAGCCGCAACGAGTGGTAATAGCGCGCGCCAGGACGGATCGTCAGATAGAGCCCCGGCACCGTCTCGAGGTTGTGATTGAAGACGTCGGGTTGTGCCGCCGCCACCGTCTCGAGCGCGCCGTCCTTGCGCAGGAAATCCGGCGTCAGAATTTCGACTGTGGTCGCTGGCATGGCGGCCCGGATTGCGCCGATTGTGCTGGCAAAATGGGCAGCGCCACCGTCGGCCAGATCGTCGCGATCGACCGACGTGACGACGACGTGTTGCAGGCCGAGCTTGGCGACGGCATCGGCAACCCGCTGCGGCTCGCTATTATCGACGGCGGATGGCATGCCCGTGGCGACGTTACAGAACGCGCACGCTCTGGTGCATACCTCGCCGAGGATCATGAACGTGGCGTGTCGCTTGGACCAGCACTCGCCGATGTTCGGGCACGCGGCCTCGCGGCAAACGGTGACGAGGCCGTGTTCGCGAACGATGGCAACGGTCGCATCATACTCGGCCGACGAAGGTGCGCGGATCTTGAGCCACGACGGCTTTTCGAGCCGGGGGGTATCGGGGCGGCGAGCTTTCTCGGGATGGCGCACGCGGTCGGGTTGCCGGTTTGATTGCCTGTCAGCGGCCGTTTGACGCTCGATCGGTGCGGCTGGATGCGCCGCCAGCTCACCGTCGAGACCGCCGCCCAAACCACCGTCATAGACCCGAACCATGCCGCGCACCTTTTCACGTTCATCGTTGGCGTAAGGCCGTCGTAGCAAACGGAGATTCGCCAACCTACCTTAACCTGCGATGCCGGAGGCGGCGCGGCAAGCCCTGCCTCCGGCGTGGCAGCTCACCGCTCAGCGCCGTCCGGAGAGAACGCGCGCGATCACCGTGACGATGATGGCGCCGATGGTCGCCACGACGATCTCACGAATGAACGGCACCGGCAGCGGGATCGCCGGGATCGGAAGCAAATTCAGGTTGACCAGAATGCCACCGACCAGAGCGCCGAGCAGGCCGACAACGAGGTTTCGGATCAATCCACCGCCGCCGAGCAGAACGCCAGACAGCCAGCCGGCGATCAGCCCGATCAGTGCGAGAATGATGTAGAGTTTATAAGGTTCGAATGCGCCAAGGTTTGGCATGTCGCGTACTCCGTAAGTGACCTGCGCCGGGTGGCGCCAAGATGCCTCTAGCGCAGCATTCACGCAGGTTTACGACAAATCGCGAGGTGTGCCGTCGGGCTACAATAGTCGGGCTACATTAGTCGGGCAACATTAGTCGGGCTACATTAAACGTGGCAACGGGCGCCCAGATACTGGTTCAGCATGGTGTTATACCGATCCGCGTCGGCTTTTTGCTGCGCCGATTGCTTGCGGCCTGAAGCCTCTGCCTCGACGGCATTCTGAACACCGCGGCCAACCATCCGGTCGAGATCCGTCTTCAGAGATTGACAGGTTGCGCCGAGAGGAAGCGGCCGCGCCCCGGGGTCACCATTGCCGCTCGGCCCGCCACCACAGCCGGTGAGCGACATCAGCAGCAATCCAGCCAAGACCACGCTTGTGCGGTATGCGGCGAAACGCACGTCAGTTCTAGCCACCCTCTGCCCTCCTAAACCGGCGTTCCCCGTCGTCGTACGGCTCGTGCTGCTCTGCATGCGGCCTTGAAGCCCCACCGTCAACCATACTGCAATGGCACTATTCGACGTCCGGCCAGCCAAGCACGATTTGCAACAGTGATAATCTTGGATCGCCGTCTTTCCCGACGGCGTGCGGCCAAATTCAAGCTGGACGTAAGCCAACAGATTGAAGCTGCGCTGGTCAGTCCGCAGCACGTCAGCGTTGTACTGGCCAGAACGACGCAGTTCCGACCAGCTCGACCGCGTTACTGCCTCGCGGCTGTCGTTGCTGTCTTGGCAGCGACCTTGGCTTGGCCAGCCGTGTCGGTTGCCGCTTTGGCGGTCGCTGTGACATTCGTTGCCGTTGCAGGTACCGTTGCGACGGGGCTCGGCGCGGCGGTTGCCACGGATGGTTTGAAGTTCGAACACTTCGCCTGGAATTCGAAATTCGCTTTGTTGAGCTGGTCAGCCTTGGCCGTTTCAGTGGCCGTCAGCGACACCTTGGTCTTTTTCTGCGTTGCCTTGTCCATCTTATCGGCGATCCCATCCTTGCGGAGGGCATCGATTTGAGACGCCAGACCCGAACAAGCCGGATCGATTTTCGGCGTTGCGGGCACGGCTGCGGTGGTCAGATTTGACGACGAATTTCCAAGCAGCGACTGGTTGTCGGCGCAGCCCGAGACGAGAATCGGGAGCGTGGCAAGGCTGGCGATGGCAATGGAGCGGAACGACATCGGATTTTTCCTTTGAATCATTATTCTACGCCCAAACCAAACCCCGGCGTAGTTCTGTCCTGGGGTCACGACAAGCCCGGCACACCCTCTGCCCACCGCCATTGCTTGTATCCGAGGCATAAGACTGTGGATACCCGTTCAACTGAGTGATCTTGATCACAATCTGTAACACTCCGCACATCGATGCCGCGCGTTCGGCGGGACGACAACGGTCCGAGTGTCGGCCGCACCGATGACAATCAGTGGCCCTGAGTGGGCACACGGCAACGTCAACAGGCCGACTTTAAACCGTTCAAACAGCTATCTTATTCTCAGTCTCACCAGTGGCCGACTTGGCCTCCATGGTGCTCGGCTTGACCTGTGGCCGCTTCGGCACTGGTGATGCCTTACCTTCGGCCACAGCAGCATCGGCGGCATCTTCAGCAAACAGTTTTTCCAAACGCGCGGCATCCGAACGCGCCTTGTCCTGGATCCTCTCGATGTCGGAGGCGTACTTGGCATCTTCCACAAGGCGCTTCTCATCGTGCTCCTTGAAGGTGCGGATCGCCATTTGCACCTCGCGTTCGGGCAGCCCGAGGCCCTTCAAGACACGTCCTGTCATGGCCAGTGAGGTATCGAACGTCTCGCGGTGTACTTCCGCCACACCGGCTTCGATCAACCGGTGCGCGTGGGCCCGATTGCGCGCGCGCGCATAGATCGGCAGTTCCGGGTAGCGTTGTTGGACGATGGTGACCGTGCGCAGCGAGGCTTCGACGTCGTCGATTGTGATGACGATCGCCCGCGCCCGGTTGGCTCTCGCCGCTTCGAGGATGTCGGGACGGCTGGCGTCGCCGAAGAACGCTTCCGCGCCAAATCGCTTTACCACCTCGACTTGCTCTGAAGAAATGTCGAGCGCGGTGAATGGGATCTTTTTGGCGCGCAGGATGCGGCCGACGATACCGCCCATGCGGCCGAAGCCTGCGATGATCACGTGCCCGTCGCGTTCCGGCGGCGCATCGAAGTCGGCCAGCGACGTCTTGGGAGCGAGCCGCGCGGTCAGCCAGCGGTCGGCACCCAATAAGATCGGTGTCGCGACCATCGTCAGCGTCACGACGACGTTCAAAAGCTCCGACGTCGACCGCGTCAGGACCGATGCCGTTGCCCCGACAGCCAGCAACAGGAATGCGAACTCCCCGCCTTGGCTCAAGGCCAGACCGAGCCGCCGCGCCAGCCGGGGGCTGAGATCCTCACGATAGACGCCGAGCGCGAACAAAACCCCCGATTTGACCAGCACCAGTGCGGCAACGAGGCCTAGGATCAGCAGCGGCTGCTTTATCAGCAATTGCAGGTTCAGCGACATGCCGATCGCTGTGAAAAACAGCCCGAGGAGCAGTCCCTCGAACGGCTTGAGGTCTGCCTCGATCTGGTGGCGGTAGCTGCTCTCCGCAAGGAGGGCACCGGCTATGAACGCGCCGAGTGAGGCCGACAGCCCCGCCGACTGCATCAGCATGGTGACAACGACGACGACGAGGAGCGCGAACGCGGTCATTGCGTCCTGAACCTTGGCGCTCGCAATCAGGCGCATGGCGGGATCGATGACGAACCTGCCGACGACGAAGACAGTGCCGATCGTAGCGAGGCCGATCAGCGCGGTGCGAACATCCATCGGCGCCGAAACGGCCGCGACGGCAAACAACGGGGCAAGCGCAATAAGCGGGATCGCCGTGAGATCTTGAAAGAGCAGTACAGAAAACGCCAGCCGCCCATGACGTTGCTTCAGCTCGCCGGTCTCGTCCAATACCTGCAGCGCGAACGCGGTCGACGACAATGCCAGCACCAGTCCGACAAACACGGCGGCCTGCCACGCAAAGCCCAGCGCGACGGCCGCGACCGCAATCAAAACGGCCGTCACGCCGACTTGCGCGCCACCGAGGCCAAAGATCGAAGACCGCATCGACCAGAGCCGTTTGGGCCGGAGTTCGAGGCCGATCAGGAACAGCAGCAGCACGATGCCGAATTCGGCGAAGTGTAAAAGCTCCTTGGCCTCGTTGACCGAAAACATCCGCTGAACGCCGTACGGGCCAACCAGCACGCCCGCGCCGAGATAACCCAGTACCGAACCAAGCCGCAGGAACTTTGCCAACGTCGGACCAAGGGCCAAGGCGGCAAGCAGGACCGAGATATCGAGCAAAGTGACCTGCGGCACGGATGTTCCTTTCAAAGCTGGTCGCCGGCTGGGCCGGTTTTTTTGGCAGATAGTGACAGCGTTCAAATTACAGATCGCGCGGGCGGCAACGTGGCGCGCGCATCGCACCGCCGCAACCGGGTTCTTCATTGAAACTGGGACAATTCACCGGTGCGCCAAAGAGGCATGGCGCAATGCTGGCAACCGAACGCTGGCTGGTCTATTGTGTCGGCAATCAAAGCCGTGAGGCCGATGCGCCACGGCGACCACGCTATCCCCGGGAATTCCATGCCAGATCTGCTGCAGCAGGTGGCGATACACCGCGATGTCGATGCATTTCGACAGTTGTATCAGGCCTACGCGCCACGCGTGAAGTCGTACATGATCCGCCAGGGGGCCGACGCTAACACGGCCGAGGAGCTTGCGCAGGAGACGCTTCTCACCGTATGGCGCAAGGCCGCGCTGTATTCTGGCGAAAAAGGCAGTGCGACGACGTGGATTTTCACGATCGCTCGAAATCTGCGGATCGACCGGTTGCGTAGGGAAGTTCCGTGGCAGGAGTTGCCGGAAGGGCATAACGAAACGGCGTCCAGCGATATATTGCCGGACGAAGTCGTTTCGGAAGCCGAGCGAAGGGGACGCGTGCAACTTGCAATGTCGACGCTGCCGGAAGATCAGCTCGAGGTTGTAAATTTATCGTACATCGACGGTCTGTCTCACAGCGAGATAGCCGAAAAACTCGACTTGCCACTCGGCACCGTCAAATCAAGGATGCGCCTTGCTTATCAAAAGATAAGAGAGGCGGTAGAGGACCTGAAATAATGAAGATCGCGCACCACGTCGACCACTCCACACTGATGAGTTTCGCAGCTGGCAGCCTGCCGGAAGCGCTCGGAGCCGTTGTGGCTACGCACATCTCGGTCTGCAGCCAGTGCCGCGGGGAATTGCGCGCCCTGGAATGCGTCGGAAGCGCCATTCTCGGTAGCCTGCCCCCAGCTTCCATGAAGAAAATCGCGCCGAGCGTTCCCGACGCGGGCGGAAGCATTCGAATCGACGAGGGCGACCACGTGCTCGCCGCCATCGAACGCAGCGGCGATGTTCCAGCCCCCCTGTCTCGGTTCGTTGGCAGCGACCTCTCCGGCGTGCGCTGGAAGCGGCTCGGCCTTGGCGTATGGCATCACCCGATCGAATTATCACACGCGTCCAGAGGCGACTTGCGTTTGCTCAAGATTTCGCCCGGTCAGGTCATGCCCGAACATGGCCATGGCGGTACCGAGCTGACGATGGTGCTGGCGGGCAGTTACCAGGACGAATGCGGCGTGTTTGGCATCGGCGATGTGGCCGACCTCGACGACCAGGTGCACAAACCGGTCGCCGATCGCAACACGGGGTGCATCTGTCTCATCGCCAGCGAGCAAAAGGCCCGCTTCAAGGGTACCTTCGCGCGGTTGTTCCAGCCGCTGACGGGCATGTAACCGCAGTTCGTTTTCGACGGAGCCAAATTCCGTCGTCACATGTTATTGAGGCTGCGGAGCGGTTGCAATGGCAGCCAGCGCGGCACCCGGCCGTGAGCTAGCCAATACGGCCGCCACAAATCGCGCCATACCTTCGGGTCGAACGGCGCACAGCAGTCGTTGCAAGTGCTTCGGGGCTGTGCATGGGTGACCAGCCAACGGTGGGCGGCCTGCCAAACCCCTGTTGTGACCGGCAAGTTGCGCGCCCCCCGCAATTGACCGATGCGCGGGTAGGGATCGTCCTGCCACATGCCAAGTTCGAGCGTTGCAACCCGCCGCCCATCACAGCGCATGCTGAACAGCCGACTTGTGCCTTCCGCAAGGTCCAGGCCATAAGTACGCACGCAATTCCCCATGGCTGCGGCCTCTTCGATGATGTCACCCGTCGTTACCAATGGGACGAATTCGTAGCCGAGTACGCGCTGTGGCCCGATCCACGGGTCGACCAGCGGCTGGTTTTGCAGGCGCAACGCCAGCATGATCGCTTCGAACCAGTTGTAGGTCTCCATGCAAGCCGCATCCCATGACATCGCCGGATGCCATGCCTTGCTGATGTAGCCACCAGCCGACGTCGACCGACCGGCGTTGGAGTACCAGGCGAGGAGGGCGAGGCGGTGCACCATGCCATCGGGATACCTCTGGCGCGGGGATTTTCGCGCCACCCACAGCACGAAATTGGCGTTGCCCGCCTCGTGAGCTTGAGCCACCGCCGCCAGCCAAGCGGCCGAAAAGCGGGCCTCGCCGGGGACGAAGTTTGCGACCTGCAGCCGGAACTGTGGGCCGTCGGGTAACTCTGCGAGCGGCTCCAGAAACGACTCTGGCGGCAAAGCCTTCAACCAGATCGGCACGCGGGCGAGCCCGGCGACGACCCTGAGTGGCGCGCCGTCTAACACCAGAGCGCGCGCCCGTGCGACGTCAACGCTCCGTCGCGCAATGGCGAGCGCAACGAGGAGTGCTGGAAAACTCAGCGCGAGGTCGGCGAAGCGGCCGTCACGCGAGGCAAGCGCAGACACGGCCGGGCGTACCCGGCGCGGGAAGCGCGATAGGCGGGCCAACGCGCGCCGCGTAGGTGCGCGTACGCCAGCCGGGATGGCAGACATGGCAACTTGGGTCATGGCGATGATGAAAACGGGTACGGCCGAAGCCGTCAGGTCGGGTGCCGGGTTGTTGCTAGAGCGCTGAGCGAGCAGGATAATCTGTCGCGATCAGGCGAACGGGAATGGCCCGGCGGCGGAGGTCGATTGAATAATGGCAAACGGCATGGCGGACCTCCCTGGTAAGAATTGGCTGGAGACGAAACGCGATCGAATTTTAATTGACAGTGCGCGCGTCGTTATAAAACGCCAATGGCAATTTCATGGCGCCGAACGGTGCTGAAGCCGTCAGGGCACCGGAGTCAGGTTGGTCAGCGGCTCGCCGATCAGTTCCCAGCCGTCTGTACCGTCGGGAAACCAGTGGACGGCCGTATAGCCCATCTCCATCGCGCGCTTGGCGGCGTTCCACGACATCCAGCAATCGCTGAGACAGAAGAACACCATCGGCATGTCCTTCCGGCCAGCCGACAACCGTTCGAGCGCGCGCGCAAAATAGCCCGCCATCTCCTCCGAAATGTTGCCGTAGCCGACATTAGGCAGCCAATAGGCTCCCGGGATCGAGCGGTGAGGCGGTTCCCGCCAAACGGTGGCAGTGGGCAAGTTCGGCGGCTTGGGCGCGCGCGGATAGACGTCGATAAACACAGCGCCAGCATCGCGCAGCGACTTGGCCGCGTCCGGCATCGGAACCGATACGGCCCCTTTCAGCGTCCTTGGCACAGCCGAGCGATAGTTATCGGTACGGTAGCCGTCCGGCTCCGCAACGGCGTCCCCCGCAAAGGCTTGGGTAACGCCATTCGCGAGAACCGATGATACACCAGCGGCGATAAGCACGAAAGCCGCCATTATTGGCAGCGCGCGCGCCAACCGCTGTTTCGACAGACCCGTTCGTTTCGGCCGCATAATCGATTCCATGGTCGCAAACTTGGGCCTGAATCGGATTTGAGCGCAATGGTTGGTAGCTTTGAAAAGCCGCCCGCTCGGGATAATCCGTTATGCCGCGCAACAGGCAAAACGGATTTGCTGGTTCGTCACTCAGCTCAACGGGACTCAGCTCGACGGGGCTCAGCTCGACGGGGCGTCGAGGCGACGAGTCAGGTTCTCGAACTCGCGGCGCAATTCTTCGTTTCGAAACAACTGGTCGAAGGTCGGCGCTTCGAGCTTTTGCAGCGCGTCGAACGATTGGATGCTGTCGCGCATCAGGTTGCGCAGTTGCACGCTGGCTTCGACCGTCTCGTACGTGTTGTCGGCGATCCGGAGGTCGTGCGCGGCCTTGATGCGGGCTTTGGCGATCTGCTCGCGCTGCTGGGTCAGATAGCGCTTGTAGTTCTTGGCCGCCTCGTCTGCGATCTTTTGCGCGTCGCGGTTGCCTTCGAGCGCGCGCTTCTGGTCGGGACGGTTTTCTTCCTTCATCAGCTGGGCAGTCCGAACGCGCGCGGCGCTGACGTCGGCGGCAATCGCGGCCAGACGCGGCAGGTAGTTCGTGTCGATTTTGGCAATCGTCTGGTCTTGCGTATGCACCAGCAGGGCGAACAGGGCGGCGTGCATGGCGAAATACTTGCGGGCAGCGTTGAGGTTTTCCCCGCTCGCCGCCATCAACTTGGCGAGCTGCTGGTCGATCACCTTTGCGGCGTTGAACACGGCCATCAATCGCACGAGATCGCCCGACAGCACGCTATCGAGCAGCAGGTCGATCTGCTCGGGCGTCATCTTGAGGCCAGCACTCGACAAACCCGAAGCGATGTCCGCCTTGGCCGTTTTGATCTCGGCGCGGTTCAATTCGATCCTTTTCGTGTAGTCGGCGATCCGGGTCTGCAGGCTGTCGACGGTATCGGTCAAAACCCCAGCGAGCATGGCCTCCTTTGGGGCACTGAGCTGCTTTTCCCGGGCCTTGGCGATCTGGTCGTCGAGGTCGCTGATATTGCGGCGCAGGGCTTCGACCCGCTTTTGCGTTGCGACGACGGGAACATCGGTGACCACCTCGAGCGCGGCATCGAGCAGCGCCTGGACCTTGCGATCGCGGTCTTCGCGCGTCTCGGCGAAAATCGGCGGCAACGTGAACTCTTCGCGCGCGGGTAGTTTGCGGCCTTCGGCGCGGTTCTTCGCCGTGTCCTCGAGCATGGCTTGGATGGCCGACATCAGGCGCTTGGCCTGCTCGTAGCCGGGTTCACCGTCGCGCGGGTCGGCCGGTAGCACATCGGCTGGAGCCATTGGCGCGGCCGCTGGCGGCGCGCCTGCTTTGGAGGATGCGGC
>Ga0163155_10000686_pt1 | contig 41672 bp, 34 predicted proteins | sample OliLakLV19SP4G1_FD_148611 | JGI IMG/M metagenome (GOLD analysis project Ga0163155, IMG submission 148611) | Freshwater microbial mat bacterial communities from Lake Vanda, McMurdo Dry Valleys, Antarctica - Oligotrophic Lake LV.19.SP4.G1 | ecosystem: Environmental > Aquatic > Freshwater > Lake >... | reverse complement strand
GCTTGAACGAGCATGATCGCGGCGGGGGCGAGCAGGTACGGCAAAGTCCCGGCCGCCAGCCAGCCAACGCTGGCGTGGGCGCAGACCTGGGCGGCGGCGTCGCGCGAGAGACGGAAACGGCGTCGGCCTGCGAAAAAGCGGATACCGACGAACTCGACCAGCGTGAGGGCCGCGAAGGACGCGAAGATCACCATCGTTACACCCAATAGGCTGACGACCCACGCGAGCGATTCCATCACCGGCCCGCGCCCGCGCCAGGCGCGAAAGAGATCAATCGTCAGGACACCGATCATTGGAGGCGCGACGAGGAGGCTGACCAGCAGCAGGTTCAACGCGAGCAGACTTCTGGCTCCCTTGCGAATGATCACGTCACCGAAGGTAGTCGTCGGGTGCCGGACCATCGCGTGCATGGTGCGCACCCATGAAGCCAGGCCGGGGCGTCGCTGCCAAGGTGAACCGGTGCGGCGTTCGGGGAGCGAATCCGCGATCGGCGTGCCACATTCCGGGCATTGCGGCGGGCGGGCGGGCGCGAGGCTTTCTGCGGACACATTGGGAGCCATGCGTTCGGCGTGAGGGTGAGATGCGACGAGGGACGCGACAGGGGACGCGACGAGAGCCGGGACGGTGTCGCGAGGCAGCCCTTGGATCGGGTAGCCGCAGGTTTCGCAGAGCAGGGAAAGGTCGTTCACTGTGGATGGTATTCTTCGAGCTGCGCGGCTTGGTTCTAAAAACTCAGCTCCGCTCCCGAGTCTCGCTGGACGAACCCTACGCGCAAACGTGGCAGTCATCCGAGTCTTCCCACGCGTGCGCATGAGGCTTGTTTCGTGGGGCACGACGCCCTAACCCGCACTGCTCTACTATTCCGTGAGACTTCAACACCCGGAGTGCGCTGTGCAGAAACCGACTTCACCCGACTTTCGCGCCCTCTTCGCGTCGCACGGCCTGCGCTACACGCGGCAGCGCGCGGCCCTGTACGCGACGCTCGCTGGCACCACCTCACACCCGACGGCCGAAGAACTCTTCGAGATGACGCGGCGCGAGTTCGCACGTGGGAACGACGGTCGCGTCCCCGCGCGAGGCCTGAGTCTTTCGACGGTGTATAACGCGCTCGAAACGCTGGTCGATCGCGGGCTCTGTCGGCGCATGACCTGCCCGGGCGGGGTCGGCACGCCGGGCGCACGCGGCGCTGGGCCTTGCCGGTTCGACGCGGATGTTTCTGAGCACATCCACGTTGTCATGGCCGACGGGAGCGTGCGCGACGTGCCCGGTGCGATCGCCGACCGGGTGCTGGCGGGGCTGTTCGGTGCGGGCGAGGATTCGCAGGGGAACACAGATTCGCGCGTGCCTTCGCAAGCGCAGGCTGCAAGCCGCGGGATCATCGGAGACGTTGAGCGCGCGATGGGAGTGCGGATCAAGCGCGCGAGCCTCCAACTGATCGCCGAGGCGTGACGTTGCCCGACCTTCGATCAATCGATGAGCTCGCGGCCGCGGCCAACCGTGACCGCAGCGCTGAAGCGATGGGCACGCTCTGGTCCGCCGCGTTCGCGGCTGAATCGTGGACGCTGATCGGACGCGCAGGGACGCGACGGTTCGAACCCCTGACCACGACATACGAACATCTTCTCTGCGCGCTGGCGTTCACAAGCCACGATCGAGCCTCGGCGTTCGCAGCGGCGGAAGGGTTGCGCGCGAAGGCGAGCCCGAACGTTCACAACCGCGCCGAGCTGGTCTCGATGCCAGTCCCCGCGGCCGTGGATCTTCTCGACGAGCTGCGCTCGGTGGGCGTGGAATGTTTATTGATGAACGAGGGGAGCGCGCCGTTTATCGCGCCCTTGTCTGGATTGTTGCGGTTGTTTGCGGTACACGGCGGCGTATGAGATAACGGTGGGTTCCCGTGCGTCGGCGTGAGGCTCGTTGAGACGTGTTCTTCGGTGGCGCGGAGGCCTTGGCGTGTCGCAACCAATTCCATCATCGTCCTCTTCGTCGCCATCGAGAAAGATCTGCGTGCGCTGCGGGCAGGACTGCTCGGACCGCCCGCGTGTGAAGGATATCAGCGGGCGTTATTGCTGCAAGGCTTGCGTAGATCTGAAGCCCACGGTGCCGAGCAGTGCGGCGGCGACGAGTAGCGCGGCGGCACCGGGCCCTGTTCCGGTTCAGGCAGCGGGCGACGAGGCGTGGGACGTCGGGCTGGACCCGATCGAATTTGAGCCGATGAAGTTGCCCGGGTCGAGCCTCAAGCTTTGTGTGGGCTGCGGGATGACGTTGCAGCCCGGCTCGGCGATCTGCGTGACGTGCGGGTACAACCAGACCACGGGTGAGGCGGCCGGGCTGGTCGTGGCGGGTGAAGACAAACCCGGAAAGGCGCCCAAGCCGTTGCGTGTGTGCTCCAAATGCGGGTATGACCTGGCCGGTCTGAAGACGCCCAAGTGCCCCGAGTGCGGCACCGTGAACTACAAGAAAAAGCGCGGGATCGACCTCGACCGCGAGGCGGCCGCCAAGGCGTACAGGTGGGACTACATCAAGCCGCTGGCGATTCTTGGGGTGTGCGGCACGATCGAAGCGCTGGTCCTGTTCAACAACTATCGCGGGATGCCGCTGTTGGGCGCGACGGTGATCTCGCTGGCCCGCATCCCGGTCGGGATCGCCGCGTACTTTGTGTGCGCGTTTGCCTGGCTGGGCTTCGAGCACACGTTCAAGGTGACGATCATCAAACTGCTCGGCGTGTTCGCGGCCGTGTCGATGGTGACGACGCTGAGTCTGCTGATCCCGTTCGGTCTCTATCGGCTCTTCCTGCCGTACTTCGTGCAGGTGTGGATGCTGGCCGACCTGATGGACATGGAATACTCCGATGCGGCGTTCGCGGCGGCGATCACGAGCGTGGTGATGATCGCGGCCTATTTCGGGATTGCGTACGCCTTCGCATAAGCCGCGAGGCTCACAGCGGTTCTTCATCGACTTTGAATGACCCGGAAGCGCGATCCGCAGAAACCGCGTACCGTAACGCTCATGCTAACTCTGTTCTCGATCACAATCTTCCTCGGCGCGGCGTTGCTGTTCCTCGTGCAGCCGATGGCGGCCAAACTCATCCTCCCGCGGCTGGGCGGAACGCCGGGCGTGTGGAACGGATGCATGGTGCTCTTCCAAGCGGCGCTGCTCGGTGGCTACGGGTACGCGCACGTGCTGGGTGTGATGAAGCCGGGCCGAAGGCCGCTGCTGATCCATACCGTGGCGCTCGGTCTTGCGGCCCTCACGCTCCCGGTCGGTCTGCGGCAGATCACCCAGGGCTTCGAAGATTCGTCCCCGATGCTGGCCGTGGTCACAATGCTGGCCGTCGGCTTCGGAGCGCCGTTCCTGATGATGTCCACCGGCGGATCGCTGATGCAGCGCTGGTTCTCGACGACCGACCACCCGCAGGCCCACGATCCGTACTTCCTGTATGGGGCCAGCAACGCCGGAAGCTTGATCGGACTGCTCGGATACCCGCTGCTGGTCGAGCCGAACCTTACCCTGGGCCAGCAGCGCTGGGGGTGGTCGGCGGGGTACGCGCTTTGGGCGGGGCTCACGATCGCGTGCGTGTTCGTCGCCTCGAAGCGGCCGGCCCTGATTACCGCGCCGACAACACTGCGTTCCAACGAAGCTCTGGTGCCCGCGATGTCGGTCGCGCCGGAGTCACTCCGCCGACGCTGGGCGCGGTACGCGATCTGGATCGCGCTCGCGGCCGTGCCTTCGAGCCTCGTCCTGGGCGCAACCCAGTACATCACCATGGACCTCGCGGCGATCCCGTTGCTGTGGGTCGTGCCGCTGGCGGCGTACCTCTTGACGTTCATCGTCGCCTTCTCGCCACGGATGAAGTGGCTGGTTTCGTTCGCGTCGTGGGCGTTCATCCCGCTGCTCGCCCTGATCGTCTGGGCGTGGTTTGAGAACCTGAAGTACCCGATCGTCGGGATCGTTGCCATGCACGTCGCGGCTGTTTTTCTGGGCGGCACGGCGTGCCACGGGAAGCTCGCTTCGCTGCGCCCGGGCGTCGAGAACCTCACCCGGTTCTACCTCTGCATCGCCGTCGGCGGCGTGCTGGGCGGGTCGTTCAACGCGCTGGTTGCGCCTTGGACTCTCGTGAGGATGGAGGAGTATCCGATCGCGCTGATCCTCGCGCTAATTCTCGGGTTCCCGTCGCCCGCGTCGTGGTCAGAACGCCGGATGCGAGCCACTCGCTTGATCGTTTCCGCGAGCGCGGCGGTCGCGTTGCTCATGGCCAACGCCGGAACGTACCAGGCACCCGGCAGCACCAACATTCTGCACTCTCGCAGCTTCTTCGGTGTCCTCCGCGTGCGTCAGCAGGACGACGGCGCGTGGCGGCGGCTGCTGCACGGCAACACGCTGCACGGGATCCAGGCTTCCTCCAACCCGGAGTGGGCCAAGCTGCCGACGTCGTACTACCACCCCACCGGGCCGGTGGGTGACGTGTTCCGCCTGACGTGGCCGGGCGAGATGCCGAGCCGGGCCGCGTTCGTGGGGTTGGGGGCGGGCACGCTCGCGGCCTACGGCAAAGAGCCGTCGCAGCGCTTCACGTTTTACGAGATCGACCCCGACGTCGTCCGCATCGCGTTCGATCCAGAGTTCTTCACCTTCATCTCCGACAGCAAGGCCACGGTTGACTCGGTGGTGGGCGACGCGCGGCTGTCGCTGGTCAAAGAGCCCGACGGCGCGTTCGATCTCATCATGCTCGACGCGTTCAGCTCCGACGCGATCCCCGTTCACCTCATCACGCTCGAGGCCGGGCAGCTCTATAGGAGTAAGCTCAAGCCTCGCGGGCTGCTGGCGATCCACATCACCAACCGCTACCTCGACCTCCGCGGCGTGATTGCCTCGCTGGCGCTGGACCTCGAGCTCGTGGCGATGTCTCGCTACGACACTTCGAAGGAGTTTACTGAGCTCGAGACGAACACCGGGCGGCTTTCATCGTCGTGGGTAGTGCTCGGAACCGACGGCCCTTGGGCGGCGGCGCTGGCAGGGAAAAAATGGGAACGCATCGACAACCGCACGACCGAGCACGCCTGGACCGACGATTTCAGCGACGTGCTGACGGTGTTTAGAAGGAGCGGGACGAGATAGGGGGGCAAATGGCTATATCCCAAATGGCCAAATGGCCAAATCAGAACTTTGGCTATTTGGCCATTTCCCTTTACGCAGGCTACGCCCGCATACTCAACCCCGCCTGCTCCGGGTTCTGCCCGAGCGAGCTTGTCCGCATCGTCTCGCGCTGCTTGACCAGCTCGGCCGGGAGCGGCTCGGCGAAGGTGTAGTTGAAGATGTCGTCGGTGGCTGGCGCGACGATCGTCTCGGCTGTCTTGACCACCTCGGCCACGATCACCTTGCCGCGCTCTTCGAGAGCCGCCTGCTTGGCGTCGTCCCACAGCCCGCGGTCGTTGAGGAACTTCCGCAGCCGGATCATCGGGTCCTTCACCATCCACGCCTCGACCTCTTTCGCGTCGCGATAGCGCCGCGCGTCGTCGGCGGTCGTGTGATCCCCCAGCCGGTACGTCACGGCCTCGATAAAGCTCGGCCCGCCGCCCGCCCGCGCTCGCTCGATCGCGTCGCGGCTGGCCTTGTACACAGCGAACAAATCGTTGCCGTCCACCTGGATCGTCGGCATCCCGTATGCCAGCGCCTTCTGCGCGACAGTCTCGGAGTTCATCTGCGCCTCGCGCGGGACCGAGATCGCCCAATGATTATTCTGGCAGAAGAACACGCACGGCACCTGCAGCGTCGACGCGAAGTTCATCGCCTCATGGAAGTCGCCCTCGCTGGTCGCCCCGTCGCCGAAGTACGTGATCGCCACGCGCGGCTCCTTGCGCAGCTTGTACGCCCACGCGATCCCGGCCGCGTGCAGCATCTGCGTCCCGATCGGGATCGACAGCGGCGTCATGCACACCCCCTCGGGGATCTGGTTCCCGCGCTCGTCGCCCATCCAGTGCAGCAGGATGTAGTGCATCGGCAGCCCGTGCATGAACAACGCCGCGTTCTCGCGGTAGCACGGCACCAGAAAGTCCACGCCCTTCTTGGCTGCGAACCCCGACCCGATCGCCGCGGCCTCCTGCCCCTTGTTCTGCGGGTACGTGCCCATACGCCCCGACCGCTGCAACTTGAACGCGATCTCGTCAAGCTGACGGCAGATCACCATGAACTGGTAGTTCTGCAGCACGTCGTCGTCGGACAGCGTGTCCTTGGCCAGCTTCTCATCAAGCACGCCGTGCTCGTCGAGAATGCTGAGGTGATCGATCTGGGCGGTGTACGCGGTGGTGATGGGCATGGGCAACTCGCTCCTGGCACGCAGACTGTGGGTCTGGTGAAAAGATTAGGCTGTCATGTCACACCCGGCATGCGGTCTTCAATTCTGCGCGATGACTGCCCAACTTAACCGCGCCGGCGACGCATCGCCACCATCCCGCCGATCCCCAGCAGCAACGCCGACGACGGTGCGGGGATGGGGCGTTGTACGACTTGCAAGTCATCGAGCGTGAAGTAGCCATTGCCGATGCCGCCCTCGTCGAACTCCGCGTAGGCCGCCCCGGTCGCATTGACGATCCCGTTGAAGATCAGCCCGCTCGATCCGGTATTAAATTGCTCAATCAAACCGCCGGACGCGTCGTAAAGGCGGAGCTGGCTGGAGTCGTCGCCGCCGGTGTTCCAGTACCCGACGGCGGTCAAGACGTTCCCAGCCGCAGGGAACATGCGGATCATGCCGAGCCCGGGCAGGATCGGTTGGTTGCGGTTGACCAGCACGTTCACGCCGGATACGGACGTCCCGCCCGTGGTGGCGGTGGACATGACGTGCGGGTAGTGGATGCCGTCATTGAGGAGCCCGAACGTGACGTTCAGGCTGGCGAAATTAGAGTGCTCCGTCAGGTTGCCGAACCCTTCGAACGTTTCGATGCTGAACGCGCCCGCGGCGGAGCGCCACGCGGCCTCGTTAGCGTACCCGGTCGCGAAAGCGTTACCGACTAAAGCGGACCCAACGAAGAACACCATGGAGCGGACGATCACGTTTTTCATTATGAGGCCTCCAAAAAGCATTTGATCAGCGGACGACCAGTGCGAATGCGGGCCGGTCGACGACGCCTCAAACATAACTCACGAAATCGAGACCGGCAACCAAAAAGGTGCCTTCCAGCCGATCTTTGCGGCGGGTGGCACTGATTCCGTTCCATTGAGGTCGGCGGGGTGGCACTGACTTCGTGCCACCAAGATCGGTTCCTACCGATCTTGGTGTCTTCGTTGACCACCAGACATCTCATAACTCCATAACGCTGTCAAGGCCCGGGTGGGCGGGGCGATCGTGGCCGAGTACCGATACAACGTGCTAAACTTCCGGATCAGCATGCACACCGACGTGACGCGCTGGGGGGTTGGGCTGCCGCACGGGGCGGTTCACCGTGTTCGGTGCCTGACCCATGCACGCCATTTGAAAGTTGAAAAAGCGGGCGAGGGGATTTGAACCCCTGACTTTCTGCTTGGAAGGCAGATGCTCTACCACTGAGCTACGCCCGCGAGTGATCGATGATACGCCGGTTCCGGTCGGAAGATGAAAGGATCCGGCTCGTCTCGACCGCCCCCGGGCGACGGCTTTGGCACGAGCGTATCACACGAGCAAGCCCGAGCGGGTGTCAAGAGGATGCCCGACGAACCCTCCATGAGCCCGTACTGCACAGCACCACGCCGCGTTTCGTAAACATCCAACTTCTCTTCGGCACCTCGCTGGTCTTCAATCCACATGACATGAGCGCTTTGTTCCAAGCGGTTCTGGAGCGAACACAACAGACTCGCACGCGGCGTCTTATGCTCAGCAAAAACGAGTATCCTCACTCGATGCCTCTCACCGTTGATCCGCCAGTCGCCGAGATGAACCCCGCGAAATGGAAGTCGCTCTTGGCCGCATGGCTGGGCTGGGCCTTCGACGGGCTCGACGGCTACCTCTACGTCATGGTCGCGTTCCCCTTTGTCTCGCGGCTAGTCGCAAACGAACACGGAACAACGCTCGAAGCGGTGAACCAATCCACGGACCTGACCGCCGAAGTCGGGCACAAGGCCACCATCATCCAAGCGGTGTTCCTGGTCGGCTGGGCTATTGGCGGCGCGGTCTTCGGGCGGCTTGGTGATCGGCTTGGGCGGTCACGCACGCTCACGCTTACGATCCTCACCTACGCATGCTTTACCGGCTTGTCTTTCTTCGCGACGCAATGGTGGCACCTGCTGATCTTCCGCTTTCTCGCGTCGCTGGGTATCGGCGGCGAGTGGGCCGCGGGATCGGCGCTCGTCAGCGAAACGCTTCACAGCAAGCACCGCGCCTGGGCCAGTGCCACGCTGCAGACCGGCTACATCACGGGGTGCATCGCCGCGGCCCTCACCAGCGGAGCGATGTCACACCTCGAGCCCAAATGGGTCTTCGTGGTCGGTGTGTTGCCCGCGTTCATCACGCTCTGGATCCGCCGGGCCGTGCCCGAATCGCACGAGTGGAAATCCGCGACTCAGAACTCCTCGCCGCCGCGTGTCGCCGAACTCTTCGCGCCCAACATGCGGCGCACCACCATCCTGCTCCTCATCCACATCTCGATCGCGCTGACGACGGTCTGGGCTTTCCTGTTTTTTACGCCTCAGATGATCAAGAAGCTCCCAGAGGCCGCGTCGATGTCGCCCGCCGAGATCGAGCACCTGAAGACTCGCGTCACGGTCACATACCTGGCTGTCAACATCATCGCGAACTTCGCCGCGACGTATCTCGCCAAGCTCGCCGGGTACCGGATCGCGTTCTTTGTGATGATGCTTGGCGCGATCGTCTGCGGGTGGTACGGCCTGCGCACGCCCCCCACGCTCGACAACATCTACTGGGTCACCTCGCTCGTCGGTTTCTTCGGGCTGGGTCTTTTCGGGCTCTTTCCCATGTACGTCCCTCCGCTCTTTCCAACCTTGATTCGCACGCTCGGCTCTGGCTTCACGTACAACTCGGGCCGCGTCGTGGCGGCCGTGGGCACGATGTTCGCGGGGACGCTGGCGGCGAACGCGGGCGGGCCTTCCGGCGCGGTGCTCTGGTCGGGGGTTCTCTACATCCCCGGGCTGATCATCTGCCTGATGCTGCCCGAGCCGCCCAAGTCAGAAGATAAACCCGCCCACGATCGGACGTAGATAGCGATCATTCCAAGCCGAGTTTTTTCCAAACGAAGGGTCGGATCTTGCTCACGAAGCTCTTTCCTCACATCCTTCAGAAAGCCTCAAGTCGTGCGGCCATCGTGCTTGGTGGTGTCGCCCTCATCGTCGTCGCCGCGCAGCTCCGAATCTCGCTCAAGCCGGTGCCGATCACGATGCAGACTGTCCCGGTCCTGCTGGTTCCAATGCTCCTCGGAGCGCGCATGGGTTGCGGGGTCGCCGCGGCGTATCTCGCGCTGGCGATGGCCGGTTTCCCCGTGCTCGCCGAGTGGAAATCGTTCGGCGAGCCAGAATTCATTGAATCTGCAACGTCCGGCTACCTGATCGGTTTCGTGGCCGCCGCGTTCATCGTGGGAAAACTCGCCGAGCATGGAAAAACCCAATCTCGCGCGTCGGCGACCATGGTTGCTGTCGTAGGACATGCCGTGGTACTCGCGATCGGCGCAGCGTGGTTCGCCGCGTTCAAAGGAATCGCCGCCGCGTGGGATCACGGCGTGCTCCCTTTGCTCCCCGGCGCGGCGCTGAAGTCGATCCTCGTTGTCGCGCTGGCACGACTCGTGATGCACTTCGCCAAGGCATGACCGACCAGCACGAGCCGCGAACCTACAGCGAGCCAGAGCCAAAGCTCGACGTTGCCGTAGCGGCCAAGCGAGGGAACCTCACGCGTGAGTGCGAGGAATGAATGAATGAAAACCCACGCTCGCGCGTGAGGCTTTGTTTCAAGAATCGCAATGCCTTTTCAGCTCGTCCGCACGCGAACTCGCTTCGACAGGCCTACTTCTCTGGCGTCGGCGCCGGCAGAGTACGGATCTTGATGTTGCGGTACATCACCTCGCCGCCGTGCGTCTGCAACGCGATGTGCCCCTTATTGTTCTTGCCAAAGCTCGGGTGGTCCTTCCACTTGCTCTCGGCGACGAGTTTCTTGAACTCGGGGCTCTGGAACTCGAACTCGACGACCTTGAACTCGTTGAACCACTGCTCCACGTGCGTGCCCTTCTTCAGGATACGGAACGTGTTCCACTCCCCCACCGGCCTGCTCGTGTCCTTGGAAGCCGCGATCATGTCGTAGAGCGCGCCCGCCGAGTTCTTTGTGATCTTACCATCGTGAAAAGCCGTGTTGTCCAAGATCTGCATCTCGAGCCCGGTCTCCCATGTCTCGTTGAAGTTCTCTTCACTGCACAGGTAAATCACGCCGCTGTTGGCCTTGGGCGTGACCTTCCAGTCAATGGAGAACTCGAACTGCTCGTACTGATCCTTGGTAATGATGTCCCCGCCCTCGCCGTTGACCGAGCTGTGCAGCACGCCCTCGGCGTCAACACTCCAGCCTTTCTCCGGGAAGGTTGCCTTCTTAAACCCGCGGAAATTGTCCGTCGTTTTCCCATCGAAAAGCAGAATCCAGCCGCCCGCCTTCTCCGCGTCCGTCAGCGTGTTAATCGCGGGTTCCTTCTTCGCAGAAGCAACGGGCGCAACCGCCGCGCCAGCTGGCTTGGCCGCGACCGGCGGCTCGGTCATCGTCGCGGGTAAAGTCACTGCTCCCGTCCCCGCCCACTCCGTGCCGCGCGTCAGCAGCACCTTGAACTGCGGGTCGTTGATCGATGACTTATTAGATTCGTCCTTGGGCCAGACATGCCCCAGCGGCGTGTGAAACACCCGGCCCTTGCCATAGCTGCTCACCAAAGCCATCGGCTCTTCCTTGCCCGTCCCGCCGCTCTCGCTTGACGACATCGCGCTCGCCAGCACCGTGAACTTGGCGTGCTGCGTGTTCACGAGCGTGTGGTACAACTCGTCCGGGTGGGCTTTCATGCTCGCGAGCCCCCTGATGATCGGGTGCTCGGCCGCCGCGGCGCTCGTGGAATAGTTCACGTCGAACGCATGAAACTTCCCGTGCCCTGTGGTGCCCTCGATCCACACCAGCCCGACCATCTTCTCGTACTCGGTCCACCCGATGAACGAGTTGTTCGATGCGTGCACGCACACGACGCCGGTCCCGCCGGTGACCGCACTCAGGAAGTTTTTCTCCGCGGCATCCCCCCAGCGCACGCCGTTGTAATCAAGAAAGAAGACCTGGTACGGCTTGATCGTGGCCGCGTCCGCCAGCGTGGCGCCGGGGGTCGTGGTCACGTCAACCTTGAAACGCCCCGTCGCTTCGAGCGTCTGCTTGTGGACCTGGCTCGTGTAACTCCAATCGTGGTTCTGTTGACCGGTGATCAAGAGCACGCGGATCGGCTCTGGCGCGAAGCCCTTGCCCGCACCGCCAGCAACCGCCAGCGCGGTCCACGCCAAAACCACCATACAAACAACAACGTTCAAGCACCATTTCAAAGCGATCATCGGATCCTCCTGTGCCGAGAGTTTCGGCGGAGAGATCCTATCAGCTTAGCGGCCCGCCCGCGTCCAACCCGCTGGCTCCAAGGCCTTCAACCAACGTTGACGCTCGGCCCGGAAGATCGCTGTGTGCTCGGGACGACCCCCGGCCATCTCCGCGTGCCACCACCAGCAAAGCTCGATCGGGGCGTCCATGTCCATCACGAGATCCGCGACCTGTGCATCGCTGAAATCTGCGTACGCTGGCTCGATCGTGACCGGCGTCCCCGCCCCAACATCGATCGAAACCAACCGCGAGACCAACAACGCCCGATCGATCGCCCGCGAAGCCAGATCAAGCGAGACCTCCGCGCCGAGTGAGAACTGAACCGGCCAGAGCACCGTGCCGCACGACAGCCGCGCCGCCTCGAACCCCGCCGCGACAAGCGCTCGCGTGGTGTCCTCCCCCATCGCCAGATCCTGAGCCCCGCCATCCGCTGAGACCTTAGGTGACCCGTCCATCTCTGTCGTCCCGCGCACCAGCGGCAGGCCCATCAGACCGCACATCCGCTCGACCGCGGCCAGCCGCGCCGCACCGGTTGAGCCGTGAAACAACGGCGTCCACACTACGGGCAGACCTTCGTCCGCCCGATCCGATACCGCAGAGGTGCCATCGATCAAACGTGCCTCAGTGGACGCTCCGGCCGGAGCCCCGCTGGAAGCCCCAACTCGTGACAGCGCCGCTTCTACCGCCGCGACACACGCGACCGCGCACGTCACCCCGCCGTCCGCGATCACCAATGTTCGAGTATGCGACATGTCTTCCAGTATCGACCAAACAGCCAGCCGGAGTGCAATCCAACCCGATCCGCACCTGCCCGATCATCTCACGACCAGTCGCGTCCGGACCAAGCCCACCGCCAAGCCCGTCAAGGTGACGTCACCAGCTTCTTGGCGTCGGCCTTGAGCTTGGCGAGATCCTCAGCCCGCACGTACATCATGTGCCCCGAGCGGTAATACGTCTGAGTCACCTGCCCGCGCAGCTCAGCCGGGAGCCCCAGGTGCGCCACCGTGTAATCTGTCGCCCCGAACGGCGTCGCCAGATCGAAGTACCCTGCCGCGAACAGCACCCTGAGCGACGGGTTCTGCACCATCGCCTGCCGCAACGAGTCCGACACGTTTGCGTAGCGGTTCACCGCTGGCTGAAAGCTCCACGGGTTCACCTTGCCCGTCAGGATCTCGTAGTTCTGATCGCTCTCGAACTTCAGCTCGCCGCGCAGGTACATGTTCAACCCGGCCGTATAAACACCCTGGATCGCCGCGTAACTCGGGTCCGAACCCGCGTAGCCCACGGCACCTTCGCCCCCGCCGCCGTCCCCCACCTCACGCGACGCCGCCGAGTACCGGCTGTCCAGCCTCCCCACCATCATCCCGCGCTCGCGCAGCAGCTCTCGACAGAACTGCGATTGCGTGACCCGAAGCTCATGCCGCAGCACGAACTCCTTGGACACGCCCGTGTAGCGGGCCATCTTCGCCGCGATCGCGTCACGCTCCGTCGCCGAAAGCTGGTCGCCCTTGGAGAGCGCCACCATGTACTCGCCCGAGGCCCACCTCTGCGCCTCGGCCAGCGTCTTCACAAGATCCCCCTGCAACTCCGCATCGAGCTTCTTGTAGTGCCAGGCCGTGGCCGTGTACGTCGGGAGGAATAGCCAGTATGGCAGATCGTTCCCGATGTCCGGCTCGAGCGTCTGAAAATTGAGCACCGGCGAGATCAGCACCATGCCGTTGAGGTACATGCCCAGCTGCCCCTGCAAGTACGCCGCGAGCCCCGACGCTCGCGTCGTGCCGTAGCTCTCGCCCACCAGGAACTTGGGCGACGACCAACGCTGGTACCGAGTGCAGTAAAGGCGAATGAAATTGCCAACCGCCGCCACGTCCTCGTTCAATCCGTGAAATTGCCCCGGGTTCTCGCCCTCCGCGGGCCTGCTGTACCCCGTGCTCACCGGGTCGATGAAAACCAGATCGCACATATCCAGCCACGAGTACTCGTTAGTCACGACCTTGGCTGGCGGAGGTAACACCTCGCCCTCGGGCCCCATCTCCACTCGCCTAGGCCCGATCGCGCCCATGTGCAGCCACACGCTAGCCGAGCCGGGCCCGCCGTTGAACGCGAACATGATCGGCCGCTGCGCTACCTCCTGGTCCGCCCTCTCATACGCCACAAAGAAAACCTGCGCCTTCGTTTTTCCCGCGTCGTCCAGCAACGGCAGCATCCCCGCCGTGGCCGTGTACTTGATCGACTGCCCCTCAATCGTCGTCTCGTGCGAAGTGACCTTGAACTCGGGCACCCTCGACTTCTTCTCGTCAGCCTTGCCCGTGCCGTCCGTCGGCTGCACGCCAACCTGCCCGCCCGTCTGCCCCGGCCACGCCGCGTGGAGCGGGACCGAGAGCATCGTCCACAGCGCAATCGAACCAGCCGTCTTCATCTTCATCGAGTCGTTCTCCAAGTCGAGTCCCCTCGTCAACTCTCCGCTTCGTCCACGCCTCTGCGAGGAAATCAGTGTACCAACCCACGCCCACACCGATGCGGCTGGCGGGCACCCTCGGCTACGATCGTCCCGTGTCGATCCACGACCTCATCCAGCCCCTGATCGAACCGCTGCGATCGGCACGCCGCGTTGTCGTCCTGACCGGAGCCGGCGTGAGCGCCGAGAGCGGCATCCCCACCTTCCGCGACGAGATGGAAGGCCTGTGGGCCAAGTACGACCCCTCCCAACTCGCGACGCCACAAGCCTTCAAGAACGATCCCGCCACTGTGACCCGCTGGTACGACGAACGCCGCCAGCGCTGCGCTTCCTGCGCGCCCAACCCCGCCCACATCGCGCTCGTCAAAATCCAGAACGCGATCGAATCTCACAACGAACATCGAGAGATCGACGGTCACGAGCCTTGCTCGTTCACGCTCCTCACGCAGAACGTCGACCGCCTTCATCAACGCGCTGGCAGCCGCAACGTCATCGAACTCCATGGGTCGCTTCACGTTTGGCGCTGCACCGCGACCGACCAAGAGTTCGAGCCCGGCCCAGAACCTTTCCTTCAGTTCCCACGGCATTCGCCCTTTGAGCCCGCCGCGATCCTCCGCCCCGGCGTGGTCTGGTTCGGCGAGCAACTTCCCGAGCCCGCCCTCGCAGCCGCGCACGATGCGATCAAAGCTTGCGACCTTTTCATCTCGATCGGCACCAGCGCCGTGGTCCAACCCGCCGCGAGCTTCGTTCATATCGCCGCAAAGTCCGGGGCTGTCACCGCAGAGATCAACCGCGACCCCACCGCTATCTCACGCTGGGTCAACTGGTCCGTCATGGCCAAGGCCAGCGAAGCCCTCCTCGCGCTCGCCGACGAAGCCTTTGAAATCGAACCTCCCATCTGACCAAATGCGGAGTAGGCGTCCCGCCTGCCTTCTCTTACACTTTCTCATTCTCTTTCTCCTTCTCCTTTTGCCTTTGCTTCTCCTTTTCCTTTTCCATCTTTTTTGTCCTTCTCCTCTTACCTACCGCTTGTAGTGGGACAGGTTTTCAACCTGTCTCTACTGAACCTACTCCTTTCTGGAACGCTTTCTCAATGTGGCATTTTCACAAAGACCTCAGCCTCTTCCCCAACCTCTCCCCATCCGCCGAATCTCCGCAGAGCGTGACCTTGATCCCCATCGCCGTCGCCATCGCCGCCTTGGCCGCGAGCGCCCGGTCCGCCGTCTTGGCGTCGGGCCCGTACACCACTTGGATGTGGTTCGACTGGTGCTTAGCCATCATCTGATCGCGCGAAACGCCATAGAAAACCGTGTGCATGATCGGCCACTGCGACGTCGTCGCCTCCCAGCGACGCCGCGTCTCGGTCATCGGCAGCTTGATCGCCTTGCACCTTCCGAGGTCCATCTTCAACCGCTCGCGCCCCTTCGCGTCCGGCTCGACATACACCCGCGACCACACGACCTCGCCGGGCTTCGACACGCCCTTGATCGTCCCGCCGCCCAAACGAAAATACATCGCCGGCTGCCGCTCGCTTGTCGCGCCCTTATACCCGCCGATCAAATGCGACGGCGGCACCGCACCCGAGATCTCCAGCACCCACACAAACTCTTTCGTCGTTCCGGACCGGTCCTCATCCCCCCACCGCAAGTCATGCAACGTGTTGTCCGGCTCAAGCCTCATCGCCGACCACACCCGCTGCGTGATGATCCCGTCCAGCCCTGCGCACTCGTCAACCTCATTGAAATGACTGATCGGCAAACCGGCACGAATCACCTTCCCAGCGCGCGGCCCGTCCATCGCAACCACCGGCGGGCGATTGGAACAGTTGAGCAGCCCTTCCGCGAGATCGCTCGCCGCACACAGATCCTTGAGCCCTTGCTGATACTGAATCCCGATCGCATCGCACCCGAAGTGATCCGCCAGCCGCACCGCCGCGATGTACATCGCGCACTGCTCAAGCACCTGCCTCTCGGTCAATTCCGTCGCCTCGTTCTTCCCGGTATGGAACTTCATCCCCGCGCCGCGCAACCACGCGAAGACCGCCGCCGATTCCTTGCTCGGAACTTGGCGCATCGCCGCGTACAGCGCCGACTGGCTCAGCCGCTCCTTGTACACGCCCGCCGCGTGCAGCGGCGCATCGGGGACGATCGCGTTGTACATCCCCATGCACCCCTCGTCGAACACTCCCATGATCGCAGGCCTGCGCGTGAGCTCCGCCGCGAGCGCCTCGCCCAACTCTCGCTCACGTTCGGGCAGACCCCGGACATGCAGAGGCCGCGCGTGCTCAAGGTCGTGCTGGATCACTCCGCCACGCTCGTCTTTAGCAGCCGCGCTCCGCAGCCATTTCTTGAGCTCCTGCCGAAACTTCGCGTGCTTGAAATCTTCCGCCCACAGCATCGAGTAACGCACTCCCGCCTTGGTCAGCGACCCGCGCAGATTCAACACCCCTACCAACCCGGGCCACCGCCCCGACCAGTTCGCCAGTAGCAGGATCGGCCCGCGATGTCGGCACAGCCCCATCAGCACATGGTGCGAGTACTGCCACACCGCCTCGGCCACCACCAGCGGCGCGTCGAGATGAATGCCCTCGAACACCGCCCGTCCCTGCGCCTGTGAGGCGATGAACTCGTGCGCACGCTTGGCCACGCCCCGCCGCTCGTCCGGAATCTTCGCACGCTTTAACTTCCATCCCAGCGAAGCAAAGGCCTTCGCCGCGTCACGCTCCAGCGCCTGCTGCGCCGGCCAGCACACCGCGTTGGCGCTCTCACGCGAATCACCAGACGCGATCAGCACCGCCGTTTTCGCCGACGGCTTCTTGATCCGCGGAACACTCGGAACGTCATAGCTGTGAGTCGATCGCATCGCAACCTCCGCGCCGCAGCGTGAGATGTTCGGCGGCGTCAGGCAACAGCACGCCGGGCCCGCACTATACCTCAATGTGGCCCGTGCGACTCACGCAGCGACACGCTCGCCACTCGCCGATATTCCGCCCCCGTCGAATGCAGCACGCTCTCAAAAAGCTCAATACGATCGACAAGGAACGGCTCAACCTCGATTCTCTGATCGATCGAAAACTCTCTCGCCCCCGCGCCCGCGAACCGGCAAAGAGTGATGTGCGGCATGAACTCGTCCGCATCTCGAGACCCAGGCCTGCGCGCAAGCCTGGAAACGAGCCGCCGATGAATCTCCAGCAACGAGGGCGGCCCATCGGTTTCAACCGCAACGAGCCGCGCGGCCCCGCGCTCGGGCAGCGAGACCAACCGTCCCGGTTGGAGAAGGAACGAATCGATGCCGCTCGCCGCGCGACGAACTGATTCCTCGACGCTCGCCAGCTCCGAGCGCCCCGTGTCCCCGATGAACATGACCGTCAGGTGCACCTGTTCTGCCGGTACGAGGCGATGGTCCCTCAGCTCGCGCCCAACCAGCAGACTCCGCAACGAATCCACAGCCGACGCTGGCGGAAATATGGCGCAGAATAACCGCTGTGTACGCCCAGCCATCGCGACCTCACGAAAGTCCAAAGTCGCCGCGCTCGCGAATCCACCCAAAGCCAAGATCAATAGTTCGGCGTCGGCGCCCGGAAATTGTCCAGATCGATCAACTTGAAATAGTTGATCGTCTTGACCAGCCCCTCGCGCAGCGCGACCTTCGGCTCCCACCCGCCCAGGTTCTTCTTCGCAAGATCAATAATCGGCTGGCGCTGCGTCGGGTCGTCCGAGGGCAGCGGCCTGTGCTCGATCTTCGACTTCGAGCCAACCAGCTCGATCACAAGCTCCGCCAACTGCTTGATCGTGAACTCGACTGGGTTCCCCAGATTCACCGGGCCCACAAACGAATCCGGCCCGTTCATCATCCGGATGATCCCCTCGATCAGGTCATCGCAATAGCAAAACGACCGCGTCTGCATCCCATCGCCGAACAGCGTGATCGACTCGCCCGCCAGCGCCTGCCGGATAAAGTTCGACACCACGCGACCATCGAACGGGTGCATCCGAGGCCCGTACGTGTTGAAAATCCGCACGACCCGGATGTTCACGCGGTTGGACCTGTGGTAGTCAAAGAAGAGCGTCTCGGCCGCCCGCTTCCCCTCGTCATAACACGCCCGCGTCCCGATCGGGTTCACGTTGCCCCGGTACGACTCGGGCTGCGGGTGAACCTCCGGGTCGCCGTACACCTCGCTCGTCGAGGCCTGCAGCACCTTCGCACGGCAACGCTTGGCCATTCCCAGAACGTTGATCGCGCCCAGCACGCTCGTCTTCATCGTCTTGATCGGGTTGTACTGATAATGCCCCGGAGCGGCCGGGCACGCGAGGTTGTAGATCTCGTCGACCTCCAGCCAGATCTCATGCGTCACGTCATGCCGGATCAATTCAAAGTTCGGCTTGCCCAGCAGATGCTGAACGTTGATCTTCTGGCTCGTGAAAAAATTATCCAGGCAGATCACGTCGTGCTTCTCCGCAACCAGCCGATCGCACAAATGGCTGCCCAGAAACCCCGCCCCGCCCGTGACCAGAATTCGCTTGCTCTTCATCAAGAACCTCTCGTAAACAACCGCTCGTCAGATTCTCCGCTCCGCTCGCCTTGTCCACACATTCTCGTGGCTCAAGCGCTCCGCCCGTTTACAACTTATCTTCCTTCTTCGAACGCTACGCTTTCAACTCTTCCAACATCCTCTTGGCGTACTCCGCGATCACTAGCTCTGGCTTACACGCCGGTGACCACCCCAGCCCCGCCCTCGTCTGTGAAACATCAGCGCAGGTGTAATCCTGATAGAACGCCCGCACGCTCGCTGGCATCTCGAAATACTCCGTCGGCCGCTCCGCCTCCGAGATCTTCAACCCCACCCGCAACGCCGCCACGATCTGGTTGAAACTCGTTGTCACCCCGGAGCCAACGTTGTACACGCCGGGCTCGGGATCGCGCGGCGCTGTGGCCTTTTCTCCTGTGCCAACCCCCAGCCCCGCCGCCGCCAGCGTGCAGCCGACCACATCGTCCACGTGCACTTGGTCACGCGCCTGCGAACCATCCACGAAAACCCGCGGCCTCTCGCCCCGCAGCATCTGCTGCGCAAGCTGGTACACCATCGACGCCATCTTGCCTTTGCGCGACTCGCCCGGACCGAACACGTTAAAATATCGAAGCCCTACGATCCAAGGAACGCCACCACTCTCGCCCCGCCGCGCCGCTGCAAAGTCGCGCGCGACCCGCTCGTGGTTCCGTTCCATGATCCATTTCGAGAACCCGTACACGTTGCTGGGCGAACCAGCCGCGCTCAGCGGGAATGGCCTGCGCTCTCGCGCTTGCGCCGGAGTTCCGTACGTCGCCGCGCTCGACGCATACACCAGCGGCACGCGCCGCTCCGCGCACGACCGCATCAACATCTCAGACTTCTCCGCGTTCACCCGCATCATCAACGGCTCGTCCATCACCGTCGTGTCGGTGATCGCCGCCTCGTGAAACACCGCCCCGACCCGGCCATCACCCTCGACACCGCCCCCCACACCACCTCTTGTACCACCCACGCCGCCCAGCAGTTCACCCCACGGAACGTCCCAGAACGGCCGAGCGATCACCTCGCCGTTAAACGGCGGCAGCCCCTGACGCGCAAACGCCTCGACCAAGTTCGCGACCGATCCTAAACTAAGATCGTCGATCACAATGAGATGGCACCCGGCCTCACGTTTGGCGAGCGCCGCGCAGAGGTTCGACCCGACAAACCCCGCCCCGCCCGTCACGATGTACGTCTTGGTATCACTCATTCGCGGTCATAGTACGACCCGGACGAACCAAGAACCTCAAGACGCTTATCGCGGCCTGTTCACTTCACCCACGCCCGCCGTCGGCCTCGGCGGGATCTGGATCTTCATCCCCACCTTCAGCTCGTCCGGGCTCGTCAAGGACGAGCGATTCGACTCGAAGAGAAAAGTACCGAGCGCCGACGACCCGTACTGCTCCTGCGCAATTCTCGACAACGTATCCCCGGCCTTCACCGTGTATGTTCTGGTCCTCGCCGCGCCAGCCGCCTCGTCGCCCGCTGCCTGCTTGGGCGTCTCTCGTGGATCGAGCTTGGGCATCGGCTTTCCCTGCACGTTACTGGGATCCTTGGGCACTCGGATAACACGCCCCGACTTGAGCCGATTCGGGTCCATGAACGGGTTGGCTCGGCCAACCGCCGCCGCGTGCGCTCGCGTGCCGTACAGCCGCATCGAGATCGTCGCCAGCGTGTCGCCCGCCCGCACCGTGTACTCCGCAAACTCCGGCGGCATCACGGCGATGGGCTTGCCATCAGGACCAACGACCAGACGGGCCGCCCGAGACTGCGTTCCTCGATCAACGTTTGCCTTGGCCGGATCAACGCCCGCAGCGCCCAATCCAGATCCAGATTCAACTCCAGATTCAACTCCGGGTGCAGCGCCGCTCTCCGATCGTTCGTCCGTCGGTTCCGTCACCGGTAAATCCGGGAGAGGATCCGCGGGCAACTCTTCCCAACGCACCGGCGTCCTCGCCAGCGCCGAATCCGCCTGGCTTCGCTTGCTGAATGAGATCCGACCCTCGCCCGGATCCCAGAGCCAGTACACCGCCACCCACACCCCGGCGAGCGCGAGCAGCGCGATCGAGATTTTTCGAACGTTGTCGGACATGGCTTCCGACCATACTCATCGGGTCAAGCGCGACCGCGAATGCACGATTCTGACGCCACCCCAAGCATTTCCCAGGCGCACGCGACGCGCGTTCCTGCCTGTCCGAACTCGCGCCCTTCGTGTCGGCCCGCGACAAAACTCTCCCCGAACACGCATTAGGCTGGCTTGAGCGCACCGCTCGCCTCCAGCGCCGCCGCCTTGGCGTCCAGCTTTCGCGACCACACCAGCGGGGCCGCCACCGCGATCGACGAGTATGTCCCGATCAGCACGCCCAGCGTGAACGCGTACGCGAACCCGCGCACACCCTCGCCGCCGAACACGTACAGGATCACCGTCGTGATCAGCGTCGTTCCCGACGTGATCAACGTACGGCTAATCGTCTGGTTGATCGAATCGTTGACGATCTGCCCAGTCGCATATGGCGAGCGCCCGCGGTTCTCGCGGATTCGATCCAGGATGATCACCTTGTCGTTCAGCGAAAAGCCCGCGATCATCAAGAGCGCCGCCACCATGTTCAGATCGATCTTGAACGGCAGCAGCCCGATCACGCCCGCGAACGCCTTGGTCGCCTCCGCGTCGTACACAACCTGCGCCAGCGCCAGCAAACCCAGCAGCACAATGATGTCGTGAACCAGCGGCAGCGTCGCCGCCAGCGACCAGCGGATCGTGCCGTAGCGGATCCAGATGTACAGAATCAGCAGCGACATGCTCACCACCACCGATTGGAACGCCTTGATCTTGAATGTGTCCGCCACGGCCGGGCTGAAGGACTCCGAACTGGCGAAGCTGGCCGCGTGGATCGTCGCCTCGCGCGAGAGCTTCCACTCCCGCAACGCCACGTTGCGATCAAAGATCTGGTCGTTGTCGTAAAACGACTGCTCGGGGTCGTTCACCAGCACCACCGCCGTCGTCACGGCCTCGTTCGTCCCCGAAAGCACACGCACCTCGCGCACACGCTCCAGAGTGTCGGAGAACACAGACGTCAGCCGCTCGCGCTGCAGACGCGACGTCAGCGAATCGATCGATACCGGCGGCGTGATGTTCTCCAGCAGGATTGCGATGCCGCCCTGATACTTCTTCACGTTCTCGCTCTTGCCCGCCGCACCCACAGACTCGCTCAACAGCGGACCGATCACGCGGAACAACGGCGCACCGGCCAGATCCTCGGCGTCGCTCCCCTTGTACGTCAGCTCCGGCTCGGCCTCGACCACGTCCGCGAACGCCGAACGCACCGACGACAGCACCGCCTTGGAGTCCAGGGCAATCGTCTTGATCTTGAACTTGTCGGACGTCACGCCGTCCTGCTCGGGGTTGATCGGCAGAACCTCGGCCGTCTTCAACTGCGCGATCGCTACCCCGCCGGTCTTGGGCACTTCGAGCCCGCGCAAGCGGTCCTCGACCTCCTGCCGCGTCAGCGTCTTGGCCTTGCCCGCCGCGTCTTTGCCCAGCTCCAGCGTCACCTGCGTGCCACCGCGGAACTCGGTGTCGAACGCTTCCTGACCGCGGTTGATCACCAGCCCCAGGCTCACGACCATCGTGACGATCGACGCGGTAATGAAAATCGGCCGCAGCTTCAGCCAATCGATCCGCGGCTCCAGCACCCGCTGGAGCGCCGGCACCGCGATCGGCAGCATCGACGCCTTCGTCCAGTGCCCGTACCCGACCAGCAGATCAAAGATCAGCCTGCTGACCACGATCGCCGTGAACAGCGTCGCCACCACCCCGATGCCCAGCGTGATCGCGAACCCGCGGATCTCCTGCGTGCCCAGCGTGTTCAGCACAATACAGATGATCAAGTGCGCCACGTTCGCGTCCACGATCGACGGCATCGCACGCTGGAAGCCCATGCGCACGGCCGTCTTCATGTCGTGCCCACGCTTAAGCTCCTCACGCATGCGCTCGTAAATCAGCACGTTCGCGTCGACCGCCTGACCGAACGTCAGAACGATGCCCGCGATGCCCGGCAGCGTGAACGCGGCCTTGTTTAGCGCCATCGCCCCCAAGATCACCATCCCCGTGAACATCAGCGCGATGACCGCCACCAGCCCGCACGAGAAGTAGTACACCACCATGAACGCGCTGACGACCGCGAACGCCACCAGACCGGTCTGGAGACCCTTATCCAGGTTGTCCTTGCCCAGCTCGGGCCCGACAAAGTTCGTCGAGATCGGCTCGGGCGACAGCTTGGCCTGCAAAGAACCCGCGCCCAGCACCCGCACGATGTACCGGATCTCGTCCGGGGGGAAATCGCCCGTGATCTGCCCTGTTTTCGAGATGTTCCCCTGCAGCGTCGGGGCCGTGTACACCTCGTCGTCCAGCAGCACCGCCATCTGATCGCCGATGTGGTCGCGTGTCAGATTCCCTAGCAGCACCGCGCCCCGCGGGTCCATCTCAAACGCGATGCTGGGGCGCCCCACTTGGTCACGCGAATCGTGCGCGCTGGCGACCGACCAATCGCCGTCCTCCTCGGTCAACCTGGTCGAACGCGTGTCAAAGCACAGGATGTAGTACTCGCCGTCGTACTCCGCGCCGACGTGCCCGCGCGACGCCAGAAAGCCGACCGGGTCGGCGTCCAACGCCTTGAGCTGCTCAGTGTTGTTGTACCAGTTGCGGATCTGGTTGACCTTGAACCAGCGCACGTCGGTGGATTTCACGTTCTTGGGCCCGCGCTCGGCCAGCTGCTGCCGCAGCCGCTGAACCTCCGTCGGATCCCATCCCGGCTTCACGCCGATGCGGAAGTTCAGGACGCCCGCGCCACGAAGCTGCTTCACGAGATCGGCCGGGTCGTCCATCACCTTGCGCGAAGACGCGTACTTGCCGTACGACGCCAGCACCCGGTCGAGCGCCTCTACCGAGTCTGGATGCTCAGCCTTCAATCGCTCAATAGCCTTGGCCCGCGGGCTCTTGACAGAGATCTTCTCGCCCGTCTGCTCGTCGAGCAGCGCCCGCGAATCATCGCTAAGCTGAAGGACACGCTGCACCTCGGTCGAGGTCAACACCGACTTGGCGACCGCCGCACGCGATTCGTCGTACGAAGCCTCAAGCTCCGCGGTTTTGGAAACCAACGCGTCGAGGGCCGTCTTGTCCGATCCCGCCAGCTTCGCGGCGTCGTACTCCGCCCGCGCCACCTGCGCCGCGTCGTACTTGTCCGCCGCGGCCTTGAACTTGCCGATCAGCTGCGCGTCACCGTTGACCAGCGACGAGATCTCCGTGTCGCGCTGCGCCCCCGGCAGCCTGACCGCGTCGTCGATCGAACTCTCGCGCAGCGCCGTCTTTCCGAGCGTGGCCAGCACCGCCCCGAACTCACGCCGCAGCGCCTTGACTTCGGGCCCGGGCAGCGGCATCGAGATCTCGATCCGGTCACGCCCTTGGGCGACGAACGAAATCTCCGACAGACCGTTGGGGTCCACACGGTTCTTGAGCACCTCGATGGTCTTCTGCAGAACCTCGGCCCCATTCTCGCCGGGCTTGATGGTAACCGAGTACAGCAGGGTCGCGCCACCAGCCAGGTCCTTGCCCAGCTTGAGCTTCTGAGCCGTCGGAAAAATCGACGAAACCATCAGGATCATCACCGCGATGACCAGCGCAATCTTCAGGTAAATCTTCCCCATCGTGGTCCAAACCTCTCTGCTTATCTTCTTCGAAGTCACTTGTTCAGTAGGGCAGGTCTTCAACCCGCCTGTCTGGTCTTCTGCTCTTCCCGCGCCAGCGTTCACCCGTACTTGTGCAAGGCGGGTCGAGAGTCTTCCTTACTCAACCTCTCACACCGAGGCTTTTTCCCGCCCGTTCTTCACTTCCATCGAGGTCATTTCCCCGACTTTGCTTTCCTTGAGAACCGTCGCCACCGACGACCGCGTCACCCGGACCTTGCCCTCTTCGAGCTTGAGCACCATGTCGTCGTCGCGGATCTCGACGATCGTCCCGATCATCCCGCCGATCGTCTGCACCTTGTCACCACGCTTCATCGACGACATCAACGCCGCTCGCTTTTTCTTCTCCTTGCGCCCCGTACGCACCTGCATCAAAATCATCAGCCCCATCACGCCGACCATCAGGAACAGGAACGACCCGCCGAACGGGCTGGACGCGGGCGCGGGCGTTCCAGCCGGGGCCGCCGTCGTGGCCGTCCCCGCCGGGCTCACCGGCTGGGCACCGTCGGGCAACCCGACCATGTTCGGGTTCGACGGAGCCGGGGCCGAAGGAGCCGGGCTCGCCGCGGCTCCGGGCGTCGCGTTCTGGAACGCCAAAGTCGTGGGGACAGAGAGAGAAGAAAACGACATCGGTTCTGTGGTCATAAGAAAAGTGCTCTTTCAAGGCCGTTTAAGGGCCATCTCGAAAATGAAAAACGGCTACAAACAGACTGAAATCTCGATCCCACACCCCAGCGACAACCCAGCGACAACCCAGCGATACCTTCGCGACACCGCCGAATGTCGAACTCATCATCCTTCGCACACAACCGGGGTCGCCCCCGGACCTCGGTCCAAGCCCGCTGACGCAGACAAGCCCGCGGCCGTCACCGGCCAACGGTTCACCAAGCCGACCCAATCATCTTCCCGGATCGCACCACGGATGTCCAACATCAACCGCTGGAAGTGCCTCACATTATGCAAACTTACCAAGATCGGACCCAACATTTCCCCAACCATGAACAAATGGCGGATGTACCCGCGGCTAAACGCCCTGCCGTCGGGCGTCTTCCACCCGTAATTCCCCGGGCTGCACGCCTGGCAATCACACCCGGCGTCGATCGGCCCTTGGTCCGTGGCAAACCGGGCGTTCCGTAGCCGAACCTGCCCCGTCGGCGTGAACGCGTTGGCGTTCCGGCCGTTCCGGGTCGGCAGCACACAATCAAACATATCGATCCCCGATCGCACCGCCGCCACGATGTCGCGCTCGTACCCGACCCCCATCAAGTACCGCGGCTTGTCGCGCGGCAACAACGGGGCCGTGTGCCGGACCACCGCCGCGATCGCCTCGAAGGGCTCGCCGACCGCCACCCCCCCGATCGCGTACCCCGGCAGCTCCACCCCGCACACTCGCTCTGCTGACCAAGTGCGCCGCTCCAGATCCGTCCCGCCCTGCACGATGCCGAAGAGCGCCTGCTGGCGCGCGCTCGCGTGCCCCTTGGCGTGCTCGACCTTGCAACGCTCCAGCCACCGCACAGTGCGCTCGTTGGCAATCGCGAGGCGCTTGCCATGGTCATAGATGGTGTTCTTCTTGGTGTCTCGAGCGGCCGCGGCCTTGAGACGATCCTGGGTCACCGTCCCGGCACGTGGGTCCATGGACGGCGGACAGTCGTCCAAGGCCATCATGATGTCCGCGCCGAGCTCGTTCTGGATCCGCACCGCGTCCTCAGGCGCGAGGCGAACTTCTTTCCCGTCCACAATCGACTTGAACGTCACGCCGTCGTCGTCCACGCGGTTGGTGTCCGACAGCGAGTAGGCCTGGTACCCGCCCGAGTCCGTCAAGATCGGCCCGGGCCAGTTCATGAACCGGTGTACGCCGCCCATGCCCGCGATGAGTTCAGAGCCGGGCCGGAGCATCAGGTGGTAGGTGTTGTTGAGCACGATCTGCGAGCCGGTCTCGACCACGCTCTGCGGCAGCAAACCTTTCACAGACCCGCGCGTGCCCACGGGCATGAATGCTGGCGTATCGAACGAGCCGTGCGGCGTCGTCACGCGGCCCAGCCGCGCGTGGCTGACCGATGACGTGGCGAAAATCTCGAAGTTCAGCGGTGAGAAGGTCATAGAGAGATCAGAGAACCATCACGCGCGGCGTTGTGCTTCCGTCGCTTCTCGCAGCGTTGTTTTCTCCCGCTCGCTCAGGCTCGCCAGACCCTGATCGCGCACCTTGGCCAGAATTCGATCAACTTCCGACACCGTTCCCGCGCTCAACCCGCCACCCTCGCGCTGCCCAGCGCCGAACTTGGGAAACTTCGAGTTGCGCTTTTTCCCGCGGTCCGACTTGGGCCCAAAGACGTCGAAAAAATCGCTCAGCAGGTGGGAATGCCGGATAAAGAAGTACCCGGCGACCGCCCCGCCGATGTGGGCCGCGTCGCCGCCTTGGTTCTGCCCGCCGAGGAGCACATTGAACAGTGCGATCCCGACGTACCCGTAGGCCAGCAGCTTGAGCCGGATCGGCACGGGCGGCAGGATGAGCTGCACCACCGCGTTGGGCGCGATGTACGCGCACGCCATGATGACGCCGAAGACTCCCGCCGACGCGCCCACGAGCGGCGTGGTCGGGCTGGTGAACAACAGCCCAGGAATTTGAGGCCATTGGAAGGACGCGAAGACCTGCGCTATGGCGTTGAGGATGAAGTACATCAGCCCGCCACAGACGCCACTCACCAGATAAAAAGCCGCATAACGGCGACCGCCCAGGTGCTGCTCGACGATGCTCCCGAACATGTACAGCCCGAACATGTTGAAAAAGACGTGAGCTGGCCCGGCGTGAAGGAATTGGAACGTGATTACGCGCCAGAACTCCAGCTTCTTGACCAGCATGTAGGTCGAGAAATGCCCTAGGTCCGTCAACTTCGCACCCAGTCCCGGCACGAACATACCGAGCAAGAACACCGCGAGGTTGATCGCGATGATCCAGCCGTTGACCGAGAGCCGGAATCGGCCGCCGCCAAATCCCGCGCCTAACCCGCGGCCGAAGCCGCCCGCCGACTTGTCCCTCAGATAATCCCGATCTTGGAGCGCCATACGCGATTCATCACCCCGCGGCCTCCGTGCCGCGAACGGAATCTCACCGCGCGAACCCACCGGGATCCCCGCGCCAGACTCTTCGTCACTTGTTCCGATTTATCGTAGCGGAAGTTCGGGCGAGCGTGGGAATCACCGTGTGGCGGGGCCCTTGCCAGCGCTCCGCTGTCTCGTCGCGTCCGCCAGGATGGCCCGTTCGTCCTCGCTGAGGCTGGCGATCCCCGAGCGTGAGATCTTGGCGAGCACGGTGTCAAGAACCGCATCGGCCACCGCGTTCATCGTGGCGTCCAGAGCGGCCGACTCTTCGTCTCGTGCGCGCGGCGCGGGCAACCCGGTCGACGATCCAGCCGCAGGTCCTGCTTTGGGCGAGATTTCCGAGATGGTCTCGTCCCCGACCATCGCCGCCAGCTCCGCGCGTGTCAGGTCAGTGCCGGAGAGATCGAGCGATGTTTCGTCCAAAGTTTGATCGATCGCTTGGTCGTCCAGAACACGAAGCGTGACCGAGCTGTAATCGTTGGCGGGCTCTTCGATCAGCCCGGACTCTGGCCTCTGCGGGTTGTGGACGAATTGAACGCGCCGCATCTGCAGCCAGCACACCGCCGCCCCGAAGACCGCGAGCCCCATAAGCCTGGTCTGCCCCCCCGACATTGCCGCGACGAAGAGCACGAGCGCGGCCGCCAGACCGACCCGGGCCGCCAGCCAGGTGGCGCGGCGCGCCGACGTGCGCGCGCGAAGCGCTGATTCGATCACACGCCCCGCGTCCAACGGGAGCATGGGCACAATCAGGTGCAGACCGACCAGCCAGGCGTTCACGAAGTAGAGCCACCAGAGCGCGGCGGTCCACACCGACCCGATCCCCACCAGCACTTCTGAGGGCTTAAACGGGTTAAAGACCAGCGCGTCCCAGCCCAGCCCGCTGGCGTAAAGCCCAACCGCCAGCACCGGCCAGAGCAGCATGTTGACGGTGAGCCCGCCCGCCGCGGCCGCCATCTCGCGCCGCCAGCCGCCGAGCAGCGGCGTGGGTGACAGCGACCCCAGCGGCCAGAGGACGATGGGCGCAGGGTCGCGGTCCATTGAGCGCACGATCACCCACCGACCCAGTTCGCGTGCCAGCACGAGGAGCAGTATGGCCCCGACCGCCAGCCCGATGTGCATCGGCCCGATGCGGTCGCTGACCGAGGCCAGCACGAGCTCTGAGGCAGCGACCATGAGCACCACGACGTGCGCACGAAGCTGGAAGGTGCCGGAGCGGAAGAGGGCGATAGACCAGGCGAGCGGATCCTCGCCGTCTCCCCAGACGCGGGAGAGGCCGTTGTAAGGTGCTTGGTTGCGATCGCTTCGGCGGCTGGTACGGGTGCCGCCGCGACGAGTATCTCGTCGGCCGCTGCCTTCACCGTCAGACTTGTGGTCGCCTCGAAGATTCACGAGTCGCGGTCTCCTTCATCGCCGAGCACCAGTTTCGCACCGTTCATTTGACAGTCTACCCGAGACGCCCCCGAAACAAACCCTTTCTTTCGGCCAGAAGCAGGGCGACCACGGTTTTTCCGTCGACCAGCTCGCCGCGGTCGATCATCGCCATCGCCTCTTCCACCGCGATCGGGCGGACGGTGATGTTTTCGTCGGCTTCGAGCCTCTGTCCGACCGGGCGGAGTCCGAAGGCGGCGTAGGCGTGCATCATCTCATCGGTCATGCCCGGCGTCGTATAAAACCGGCCGAGTGGGATCAGAGTTGCGGCCGAGTACCCGGTCTCTTCCTCCAATTCTCGGGCGGCGGTCAGGATCGGGTCTTCGCCTCGTTCCATGGTGCCTGCGGGGAGCTCCCAGAGGACAACGCGGGGCGCGAACCGATAATTACGAATAAACACAATCTGAGCGCTGGCCGGGGATGTTGCGAGGTCGGGATAGAGAATCGGGAGGATCACGGCCGCCCCGGGGTGGCGGACGGCCTGACGCTGGATGGTGCCGCCGTGTTGGTCGCGGAGTGTGATCTGCTCGAAGTCGTACTTGGCACCGCGGAAGATGAGGTCGCGCGCGAGTTCGGGTGTCTCGGAAGGGTCGCCGGGAAGTCGAGGGCTCGGAGGAGTTGAACCCGCGTCGGACGGTGTATTGTTCTGCGCGCTCATGCCCGAGCGTAGGTTTCCTATGCCAACTCCAACCAAATCTCGTTCAACCCTTGCGAGCGTGAGCGAACCCGACCTCGCGTCGATGCCAGACCGCGTTGCGCCGAGCGTTGCGGTGCCGCCGATCATCCGGCTGGTGGAGGTCCACAAATCGTTCCCTCCGCAGCGAGTTCTCGACGGGATCAACCTGGTCATTCCGCAGGCGCGGACCACGGTAGTGCTTGGCCCGTCGGGGTGCGGCAAGTCGGTGATGCTCAAGCTCATCATCGGGTTGCTGCGGCCGGATTCGGGCGAGGTGTTCTTCGACGGGAAGCGGATCGACAATCTGCGTGAGCGTGACTTGCGGGCGGTGCGGCTGCAGATCGGGCTGCTGTTCCAGATGGGGGCGTTGTTTGATTCGATGAGCGTTGCGGAGAACATCGCGTTCCCGCTGATCGAGCACACCAAGCTTAACCCGGCCGAGCGGAAGAAGAAGATTGCCCAGGCCTTGGCGACGGTGGATCTGGACGGCGTCCAGGAAAAACTTCCAGCGCAACTTTCGGGCGGTCAGCGCAAACGAGTGGCGCTGGCTCGCGCGATCGTGCTCGAACCTCGGGTTGTGCTTTATGACGAGCCAACGACGGGGCTCGACCCGATCCGTGCCGACGGCATCAACGATCTGATCATCAAGCTCAAGCGGACGATGGGCGTAACCAGCATCGTGGTTACACATGATCTGGTTTCGGCCAAGAAGGTTGCCGATCGCGTCGTGATGCTCCTCAACGGCAAGGTCGCCGCGGACGGCACGTACGAGGAGCTCGAGCACAGCCCGGACCCACGGGTCCAGCACTTCGTCGCTGGCCAGTATGACAAGGACGAGGACGAGGCCTCGAATTCTCCGCCGCCAATGCGGCGGACCATTGAACCGGAAAAGCGCACATGATGAGTTCTCTGAAGCGTGATTTTTTTACCGGGCTTACGGCCCTAGTCGGGCTGGTCGGGCTCGTCGTGACCCTCTGGCTCATCGGCGACCTCAAGGACGTGGTCCAGAAGACTTACACGTTCACGCTCAAGCTCAACAGCGCCAGCACGCTGGGCGAGACGAGCCGGGTCGCGCTTAACGGCGTGAAGGTCGGGGGCGTGCTCAAGTCACGAAACGAGGACCACCCGGCCGAGGGTGTGGTTCTGACTCTCAAGATCAATCAAGGCGTGCGGATCCCCGACAACTTCACGGTGTATGTCGATCGAGGGTTTGTGGGTGAGTCGATCCTGCAACTGGACGTCCCCGAGCCGACAGCCGCGAGCCCTGCGAGCATGAGCTTCGTTGAGCCGGGGAGCGTGTATTCGCGTCGCGCCAAGACTTTGTTTGATGCGATCAGCGATCCGCTCCGCGAGCCGCTGGCGAAGCTGGGTGTGGTGGCCGACAGCGTTCAGAGGCTGAGCGAGACGTACGACAAAGTGGGGAACGAGGCGCTCGACATCATGAGCCCGCGCACGATCGCGGAGGTGGAGGCGGGCGCGGCGCCGAATCTTCGATCTTCGCTGGCGTCGATTGAGCGAACGCTGGCAGGTGCGCGAGAGTGGTTGAACGACGACGCGTTTCGCGCAGAGACCAAGGCCGCGATCGCCAAAGTGGGCACCACCGCGGATGCGTGGACGACGACCGCGAAGTCGGCCGATTCGCAGGTCGCTTCGCTGGGGCCCAAGGTGAACGCGGCGATCGAGGAAGCAACGAGCACCATGAGGCGGGTTGGAGCGGCGGCGGATCAGGTGAATGAGATTGCGGCCGCGATTAACAAGGGCGACGGCACGGCGGCGAGTTTCATCAACAACCCTGACCTCTACAACAACCTCAACGGCGCGGCGGCGCGATTGGAGAAGGCGCTCGTGGAGCTTCAGTTGCTGATCCAGAAGTACAAGTCTGAGGGCATACCGATCAAATTATGAACGGAAGGCGAACGTTTCTGCGAGTGCAAGAGCGAATGCAACTTTCATGTCCGTGAACGGTTTGCGCCTTGATAGTGTTCGCTAACCTAGGAATAATCCACAGTTGTACCCGCACCGCAGCTTGGTCGAGTTCGAGTCCGGTGCCTAAACGAGGGAGTCCACCATGAGCATCGGTCTGCGGGCCTCGCACGCCCCGTCGTTGAGCCAGTCGTTCTTCCGCACACTGCGTGTTTCGCTTGCGCTTGCAGGGGTTGTCTCCGCGCTAGGGCTGACCGGGTGCAGCACGCCGCCGCTGGGCGATCGCACGGGCCGCGTGGAGCCGGGGCGGACGACCGAGGCGGAGCAGCGGTCGGGGCAGGTGTACATCTCCGACTTGGACGATGCGACCGAGAAGATGTCGATGAAGTTTATAGCGGACCTGAACGGGAGGCTGGCCGAGAGCGACTTTCGGATCAACGGCGAGCAGCAGAAGGTCACGATCGTGTTCGGAGACATTACGAACAAATCGGGCTCGATGCCGAGCTCGGACATTGAGGCCATCCGTTCCAACTTTCAGTCGAACTTGATGGAGAGTGAGGACCTTCGGGCTCGCTGCCGCTTCGTGCGAGACAAGGCGAACTTTGAGCGGCTGCGCTCGACCGAGTTCGGCCCGGGCCCGACCAACCCGACCACGCCGGGCACCGGCGTCCGCGCGCTGGACCAGCGTTTCACGTACTTCCTGAACAGCGAGATTTACGGGATCAACCGCGGATCGACGCGGCAGTTCACGATCAACTTCTCGCTGATGCGTGCCAGCGACGGTGAAGAGGTTTGGAAGCCGAATTATAAGCAAACGTACTCGTTCGACTGAGCCCGCCTGGCGTGAGATCGATCCGACGGGTTCGTTCGCACGCTCGATCCACGCAGCCAATTTACGATGAGACGCGGGCGGCCAAACATCTGGAATCTGGTGACAGATCGACGGGAGTTGCGGACCTGGTGTTCGCTACGGTCTCTCTTCTCGTGCCCGCGTAGGGGATTGGATTTGGTCGTGTCTCACACGGGCATGGTCGTGCTGATGTTCATGCTGAACCTGCTCTCGGGCTGCGCCTCCCCCACCGCCACACGAGGCGGTGCGTCCACGCTGATCACGATCGCGGACATTGACGAGGTGGTGGAGCAGATGGCGGCACGGCTGGCGTCGAGTTCGTTCATGGCCCAGCGTTCGACGAGTTCCGAGCCGATCTCGCTGACGCTGACCAAGCCGGTGAATTACACCCACGACGTGATCCGCGACGGGGACCGTTGGACGCTGATCCAGAACGTCGTGAACTCGCCAACGATGCAGGCCATGACGCGCGAGAGAAACGTCAAGCTCATTATCTCGCGCGAGTTCTTTGACGAGCTCAAGCGGAACAGCGCCGACGCGCGTGACATGACCATCGACCGTAGGCCGACGCACGTGATGGACGCGACGCTCCGCACGATCACGCGGAGCGGCGGCGATGCACGGACAGACCAGTACGAGTGCACCTACGCGATCTCCGCGCTGGGCAGCGGCGAGGTGGTGTGGCAGGATGTTTTCAAGATCAAGAGGCTGGCGTACGGCGTGCAGTATAACTAGACCGTGGCCCGCCGAGCGTTCTGTTTTTTAACGAACCCATGCGAACGTGAGATGTGTCCCGAGAACGAAGATGATCACCCCGAGGACATCCACCGAGTCAGCACCGCGGCGTGATCGCCGGTGGCTGGCGGCGCGTGCGCTCGTCGCCGGAATCGCTTTGTCGGCTTCGCTCGCGATTTCCGGTTGCGCCCCGCCGCCGATGAAGATCTTGCTCGGCTCCGACATGCAGCGGGGCCGATTCGCGGAGGCACGCCGGGCTTTGCTGCCGATCGTTTCGGACACTTCGCTAGCTGCGCAGGAATCGCGTGAGTTTCTGCTGGACCGGATGCGGCTTGGGATGGTCACGCTCGCCGACGGGCAGCCCGAGCTGGCCGAGCCGGTGATGTTCGAGACGTTTTTGCAGCTTCGGCGTCAGGGGATTAACGACGACGCGACGGTCGAGGCGGGGATCTTTGGCGAGCGCGGAGTGATCTTCTGGAAGGGCGAGCCGTTCGAGCAGGCGTACGCGTACGCGTCGATCGCGCAGAATTATGCGATGCTGGGGCAGTGGGACAACGCTCGGGCGGCGGCGCTGAACTCGCTGTTCCTGCTCAAGAACTTCGGCGAGAAGGCGGGCGGCCAGCGGAAGTCCACCGAGGACATCGCGCGCGAGGCTGCACGGTCGGAGAAGCAGCGGCCCGGGTCGTACGACGAGTATTTGAAGAAGGCGTATCGACCGACGAAGACGAACTTTGCGCTGGGGTATCTCTTAGCGGGATGCGCCAACTGGGCCCTGGGTGCGCGTGACCGTGATCGCGCGAACGAGGCTGGCGAGCAGTTCGCGGATGCTGTGGAAGTGCTGCCATCGCTCCGGCCCGTGACCGACGCGATTATCACGGGCAATGCCAACACGATCCTTGTGGTTGAGTACGGCGCGGGGCCGGAGAAGTCTTACCGCGAGGGGAACACGGCTCTCGCGGTTTTCCGTCAGCTCACGCGGAGCGACGGTCAGGCTCTTGCGCTGCGGATCAACGGGTTGAACACCGAGAACGTTCCGCAGGCCTGCGACGTGAACGCGCTGGCGGCGGACCACATGTGGAACAACTTTGAGGACATCCGAAGTTTCAAGCGGGTGCTGGGCGACGTGCTGATCGCGGGCGGCGCGGTGCGGGCGGCGTCTCGGCAGAGGATCGACGGGTACGACCTGGCGGCGGTGGCCATCGGGCTGTTGATCCGCGAGTCGGCGAAGGTTGATCTGCGGTATTGCGACACGTTGCCGCAGCGGGTGTACGTGGCGGCGATCAACGTGCCGGGGCCCGGGACCAGCGTCGAACTTTCCGTGCCCGGAGACCCGGCGGCGTCGATTGTGCTGCACGATCTCGCTCCGCCGCTGGCGGGTGAACGGCTGCAACTGCGGTCCGTGCGTTTGTTGAGCGGCGGGTTTTCCACGCCGCTTGCCAACGCGGTGAGTTTGATTTACGGCAACGACTATTCTGCGGAGCACCCACCTGGCGACGATCTGCCGTACATCCTCGGCGGCACTTCGGTCCGCGTCCCGACCGACGAGGCGTTGACGTATTACCAGAGCCGGGGGCGGCTGATGGACTACACGCTCGTGCGGCTTCAGAATCTGTACCGCGAAGAAGGCCTGGGCTGGGACGCGAATAACCCGCGGATCCAGAACGCGGTGCATGTTCTCGATGGCGGGAGTTCGATGATCCCGCCGGTGGCTGGGACGACCGGGTACACGCGGTTGTTTTATGTTCCTCACGGGCCTTACGCGCCAAAGTCAGCGGCGCTGAAGGCCGCTCGCGCTGAACTGGGCATTTTCGATCCGACCACACCAGACCCGAATCGCAGTGACACCAAACGTAGTAAACCCTAGAACAAAGGAGCCTCACGATGAACACGTTCAACTTCCGCCATGTCGCGACCCGCGCTGCTGCTGCTTCTTTCTTGTCGTCGCGGGCGCTGTTCGCGGGCGCGATCGGCACGGCTGTGGCCGCGAGTTTTTTCCTCAGCGGGTGTGACACGGTGCGCGCACCGGGCTCGGCCACGCCCGACCCGCTGCCCAACGTGGCGTACCCGAAGATCGAGGCGGCCGAGGGGCTGGGGGAGTACTTGTCGTACGGCGACGTGAAGGTCACGAGCCAGAGTCCGTTGACGGTGCAGGTGCCGATTCGGGCGCGGACGGAATCGGAAGACCTGCGTGTGCAGTACCGCTTCATCTTCGCGGATCAGTTCGGGACGGTTCTGAACCCGGACGCGGCGTGGACGTGGCGGAAGCTCGCGTCGCGTCGGCAGGATTTCCTGAGCGGGAACGCGATGTCGTCCAAGGCCACGGACTGGCGGTTGCAGATCAGGCCGAGCCGGTGAGCGCCGCGTGGCGTGTTAACAGGTTGGTTCGCGACTGAATTCCTAGTGGGCTTCGGACGCGGCGCGGGGTCGTCGGGTACAGTCCGACCTCATGGCACGAACGATTTCGAACCTTTACACTCGGCTAACGCGTCTGCCGTTGGTTGCGCCGTCGGTTTTGTCGGCCAACGTGCTTGCGGCGTTGGTGGATGAGGCGGGGCACGCGCTTGCGAACGGGGCGGATTCGCTGCATCTGGACGTGATGGACGGGCACTTTGTGCCGAATCTTTCGATGGGGCCTGAGGTGTGCCGGGCGTTGCGACGAGCATTGCCGTCGGCGTTTTTGGACGTACACCTGATGGTGACGGACCCGACGATGTTCGTGGGGCCTTTCAAAGCGGCGGGGGCGGACCACGTCACGTTTCATGTGGAAGCGGTGTCGCCGGATCATGCGCGGTGGCTGTGCGGGCACATTCGCGAGATGGGGATGTCGGCCGGTCTGGCGATCAACCCCCCTACCGCTGTTGAGCGGATCACGAGGCTGGTTGATGCGGCAGATCTTTTTTTGGTGATGTCGGTGAACCCCGGGTTTTCGGGGCAGGCTTTTATTCCCGGCGTGCTGGAGAAGACGCGGGTGCTGGCGAGGATGGTTGATGAGAGTCAGCGGGTGCAGATGGACGGGGGGATAGGGCTGGAAAATGCCGAGGCTGTGCGCGAGGCGGGGTGCGACGTGATGGTCGCGGCGACCTCGGTTTTCGGAGTGGAGAAGGGGAAGAGAGGCGAGGTGATGAAAGAACTGGCGGGGCGAGGGTGATACGAGAAGAAGATTAAGAAGAAGAAGCGGAGAGAGAGGGGTTGGGTTTAAAAACGGCTTCTTACTTCTAGGTTGAACCGAAAACCATATCGACGAGTTGCGCGGCGGTGGGCTCTTGATGGCCTTTGACTGCCGCGCGGGAGAGAGCGAGAGAGACTCGGCGGTCGGCTTGCTCGCGGGTTTCGCCGAGCGCGACAAGGATCTCGATGGCTTCTTCGTGCGGGCCTGAGGCGAGGGCGCGAGCTGGCTTGATCGCGGCGTCGAGCGACTCGATTTCAGATGAGGATAAAAACGCGTCAACCTTGCCGGTGAGTTCCGCGACGATGGTGTCGGCGAGGCGCTTGCCGATCTCGGGGAGTTCTTTGAGCGCGGCGGCGTCGCGGCTGGTGATGGCGCGAGCGATGCGTGCGGGCTCGATGGCCATGGCGCGAAGAGCTTTACGGTTGCCGATGCCCTTGACGGTGATGAAGACCTCGAAGAAGCGGCGGTCGCTGGCGTGTTGGAAACCGATGAGTCGAGGGATGAAAGACGAGCCCTGGCCTTGAGATTCAAGGTACTGGATGGTGATGAGCGTGATGCGCTGGCCGACCTGGTTGGCGAGCTGTGCGGCGAGGTAGGCGGGGGTAAGTATTTCGTAGGAGAGGCCTTGGCCTTCGATTTCGAGGACGATGGCGGGCGGTTCGACGCTGGTGATGGTGCCGGTGATTCGACAGATCATGTTGAGGGAGAGTACCGGGGTTGGGGTACGGATGCTGCAAGAGGCTTTGGATGAAGAGGGGAAAAGGTACGGAGAAAGGCGAGAGAGTCAACTCGAAGAGCCCACCTACCAACTGACCTACCAGAGAGGCGATCTGCTGGGGGAAGCATTGAAGCGAGCGCCGATAACGAGGGAATCACGGAGCGAGCTCTGATGCACGGCGCGAGGTGATTGGCGGAGTGCCGATAGATGAGGCGTGACAACATCTCAGACTTGCGTGATGATCGGGACGAGAGAGACGGTGCGTGCGTTGGCGGGGCAACTAGCCTTGCTGGCTGCGCCGCCGCGGGTGGTCGGGTGCGTGCTGACTGAACCGGTGAGCGAGGAAGAACGGCTGCACCCGGTGCTGGGGTCGATCGACGAACTGGCAGATTTACAGGGGCGGCACGGGTTCGGCGTGGCGCTCGTGAGCTTGCCGTCGACATCGGCGGCGGAGATCCTGCGGGTTCGGTCGGCGCTGGCGACGCTGGGCATCGCGGAGCGGTTTGTGGTGCCACTGAGCGAATCGCTGGGGAGTGCGCCGGTGACGAATAGCGCTGGTTCGGGCACGCGGCCCGGTCTGGGGTTCGGTCTGGGGTTCGGGCCGGTGAATGTTGACATGGCGGAATTGATCGGGCGCACGCCGCATTCGATTGATCGCGCGGCGGTGGCGCGGATTCTTGAAGGTAAGCGGGTCTTGGTGACGGGCGCGGGCGGGTCGATCGGGTCGGAGCTGGTCCGGATTGTTGCGACGTTTAGGCCCGAGCAGATCGTGCTAATGGAGCGATCTGAGAACGCGCTGTTTGAGATCGATCGGCAGTTGGCGGAGCGGTTCTCGTCGGTGTCGCGGCGGGCGATGATGCACGACGTGGTGGACACGGAGCGGACGTTGCGGCGGCTGGCGGAGACGCGGCCTCATGTGGTGTTTCATGCGGCGGCGCACAAACACGTCCCGCTGATGGAGGACCACCCGTCGCACGCGGTGGAGAACAATTTCTTTGGGACCAAGTCGATCGCGGACGCTTCGGCGTCGGTGGGTTGCGAGCGCTTCGTGATGATCTCGTCGGACAAGGCGGTGAATCCGAGCTCGGTGATGGGCGCGACGAAACGGCTGGCGGAAAAGTATGTGCAGTCGTTGCAGGCCGCGGCGCTGCGCGATGGGACGGTGGAGACGCGATTCTCGATGGTTCGGTTCGGGAACGTGCTGGGGTCGGCGTGCAGCGTGCTGCCGATCTGGTCGCAGCAGGTCGCCAACGGCGGGCCGGTGACGGTGACCGACGAGCGGATGACTCGGTATTTCATGACGATCCACGAGGCGGCGACGCTGGTGATTCAGGCGGCGGCGATGAGCGGCGGAAGCGGCAACGCGGCGGTGTTCGTGCTGGACATGGGTAAACCGGTGCGTGTGCTCGATCTGGCCAAGCGGTTGGTCGCGGCGCACGGGTTTGAGTCGGTGGTTCGGCGCGCGGGCGAGTCGCACGATGGTGAGGCGCGGGGTCGCGCGATCGAGATCCGGCTTACCGGGGCGCGGCCTGGAGAGAAATTGTTTGAAGAGCTGGCGTACGCGGCGGAGCAACTGAGGCCGACGACGCACCCGGGGATCAACTCGTGGGCGGGTGGTTCGAGTGGGGACGGGATCGAGAGCGAGTGTGCAGCGAAGGGCGAAGTCGAGGACGAGGCGGCGGCGGCGAACGCGATGGTCGCGGACTTGGCGACGGTGCGACGAAGCGGCGACGCGGAGGCGGTGGTGAGCGTGCTGAAGCGGTACGTGCCGACGTTGCGGGCTGGCAAGACGCCGGTGATTTCACCAAAACTGCGAGGTGTTGGTGCGGCGGAGGCGTTAGAAACCGGTAGAAGTAGTGATGATTCCGTACGGTTCCCGAATCTCAAACAGTCTGCTGCTTGATTCTGAATAGAGCGGGGGCAATGCTGGGGGAGAGGCCTTGGGTCGGTTGGGATTGAGGGAACGCCGGTTGGAAGAGAGAAGGCTCGGCTCGGAGAGCCGACCTACCAAAGATCGACCTACGAAAGATCGATCTGCTAAAGCTGATGTGCTGGGAGATTGAACTTATGGACGACAGGCAGCGGATTTTGCAGGACGCGGCGGGGGTGCGAGACAAGGCGCAGGCGTTGTTGCGCGGGCTTGTGGAAGCACGCGTGGTTTCGGAGCGGCACTTGGGCGCCGGCGCCGAGATGGACGCGATGAAGCGAGTGACGGGTCGGTCGTCGATGGAGAACGCGATCGCTTCGACGAAACGGATGGTCGAGAGCCTGGAGCGGACGCTTGAGCAGCTCAAGAAGGAATTGAGCGAAGAGGACGCGGCGGGTCTCAAAGAGACGGTTTGACAACAACAAGGCGCGAGACCAGGAACTCGACGACGCTCGGTTCAATACGCCCTGTTTCAAGTTCTTATCTGAACGAGCCTGTTTAGGTTGCGACTTTCGCGAGGCCTCGCTCGATGCAGGCGAAGACCCGCGGCCAATCTTGTTCGTTGAAGACTCCGAGGGGGGCGAGCATTCGGACGTGGTAGGGGCCGTGGCCGCAGTAGAAGAGGATGACGCCCTCTTCGAACATGGCCTTGCACGCGGCCATGATTTTATCTTTTTTGCCGCCGAAGGGTGTGAAGCGCATCATGCCGCCGATGCCGCCAGCGATGTCAGCGATCTCGGGGAGCTTGGGGAACCACTCGGGGTGCTTGGCGGCGAGAGCGTGGACCTGCTCGCGGAATAGCGTGTGGTGGCGTTCGATGGAGCCGTTGTCGCCGTAGTAGTTGCCGTCGCGAAGGCGCTCGATCACTCGACGGCCGACGTCGAAGCTGACGTGCTCGCCGACGAACGTGCCCGAGAGCAGCCCGGCCTTGGGGTTGTATTCCTCGGTGTAGAGCGTGGCGCAGACCTGGGTCATTTTGCCGACGCAGAAGACATCGACGTACTCGCCGAGGTTGTAGTAGTCGTACGCGAACATCTGGGGGAGGCGTCCGAAGGTCTGGATCTCGTCGTCCCAGACTGCGATTTTGCTTGCTTTGCAGACGTCGATGAGGGCTTTGAAGAAGTCGCGGCGGCCGGTGTTGAAGCCGCCCTCGCCCTGCGCCAGCTCGAAGATGAAGCAGCAGTGCTGGCCGGGGTAGCGTTCGACGTACTGACGCAGATGCATGACGGCCATGTCGATGAAGCGTGTACCGCCCATGCGTGCGGCGGCGACTTCGTCGTAGAAGGGCATGTAGTCGACGTCGGCGACGATGGGGAGCCCGACGCGGCCGTCGTGCGAATCGCCGATCGAGGCCATCATGGTTGAGCGGCCCATGAAGCAGTCTTTGAAGGCGAGGACGCGGCGTGCCGGGTAGTGCCTTTGCATGCAGACCTTGAGCGCGTTCTCGTTGGCCATGCATCCAGAGGTGCTGAGGTAGGCGTGCTTGAGCTTGCTGCCCTTAGCGGCTTCTTTGAGGAGAACCTCGCTGAAGGCGTGGGGCTCGAAGTTGGCCATGAGGTTGCCCTGCTTGACGGTGTCGCCGAGCGAGGCGGTGACGGCGGCCTCGACGAGGTCGAGGTCGGAGTGTCCGAAGAAGTGGACGCCGATGCCGCAGATCATGTCCCACTTGACGGAGCCGTCGGCCAGTTCGACGAGCGCGCCGTTGCCGATGCCAGAGCCGATGTAGGGGTAGAGGAGGGCGCGGCCTCGGACGGCGGCGGCGCGAGCCATGAGGGCCTCGTAGCTTTCTTTCATGCCGGGGAGCGAGGCGCGAGTGTCGGTGATGTGGGCGGATTTGGACTTGAGCTCGCTGACGATCGATTTGATCGCGGCCTTGATGGCGGGGCTCTCGCGAAACTGGTGGCCGATGGTTGTGGCGGCGGCGGACGGTGCGGCGTTGGCGGCGGCTGGGGTCATGGTGAGCCTTTCATCGGCAAGAATCGGTGATCTTTCGCAGTCTGATCGCGGGTTGCCACCCGTGCGCGGGCCGTACAGAGCGAAGAGGAGATGGAAGGTAACTTCATTTTCTGCGAAGATCGTGGCGAGGTGTGTTGTTTGACTGATTTCGGAGCAGCCTCACGCTTGCGCGCAGGGCTCTTTTAGACGAAGGTTTCGTCGAGGCTGAGGTGCGAGTTCCAGGCTGAGCTTGAGATCCGTGCGATCAATAGGGCGAGAAGTTGGCAGCGTTGGACGAGGCTGGGGATCTCGATCCATTCTTGCGAGGTGTGCAGGCCGCCCCCTCGGACGCCGAGGGTGTCGATGGTGGGGATTCCGGCATCTTGGAGGATGTTGCCGTCGCAGACGCCACCGGTGGAGCCAAAGGGGAGCGTTTGATTCAGAGCGCTGGCGGTATATGCGGCGAAGTTGGCGAGCGCCTTGGTTGCGGGCGTGAGAGGTTTGGCGGGGCGGTTGAAGCTGGTGAGAACTTCGACACTTGGCATTGCGTCGTGTTTGGTTGCGAGAGCGAGGACCTCGCCCTCTAGTTCGTGCGCGATCGCGAGGTTCAGGAAGCGGACGTTGCCCCAGGCGTTGGCGGAATCGGGGACGACGTTGGTGGCGATACCGCCGGTGATGGGGCCGATGTTCACGATCTTGCCAGCGTCGGGCTTGGACATTTTTCCCAGCGCGACGAGGCGCTCGGCGAGTGCGGTGACGGCCGAGACTCCGAGCTTGAAATCTCGCCCGACGTGAGCAGACTTGCCGTGGGCTCGGACGACGAACTGGCCGCTGCCCGGGCGTTCGACGACGAGGCCGCCGTTGGGGAGAGCGGGTTCGAGTACGAGCGCG
>Ga0163155_10000681_pt1 | contig 41825 bp, 32 predicted proteins | sample OliLakLV19SP4G1_FD_148611 | JGI IMG/M metagenome (GOLD analysis project Ga0163155, IMG submission 148611) | Freshwater microbial mat bacterial communities from Lake Vanda, McMurdo Dry Valleys, Antarctica - Oligotrophic Lake LV.19.SP4.G1 | ecosystem: Environmental > Aquatic > Freshwater > Lake >... | reverse complement strand
GTGCACCGCGAGCCCGGCTCCGCAGGCGTGCGCCACCTGACCGGCCTTGAACAGTCCTCGCGGCCGCATGTTCAGGCGGAAACATCTCCCACGCGTGATTACCCCCCTTCCCGGACAGCCGAGCGCGACCTTCAGCAGCCCGCTGCCGCGCCCGAAGCCGAAGTCGAGAGCCAGTTTCGTATTTCGTCCATGACTGTGATGATCGGCATCGGAGCGCTGATCGTCGTGATTGCGGTGGTCTGGGCGGTCGCGTTCCAGATGGGCGAGAAGAATCGGGATCGGGAACTTGGCAACCTCGGCGGCTGGAAGCCGCCCGAGGGCGAGACCGGAGTGGTGCCGCCAGCCGGGATATCGCAGGTCAAAGCTCCCGCCCCGATCGTTCCTCGAAAGGATGGGTCCGGTAATGCGGCCCGCACCACCGAAACCCCCAAGCCGCCGGCCGCGGAAGCAGGCGCTGACCCCCGTGTCCCGGGGTTCAACTACCTGTATCTGTGTAGCCTCACTCTCAAGGATGCCAACGCCGCGGTAGATTTCCTGAAGCGAAATGGTGTTCAGGCCTTCCATGTATTTGATCGGCAGAAGCCCAGTGGCAACAATCCCCTCTGCCGAATCTACGCGAGTCAGGGCTTTGCGGGTGGCGCTCTCTTCCGGGAATCCCAGAAGGAGCGCGACGAGCTGGTCAGGCGAGTGGAGGAGCTCGGCAAGAAGTGGCAGCGCGAAGAGAAGGGCCCCAGCGATTTCCGCCAGCCCCTCTGGGCGCTGTTCAAGGGTCAATGACAGTGTTTTCTGGCCGGCAAGTCGGCCTTCCAACCTGACCGCGGGAGTTCGACCGATGAGCCTCGACCGTTCACTGAAAACCAAAGGCAGCCTCTCGGGTGTTCGCAGCGTGCTCACCCGCGCCGAGCGCATCGCCAAGATGACCACCGACAAGAAGTTCGACGCAAAGAAGGACAAGGCCTTGGGCCTTGCCAAGACGCGCGTCGGCAAGGTCGCCTGATCGTCTGACACGGCATTGATGACGTCAATCAACGTGGCCGGCGACTCGCCGCGCCCGCGGGCGATACCGTTGTTCCACCAGACGGGAGCTGCGCCATGGACATCGATCGGCTGATCTCTGACCGCGCCAAGCGGATCGACGCCTCGGGCATCCGCCGCGTTTTCGAACTCGGTGCACGCCTGAAGGACCCGATCAACCTTTCGATCGGCCAGCCGGACTTCCCCGTCCCCGAGCCCATCAAGCTCGCGGCGATCGAAGCGATCCGCAACAACCAGAACGGCTACACCCAGACACAGGGCATCGCCCCGCTGCGTCAGAAGATCGTCGAGCACCTCAAGGCCGATGTCGGCTGGGATGTTGACCCCCGTCCCCTCGCAGCGGCCGATGCGTCCAGGCCCGGCGTCATGGTCGCCTCCGGCACCTCTGGCGCGCTGATGCTCGCGTTCCAAGCTCTGCTCAACCCTGGCGATGAGGCCATCATCCCCGATCCATACTTTGTGATGTATCCGCACATCTGCACGATGGTCGGCGCGACGCCGGTGCTGTGCGACACCTATCCCGACTTCCGGCTGACCGCCGCCCGGGTCGAGAAGCTCATCACGCCGCGAACCAAGCTGGTTCTGCTCAACAGCCCGAGCAATCCGGCCGGAGTCGTCGCGAGCAACAAGGAATGTCAGGAGCTGCTCGAACTCTGCCGCGCAAAGAACGTTCTGCTGATCTCCGATGAGATCTACGACACCTTCACTTATACCGATGCACGCGAGCCCGCGCCCAACGGCGGCGAGCCGCGCTGCCCGAGCCCGGCGAGGTTCCCCGGAGCCGACAAGGACGTGTTCCTGATCCGCGGCTTTGGCAAGACCTACGGCGTGACCGGCTGGCGACTGGGCTACGCGGCCGGGCCACGGAGGATTATCGAAGAGATCAGCAAGCTCCAGCAGTACACCTTCGTGTGTGCGCCTTCCGCGCTCCAGCATGGCGCCGTCGCGTGCTTTGATGTCGACATGTCGGTGCAGATCGCCGACTACCAGAAGCGGCGCGACATGGTGATCTCGCGGCTTTCAAAGCTTACGGAAGTCACCACGCCCGGCGGCGCGTTCTACGCGTTTGTCAAAGTCCCCGAGCGTCTGGGGCTCATGGCGAGCCAGTTCATCGAGAAAGCACTGGAGAAGAGCGTGCTGGTCATCCCCGGCAGTGTCTTCTCCAAGCGCGACACGCACTTCCGCCTGTCTTACGCCACCGATGCCAGGTCGCTGGAGCGTGGGCTCTCCGCGCTCGAAGAGCTCATGGGCTGAGCCGAACGCGGGCTGCTGGTCCATACCAGTTCCAGTTCCACGCCCATCAACCCCAGCAGCGAGCGAAGCTGCGTCTCGACCGCCGCGGCGGCCTGCAGTTTGTACGATTCATCCTGATCATCAAACACCTTCGCGGCGTGATCCTGTGCCCTCGCCATCAGCGCGGCTTGACGGTCCGCGTTCATGGGGATGATGTCCACCAGCCCCAGGATGCGTCCGGCCTGAATGTCATAGGGCGTCATGCTGGAGAGCGCAAGCTCGCCCTGCAGCGGGGGCAGCGTTACCCGCACCCGCCGAACCGGCTCCAGCCCGAGGCGACGCCGACGCTCATCGTGCCCGTCGGGCAAGTCCTGCACATGCTCCGCGCCGATCGCCGAGAGATCGACAAAGTACTGCTTTCGGAACTGGAAGATGATCGCCATCCGCGCAGGCGAGAGCAGCACAGGCGGGAGCCAGCCGTCGGCGATTCCGCTCGTCGCTGTGGCAATCTCCTTGGCGCAAACCTCCAGCGCCACAAGCCTTCCCACGGAGCGCACCCGCTCGGTGATGTGCTGTGTGACCACGCGATCGACCGTCTTGACCTTGCCGCGCCGCCACGACCCGAGCTTCAGCGCGCCAACAACGCCCAGCACACAACCCAGAACGACAAGCACCAGCGCAACCGTGAGGTCCATGGCTTCAACCCTTTTTCCCGCTTCACCCCAAAGGCAAACCGCTCCCGTGAGGGGCTACGTTGGTGTTGTTGGGATGTTCAAGTTCTCGGTTTCGATGGGTACCGAGCGGCCGCCGAACAAGGGCGGTTTACTCAGTCGGCGTCATCGCTCTCGGGCACGGGAGACTCGCCATCTTCGCCGACGCTCTCGGCCGCGCGGACGATCGACTCGCTCACCATGTCGTAGCAGGTCGCCAGCAGGCCCACGAGCGGGAACTTGGCCCCTGACTGCCCTGCCCACGGGCTCGGTCCCAGGCGTCGCAGGAGCGGGTGGCTGACGTCTGGCGCTTTCATCGGCAGCTCGAGCGACGCGAGCGATTCCTCGCCGCGGGGCCCGGATGACCAGAACTCGCCGACGGATTCTTCCAGCGGCCGGTTCCAGGGCGAATCAGGCTCGGCGACGCCCGGCACATGCTGCACATACACCGGCACCCCTGCGCCGCCGGATCTCACTGCACCGGCGATGGCGCGTTGCTGGCGCAGACGCTCGAGCAAATCCTGCTCGGGCAGGCCTCGGAGCGTAAAGACCAGCAGGGGCTCGCGTGTGAGCTTTTCACCAAGCAGGAACATGGTGCAGCAGACGTGCTTGCACCAGGGTGTTCCGCTCGCGCCGCCCTCACCCTGAAAGATCGGGCAGGAGCAGGATGTCGCGACATCAGGGGCTTCGGAAGGGAAAAGTCGCAGCCCGAGCGGCGCGAACAAGTCTTCGATGTTGCTGGGCATCTCGCCCGAGGCCACCGCCGCGCCGTACCGTGCCTGCGTCGCCATCGCGCTGACGACCTTCTCCCATTGATCGTGCGTGAAAGTCGGCAGGCGGATTTCAACGCGGTAGTTGCCGGGCATGCGCCCCTGCACTTTGGCGGAAATGACACCTTGGCGGACTTCCATGGTGCGGGCCTGCCCAAGGCGGGCGTAGTCGAGACCCTCGGCTAGCTGCGCGCCCGGCGCACTGTTCTCGGTCAGGCGCATCCAGCGCGATGAGGCCCAGCCCCATGTCGCGCTGATCCCGCTCGCCACGGTGGCATCGGGCGCGGGCGCGACCTTGGCCTGAAGGCGAACACCGCCGACCACACGCCGCGGGTTGGCCGTGGGCTTGGCGGGCAGCGGGGGCCGACGTTCCATCCGGTGCGCCGAAGACGTGGGCCGCTGCATGGGCGGGAGGAGCGAACGCTGTGGCCGCTGCGAGACCGGACGGTTCGGCGGGTTGGGGGGAGAGGGCGGTGTTGGAGGGGTAGGTGCAGGCATGTGGGCGGTCTACTCCTCATCCCCGACGGCATCCGACCGCAGCGCGAGCAGGTCGCGCAGCTGGGTGGTCGAGAGTTCGCTGAGCCAGGCCTCGCCGGAACCGATGATCTCCGACGCCAGCACCATCTTCTCTTCGATCATCTGATCGATCTTCTCTTCGAGCGTTCCGCCCGCGACAAACTTGTGCACCTGCACCGTGCGGGTCTGGCCGATGCGATAGGCGCGGTCGGTGGCTTGCGCCTCGACGGCGGGGTTCCACCAGCGGTCGAAGTGGAACACATGGTTCGCCGCGGTGAGGTTGAGACCAACGCCGCCGGCCTTGAGGCTGAGCACAAAGATCGGGGGGCCGCCGACCTTGCCATGTCCGCCCGGCCCGCCCTGGAACTCCTCGATCATCCGCTGCCGCTCCGCCGCGGTCGTACCGCCGTGCAGGAACAGCACCGGCCGGTTGAAGGCACGCCGCAGCATCCCCGCGAGGATGTCACCCATCTGGCGGAACTGCGTGAACACGAGTGCCTTATCGCCCGCGGCGAGTACTTCCTCCAGCATCTCGATGAGGCGCTGGCACTTGCCGCTCCGGCCCGGCGTGGGCACACCGATGGGCGCACCGTCGGCCGACTTCGCGCCGCCCTCTTCGCTGCGCTCCTTGAGGAACTGCGCGGGGTGGTTGCAGATCTGCTTGAGCTTGATGAGCCCCGCGAGTACAAGGCCCTTGCGCTGGATTCCGCTGGCGCGGTCCGCCGCGCCGAGCATGTCCGTAACGCATGCCTGATACAGCCCCGCCTGCTCGGGCGTGAGATAGCAGTATTCCTTGCTCTCGACCTTCTCGGGAAGGTCGCTGATGACGGCGGGGTCGATCTTGAGCCGTCGCAGCACAAACGGCTGCACAAGCCCACGCAACTGCGAGGCCTTGTGCTTGTCGTGGTAGCGTTCAACCGGCACGGAGAACTTCCTTCTAAACTCCCCGGCTGAACCGAGGTAACCGCCGTTGAGGAAGTCCATGATCGACCAGAGCTCGCCCAGCCGGTTCTCCACCGGGGTGCCCGTGAGCGCGATGCGCCGGGGTGCATCGATGGCATGCACAGCGCGTGTCTGCTTTGCCGAGGGGTTCTTGATGTTCTGCGCCTCATCGAGCACGATGCGCCACCAACCCACTTTCTCCAGATGCTCTCGGTCGCGGTGCACCAGCGCGTACGTCGTCACCACGACATCCGAGGCCATGGCCTTTTCGTACAGCCGCTCGCCCAGCGCCCGCTCCGGGCCATGGTGCACCAGCACCCGCAGCGTCGGCGTAAACCGCCTCGCCTCGTGCACCCAGTTCGCGACTACCGACATCGGCACCACCAGCAGCGTCGGGCCCGGTCGCTCGAGCTGCACCCCCGCCGCGGCGGCCTCATCGACGCGCTCGCGCTCATCGGCGAGCAGCGCCAGCAGCTGAATGGTCTTTCCCAGACCCATGTCGTCGGCCAGACACGCGCCCAGGCCCAGCGTATCGAGGAACGCCATCCACGACAGACCCTTGACCTGATACGGCCGCAGTGTGCCGATAAAGCTCGCCGGCGGGTTCAGGATCGGAAGCGTCTGGTTGCTCCCGGCATCGGTGAACACCTTCGCCACCCAGCCCGTGGCCTCCATACCCAGGATCGGTACACCGGTCTCCCGGATATCCGACGCATACGCCAGCCGTAGCGCACGACCGACTTCCATCTTCCCGCCCGGGTTTTCGCCGATGAACCGGACGGCGGCCTTCAGGTCTTCGGGCCGGATCTCCACCCATCGCCCGTTGAGCCGCACCAGCGGCGAGTGCTGAGCTGCGAGCAGCTCAAACTGCTCAAGCGTCAGCGTCGTCTCGCCCACGGCGATCTGCCACTTGTAATCGACCAGCGTGTTCAGGCCGACCCGGGGGGCTGTGGGCTGCGCTCCGCCGGCATTCACCCGCTCAAAGTCGACATCGTCGCTCGTCACCACCAGCCGCGCCCCCAGCCGGATCGTCGGCGAGTCCCACCAGTCAGGCGTCTCGACACCGAACCCCTGCTCGACCAGAAGCGGCCGCAGCTCGCGGAAGAACTTGTACGCCTCGCTGGTCGAGAGCTCGATTGTCTCGGGCTCCTGCTCCTCGAGGACGGTTTCGAGCTTTTTATACAGACGCGCCGCCCGGCCAAGCTCCGCCAGCAGCACATCCTGCGGAGAATCGATCCGCATCCCCTCGACCGTCGCGCTTCCCGTCCCGCCGCCGGGCAACAGCCAGATGTCCTGAGCATCAAGCTTCACACCAGGATGCGACACGCTCTGGAGGCCCAGCGTCAGCGTCCACCGCACCGACTCCGGCGGCGGTGCGAGCTGCTGCTCCACGCCCAGATCGAGCGGCTCGCTCAGCCGAAGCAGCAATCGCCACGGCGAGCCGGCGCCACGCTCCTCCAGCCCACCCACCCAGCAGCGGACATTCCGCACCAGTTCCGTTCGATCCTTCGCGGAGTTTGAGCCCTGCAGGTCCTGCCCATCGGCGAGCAAACCCGTGAGCCACGACACCTGCGGGTCCGCCGTTGCATCGCGCCCCTCCACGGCGTCAGCCATGGATTCGCGCCGCAGCACGCCGCGGCAGACCGCATCCCCAGTCACCGTCAGAAACGACTCCAGCACGCCCCAGCCGTCGTGAGCGAAGGCATCCTCCGCGCAGCGTGCCTCGCCGGGCATTGCCGAGAGCAGTGTCGCGACACGCATGCCCGCGGCCTCATCGCTGAGCCATGGCTGCCACACACCCCGCAGGGTGCCCATCGCGTCCTGATACAGCGTCGGCACGAACCGCTGCTGGGCCAGAAGGTGCAGCACCAGCCGCGACGCCGCGGAAAAGAACCGAACGCTCTCACCCGCCACCACGCCATCGCTCTCGCCCGAGTCGAGCCGGTCGAGCAGCTGCGACACATGCACCGGTTCGACCATCAGCGTCGACACACCAAACGCGCCCAGCAGCCTGGCCTCGCCATCATCATGCCCATCCCCCGCCTCGTGGCCGATGGCATGGGCCAGCCTTGGGCTGGGCACGGGCCGGCCATCGGGCTGGGTCGGAAGCCGAAGCCGAACCGAGCCCGCGCTCACGCCGCCGGCCGCCATCAACGCCGCACCAAGCGATGTGAGTTCGTCACTGCTCGCGGCAAACGGGTGCGCATCGCCGCCGCCGCTTGCAGCGGCCTGGGCAAACCGGTCAGGACTCTCCGCCCACAGGTGCAGGCAGCCATCCGACCAAAGCGCATGGACCACCATCGCCGACGCGGTCGCGCCGTCAATGAGCCCTATTGGGTTAGGAAGGGTCGCGAAGCTGTCGCTCATACCCAGCTGCTCTCCCCGATTGGAACACTGCGCGGCCCGCCGCGATCCTGCCGGCGGGACCGATGAATGAGGGCGCCGAGACTCGAACTCGGGACCCGCGGATTAAAAGTCCGCTGCTCTACCAACTGAGCTACGCCCTCGTGTGCGCGCAAACGTGCGCCCGCGGCAACACCCGCGCTGCGCCAGCGTGCATCTTAGGCTCGCCCGAGCGTGCACTCCCCCCGCGCCGCTCAAACCGGCGCGGGGTCGTGAAATTCATCGCCGCGTCATGCCGGCAGACCGGTTGTGCCCAGCGCGGTGCCGAGCGTGCCAAAGCCGCCGCCCAGGCCGGTGTCGAAGTGACCCTGGAACGCCACGATCGGCACCGACGACACAACCCGGACACCGAAGAACGACCCGAAGCCCGCCACCGTGCCCTGCGATCGCCGCAGACCCGTGATGAACGAGTGCAGGTTGAACGTGTTCGCTGCCCGCGGCGAAACCTGACGCAGGAACGTCTCCGTCTCGCCGTTGTTGAAGTTGAGCGTGATCGCGATCGTCGCGTTCTCCGCGGTTGGGTTGTAGATGCGGAGGTAGTCCGACACGGTGTTGTTCGACACGCGACGGAAGCCTTCGCTGAAGAGCCACTGTGTCGACGCGAGCGAGGCAAACGGAGAACCCGAGCCCTCGCCGCCGTTCTCCGACCGCAGAGTCAGCGACACCGGACGGTCTGAGGTGTAGCTCAGTGCATAGGCCTGGCCGACAGGGAAGCCCTGGAGCGCGGCAACCTGCACCGTGCTGCGAACCCCCGCGGGGACGATCACCTGGCGGCGGAACGCGCTGCCGTTGGTGAAGGAGAACGTGAGCGTGACATTCGCGGCCTGCGTGCCGGCATTGAGGATGCCGATCGATTCGACAGCGGCGCCGACGCCGAACTGGCCCTCGGGCGTGACGCCCTGCACCTCGCCCAGCGACGGAGTGCCCAGCGTGCCATAGCCATACTGCTTGCCCGCATCAAAGTGCGTGAGCGCGGCGATGATCGGCCGCTCGCCCTCGACCTTGATGCCCACGGTCTCGCCGTCGGCGAGCTGCGGGAAGTCGCGTAGCAGCCAGCCGCCGCGCTTGTTCCCGTCGACGCTCCGCTGCGAAACCACCGTCGTTCCGTTGGACCGGTACATGGTCAGCGTCACCTTGACCAGTTCATCCGACGGGTTGTAGAAGACCACCGCATCCTGAACGTTCGCGGCCTTCTGGCCATCGCCGAACGTCCACACCGTGCTCAGCGTCGAGGTGAACGCCTCGCCTGTCGAGATGTTGAAGTCATAGTGGCTGAGCGTCGCACCCACCGGCAGGCTCGAGCGGATCTCGATCGCGTACGGCGTCTGCTTGCGAATGCCGTTGCGACCGGGGATCTCGCTCTGCACACGCTGGCTCGTGCCCGCGGCATAAAGCTCGGGCGTCGAGATCGTGATGCCGTCTCGCTTGTTCGCGATGATGTGGCCCTGCGTCTTGTCGACCGAGCTGTCAAACAGCACATCGGGCGCGGCCGCGCCTTCGTAGCGGGCGATGATCACCACACGCACGGGCGCGTTGTTGGCATTGATGATCGGGATGAACGTGCTGTTGGTTCCGCTGGCATAGCCCTCGGGGTAGTAGAGCGAGTAGGGCAGTTCATCCGACGCGAGGGACGGATCCAGCGGCTGCGCGACCAGGTGTCCGGTGCCGTTGCCTGCCTCAAGGGTTGCAAACTGCGTGAGCACCGCGGTGGGGTTCGCGCCCATGAACACGAAGTAGCGGAACGTCTCGGAGCTGTTGCCCTGGATCGTGCCGAGGTTGAAGGCGATCGCCATCGTCAGGTCGCCGTTGACACCGGCATCGCCGGCGGCGTCGGGATCAAACGGGGAGTTGATGACCTGGTACGGATCGCGCACGCCACCCGGGGCTTCAAAGGACAGGAAGACGCCCGACTGATCCGCCGCGCCGATGCCGATGGTCGCGCCGTTGCCCAGCCGCGCCCATGCCAGACGCCCGGTGGCGTTGTCGATGTTGTTGATGGTGCGTGCATCGCCGGTGCCCGAAACACCCTGCTGCGGATTGAAGCCCTCGACCCAGGCCGCGTCGTTGATCGGCAGCAGGCCGTTGTTGGTGATCGTGACGTCGATCGCGATGAAGCCATCGTTGAGGCCGAAGGACACCGACCGGCGGATTGCGACGGTATCGCGGAAAGTTCCCGTCACCAGCGCACGCCGGTTGGCAAAGTCCGATTCGTTGGAGACTGTCACACCCAGGTCGGACTGTCCGGCGACACCGGCATTCCGCAGGATGTACCCATCGAGCGAAGCACCGTAGAACGACTCGACATTGCCGGAGGTGATGAACTCCGATGAGCCCAGCCGCAGCCCCAGCGGGTTGTTCTGGCCATAGATTCCCAGCGTGCCGTCGAGCGCGATGCCCGCCGAAATCGCCGTGCCCGCGAGCCGCACCTGCGTCTCGCTTACACCGCCCGAGACATTCACCTGAAGTTTGAACCCGCCGGTCGCATCCGAAGCGACGCCCGAACCTCCCAACTGGGGGTTGTAGGCGATGTTGCCAAGGTTGCCGGGCACGGATTCATTACCGCCTGACACCGCGACGTAGTACACGCCCGCGTTCACCGCCAGGAAGCTGGTGACGGCCGAGCGCGTCCCCTTCTTGCCATCCGCGGCGACCTGGTTGCCCAGCGTGTCGAAGATCCGCACGATCGTGTCGAGGTTGCCGGTGGTCGGCGAGACCGAGGCGGCGATGGTGGAGCCAGCGCCCGCATCCACACGGAAGATGTCCACATCACGCAGGCCGTAGGCACCGTCACCCAGGAAGGCGTCGATGGTGCGGGAGCCGCGCCCGATGATGTCGAGATTCGTCGCCAGAAGCAGCGTGTCGTTGAGCTCGAAGGGCCCGAAGATGTTGTTGCTGACGGTGATGCTAAGGTCCCACGCCAGCAGCGTGCCGGCATCGCCCGCCCGGAGGTCCTCGATGCGGAGCGTCCAGAAACCCGCCGCGGAGATGTTGTTCAACGCCGTAAGGGGCTGCTCGGGGCGATAGGTGCCCGCGAAGGGCGCGCTGCCTGTTGAGATCGGCGGACCCGACTGCGAGTTGAGCACCGTGGCCGTGAAGTTCTGGCCAGAACCGCCGCGGCGGTTCACCAGTTGCACGGTCACGCCCGTCGGCCCGACCAGCGAGATGCGAAGGTCGCCGACGTACGTGTGTTGGATGTTGAGGCGTACATCGACGTCGGTGATGGTGCGACCATCGGCGACGAAGATCGTGCTCTCGATGAGGCCCGACCCGGGGATGGCGACTGGCACAGCGCTCTGGACGGTGAAGCTATCGGTTGACGCGGTGTCGACATCGATCGCGAGGTTGTAAAGCCCGCTCGAAGTGCTGGCGACACCTGAGCCGAGCACGAGCGGGTCGTAGCTGCCGTTGGGATACGCCGTGACGCCGACGAAGTAGCTGCCGCCCGCGGGAACGAAGTACTGGATCTTGGGATCAAGCCCGTTGAAGTTGTCGTTGTTTCGAAGTTCTGCGCCGCTCGAATCAAACAGCCGGAGGTACGGATCCAGGCCCGAGGGCGACGCGAGTGTCGCGGCGAAGACCTCGACGGTGATGAGCGAGGGACCATTCACAAAGATCCGGAAGAGGTCAACATCCTGCGCTTCCTGCAGACCGTCGCCGATCACCATGTCGGTGAAGGTCGCGCGGCCGTCACCGTCGAGGATCACCGGGCTGGCGCTGCTCAGGGTGTCGTTGGGCTCCAGCGGGCCGCGGAAGGGCACCACCGAGAAGTCGTACACCTCATCGTTGCCGAAGGTGTCATCGCCGTTGAGCAGGTTGTTCTCAAAGTCGCGGAAGCCGGTGTGCACCAGCGTCAGGCGATACGCATCACGCGGGAGCAGGCCGCCGCTGAGCGTGATTGTCATCAGGTTGCCGTTGAGTACAACGTCGCCATCGAGGATATCAAGGAAGATGTCATTGGCATCAAACCGGCTGTCCCCGTTGCTGGCACGCAGGATGATCTTCGAGGTATCCAGCACGCCGCCGGGGAACAGGAAGGCGGGATTAATGTCCTCGCTGAACTGCACCACAATCTGGCTCACCGGCGCGGTCATCGTTCCTGGGAGAATCGCCGCGACAACGGGTCCGGGGACCTGGACAAACTCCATCGACCTCGCCGCATTGATGCGGCCGCCGGTCGCGACCAGGCCGCTCAGCGATGCAAGCTGATCGACGCCCATGTACAGGGCATCTCGCAACTGCTCGGGCGTAGCGTAGCGGTTCACCGACGCCAGCAGCCCAATCACGCCCGCCGTGTACGGCGATGCGAAGCTCGTGCCGTTGATGTACTGATATCCGCCGCCGACCGCGGTCGTCAGCGTCTGCTCGCCGGGAGCACCGACATCGACGCGTGTGAGGCCGAAGTTGCTGAACGATGCCAGCCGGTCACGATTGTTGGTAGCCGCGACCGCAATGATCAACGGGTTCGGATATCCATCGGGATACGAGAAGATCGGTCCGTCGTTGTTATTCGCGTCATTGCCCGCGGCGGCAACAAACAGGATGCCCGCATCGGTCGCGTTCCGGATCGCGATCTCCTGAGCATCATCGAAGTCGTTCGCGTCATTGGGGTTCAACGAACCGTAGGAGTTGTTGCTCGCCACAATGTTGACGCCGAAGTCCCGCTTCAGCATCGCAATATATTCTTGAGCGTTGATGATGGCGATGCCCGGTGCGCCACCCTGGTTTCCGAAGATCTTGATCGGAAGGATCGAGACGTTCCACATCACGCCCGCTACGCCAAGGCCGTTCCCGCCCACCGCACCGATGATGCCGGCGACCGCCGTGCCGTGGCCCTGGGTGACAGGGTCATCGGGGTTGTTGTCCTGCGCGCCCATGCCGTCGGCGGCAAAGTCCCACCCGTTCACATCGTCGACAAAGCCGTTGCCATCGTCGTCGAGTCCGTTGCCGGGGATCTCCAGCGGGTTGGTCCAAAGGTTCCCCGCCAGGTCCGGGTGATTCACATCGAACCCGGTATCGATCACCGCAATCACCACGCGATCCGAACCGGTGGTCACATTCCACGCGAGCTCGGCGTCAATGTCCGCGCCAATTACGCCCGGAGTCGGGACACCCGACGCCGAATCCACAAACGGCAGACCCGTGTTGTTGTGCCCCCACTGCTGGCCATACATCGCATCGTTGGGCACGAGACGGTTGTAATACATCCGGTTGGGCTCAAAGCCTGTCAGCCAACCGAAGTGCTGCACCGCCGCGGCCGCCATCTGTGGCGTAACTGCACCGTTCACCTGGACCCCGGCAAACCGGCCGAGCGCCGTCGTCTGCACATGCTGGGCCTCAAGGCCAAGGAAGCTGGCAACGCTCTGCGCACGGTTGGCGGCAACCTGACGACTGCCCTCTTTGCGGAATGTCAGGATCCACGAGTCTCGCACCACTTCAATCTGGCGACCTTCCCAGTTGAGCATGTGCGTGTCAAAGGAATCCGGCGTCGCGGCATCGAGCATGACGCGAGGTTCCAGCGACTCAAGGCCGGCGTGCGATGCGTGCGCATCCAGCTCTGACCGACCACGAACGCCGCCGACACCCTTCAGCCACTCGCGCTTGAGCATCACGACCACTCCGAAAGTTGTGGGTCCGCGGTGTGCCGACCCGGCGCAGCAATCCTCCCCGCCCTCCCGTTACAGACGACCACTCCCCTTCAACCACCGCGTTCCGCAGGGCTTGTGACCCTGCCTCACTGGACAGTCTAACACCTCACGCGGCACTTTGCATACACATCTGGTCGCAATTCCACGCGTTTGTCAAAGGGGAACTTGTCGGCATTCCCGGGCATTGCCCGCCAACCCCACCCGCACGTGCTTGTACACTGCCTCACTCCTTCTTACACCGCACTCCGCTCCTGGAGACCCTGATGCCACTTTCCCACCCCGCCCTCGGCATGCTCGCGTTCATTTCTCTCGCGCCCCTGGGATGCGCGGCCAGCTCTCGCGCCCCGGTCATGCACCTCGAACCGGCCTCCACGAACGCTTCTTCCCTCGTTGCGTTCCCCGAATACCCCGCACTTTCCCCGGACGGCTCGATCCTCGTGTTCAACTGGGCCGGGGACCTCTGGTCCGTGCCGGCAACCGGCGGCAACGCCGCCCGCCTCACCGCCCATCCAGCTACCGAACGCAAGGCCGCGTTCTCCCCCGATGGCTCCCTCCTCGCCTTCGAATCTGACCGCGACGGCGCACGCAACCTCTATGTCATGTCCCTCACGCGCGATGGCACCACCCTGCTGGGCGGGGAAATCGTCCGCATCACCACGAGCGACCGGGCGCAGTCGCTTTCGGGCTTCTCCGCCGATGGTAAGTCCTTGTATTTTAGTGGCTTACACGAACCGGAGCTGCATCGGGCCGCGCGAATGTACGCGGTGGATCTGCTCCCCGAACGGTCCTCGAGCAGCGGGCCCGCTGGTGGGCCGATTCGTGAACTCACCACAGCCTTTGGAAGCACGCCCCGGGCGACGAGTGATGGGCAGATCCTCTTCTTCCGGGGCAGGTTCGACCCCAACCGCCCCAACTACAACGGCTCCGGCAGCTTGGACATCTTCTCTATGTCCTTGTCTGACAACACCTTCAAGCAACTGAGCAAGCATCCGAACAACGACTTTGACGCCTGGCCCGGTGCCGATGGCTCGATCCTCTTTCTCTCCAGCCGCAGCGGCCAAAATAACCTGTGGCAACTGCCCACCGGCGGAATCGAACCTTCTGTACAGCCTTCCCAACTCACCAACTTCCAGCCAACCACTGATGAGTACACCATCGGTCATGGCATCCAGGATCTGGCTGTCGCCGCCAATGGTTCCGCGGCGGTCTTCACCGTCTGGGACGGCCTCTACCGCCTCGATCTCACGCAGCCCGGGGCTAAGCCCGAACGCATCACCGTTCATGTCGGGGCGGATATCCAGAGCATCGACTTCCAGCGACTGAACATCGGATCCCAGGTGTCCGAGGCCGCCCTCTCCCCCGATGGCAAGACAATGGCCGTCATCGCCCGGGGCGAGGTGTTCATCCGGCCCATGACCGAAGGCCGTCCGACCCGTCGCGTCACCAACAGCTTTGGCCGCGAGCGCGACCTTGCGTGGTCCGCCGACGGTTCAACGCTGTATTTCTCATCTGATGAAGCGGCCGCCGGCGCCCCTCCGGGTGCATATTCCATCCACGCGGCGACCGTCGCCATCGCCCGCGAAGACCTCAAGCCCGCCAAAGTCGAAGACAAGCCCGTTGAAGACAAACCCGCCGAGGACTCCCCGGAGGAAGGCGACAAGGCCGACGGCGAAAAGAAGTCCGACGCAAAGAAGGACGATGCCAGCAAGCCCGACCCCGGCAAACGCTGGGCCGAAGCCGTCACGTTCGAGGTCAAGCCCTTCATCGTGCTCGCAGACGATGCGCGGCGGGCAACCCCTTCTCCCGACGGCAAGCAACTTCTCTACGTCCGCGGCCGCGGCGAGGTCATGCTCCGCGAGCTTGCCGGCGACGCGGCGGGTTCCGAGCGTCTGCTCATCCCCACCTGGGATAGCGGCGTCGAGGTCATCTGGGCCGCTGATTCGCGCCACGTCATCTACGCGGTGAATGACCTCGACTTCAATACCGACATCTGGCTCCTGGATTCCAGCTCTGCCGATGCACAGCCCGTCAACCTCACCCGCCACCCTGACAACGATTACTCCCCACGCCTCAGCGCCGATGGCAAGGTGCTCACGTTCCTCTCGGAGCGCGGCAGCGGCGACGACGCGATCGATGTCTACCAGGTCTATCTCGACCTTGAACTGGAAGGCATGACGACGTATGAGCGCGATGACTACTTCAAGAAGGCTGCTGAAGCCTCGGGCAAGCGCAAGCCACTCGAGATCAAGCCTGCCAAGGCCGCTGCTTCAGACGATGCGCCTGCAAAGGAAGACAAGCCCGAAGGCCAGCCGGATGACAAACCCGCGGACAAGCCGGCCGACAAAGCTGCGGACAAGCCCGCACCCAAAGCCCAGCCCGCCGCGCCCAAGCCACTCAGGTTCGATGCCGATGACGCCTATCTCCGCATCCGCCGGATCACGTCATCGCGCGGCAGCGAGAGCAACCTCACCATGACTCCCGGCGGCGACCGAATCATCTTCACCGCACCCGGAGAGGATGGCCCTCCATCGCTCGTCAGCGTCGATCACAAGGGCCAGGATCGCAAGGTCATCGCTCCCGGACCGCTTGGCGGCGTGGATATCTCCCTCACCGGCGATCGCGTTGTTTTCGTCAAGGGTGGCGCGGCCAACTCCGCGCCAAAGGCCGGCGGCAAGGTCGACTCCTGGCCCATCGAGGCCCAGGTGCAGATCGAGATGTCCCGGCAGCAGCGACAGAAGTTCCTGGAGGCCGCGCGCGTTGTCGGCGAGAACTTCTACCACCCCACGCTCAAGGGGCTCGACTGGCCCAAGCTCACCGAGCGCTATCTCTCTCTCGCCGAGAAGACCCGCACCGCCGAAAGCTTCAACCGCGTGGTCAGCGGGCTCTTCGGGGAACTTGACGGTTCCCACCTGGGCATTTCCGGCGGTTCGGGCGCGGGCGGCAGCGGCTGGACAGGCCCGAGCATCTCAGTGGGCTACCTGGGTGTCCGCGTTGAGCCCGTTGAGGGCGGATACCGGATTGTCGAGATCACCCCCAACGGTCCGGCGAGCCGCGCGGGCTCGCGCCTGGCGGTCGGCGAAACCATTGTCGAAGTCGATGGCGCCGCCTTCGGTTCCACCAGCGCCGTGCCCACGCTTGATCTCTCCGCCGCGATGGTCGGCACCGGCGGCAAGGAAACCCTGCTCAAGGTCCGCGGCGTTGACGGCGCCGATCGCCTCGTGCTCATCATCCCCGCAGGCTGGGGAGAGTGGGACCGCCTCCGCTATGCGCAGATCGTGCAGCAACGGCGCGATCAGGTCGAGAAGCTCTCGGGCGGACGGCTTGGCTATCTCCACATCCGCGGCATGAGCGAGGCGAGCGTGCGCGACTTTGAGCGCGATCTCTACGCGGCAGGTAAGGACAAGGAAGGACTCGTCATCGATGTCCGTGACAACGGCGGCGGCTCCACCGCCGACATCCTGCTCTCCTCGCTCACCGCGCCCCGCCACGCCAAGACCCAGCCCCGCGGCGTCGATCCGAAGGATGTCCCAGACGACGCCTACCCGCGCGATCGCCGCCTCATCTACGGCTGGACACGCCCCATCAACGTGCTCATCAATCAGAACTCCTTCTCCAACGCCGAGATCTTCGCGCACGCCATCAAGGGTATCGGGCGCGGCCGGCTCATCGGCACCGCGACCTTCGGCGGCGTCATCTCCACGGGCGGCACCTCGCTCATCGACGGCACCACCGTCCGCCTTCCCTTCCGCGGTTGGTATCTCCCCGATGGCACCGACCAGGAGAACAACGGCGCCAAGCCCGATGTCGATGTGCCGCAGACACCGCAGGATGAGGCCGCGGGCCGCGACCTGCAGCTTGAAGCGGCGGTGAAGGACCTGCTGGAGCAGATCAGCAAGCAGTAAGGGACGAACGTGTTCACCTTCACCCGATTCATCGGAGCGCTGCTTCTCGGCGCGGCCGCGGCGGCCGTGGCTGCACCGCCAAGGTCTTTCTCTGACTTCACCCCCTCCGGCCACGGCTTCGCCTTCGTCAATCATTTCACTGGCTCGTCTCTGCCCGGCCCGCTGGTGCTGCTCCACAAGGCCGTCAACGCGCCTGATGAGTTCGGTCTGTGCGGCGGGATGTGCTTTGCCGCGGCGGACTTCTTCCTTGCCGGGCGCGACATTCCTGCGCAGGCCAACGCGCCCAAGCGCGGCCAGCCGCTTTACGACTACATCTACCAGCGCCAGATCGATTCCTTCGGCCCACGGCTCTCCTTCGCCGCCAAGTTCTCGCGGTGGATGGACCTGCCCGACGACGGCCTCTTCGCCGCGGGAAGCGCCACCCTCGGGGAGCTTGATGCCATGCTCGATGCGCTCGCCCAGCTCCAGCCGGTCCACATCGGGCTGGTGTATATTAACTCTGAGAAGACGCGCATCCCCTGGAACAACCACCAGGTCCTCGCCACCGGCGCAACGCTCGCTCCCGAGTCCGCCGAGGGCATCACCGAGTGTTCGCTCCGTGTCTACGACCCGAACTATCCCGGCAACGATCACGCGAGGATTGACATCCGCCTGACCTGCGAAGGCTTTGACCGCTTAGGCCACGACCGCGTGCCCATCATCGGGAGCGTTTGCACGCTGGTCATCCCCCGCACCGATGGCCGCGCCGATCGCACTCGCAATGTCCGCGGCATGTTCGCCATGCCCTACGAACCCAGGACACCGCCGGAAACACTGAAGTAGTGTTCGCGATCAGCCCAGCGCGCCGCTCAGCCGCGCCGCGGCCACCAGCAGCAGCACCGTCACCAGCAGCCGCACCGTCCGCGTGGGCAGAACGTGCGTGAGCTGCGCCCCGATCACGCCGCCGAGCATCGCCGTGGGCGCCATGACACCGGCAAGCAGCAGTGCATCGCTCACCGACTGATCCAGCGAAGGCAACGATGCCATCTTAACCGCCGCCCCCAGGATCGCCGTCACACAGATCACTGCGCTGCTGGTCGCGATCGCCTGCTTGAGCGGCACGCGGCAGATCATCTGCAGCGCGGGCACCAGCATCACGCCCCCTCCAAGCCCGAGCAGACCGCCGACAAACCCGGTCATTAGCGCGCTGATCAACAGACGCGTGCGCGTCGTCCGCTGGCCTTCTGCATCGATCCCCGTCTTCGACATCAATCGCCACACGTTGAACGAGCAGTACGCGAGCAGGAACAGCGCAAGCCCGATCTTCAGCACCTCGCCGTTGAACAGATTCCCGGTGAGCACTCCCACCACCATGCTCACGAGTGTCATCGGCACCAGCGCGCCAAGCAGATCGCGGCGCACCGCGCCGTTGCGATGATGACGCATCGCCGCGGGGAACGACACAAACACATTCACGGCCATCGCCGCGGCCATGTACATGTGGTGCGTGTGCGAGTCCTTCTCGCCGAACACCCAGTGCAGCGCAGGCAGCATGATCATCGAGCCGCCAATGCCGGCCAGCCCGCCCAGCACGCCCGCCGCCAAGCCGATCACGCCGGCCTCACCGAGTTCCAAGAGTGACAACTGCATCTGAGTGTTTCCGAACGACTGTATCGGACCATTCAAGTGATGAGTCCGAGACCCACCCAAAACGTGCGTTCTCGGACGCTTTTATCTACCCGGATCGGGGGCGAACAGAGGTTAAAACCGTCACATACTGCACCGGAAGTCCACCGTTCTCTAGTGCGGAGGCTGCCATCGGGCGTTCTTGGGATAGGCTGAAACATGCCCCGCGGCACTTCCGCGTGGCAGCCCGGTACGCAACGCAAGAACTGACCCCGAGTTGGACGCCGTGGTGGCCGCCCAATCACTCAGAATGCTTTGATGCACCGGGTTTCCTGTTCCAGATATCCCAAGACCGGTGAGAGCTCCTTGAGAATGGACAACCAAAAAGCCGCTGTATTGCGTCGTGGCCGACAGGTCCGCGCCGCTCGAGAAGCACTCGCCGTGCTTGGTCTGTGCGCCCTTTCCGCCGCCTCCGCTGTAGTCGTCAAGGACTCCGTTGCGCGGCGCGAGATCTCTCCCCTTGCGGTGCTGAGCACCCGGGCCGCGGACCATTCACGACCGGTCATGCTGAACGTTGTGGACGTTTCCGCTCGCGCGGATATCGACACCGCGGCGCCCGATCCTTTGAACATGCCAACCGATGCCCCCGTCATCGCCCCCGTGATCGACTCGCAGCCCGCGGTCCCCGCGAACGCGATCACCGATACTTCTATCCGGTACTTCAACGGCCGCCCCATGCGTCCGGCGCGCACGATCCGCATGAAGGTCACCGCGTACTCCCCGGATGAAGAATCCTGCGGCATCTTCGCCGACGGCATCACCGCCTCGCTACACGATGTCATGACCAACGCCGGTAAGCTCGTCGCCTCGGATTCGCGTGTGCTCCCCCTGGGCTCAGTCATCTCCGTTCCCGGGTACGACAGCGGCAACATGGTCCCCGTGCTCGATCGCGGCGGCGCAATCAAGGGCCGCCGGCTCGACGTGCTCTACCCCACACACTCGCAGGCCCGCAAGTGGGGCGTGCAGGACCTCGATGTGGTCGTCTGGGAGTACACCGACGGCAAGCCGGCCTGCGACTTCCGCGGCATCCGCGATTCGCGGAAGTGAACGGGGGACAGCTCCCCTTTCAAGAGTCCTGATCGCCCGTTCGATATCTGCCCGCCAAGCGGCTTCGCTACTCAACGCACCCTGAACCCGCGTGCATCCGTGGCCGGTACGATCCCGCGTGCTCGCCTCACCAGCCACGCGCCGGCCCACCACCATCGAAGAGTTGATCCCCGCGCAGCTTGCCGCCGCGCTCGACTCGGTGGACATCGCTTCGCGCCGCATCTTCCCCGGCAAGCTTCAGGGCGAGCGCCGCTCCAAGGCCCGCGGGCGCAGCGTCGAGTTCGAGGACTTCCGCCCGTACGTCGCGGGCGATGACCTCCGCCACATCGACTGGAACGTCTTCGCACGGCTCGACCGCTTCTTCATCAAGGTCTTCCAGGAAGAGCAGGACCTCGCGGTCCACCTTGTCCTGGATGCCTCGGCATCCATGGATGCGGGCAACCCCAACAAGCTGCTCATCGCTCAGCGCATCGCCATGGCGCTGGGCTACTCCGCCCTCGCCGGCAACAACCGCGTCGCCGCGTGGATCTTTGGGGGCGGCTCAAGCGCGGCCGGCGCCTCGACCGGGCTCCGCGCCATGCCCGCAATCCGCGGCAAGCGCGCAGGCCAGCAACTCGGCCGCTTTATCATCGACCAGACCTGGCCCGCGCCCGCCGCACGCGATGGCGCATCGCCATCCGCCGGGCAGCTTGCCGCGGGCGAGTTCACGACCGCACTCAAAACCATCGCCCGTTCGCGCACGGGCCGCGGCGTGGTGATCGTGCTCTCCGACTTCCTGATCCCCCCCACCGGCAGCTACGCCGAAGGCCTGACGATACTCGCGGGCGGCGGCTCGACGCCGTGGGACGTTGTCTTGCTGCAGGTGCTCTCCCCCGGCGAGCTCGACCCGCTGAGCGAGACTGATGGCCACGGCGGCAAGATCGTCCTGGGCGACCTGCGCCTGACTGATGTCGAAACCGGGCGCATCGCGGAGGTGACCGTGACGCCCGAACTCGTGAAGAGCTATCTGTCGCGGCTGGAAAGCTACCAGCGCAAGCTCACCGAGTTCGCCGCGCAGCGCGGCATGACGCACCTGGTCGTTCGCAGCGATGCGGATGTCGCGAAGCTGGTGCTCGGTGAGCTTCGCAAGAAGGGGATTGTGGGATCATGAGCTCAAGAGGGAGAGGTCTATGCGCATGTTGCTGGTCGTGAGTCTCATCTGTGTCTTCGCGCTCGTGCTGCTGGCCACCAGCGGTGCTGGCCCTCTCAAGCAGCCAGCCGTCGCACACCAGACCGGCTTCCTCTTCAAGGAAGTCACCGCCGGCGGCGTGAGCATGAAGTACGCGGTCTATGTGCCGCGGGCATACACGCCCAACAAGAAGTGGCCCGCGATCGTCTTTCTGCATGGCTCGGGCGAGTGCGGCACCGATGGGCAGAAGATGATCATCCAGGGCATCGGCCGCAACATCCTCTGGAACGCCGACCGCTGGCCGTGCATTGTCCTGTTCCCGCAGAACCCCGGCGCGGCGAGAGGAAAGCAGGGCGACACGCCGGAGCAATCCCGCGAGCTGCGCAGCTGGAGCCACTGCGACGCCGCGGTCATGAAGATGCTCGAAGAAACCCGCGCCGCATACTCCATCGATGCCGACCGCATCGCGCTCACGGGTCTCTCCCTCGGCGGTCACGGGGCGTGGTCGATCGGGGCTGCGCATCCCGATGTCTGGTGCGCCATCGCGCCGATCTGCGGCTTTGCCGATGCGCCGGGAGGCATCGCCCCGCCGGAGACCATCGCCGCGAAGCTCAAGGGCGTCCCGATGTGGGTCTTCCACGGCGATGCCGACGACGTGGTCTCGCCCGATCACTCAAGGGCCGTTGTCGCGGCGATGAAGGCTGCGGGTGCCGACGCAAAGCTCACGCTCTATCCGGGCGTGAACCACGGCTCGTGGGACAAGGCGTATGAGGAGGCGGAGCTGCCGGGGTTTCTGATGCAGGCGAAGAAGCGGTAGCGATGGTCGCCCCGTAGCAAACAACCAGTGACTGTTCCGAAGGCTGAAAGGCAACTGCGGGTCAGTGCTCGATGGTCGTTGATATGGACATGGTCTCCATCGGCCTCCCGACCGATGCAGCAAACCACGCCGCGCCGCACTCCCGGCACACCACGCGGCCATCTTCCGCGGCACGCGCATCCCCGATCGGATACGCACACTGAGCGCACCGCTTGTGGGAGAGCATCGCGGTGACCATGTGCCCCCAGTTGTGCCAAACCCAGTTGCGACGGCCGAGCATGAGTGAGGCGAGTTGTGCCATCGCGGCGACAAAGATCGCCCAGAACACCCAAGTTTGTCCTCCCCTCAGATTGTTCACAGCCATCCAGATCAGCAACGCTGCAAGAAACAGTGCTGTCCAGTTGAAGTGTCGCTTCGGCCGCGAAACCTGCTCAGGGATACCGGCACACCGAATCCGTTCCCACTCCTCCTTCGGCACCGGATGGTCGGTCCAACGTCGAAGTCCCATGAACCCCGCGCGATAGATGCGCACCTTCTTGCCGCGATCATCTCGCGAGGCAGAGGCCCACTGCAGCGGATTGGGGATTGGTTCGGCCATACTCAGTTCTTCGATCCCGTTCCGCGCGGCGGCTTCCCGATCGACTCTGCCCTCCACGCCGCGCCGCACTGCGGGCACACCACGCAGCCATCGCGCTCGGGCACAAGTCCGTGCACGATGTAGGTTCACTGGCCACACCCACCATGCGCAAGCAGCATCGCAACGTTGCCTCGCCCGGTGGACCACAGGCGCCGCGCGGTCATCAGGAAGCCGAACCCCACGACGACTGCAAACAGACCGATCAACACAGTCACCGGATCGGCAACTCCGCGACCAAGCGTAAACGCCGCAACCCAGAACAAACCGACACTCAGGCCTATCGCGAGCAGCGCAAGCAGCGACTGAAACCACACCGCCGCCGACGATGACAAACTGCGGATCACCGCCCGGTCACTCCACGCACGAATCGGATGCCCCCGGTCATTCATCTGTCGCTGGGTAGATTGTGGCTTGCCTGCCATAGCTCCCCAATGGGCTCGGTTTGCCTCCCTCCTTCCTCCACTCTACCATCAGCCTCCCCGGAACCGGCCGCGACGCGGGTGATAGCGAACAAAAAGCTATCAACTAAGGCGCGGACAGGGGTGCTTCGCCTCGATTCCACGCAAAGTGGTATCCGCGGCCACGGAGCATCCGAGTTCCAGCCCGGAGTGCCTCTTGTGGCACCGCTCTCCAGAGCGGTGCAGAGAGCTTCTGCCGGGTGCGTGCCGCGGCCTTCTGAGGTGCCTCCCGAGGCCCTTCCGACGGACCGCGTTTGATGCCTTCCCACCCCCGCGGGAGGCTGGTCCGTTGGTCCGACGAACCCGGCACCGCCGCGGCTCGTCCTTACAGAAGGAATCCGCGTTCTCGCATCGCCGATCGCTCCCCGAACCAGCCAGCCCCTCGGTCTTCTCATTGGGCGATGGTGTAACGGTAGCACGACAGATTTTGGTTCTGTTTGTCCAGGTTCGAATCCTGGTCGCCTAGTTTCCCCCGCCGCATCCAAGTCGCGGCGAGGACTTCAGGGGCGGGAGAACCATCGGCGCTTCGGCTCGACGCACTTCCCCATGACCGGCAACCAATCCAACGCGAGCCCGCAAGCGGGTGCTCACGCTCCGAGCGCGATCATCCTCGCCGCGGGCCTCGGCAAGCGGATGAACTCCGACCTGCCCAAGGTGCTGCACGAAGTCGGTGGCCGCCCGATGGTGTGCGCTGTGGTCGATGCCTGCCGCCAGGTCGGTTGCCGCCGCATCGTGCTCGTTGTCGGCCACAAGCAGGAGCTTGTCCGCAAGGTCTTCGACGGTCAGAAGGACATCGAGTTCGCCGTTCAGGACCAGCAGCTTGGCACCGGCCATGCGGCCCGGTGCGCTGCCCCGCTCTTCGATGCCGAAGCGCGCGAGCCCGGTCACCCCGTCTTCGTGCTCGCGGGCGATGGCCCGCTGATCCGTGCTCACACGCTCGCCGCGATGCTCGACAAGCACCGCTCCGGCGGCTCCCTCGCCACGCTTGCGAGCAGTGTGATCGACGACCCCGCCGGCTACGGCCGCATTACCCGCAATGCAGGCGGTGACTTCGAAGCGATCGTCGAGCATAAGGACTGCACACCCGAGCAGCTCGCCATCCGCGAGGTCTACCCCAGCTACGCGGTCTTTGATGCACAGAAGCTCTTCGCCGAGCTCGCCACCCTCAAGCCCAACGCCCGCGCCGGCGAGTATTTCATCACCGATGTCCCTGCCAGCCTCCTGAAGCAGGGGCGCCGCGTTGAGGTCATCGCGGCCGTCCCGCCAGAGGACGTCCTCAGCATCAACACGCCCGACCAGCTTGCCGAGGTCGATCGGATCTATCGCTCCCGATCGCAAAGCAGGAAGGTGCCCGCTTGAGCAAGGCCGACGCCAACACGCTGAAAGTCTTCGCCGGCCGCAACAGCAAGGACCTGGCGACGGGCATCTGCCGTCATCTCGATCTCCCCCTCGGCGCCGCACGCACCGAATCCTTCCCGGATGGCGAACTCATCGTCAAGCTCGATGAAGATGTCCGCGGCCGCGATTGCTTCGTCGTCCTCTCCACTGGCGCGCCCGTCAACGACAACCTGATGGAGCTGCTGGTTTTCATCGATTGCCTCCGCCGCGCCTCGGCCAAGCGCATCACCGTTGTCACGCCGTACTTCGGCTATGCGCGGCAGGACCGCAAGGATGAGGGCCGCGTGCCCATCACCGCCAAGCTCGTCGCCAACCTCATCACCGCCGCGGGCGCGGAGCGCGTCCTGGCGATGGACCTGCACGCCGCGCAGATCCAGGGCTTCTTCGATATCCCCGTCGATCACCTCTCGGCGACCAAGGTCTTCCACAAGTACTTCACTTCGATCCGTGAAGAGCTGGGCGACCTCTGCCTCGTCAGCCCCGATGTCGGCAACGTCAAGGTCGCCGAGGCCTTCGCCAACCTGCTCGGCGGCGATCTGGCCATCATCAACAAGCGGCGCGTCAGCGGGTCAGATGTCACCACCGGCCACCTCATCGGCTCGGTGAAGAACAAGACCGTCCTGATGTACGACGACATGATCTCCACCGCGGGCACCATCTGCGAGGCGGCAAAAGTGGTGCTCGATCAGGGCGCCAAGAAGGTGATCGCCGCGGCCACGCACCCCGTGCTCGTCGGCCTGGCGATGCAGCGCATCGCCGCCAGCCCCATCACCCGCCTTGTCTGCACCAACACGATTCCCTCGGGCGACCGTATCGAACCCATCCGCGACCGCTACGTCGAGCTCTGCGTATCTGAGCTGCTCGGCGAGGCCATCCACCGCATCCACCACAACATGTCGATCAGCGCGCTGTTCCGCAACACGGCGGGAGCAAAGCGCTAGCCGTTCATTCATCCAGCATCCAAGTAACAGACAACAACACGCACCAATACGTATCAGGGATACACACCATGCAAGACAAGTCTCCACTGTTGAATGCCGAGAAGCGCGAGCGCGTCGGCTCCCGTTACTCCGAACGCTACCGCAAGGGCGGCAAGCTTCCCGCGATTGTCTATGGCCACGGCCGCGACCCGCTGCCGATCGTCCTCGACTCGCACAAGGCGCTGGGCCTGATCCACAAGGGCGAAAAGGTCTTCCGTCTCGACTTCCCCGGCACCAGCGAGGCCGATGAGAAGCAGATGGTTCTGCTCAAGGATGTCCAGTTCGACTTCATGGGCACCCGCGTCGTCCACTGCGACTTCGCCCGCGTCGATCTCAACGAGCGCATCCACACCCGCGTGCACGTCAGCCTCGTGGGCGATCCCATCGGCCTTAAGATCGCGGGCAACCTGCTCATGCACCCCGTCACCGAGATCGAGATTGAGTGCCGCGTAGCGGACATCCCGGGCCATATCGATGTCGACATCTCCGGCCTTGAGCTGGGGCACATCATCACCTCCGGCGACGTCAAGCTCCCCAAGGAAGACATGAAGCTGATCTCCGACACGCACGGCGTCGTCGCGCAGATCGTCATGGGCGTCGAGCTCAAGGTCGCCGAGGCCACGACTGTCGCCGCCGAGGGTGGCGCCAACCCCGAAGTGCTCACCGCCAAGAAGGACGACGCCAAGGGCGGCGCGGCCGCCGGCAAGGGCGCAGCGCCAGCCAAGGGTGCCGCTCCGGCCAAGGGCGCGGCCCCGGCCAAGGGCGCGGCCCCGGCCAAGGGCGCAGCCCCGGCCGGAGGCGCCAAGCCCGGCGGCAAGAAGTAATCCTTAACCTCACCCCCCCACTCACTCATCGCGCTTCTACGCATAGGCCTTCGCAACCATGAAGCTCATCGTCGGACTCGGCAACCCCGGATCGGCCTACGAGAAGACCCGCCACAACGCGGGCTTCCTGGCGGTCGATCGTCTGCACAGGCGACACGCGCCCGCGGAAACCCCGCGGGCGCGGTTCGACGCCCTGTGCGTCGAGGCCAACATCCGATCGATTCGCTGCCTGCTGCTCAAGCCCATCACCTACATGAACCTCTCCGGGCGCAGCGTCGCCCAGGCCCTGGGTTTCTTCAAGCTCAATCCTGTCAGCGACCTCCTTGTCCTCGTTGACGATGTCGCGCTCCCCGCGGGCGCGATCCGTCTCCGTGCGACCGGCGGCGCGGGCGGGCACAACGGCCTGGCCGATATCCAGCGCGCCCTCGGCACGCCGGACTACCCCCGCCTCCGCATCGGCGTCGACGCCTGCCCCCCCATGATGAAGCTCGAGGACCATGTCCTTGGCCGCTTCACGCCCGAGCAGCTCGCGCTGCTCGAGCCCGCGCTCGACAAAGCCGCCGATGCCGCCGAGATCTTCGCCGCCGAAGGACTCACACCCGCGATGAATCGTTTCAACACCAAGGACGGCCCCGCGTCCGTTTCCCCTCCGTCCTCGCCGCCGCAGCCGCGGCCGGCCCCGCAACACACCCCGCCCTCCGTGGCGAAATCCGACGAAAGGTAACTCTGCAATGGCCATCACTCTCCCCACCATGGACCAGCGTATTGGCAACTACGAGGCGATGATCCTCATCGGCCAGGGCGCCTCCGCCCAGCTCCCTGAGATCCTCACCTTCATCCGCCAGATGATCGAGAAGGCCGGCGGCCAGATCATCGCCATGAAGAAGTGGGATGAACGCCGCTTGGCCTACGAGATCGACAAGCAGAAGCGCGCCCTCTACATCCTGACCTACTTCTCCGCGCCCACGGTCAACATCGGGCAGATCGAACGTGCCTGCAACCTCAACGAGCAGATCATGCGGGTCCTGCTCACCACAGCCGATCACCTCTCCCAGGACGAGATGAAGGCCGCCGACGCAATGAAGGACCTCGAGGCCGAGGCCAAGCTCCGCGCGACCCAGCCCAGCGCCGTCCCCGTCACCGTCACCGAGGTCCCGGTTGTCCCCGTCGATGCCGACGAAGAGGTTTGACACCTCGGTGTCAATATGCGAATATAATCCGAACGTGTCCGAGCCGGGGGCCGTCCCCCACCCGCCCTGTTCACCGGAGGTTCCGCGATGGGTAGTTACAACAAAGTCCTGCTGATGGGCAACATCACCCGCGACATCGAGGTGCGCACACTCCCCTCGCAGAGCTCGGTCGCCCAGATCGGCATCGCCGTCAACCGCAAGTGGCGCGACTCCGCCAGCGGTGAGCTGCGCGAGGAAGTCACCTTCGTCGATTGCGAAGCCTTCGGCAAGACCGCCGAGAACATCGCCAAGTTCTTCGCCAAGGGCAAGCCGATCTTCATCGAAGGCCGGCTCAAGCTCGATCAGTGGAAGGACAAGACCGACGGCTCCAACCGCTCCAAGCTCAAGGTCATCGTCGAGACCTTTGAGTTCGTCGAATCCAAGGGCGGCGGCGGGGGCGGCGGCGCACCCGGCGGCGGTGGCTACGACAGCGGCAACGCACCGCGTTCCTCGGGCGCGCCCCGTGGCGCTGACACGGGCGGCGGTCGTCCCCAATCCTCCGCCGCGGCACCCCCCGCAGATTCCGGCTACGAACCCATTCAGGAAGACGACATCCCGTTCTGATCATCCTTACTGAGTGCTGAAGTCCTGAGTCCTGATCGAAGGACGCAGCACTCAGGACTCAGAACTGCCTTTTCATTTCACCGCTGGGGCGTCGCCGGGTCGTGTGACCCGCCGCCGCTCCTGAACTCTCCCCGGAATCCCCGGGAAAGGACAGCGAATCATGGCACGCAGCATCGAACTCCTCCTCACCGAAAACGTCGAAAATCTGGGCATCGTCGGCGATGTCGTCAAGGTTCGCATCGGCTACGCCCGCAACTTCCTCCTCCCCCGCGAACTCGCCACCGAGCCCAGCGACGATCTGATCAAGAGCCTGCAGGCCAAGCGCGCCGACGCCGAGCGCCTCCTGGCCGAGCAGCGCCAGCTCCGCGTCACCACCATTGAGAAGCTCAGCAGCTACGAGCTGCACCTCGAGCGCGCATGCAACGATCAGGGCATTCTCTATGCCGGTGTCACCCAGCAGGAGATCGCCGCGGCCCTCAACGCCGCCGGTTTCAACAACGTCCGGCCGCGCGACATCCGCCTCAACGAGGCCATCAAGCGCGTCGACACGTACACCGTCCACGTCAAGTTCGAGACCGAGCTTGAGACCAACATCAAGCTCTGGGTTATGGCCGACCGCAAGCTCGAGCTGGATGAGAAGGAAGAGATGGACTTCGACTCCGAGGGTGAACTCGTCGACAAGTCCAAGGCCGGCAAGGGCGACCGCGGCGATCGGCCCGAGCGCCCGGCTCGCGAGCGCGGCCCCAAGGTCGACCTCCTCGAGAAGCCCAAGACCGGCTGGGCCCCCAAGGTCGAGGCCGCTCCCGCCGAGGGCGCGGCCGAGCCCGCCGCGGAACCCGCCAAGAAGGCGAGCAAGAAGAAGAAGAAGGACTGAGTCCGCCCAGTAACTGAATCACACAAAGAGCCCGGCCCGCATGGCCGGGCTTTTTTTGTTTTGAAGCCGTCCGCAGAGTTCATGCAGAAGCACGTGAGCGACGCAGAGGGTTCAAAGGCCAGATCCCCTATCTCTCTTGATCTGCTCTCTGCGTACCTGCCTTCATTGCCTCACGCTGCCAACTCCCCCTCCACCGCCTCCATAACCCGCGCCACCGTCGCCTCTCCGAAATCAAAGTGCAGGTCCGCGGCCTTGAACAGTTCCGGCAGGGGCCGGCTCCCGCCCAGGGTCAGCGCCCGCATGTACGCATCAACCGCGGCCTTCTCCCCGCGGACCTTGGAACTCTGCCACAACTGCAGCGCGCCCAACTGCGCGATCCCATACTCGATGTAGTACATCGGGTTGCTGTACAGGTGGCTCTGTCGCTGCCACCACCACATGCGCTCGGTTTCCAGCCCCTCCCACGACACGCCGCGGCCGAACCTTGTCTCCAGCTCCAGCCAGTGCGCACAACGCTGCTGATCCGAGTGCGCCGGGTTGGCGTACACCCAGTGCTGAAACGCGTCGATCGTCGCGATCCACGCCAGCAGCGTCACCGCATCCTCGATGTGCTCGTGCCGCGCACGCCGCAACTCCTCCTCGCGCGAGTAGAACGCGCCCGGAGCGCCCCAGTGCGGCATGCTCAGGTGCTCCATCGACATGCTCGCCACTTCCGCGAACTCGATGGGCGAGTGCCGGTAGTCCACGATCGGCTCATCGGTGCAGAGCATCGAGTGGAACGCGTGCCCCGCCTCGTGCAGCATCGTCATCGCATCGTCATGCAGCCCCGCCGCGTTCATGAAGATGAACGGCCGCCGCGTCCGGTCCCGCATGTACTGATACCCACCGGGTCGCTTGCCACGCCTGGAATCCAGATCCAGGAACTCGGTCTTGCAATCCTTCGCGCCGGCCGTTGCGCCGCCGGTCATCCGTCCGAGCATCTCCGCAAGGCGCGGGTCCAGCGACTTCATCGTCGCCATCGACTTGGCCACAAGGTCTGCACCCCCCTCAAAGGGCCTCAGACGTTCGCGACCCTGCACATCGACCGCCAGGTCCCACGGCCGAAGCGTCTGCACACCCAGCTGCACTCGGCGCGATTCGCTCCGCCGACGGATGAACGGCACCACGTGCCGTTCCACCGCCCGCCAGAACTCGCGGCAATCCCCCGGCGTGTAATCAAACCGGTTCTTCTCGCTGAAGGCATACTTCACATACGCCCCCGAGTCGGCATCGGTCACAAACCCCGCGTTGCGAGCAACTTCATCCCGCAGCGACACCATCTTGCTGTAGAGCGCATCGAGCTGCGGTTTGTCGGCAAGCCGCCGCGCAATCGTCGCCCGCCACGCCCGTTCCCGCACGGCGCGATCCGTCGAGAGCTCAAACTCCTTCATCTGCGGCAGCGTCCGCTCCTGCCCATCAAAGTGCACCGTCTGCGCCCCGGCGATCTTGCCGAACTGCTGCGACAGCTTCGACAGCTCGGTGTGCAGCGGCACGTTCTGCTCGCGAAAGATCGCAACCTGCGCCCGCTTGCTCCGCAGCATCACGTCGTATCGATAATGATCCAGCGGAAACTTATCAGCCAGCGCGACCAGCTTGGAATCCAGATCAAACTCCGCCTGCTGAAGCTTCGGCGCAACCTGCTCGAGGTACCGGCCAAACGCCGCCTCGACTTCCTTGTTCTCGGTGTCGCACGACGTCGCGATGTACAGCTCCGCACGGGACTCCGCGCACGCCGCATCCAGCTCCGAGCGATCCACGATCCACCGCTCCAGCTCCTGCCTTGATGCCACATCCCGGGCCAGAAGATCGGCAAGGAACGGCTCGATTCCCGTATAGACCGTCCCATCAAACGACTTGGTCAGGAACTTCTCGGCTGTGATCATGTGCGGAGCGTACTGACCCCGGGGCCCCGCGGCCAGCGCGAAACTCCCAAAAAGCAAGGAGGCCCGACCGAACCCGGCCGGGCCTTCATGGTGTTGTGCTCTGCATCCTGCCGCGGCGATCAGCGCATCAGCCGCTTGAGCAGCTCTTCCTGCTCCCGGAACCACTCTTCATCGGTCCCGTACATCAGCGCGAAGTTCGGGTTGCCGCTGAATAGCCGCTTCAGCTCGGCCAGATGCCGACGGGCAATGCCCACCTCGGCGCCACGACGCTGGCGATCCTGGATCTGCGCGGCCACACCGACAGTCCGCTGATACTTCTCCGCGGTCACCTGCCAGTTCTTGTCGGCCTTGTCGTTGTCGCGCATGTTCTTGTCGACAAACGCGATCGCTTCATTGCCCGCCCAGACATACTCCTGGTAGCCCATGGCGCGGGCGAGCTCATCGGGTGTCGCCACCACGGCCTTGCCGAGCTTGAGCTTCACCGCCTCGTTGGCGGTGATGGTCAGCACCTGGCCGACGGGATTGACTAGGTGATCGCCGCTAGTGACATCCTGAAACCAGGTCACCTGACCGGTCCGCTCATCGATCGTCGCGCTCAGCGGCTCCTGGATCTGCATCGCCCGCATGATTTTCGGATCCTTCTTGCCCTTGCGCGAGGCTTCCTCCATCTGGTACAGCACCATCTCCAGCTGCGGCCCCTTGATCGCGTTGAGCCGGCCGGAGAACCCTGTGCACGCCCCGATATTGCCCTCGGGCAGAAAGTAAAACTCCTCCAGAACCCACGGGCTCATCGCTGCGGCGGAGATCGCCGACTCGATCCACGCCACCGTGCGAAACTTGGGCTTGTACTCCTTTTCATAGACATCCATGAACCGCTGCAACTCCAGCAGCAGACCCCCGCCGGAGTTGATGCGCACGACCACATCTGTAACGCCATCCTTCTCAAGCAGCGGCACCGCGCGCTTCCACGCGTCCGCGCTGATCTGAATGCCGACGGTGGTGTCGATCTCATTCTGCCACGAACTCGGCGGACCGAAGTTCATGATGGCTATCCGGCGCACGCCGTCCGCCGCGGGGGCCTTGCTCGCCGAAGACGACGACTTGGAGGCGGTCTCCGTGCCTGTCTTCGCCGGCGCGGCTTCCGTGTCCCTCTCGATCTTGACGATCTGATCGGTCATGAAGAACTGCTCTTGCTCGATCGAGCCGACCTTCACCTTGAAGTACACGAAGCCTTCACCCTCGCGGATGATTTCACCCTCAAGGACCCGACCGTCCTTCAGGTGCAGCTTGTCGGCCAGTGCGCTCGTCGTCGCGGCGAGCAGCGTGCACGCGCCAACCAGCGCGAGCATCAGGGACTTGATGGTGTTACGGATCCGGGGCATGGTTTCCTCTTTGGATCGTTGAATGAACTTCTGAAATACCGGATGTGTCCGCTGCGATTCGCGCCAGGCCAACCTCACGGAGGGCCATCAAGACGCTGCTGCTGATCTATCTGGTCGATGGTGACATCGATGGCTTGGACGTCCAACTGGGGAATCCGGCGAGGGTTCAGCGACTCGCGGTAACGATTGAAGATGCCACGCATCTCGCGGAGCACGGACTTCCGCTGGCTGCGAGCCGCCGTCCGCTCACGATACTGGCCCGGAGCCCGCACCTCAACATTCGCATACTGATCGGCCAGGCGGCGCAGGTTGCTCTCGCCCTTGTTCACCTCTTCGCCCCAGCCCTTGATGATGTCGTCGCTCCGACCCTTCACCTCAACGTAGTCGCGGGTGTAGCCAAGGGCATACATCAGCTCGCGCAGATCGGCAACAGTTCCCTTCGAGAAGCCGATCTGCTCCGCCGTGCGGGAATCCAGCGTCAGGACGTCGTTGCCCTTGTAGCGGATCATGTCCTCCACCTGGTCCCGACGCTCACTCTCCCCGTCGTCGGTCAGCAGCCACTCGTCGGCGGACTCGGGCATCCGCTCCAGAAACTCCACCCGCCCACCGACCAGGCGGTACGAGAGCACATAGTCGATTCGGGACATCGCGCGCACGACCCGCGGCTCGTGCCCGCCCTTCTCCGCGATTCCCTCGGCCCGCTTCATCCGCAGCGAATACTGCTTCTCCTGAGCGACCTTGTCCCCCACGCCGTCAAACATGTGCTCCAAACCGCCTATGCCCCCGTGCAGGGCGTCGGGGGCGAAGTAGATCTCCGGGCACACAAACGGCAGGAAGCTCGCCGCACCAAGCGCCTTCTTGATGTATCCCACCAGCCGGGGCTTCTTGGTCCACTCCGCATCGTCGCGGATGCGGTCGGTGATCAGCGTGCTGATCTGCCGCGCAATCTCCAGTTGATCAAACGAGCCCGGATCAAACAGGAAGTCCGGGGTCTCCTCCCCATACTGCGAGAACGGGTGATTGAACTCCATCACCATCACATCGGGCTGGTGCTTCTTGATGTCATCGACAACGCGCGAAATCGAAGTCGCGCATACTTCGCGGCCAAACTCACCCGTGCATCGCACAACGTACACCGTCGGCGCGCCATCCTCGGACGGCACGTCCTTCTTCGCATCAGGCTTGGTCGTCCCCTTGGTCGCGGCGGGCTTGGCCGAGCCATCCAGCGGCGCGCCCGCTCCCTTCTGAATCGTCAGAATCTCGCTCTTCTGATACACTGTCTCCGCGCTCATCCCCGCGATAGAGACCTTGACCTTCACGGTGGTGTCCGTCTCTTCAATAATCTCGCACTCCACTTGCTTGCCGGACTTGAAGACGATGATGTCCTTCGACGCGGGCTTCGCGGCCTCCGCCTTCTCGGCCGGCTTGCTGCCGGATTGAGCCGCCGCCATCGGCACGCCCATCCCCAGCGCCAACAGGCCCGCCGCGGCCATTCCCAGCAACATGTGACTCGTCTTCATTCGTCGCACTCCACTTGCTCGCGGTTTCATCACCGGCCTCGCGGCCATCTATCGCCACTTCAGGCCGCCTGCCGCTCCCGGCCCCTGCCGATGATGCGCCAGTCGGCTTCTCCCCGAAATCACCCGTACCACTTTAGACGCACAGCTTCCCCGCAAGTTCCATCGCCCCCGCCCGGTCCCGCACCCGACCCTCCAGCTGCGCATCCATCACCTCTTCCAGCACCCGCTTGAACAACGGCCCGGGGGCAAACCCCGCGGCGATCAGATCTTCCCCCGTGATCAACGGCGTGGGCGACACACCCACCCCATCCGCCTCTAAAGTCTTGACATCACCAGTGATACGGCCAGCCGCGGCGGCTTCAACTGCCCCTAGCACGGCCAAAGCTTCACCGAACATATCCCGCATCACGGTTCGCTTCCGTGCCGCCACGCCCATCCCAGCCCACCGCCGGATCAACGCCGCGTGGATCTCCAGAGCGTCCGAGAACTGCCCGCTCTCTTCGTTGCTCAGACACAGTGCCCGCCTCCACGCCGAACTTATCCCCTTTATGTGGTGATCTTCCAAACCAGTCGAAGCCGCGCCCATCCTTTCTACACACCAGCCTGCAAGCACTGTCCCCAGTTGTAGGTGGTCTCCATCCAGTCTTTCCACGAGTGACAGATCACTCGGGCCCCTTGCCCCTTCGTTCAGCACCGGGGCATCCAGCCCCAGCGCCTCCATCAGCCGGATCGCCGCAGCGCGAACCTGCACCCCTGGGTGCAGCAACATTCGCCGCACTTCATCACCGATTCGCTCGCGCGAAACCCCCTTCAGTTCCGAAGCATGCCGCGAGATCGCCGCGGCCGTCCCCGCCTCAATCATGAATCCCAGCCTCGCCGCAAACCGCACCGCCCGCAGCGCGCGCAGGTGATCCTCTGCCAGCCGCTTGTCCGGCTCGCCCACCGCGCGGATCACCCGCGCTGCCAGGTCCGCCTGCCCGCCGACATAGTCGATCACCCGGCCCGGCTCCCCCGGTGAAAGCAGCGGATCCAGAAAAAGCGCGTTGATCGTGAAGTCCCGCCGCTTTGCATCCTCCTCCGGCGTTGAGAAATGCACCGTGTCCGGCCGCCGCGCATCGGTGTACGGCCCATCCGACCGGAACGTCGCGACCTCGATGACCGCTTTCTCCGATGCCACCTGCTCGTACACCAGCACCACGCCGAACGCCGCTCCAACCTCGGCTGTTCGTGGAAAGAGCTCGCGCACTCGCGCCGGCACCGCATCCGTCGCGACATCAAAGTCGGTCGGCCGCAGGCTCAGCAGTTCATCGCGGACACACCCGCCGGCAAAGTACGCCACATGCCCCGCCTCGCGCAGCCGCCGCACGATGTTGGTCGCGGCTTCACGGGCAAGGATGGGGTCAGCGGCACGGACCATGCCGCAAGGATAGTGGCAACCTTCATCCCGCGCCCGCACCGCCGCGGACCTGCCCACCCCCACCGCACCAGAGCCGTGGTAAAGTGAGACATCATGTCACGATACGACCAGTTCCACGCGTTCCGAACCCGCCTCAACGACCGCATCCTCGGTGCCGGGAAGCCGGAAGGTCAGGGCGGCGGCTCGACGCTCGTCACCAAGCGGTTCTTCGCGCTCGATGACCAGTCCTACCGCGACACCGCGACCGAGGGCGGACTCAACAAACAGACCAAGGAACTGCTCGGCCTCACAGCTTCGGCCGTTCTCCGCTGCGACGACTGCATCGCCTACCACATCGACCAATGCGTAGCCGCGGGCTGCACCGACCGGCAGATCTGGGAAGCGCTCGATGTCGCCCTGATCGTCGGCGGGTCGATCGTCATCCCGCACCTTCGCCGCGGCGTGGAGTTCCTGGATGAGTGCCGGACGCGACAATGACCCGCGGGGTTCGCGGCGCGAATCGCTTACCCCTCTGTCCGCTTGTAGTCGCGCCGCTGCCACCCGCCGCCTTCACGGTTACCGATATTGACATCCACACCTCCGCGTTTCACCCGGTGTGCATGATCGCGTCAATCAACAAAACAATCCCACAAACAATGCTTGGGATCAACATCCACCACTTGAATATCAGAGCGCACTTCGTGAAGAACCGCTGGGCAGCCCGCGGCAATCCGGGAATCGAACTGAAGTCCGGGGGATACGGAACGCTGCCAGGAACCTGAGGTCGCTTCCGTCCCAGACGCCAATGGGTGATCCCATATCCAAAGACTGGGATGACGATGAGACTGATTCCGCCCACGTACCGCATCAGTTGCTCGGAAGACATGGATCACACTCCAATGCACCCCAATGTGCAGAGAGGAGTTGCGGCAACGGCCACCTGGCACCCAGAATCCACCCACTGCGCGGGGACCGGCTGGCTGGTCAATACAACGATCAGCTGGTAGAGGTCCGCGGGAGGGGCGGGGGCTTGTTCCACGGGCATCAGGACTTCGGCAACTACTTCAAACACGACAGTAACGTCGGGTGTACTGTCGCAGCACCCTGGATCGTCCTGTGCACACGCCAATTGCTCTGGACTAACCAACATGAGCGTTCCGAGGAGCGCGAACCAAAGTCCAGTGTAAAACCTGAGTTTCTTCGCTAGCATGAGGCACATCTCCCGTACGGTTATGCAATCACCTAACGAGGACGTAGCACAACGACGCCAACAGACTAACACGGCTATCAAGCGTTGTCAATGGGGGCACTGCCCCCGCCGCCCTCACCCTCCGGCCTGCCCGCGCCGAAGATGCGCTCGTTAAGCCGCATGCGGAAGGACTGAAACTGGTTGTAGCGGAAGTCGTGGGAAGTGGGAAGTGGGATCAGATCTCCATTGCAATCTTCACCCGCTCACTTCCTCCTTGCCACCATGACCCCTTCCCGCGCCGCCACCGCCACCGTATCGAAGTCCTGATCCGCGGCGACAATCCGGTTGAACCGATCGACCGCATCCCGCGTCTCGCTCGAACCCACCGGGTCATCAATCCAGAAGCTCGACCCCAGCACGTTGTCGGCGATCAGCAGCCCGCCGCGGCCAATCAGCGGTCTCGCCAGCCGGAAGTACTCCGGATACTCCGTCTTGATCGCATCGAAGAACACGACGTCAACGCCCCCCGGCCCGACCTCGCGCCCGATCTGCTCCAGCGCGGCGATCCCGGTCGTCCGCCGGACCTCCACCCGCTCCGCAACCCCCGCCGCGGCGAACATCCGCTGACTGAAATCCGCGTGCTTCGCCTCCGGCTCGACCGTGATCAGTCTGCCACCCGGCGGCAACCCCCGCGCCAGCCAGATGCCCGAGTACCCTGCGAGCGTGCCGAGCTCCACCACACGCCCCGTCGCGCCCGGCCGCGTCGTGGCCATCTGCACCAGGATGTTCAGCAGCCGCCCGACATCCGCCGACACCGTGATCGACGGAATCCCCGCTTGGGCCGCCGCGGGCATCAGGCCCTCCAGCACCGCATCCTGCTTCCCGAACACCTCGCGCAGATACGCGTTGGTGTTGATCCAGCGTTGAGGGGTCATGTCCATGCCGCAGCGTAGCCGCGACAGCTGCACATCCGCAAAGCCCCAAGTCCCACACTCTTCACCGCCTCACCCCTTCGTCTCTTCGTCTCTTCGTCGCTTCGTCGCTTCGTCGCTTCCCCTCCCCACCTTCATTTGCTCATCAGCGATTTGCCATTTCCCCCCGCGACGGCCGCGGGCATCGCATCGAGCGCGCCACCCTCCACCACCGCCGCTGTCTCCTCCGGCACCACCATCTCCCCACCCGCCGCCGGTGCATGCCCACACTCCGGACACTTCGCGCCCGGCGGCAAGCCCGCACGCGAGTACCCGCACTCCGGGCACATCGCCAGCTTCGCCCGCTTCGCATCCCCCCGCGTGAGCAGCCACTGCACCGCCAGCATCACGATCGCGCCCGCCACCGCCACCAGCCCGCTCCCCCACTGCATCATCGACAGCGACTGCCACCCCAGCGCGGTCTGCCCCAGGCTCACCATGAACGGCTGGAGCTGGATCACCCCGCTCGACACCGCCACCCCCAGCCGCGCGATCGAGATGTAGTAGAACACGTGCCCCAGCGCGATCCCGATGATCGATGATGCCAGCAGCAGCACGATCTGGTTCGTCGGCAGGTTCAGCACCGTCAGCCCGCGCTCCTCACCCAGCGCCAGCATCAGCAGCACCATCACCCCTGCGGTGTACTGCGAGATCACCGCAAACGCTGTCACCGGGTGATACCCGTGCATGTAGTGCCGCACCGCGAGCCCGTACGCCGCGAAGCACATCCCGCTGCCAATCGCCAGCAACACCCCCATCGCCTGATCGCCCCGCGGCAGCCCATGCCCGAAGTAAATCGTCCCGCCCACACCAATCGCGACCATCCCCATCCCCGCCCACATCCGCGGATCGCGCAGCAGTCGCCGCTCCGACGGGAACAGCAGATACGCCCCGATCGCCACGAAGATGATTTGGGTGCGCAGTCCGAACGTCGCCGTCGCCGGATCAATCTTGTAGAACGACCACGCGAACGCCACCTGCCCGATCGCGTTCATTACCGACGGCACCAGCGACTTCCGCCAGATCCCCGCCGGCATCCCGCCGCGATACAAACCCCAGAGCACCACCGGCATCCACAGAAACGCGCTGAACCCGTATCGCCACCCGTTGGAAGTCCACAGATCAATCGACTCGGCGAAGTGCTTGATGAACAGCGGAACGCTCGACCATCCGATGAGCGTCAGCACAATCGTGATCACGCCCATGAACGGCGAAAGCCCCGGGCTTGTCTGGGTCTTGGTCGGATCGCTTGCGGTCGTTGTCACGTTGCGGAGCGTAGGCGATCGTGCGGAATCCCCGACTCGATGATTCCTCCGCTCCCATTGCCGCGGCGTCGCCCGCATGCACTGGTAGACTCTTCAGTGCATACTCATGCACTGTCAGCGACATCTGCAATCTTCCCTCACCAACTCCGAACGAACAGTCATCGCACTCATTCTGCTTCTCTCCCCGCCTTCTCCCCTACATCCTCTCTTCATCCGTCATTATCCGTGCTGATCTGTGGCCTGCCTTGCTCCGCCGCTCATGAACACCCAGGAAACCATCTCGCTCACACGCACCACCGACCTCGCCTTCGGCGAGCCGGGGCAGATGGTCACCATCCCACGCCAAGTTGGCTCCGTACGTCTTGAGCGGCAGATCGGCCAGGGCGCAATGGGCGTCGTCTGGCTCGGCACCGATGAGCTTCTCCACCGCCGCGTCGCCGTGAAGTTCCTGCTTCAGACCGTGCAGGGGCCTGATGATCCGCGCCTGCTCGCCTTTCTTGAAGGTGCACGCGCCGCCGCCGCGCTCCGCCACGGAAACCTCACCAACATCCTCCACGCCGCGACCGTGGAGGCGATTCCCTTCCTGGTCATGGAGTATGTGGACGGCCCTTCGCTCTCCTCCCTCATCCGCAAGACCGATCCGCTCACCCCGCACGAGTTGCTCGCGGTTATGACCGATGTCTGCAACGCCGTCGGCCACCTGCACGAGCAGCAGCGCATCCACCGCGACATCAAGCCCTCAAACATCCTCGTCGACCGCGAGGGCAACGCCTTTGTCACGGATTTCGGCCTCTCGCGCGAGCTCTCTGCACGCCCCGGTGTGATGCGGGAGGGCGGCGCAAGCATCGCAGGAACCCCCGCCTATATGGCCCCGGAGATGTTCGAAGGCCAGATCTCCGCCAAATCGGACGTCTACGCGCTGGGCGTCACCGCCTTTGAGCTCCTGCTCGGCGAAGCCCCGTTCCCAGGCTCACTTGAGGAGGTCCGCAACCGCCACGCCAACGAAGCGCCGCCCGTCGATCGCCTGCTCGCCCGCGGCATCTCGGCTCCGCTCGGCGAGGCGATCGAGCGTGCGCTCAACAAGTCGCCGATGTTCCGCCACAAGTCCCCGGCGCACTTCCTCGCGGCGATCGCCAGCGCGTACCAAGGCGGCACGATGGTCGCAAGAGGAAGGCAGGCGCTGTTTGATCGACTTCTCCGGATACAGGACGGCGCGGTCAATGCTCCAGTATCCGGTTCGGGATCAGGCTCGGACTCAAGCGCTGCGCGGCTCGCTCCACCCCCGATAACCCCCGGGCAAACCTACTACGACCGCCTCACGGTCATCGCCGAGCAGAAGCGCAAGGAAGATTCCGACCTCGCGATCGTCGCTGCGGCATCCAAACCAACCTCGGTTCCCGCCGCGCCCGCTGCCACCGCGGTCAACCCGGTGCTCTTTGGCCCGCAAGACCCTGACTATCCCATTTGGCCGCTGGTCACGGGGTTGATCCTCGCCGGCGCAGGCGCGCTGCAGGCGATCATCGGACCAATCACGATGATCGGACTGGTCACGCGCCACTTCAGCAGACCTTTCAGCTCAACAAACCCCGCCCCCGCGACCAGTGCATTGTGGAAAACTTTGGGCTGGAGCGCGACAACCCTCGCGTTTGTCTTCGGCATCATGCTCATCGTCACCGGTGTGGGCTTCATGCTGCAGCGCCGGTGGAGCATTCGACTCGCCCATTCGTGGGGTGTGGCAAAGATTGTCTTTGCCTGCGCAGCCGCCGTGCTGGTGTACGCCACTGCCAAACAAGTCGCACCCGGAGGCTCATCCAGCGAGGGCGCAGGTGTGCTTGCGCTCGCCGTGTTCGCATGGGAAGTGCTGCTGCCGGGACTACTCATGGGTTGGCTTGCAACACCCGCTGCACGCACACAAATCGCGGCGTGGAAGTAGTCCGCGCACACGAGTGGCCATACGTGGCCACTGCGATCGTGTGGCGATCTTTCACGATCTTCACGACATCACGACGCGATCCCGAGCGTGTCTTCGATGGTGTACCAACCCGGACGCTGCGCGGATAACCACTTCGCCGCGCGGATCGCACCCATCGCAAACAGGTCGCGCGTCGTCGCGCGATGCGTGAGTTCGACGTACTCACCCGGCCCCGCGAAGCGCACCGTGTGCTCACCAATCACATCGCCCCCGCGCATCGACACGACCTGATCATCGCGCAGTTCGTGCCCCGCGCTGCGCACCGCGCGGGCAAGCCGAAGCGCGGTGCCAGAGGGCGCATCCTTCTTGCGGCTGTGATGCGCTTCCACGATCGAGCATTCAAAGCCAGGTCCGAGAGCGCGAGCAAGTTCAAAAACAATTTTCGATGCCACCGCGACACCCAGCGAAGTGTTCGGAGCGATCAACACCGGGCACACTGCGGCCGTCTCGCGGAGCGCGGCGAGCGTCTGTTCGCTCAGCCCCGTCGTCCCGACCAGCAGCGCGCATCGCGATGCGCGGGCCAGCGCCGCCGCGTGCGCAGCGCCCGCGTCAGACGAGAAATCGATCAAAACGCCCTGAAAATCAGCGATTTCTGACGGGCTCGGCGTAATCGAGATCCGCACACCCGGCGCGCCGGACTCCGCGCCAAGCAGCGCCGAGCCCGCGTGCGTGAGCGCGCGTGTGATGCGCACTTCAGGGTCGATCAACCCCAGCGCAACGATGCGCGCGCCCATCCGACCAGCCGCTCCATGAACAATCAATGATGTGGATGACTTGACCATCGACTTGCTTTCTCCTGCGCAAGCAGTGTATCGTGCGCAAGGATTGCTCAAGCACAGGGCTTGTTCATTCCGATAGTCGGTTGTCCCATTCGGCGGCGCACGACAGCAAAGTGGTGCTTCAGAGCCGCTCGAGTCTTTCAACGCTCCGCACGGAGCCCGAGGAGATCATCATGGCTAAGAAGGCAAAGAAGAAGGCTGCGAAGAAGACCGGTAAGAAGAAGGCTGCGAAGAAGGCCCGTCGCTAAGGCCACAAGCCTCAGCGTTCGAGTCCCATCCTCTACAACGTCTACACACTCACTGTTTTCGTCCATAACCGTCGCGCAAGCGGCACACTGAATCGCGGAACGGGGCCTTTTGGAGCGCGTCGCTCCGGCCCCCTTGAAGCACCACTCGAAGCACACCGGGGTCGGCCCATAGGGCCGGCCCCGTGCTCGTTTTGGCCCGCAACTCGTTCCAAATCCCGGTGGAACATCCCGCCGGCCCCACACACAATCAAGCCAAATGAATGACGATGCCCCCGCCGTCTGGTGCCTGCGCCTCCTGCGTCGCTTCCGCGACGCCACCCTCGCCTTCGGTGACCGCACCGCGCCTGTCAGCCTCGTCAACGAC